>Ga0209777_10000071_pt1 | contig 168925 bp, 143 predicted proteins | sample FrelakmetHBP12HB_FD_187147 | JGI IMG/M metagenome (GOLD analysis project Ga0209777, IMG submission 187147) | Freshwater lake sediment microbial communities from the University of Notre Dame, USA, for methane emissions studies -HBP12 HB (SPAdes)... | ecosystem: Environmental > Aquatic >...
GTGCTCGTGGACCCGATCCGGAGAGAACCGGGCCGGCGATCGCCGGAACAGACGCAGCACCCAGTCGTTGCCCATCCCCCCGAAGCGCAGGCGGCGGCCGACGAAGAACACGTCCCGCCGCACGAGGTAGCCATTGGGTTCTCCCTCGGCGGCGACCACGCTCCGCACTTCCTCGGCCAGGGCCGGTGTGACCACTTCGTCCGCATCGATCGACAGCACCCACCCGCCGGTCGCCATCTCCAGCGCCCGCTGCTTCGCCGCGCCGAAGCCGGTGAACCGGTGCGTCGCCACCCGGGCCCCCGCGGCCTGCGCGATCGCCACGGTCCGGTCCGTAGACTCGCTGTCGAGGACTACGATCTCGTCGGCGACGCCACGGAGGCTCGCCAGACACGCGGGTAGGTTCGCCTCCTCGTTGCGGGTGATGATCACCGCGCTCAGTCGCACGGGCCCGCGGCCTCCGGTACCGTTCATGCCACACCCCCCCTCGCTGCCGCGCAACCGGCGTCGAGGTTCCGATAAACCGCCAGCGTCCCCTCCACCGTGCGGTCGATGGAGAACTGCTGCACGCGTTCCCGGCCCGCGGCCGAGAGCGCCGCACGCAGCGCGGCATCGCCCAGCACTCGGCCAATGGCCGCACCCAGCGCGGCGCCGTCGCCCACCGCGACGAGCAGCCCGTCCATGCCATCGCGAACAATCTCGGTCACTCCTCCCGCGGCGGTCGCCACCACCGGGACGCCCGCCGCCATCGCGTCGAGCAGCGTCGTGCCCAGCCCCTCATCTCGCGAGCTCAGCACCGCCACGTCCGCGGCGGCAAGCAGCTCCACCGCGTCGCGCCGGAAGCCGACGAGCTGCACGACGCCGTCCAGGCCGAGCCTGTGGCACACCCGCGCCGCTGCCCCGGCCAGCGGCCCACCACCGACCAGCAAGGCCTGCACGTCGTGCCCCGCACCACGAGCCGCGGCCACCGCTTCGAGAAACGTCTGTGGGTCCTTGTGCGGCGGAATGAGGGACGAAACCATCACCAGCAGCGGCCGCCCGGGCACGATGCCGAGCGACATGAGGGTCGCCGCGCTCGCGCGCGGTACGCCGCAGCGAAGATCCACGCCGCTCCTCACCACCGAGATACGCGCCGGCGCGATGCCGTCGGTACACAGCGCCTGCCTGACGCGTTCCGAGACGGCGATGAAGCCCGCGGCCCGGGCGTACTTCCAGCGCGACAGCGGATTGCGTCGCAGCGGCAAGGCGACGCGGCGCGTGACCAGTAACGGAACGGGTGTTCCCGCCGCGGCCAGTGCGGCAATCGCCACGGCGTGAGCGGCGTGAGCGTGCACCACGTCGGCCCGCACTCGCCGCAGCAGGGCTCGCAGCCTGCCCACAGCCACCGGGTCCCATTCGAACGTCGGAGATACGGGGACAACTGGAACGCCGTCGCGAGTGAGCGCCGCCGCCAGCAGCGTGTCCGGCCGCACCACGACCCAGCTCTCATGCCCGCGCCGCTGCAACCCGGTGGCGAGCGCGTGGAGCTGTCGCTGCCCGCCGCCCCAGCCGGGCTCCGTGTCGACATGGACTACGCGCAGCCCGGCGTCGCTCATGCGCCTGGACACGACTCTCGCGAGCCGCTCCTGATGGGGATGCGCGAGACCTTGCCCCTGAACTCGACCGGCGTCCCCGCGGAGTCGGGCACGGTGACCTCAAACTCACCTTCGATGCCGGGGGATGGCTCCAGCCGGAGACTGCCTGCGGCCCCGAGCCGCGCGGAGCCGTTCACCAGCCGGAAGGCTGCGGTCGCGGTGCCCAACCCGCCGAGCACGGATTGCACCACGAAGGTGCGCGGCTCCCGAAGCGGAAACGCCGTCCGCACCGCAAACCCCGCAGCCCGGTTGTGCCCAATTGCAATGATCGTGAGGAGGGTCTCGGCCGCGCAGTAGTCGGCGCGGCCGGGCTCGTCCATGAGCGTGGCGGTGCGGCTCCCCCTCCGTTCCACCCGGAGATGACCGCCGGCGTCTGATTCGGTCCCGCCGCCGCCACAGGCGGCGCCGGCGACAAGCGCCAGGGCCGCGGCTGCGATCACCCTCCGTCGCATGGCGGAGGAAGCTAGGCGCGCCGGACCCGATTGCCTAGCGGCGCGCCCCTCTAATCCCCCTCGCCCGGCGGGCGGAGGGCCACGCCCAGCGTCCGTCCCGATCGCTGTTCCCCCCAGGTAGCGAGCGCCAGCCCGCCGAAGATGACCAGCGCAGCCACACCCGCACGCGCGGTGAGGCGCTCCCCCAGAATCAGGGGGGCGGCCACCACCGTCATCACGGGCTGGAGATACACGTACATCGCCACCAGGCTCGACGCGGTGTGCTGCAACGCCCAGATCGAGAGGTAGTACGCGAACACCGACGAACACAGCACGATGTAGCCGAGGCCCATCAGCGCCCCCGAGGGAACTTCGCCGAGATCCACATGTCTGAGCGCCACCAGACCGATGGGCGTCACGATCACCGCGCCGAACAGGAAGACGTGCGATACCACCGTCAGCGGGTGATATCGCTCGAGCATGCGTTTCGACAGCACCAGGTAGGCGCCGTACGACGCCGTGTTGCAGGCTACGAGCGCGTTCCCCAACGCGGTGGTCGGATCCAGGCGGATGCGGTCGGGGCCGATCAGGTACACCGCACCGGTCACGGCGACGAAGATCCCGCCGATCTTGGGCCACGTGGCACGCTCGTGCCCGAGCACCAGTGCGATCGCGAGGGTGAAGACCGGTAGGGTGGTCACCAGGATGTTGGTGTTGATCGCGGTCGTGCGCTTCACGCCCTCGAGGAACAGCAGTTGGTTCATGACCACGCCCAGCATCGCCAGACCCACCAGGGTCGCCAGGTCACGGCGGTCGGTGACGCGCTCGCGCACGAAGAGGCGTTGGATCAGGCTGAAGGCGAGGGCGGCCCCGGTCACGCGGAAGAACACAATGCCGGCCGGCGAGATGCTGGGCAGGACGAATTTCGCCACGACCGTGAGCGATGCGAAGAAGAACTGCACGGCGATCAGGGCGAGATGGACCATCAGCAGGCCGCCTTACTCCTTGACATCGACCTCTAGCATCTCAGATTAACTGATTAGTCAGTCACCTACGGACTTGGTTGTGAATAAAAGAGATACAATCGTCGATGCGGCATGCACCTCATTGGCGTCTGTCGGTGTCGCTCGCATCACCATAGCGCTCGTGGCCAAAGCGGCCCGCGTCTCCACCGCGCTGGTACACTATCACTTTGCGACGAAGCATAAGCTGCTCGCGGCGGCAGCCGAGGCGCTCGCGAGGCGGCGCACCGAGAACCGGGTCGCGGCACTCGCCGCGGGACAGGGACTTTCGAGCCTGGATGCCTTGTGGGGCGTCCTGGCCGACGACCCCGCGGCCGCCGAGCGCGCCGCCCCTGACCTGATCCTCCTCGCCCGAGAGGACCGCGAGGTCCGATCGGCGCTGCGCCGCGAGCGTCAACGCGAGCAAACACGCGTCGCCGCGCTGCTCCCCGGGCTGTTCAGTGGCCTGGGGACGCAGCCGCGCATCCCACCGGAGGAACTCGCCGCGACCGTTTGCACCTTCCTCGACGGCGCCGCCCTCTCACTCATGGCGGGCGTGCCGGAGGACGAGGTCAGAGCTTCCTACGGTGCTTTCTGGCTCGCCCTTGTCGCCCTCGGCCAGGCGGCTGCTCCCGCGGCGTGAGCACTCGGCGCAGCTCTTCGAGCGAGGCAGCCCGCACCGACGAGTTCTTCCCGCGCAGCACCGCGAAGTGAAGCGGCCGGTCCAGCCGCGGGAGGTCACCCTCACGCAGCGTTCGCGCGACCCGCTCCTTGAGTCTCACTCTGACCAGGCCAACGCCGCCTTCGATCTCGTAGTCGAGCGGACACCGCTCTCCGGCGAGCGTCACTGAGGAAGGAAGCTCCTCGAGCCCCCGGCGCAGCTCCGCCGGCACGAAGTCGTCCACGCTCAGCGCTAGATCCACTTGCAGGAAATCGTCGAACTTCCGTAGCTGGGAAAGCCGGCGCCCCAGCGCGGCCCGCACCACCGATCCATCGACGCCGGCCAGCGTGCCTCCGGAGCGCCGCCATAGCTCGCCGAGGCGCTCCAGCGTGTGCCGCAGCGCACGGGCCTGGTGGTGGTGCGCGACTCCGGTCATCAGGGCCTCAACCAGGGCCGCGCGCGCCTGCCCCGCCAGTTCCGGGGGAATGGTCTCGAGCGGCTCCGCATCGCGCTCCAGCTCAAAGTCGTGGTAGGTGCGGCGACGCACCGCCACGAGCGGCGATTTCTTGTGCCGCGGGTCGTAGACCACCTCCGGCGGCCCGACCCGCGCGTAGTTCCGCATCAAGTCGTAGGGGAGCTGTGTTCCCTCAATCGCCGCCCGCGGGACCCCGAACCGGTCGGCGAAATAGCGGATGGTTCCAGCCACGCCGCCCCACGCGCCACAGACCGAGCCGCGCGAGACGCGGACCGGCTCCCCGTTCGCAGTCTCTTCGTCCACAATCAGGTCGAACGGCAAGATGCGGGCGACGAGATCCTGGAGGCGTCGCAGCATTCGCTCGTCGCCGTGGCGGAGCGTCGCGGGCAACGGCAGCTCCAGTGCCCGGTACACCGACGCGACGCCGAGCGCGGCATCCTCGATCGCCTTGACCAGCACCCCGCGCCGCTCGGCCCACTCCCCGAGCGACTCCGCGAAGAGATGGCGCGCGAGCCCGTACACCTCGCCCACGCTGCCGTGCTGGTTCACCGCCTCCGCGAAGACGTTGTACACGGTGAGATGATCGGAGCCAGGAACGATCAACCCGCGCAGCATGCGCTCCTCACGGGTCATCCGGTGCAACGACTCGACACCGGAGCAGGTCGCGACCGCCGGCACGAGGTCGGCGTCGGCGTGCAGCAGCAGTTCTGCCCACGGCCGTTCGACTGGCAGCGCCTCGACCTCCGCCCCGTAAACGGTGAGCCGGCCTTCCGACACGATGCCGCGGCCCTCCAGGTGCCGCAGTGCTGCCGCGTGCGCCGCGCGATCGAGGGGCACCGGAAGCTCGAGATCCGACGCGTCCACGCCCAACGCCGCGCACGTCATCGCCACCCGCTCCACGTCACCGGCAAGCTGGAACTCCGGCGGGCCGGGCACGAGGCTCTCGAACGCGAGGTCACGGCCGCTGAGGATCCAGACCTCGCCACCCTTGACCCGGCCGTGGACGCGGCCGGCCATCTGGAGAATCTCGTTGGCACCCAGCGGCAGCCGGGTCAGCACGTTCCGTCCGCGCTCCACCACGTTCTGGTAGCGCGCATCCAGAATCACCACGGTGTCGAGGCCGGCGATGTTGAGCGCCGACTGGCCGGCCGCCGTCATGGCCAGCAGGTATGGCCGGGTCGCCTGGCCTTCGAGGAACGGCCGGATGACGCGGATCGGCTCGCCACCGTGGTAGAAGGCCGTCGTGAGCGCGGGCCACTGCGCGCCCACGCCCGCCGCGACCGCCTCCACCTCTGCGCGCGTCGGCACGAAGACCGCAACGCCGCGCCGCTCGCGCACGACCCTGCGCAGGAAGCGCGCATCGAGAAACTGCTCGACCTTGGTTGAGACCACGCGCACCCGCGCCGCGCGCGTGGGGTCGAACGCGGTCGTCTCGATCACCCGGGCCGAGTCGAGGTAGCGCGCGTAGAAGGCGGGATCCACGGTTGCCGAGAGCCAGATGAACCGGCAGCCGGCGCGCTTGCCCAACGCCAGGCACAGCTCCAGCTCGGCTGACGTCTGATGAATCTCGTCCACGACCAGGACATCGGCGCCGGTGATCAGCGCGGCCTGGAACCAGCGGCGCGCGATGCCCGTCGTGACGATCACCACGTTCCACGACGGCGTCTCCGGCGTCGCCTCGCGTTCGCGGTTGACCACGCCGACCTTGAGCGGCACCCCGAGGATCGCGAGCGCCATGCGCCGGATGCCGAGCGTCTTGCCGGTGCCCGTGCCAGCCACGATCCCGAAACCACGGCCGGCGCTCGCCAAGTCGCGGATCTCCGCCCCGTGCTCCTGCTCCAGCACGGTCCGGAGATCGAGGCTCATGGCCAGCTCAATTGTTTCACAGGCGGCGCGGGTCGGCGCGATCACCACCACACGACCCGTCGGAGGCCGCGCGGCGTGGAAGGCTTGGCGATCGGGGGGGAGGTAGTGGTCTCGGCTGGGGTGCACCGGCCTTAGTCGCCCAGGCAGACGCCGAGTTCGCGCGCCGTGCAGACGGTGTCCGAGTCCAGCGGCACGACCTTCGGCTTGACCAGTGCTTCCTTGAGCGGCACGTAGCCCACCGTCGGCGGCTGGTACGCCACCATCACACCAAACACTTTGTTGGCGACGCAGCGGACCGCGGCGGCGCCGAAACGGAGCGCCAACAGACGGTCGAACGTGGTCGGCGACCCGCCACGCTGGAGATGACCGAGTGTGAGCGAGCGCGTTTCCTTTCCGGTGCGCTGCTCGATCTCGCGCGCCACGGTTTCGCCGATCCCGCCGAGCCGTTCCATGCCGCCGCCCGCCGCTGCGGGCCCCTTGAGCGCACGCGAACCACCCTTGGGAAGCGCGCCTTCCGCCACCACGACGACGCTGAACAGGCGGCCCCGGGCCTCGCGCTCCTTGATCTTCCGGCAGACGCTCTCGATATCGAAGGGGATCTCCGGAATCAGGATCACGTCCGCGCTGCCCGACACGCCCGAGTTGAGCGCGATCCAGCCGGCGTACCGGCCCATGACCTCGACGACCATCACCCGACCGTGGCTCTCCGCCGTCGAGTGCACTTTGTCGAGCGCGTCCGTCGCGGTGGAGACCGCGGTGTCAAAGCCGAACGTCGCCTCCGTTCCGCCGACGTCGTTGTCGATCGTCTTCGGGACGCCGACCACCGGGAGTCCCTTCTCGTACAGCTGCTGCGCGATGTTAAGGCTTCCGTCCCCGCCGATCGTGATCAGTGCGTCGAACCCGTGCGCCCGGAACGCCGCGATCAGCTCATCGGAGCGGTCGATCTCCCTCACCGAACCGTCCGCCTGGGGCACCGGCCACTTGAACGGGCTGCTGCGGTTCGTCGTGCCCAGAATGGTCCCGCCGACGTGCGTGATACCGCGCACCTCGTCGGGACCCAGCGCGACGACCCGGTCCCCGCCGAGCAGTCCACCGAAGCCGCGCTGGATTCCATACACGGCCCAGCCCCGGTGCGCAGCCGAGAGCACCGCGCCCCGGATCACGGCATTCAGTCCGGGCGCGTCTCCGCCGCCGGTCGAGAGAGCTATGCGCACTGCCGGATCAACTCCACGACTTCACCAGGATTCGGATGTCGATTCAACGCCTTCTTCGAGAACACGAGCTTGCCGTCCACCGTCACCTCAAACACGCCCCCGGACGATGGCATCATGATCAACTCGACGGGGGAGAAGCTCCGCTGAATCTCGGCCGCCAGACCGGTGGCCCGCGATTCGTAGTGTCAAACGACGCAGTATTCGATCGTAACCTTCATATTTCCTCCGGGTTGCGTGCAGCGAGACACTGTAGCACGCCGCGTGCCTCGGCGGTAGACCGCAGCTTGACGCGCGCCGCGCGCCACCATACCGTGGGCTCGCTCCGAGGCCTCGTCCTAGGGGCCACACGCGGGCCAGCTTCGTATCTGCCTAGTCAGGGCTGGCGTGACTGACTAATCAGTCAGTACGATTGTTCATTGGGAGATAAAGAGTTGAGCAACGAGAGCATGATGGAACGCTCGCGAAGCGCCGAGCAGTCCCTGCGGCTGGGCGTAGACCTCCTCGCCTTGGTCGCGCTCGCCTACGTGATCGTCGCGGGAGAGTTCCCGCACCCATTCCCCGCTGCCGAGTACATCCTCCTGGTCGCGGTCGCGGCGGCGACGCGCCGCTACGGCCTAGCCCTGCCAGGGAAGGGGTTCTCCTCCTTCGTACTCGGCGTCGTGCTGTTTGCCATTTTGCGGCACGGGTGGGGATGGGGCGTGCTGGTCGCGCCGCTCGGGATGCTCGCCGGAGACGTCGCGCTGCGCCGCCTCCGGTTCCGGGCAGCGGTCGCGAACGCGAGCCATCTCACGTTCGGCGTGGCCATCGTCGGCTTCCTCTACGACCGCATCGGAGGTGTCTCCGGGGGTGGCGCACTCGCCCCCGAGAACACCTTGCCGTTCCTTGTCCTCGCGGTCGGGCTCCCGGTGATCGTCAACGGCACTTTCTACGCAGAGCTCGCTCTCTCGGAGAGCCTCGCGTGGGTCGATTCACGGTTGACGCTCCGCTGGGAATCGGTTGTGTACCTGATGAGTGCCGTGCTCGCCATCGGCTGGGTCAAGGTCCTCGCGCCGGACCTGCCGGCCGCACTCACCTTGGGGCTGTGCCTGATCCTGATCGGATGCACTGCCCTCGCTCACTGGATCGTTCACAAGGGGATCCGGGCCGACGAACTGGGCTTGGCCGAGCGGCTTTCGCGCGCCATCGCAGGCGACGTGAATCTTGAGCGGAGCTTCAAGATCATTCAGGAACTGGTGCGGCGACTGGTGCCGTGGGAACAGTTGGGAGTCGCCCGGTGGGATGCAACGCGGCGCGAGTTGGTGCAGGTGGTGGACACCGCCCCCGATCGGCCAGCCGGCTATCGCTCCCCCGGAGACCGCGGCCTGGCCGGAGAGGCCCTGCAGCGCCGGCAGCCCGTGGTGTCGGCCGAGTTCGGCCACCTGCACTTCGATGGCGTCACTTCGGCCGGCTCCGAGATCTGCATCCCCCTCTACCAGGGAGAGGATCTCGTCGGCACATGGAGCATCCGGCATAGCGACGCGGCGATGTATCGCGCCGCCGATGCCGACATCCTGAACCTCGTGGCGCCACAACTCGCGCTGTCGCTTGCCGTCCACGGCGTCCTTGAACCGCTGGTCGAGTCGTCCGAGCAGACCGCCGGCTATGTGGAACACGTGACCGCCACGAGCGAGGAGATTCACGCCAGCTCCGAAGAGGTCGCCGCGGCGGCCCAGGCCGCCGAGGCGGGCGCCGCCAACGCGGCGGAACATGTCGCCCGCGCCGAAGCGGCTATGGTGGACCTGCGCGCTGCCGCGCACGACGCCGCGCTCGCGGGTGAGGAAACCCATCGTTCAGCGCAGGAGATGGAGCGCGCGGCCCAGGCTGTCCGCACCGCCACCGCCACCACCGCCACCAACCTCGAACGGATCGGGACGACCGTCGAGCAGAGCGTGGCCGAGGTCGGGCGGCTCCGCGAAGCCGCCGAGCAGGTGGTGCGGTTCGCGGAAACCATCGGCGCGATCGCCAGCCAGACCAACATGCTCGCGCTGAACGCAACCATCGAGGCGGCACGCGCCGGCCAGCACGGAGCCGGCTTCGCCGTGGTGGCGGACGAGGTGCGCAGGCTGGCCGAAGAAAGTGCGAAAGAGGCCAAGCAGGCCGCGATGACCACCGGGGACACCCGCCGCGTGATCGACCGCGCCGCCCAGCTTCTGGAGCAGATGCGGCGCGAGATCGGGGACGTTACGGCCGCCGCCAGCCACTGGATCGCGGAGCTGGAAGGCATCGTGCGGGCGGCCGAGACAGCCGCTCACCTCTCGAGCCGGATGGTGGAGTTCCCGCGGCGGAATGCCGAGCGCACGGCCGAAATGCAAGCGGTCTTATCGGAGGTGAAGGCGGCCGCCGCGGCCTCGGCGAGCGAGGCTCAGATCGTGGCGGCGGCGGCGGCGGAGCAGCTCAAGGCGATCGAGGACCTGTCGCAGAGCGCCCTCGAGCTTTCGGCCAGCGCCGAACGCCTGGCCGCGGCGACCAGATTTGTGAAGGGATAGGGTCGGCACCTCGGGGGTTGCGCAACCCCAGCCGAGGCGCCAAGATTGTGCGGGCTCCAGCGGCCACCAGACCCCTCGGTCGAAAGGTCGAGAGACCGCCTGGCGACCGCACTTGCTGTGTTTTTCTGAGCGACGGCCCTGGTTTCTTCGCGCGGCACCTCGGGTGCCATCGCATTCGGTCGTCGCCCACGCTGAGTCTTGGGGCACGGTTGGGCTCGCGAGGTGCGAGCGCCGCGCGCGGCCCGGACTAACTTCTGCACAGGAGATGCATCATGCGAAACCGAGTCTTGTTGGCCGCAGGAACGTTGGCCGCGTTCGTGCCGACGCTGCTGCTCGCCCAGCAACCGGCGCAACCCGCTCAGCCCGCCAAGCCTCCTGCGCAGCAACCGGCGCAGCGCCCTGCGGCTCAGCCGGCGCAGCGCCCCGCCGCTCAGCCGGCGCAGCGCCCTGCGGCTCAGCCGGCACCGCACCCTGCGGCTCAGCCGGTTCGGCCGCTCGTGGCCGGCCCGCATCTTGAGAATACCTGGGAGTGGACTGCCGGCGTCGGCGGTTTCGGTGCCGGTCAGATCCTCTCAGCCAAGAGTAGCAACCAGGTCGGAGCCGGCGGCACGCTCCGCATCGGGTACAACCTGAACCAGATGTGGAACATCAGCGTCGGGACGGGCCTCGGCTACTCCCCAACCGTTGCGCCGTGGTCCAATACGGGCATCGCGACGCCCGGCGCCGACGTCACGTGGACGCCGAATATCAACGCCAAGACCAGCCCGTTCGTGCTGGCTGGGGTTGGCTTGCTCTACCGGAAGAACCCGAGCGACAACAACAGCGGGGCCGGCGTGCAGGTCGGGGTGGGCATCCGGCACCTGCTCAGTGACGCCTGGGCGCTCCGGATCGAAGCGGGCGCGACGGTGGCAAGCTTGACACCTCATGGCGGCGGGAGCAGTTCGAGCACCGCCGGCGGCGCCGTGACGGTCGGCCTGTCGTACTTCACGGGCGGCCGGAAAGCTGTCGCGAGTGTCGCCGTGAACCCGCGGACCGTGACGCTGGCCTCCTTGGGCGCGACGCAGCAGCTGACCGCATCTCCCATGGACAGGGGCGGCAAGCCGCTTGCGGGTCGGGCCGTGACCTGGACCAGCAGCAATAGCTCGGTCGCCACGGTATCCACCACGGGTATGGTGACGGCGAGGAGTAACGGCTCCGCCACCATCACCGCGGCCAGTGAGGGCGCGACCGGGACGGTGACCGCGAGTGTGGCGCAGACGGCGACGACGCTGGCTGTCGCTCCGGCTAGCGCGACCCTGACCGCCATCGGTCAGACGCAGCAGTTCGCAGTGACTGCCAAGGACGCCACCAACAGTGCGATGGCCAATCCTTCCGTCACGTGGACCTCCAGCGATGCGACGGTGGCTTCCGTGAATGCCGCCGGGCTCGCCACGGCGGTCAAGAACGGCACCGCCAGGATCACCGCGGCGACCGCCAACGGTCGTACCGCTATTACGACGGTCACCGTGGCGCAGGCGCCCGCGTCGGTTTCGGTGACGCCGTCCACCGCGACGATCTCCACAGCCGGTGGCACCGCTCAGTTTGCGGCGCAGACGATGGATGCGAACGGCAGGCCCGTCGCCGGCAAGACGTTTACCTGGACGAGCGACGCTCCGGGCGTGGCCACGGTGAGTGCAACCGGCCTGGCCACGGCCGTGGGGAACGGCACGGCGCAGATCGCCGCGGCCGTCGAGGGCAAGACGGGTTCCGCCGCGCTCACGGTGGCGCTGCCGGTCAAGGGCGTGGCAGCCCCAGCAGCTCCGATGGTCGAGCTGCCGGCGGCGAACCACGCGCTGGTCCTCAAGAACGTGAACTTCCGGCCGAACCGCGCAGAGTTGTTGCCCGCGGCGATGCCGGACTTGGACAAGCTCGCGCTCGCGATCAAGGCCACGCCGAATTCGAAGTGGGAGCTCGGCGGCTACACCAGCAGCGTCGGCCAGGCCGCGCGCAACCTGCGGCTGTCGCAGCAGCGAGCCGATGCGGTCAAGGCATACCTGGTCAGCAAGGGTGTCCCTGCCGCCAGCTTGACGGCGGTCGGCTACGGCGCCCAGCATCCGGCTGCCAGCAACAAGACGGCGGCGGGCCGGAAGCAGAACATGCGCGTCGAGATCAAGCGGCTGCAGTAGTCGCGGCCGCAGTCTCCGTTTAGCTTCGAGCCCCATCCCGGGTCACCGGGGTGGGGCTCGCGGTTTTCCGCCGTGCGCAGGAACCGTCGCCATGCACCGTGCCTTGGCCATCGCGTCACTCACGTTGTTCACCGCAGCGACGCCGCTGGCGGCGCAGCGCCGCACCGTGCCCGCTCCCAGCTCGCTCCTCGGCTTCGTCCCCGGCACCGACCGGAAGCTGGTCGCGTGGGAACCGATCGTCGCCTACTTCCGGGCGCTGGACACCGCGAGCGACCGGGTGAAGGTCCGCGAGATCGGCCGCACGACCAACGGCGCTCCGTTCATCGTTGCCTTCATCTCCAGCCCGGCCAACTTGGCGAGACTGCCCGCACTCGGGAACATCCAGCGCCAGCTGGCGGATCCGCGCCTGGTCCGCGATTCCACTAAGGCGGCGCAACTGATGCGGCTCGGCAGGGTCTTCGTCCTGGTCACCTCGAGCATCCACTCGACCGAGGTAGGCGGATTCTTCTCCCCCCTCGAGGTCGCGTACCGGCTGGCGACCGGCACGTCGCCGGAGATCCGCGCCATTCTTGATCGCACCGTCGTCATGCTCGTGCCGTCACTGAACCCCGACGGCGTCTCGATCGTGGCCCGCTGGTACGAGCAGACCCTGGGCACCGCTGCAGAGGGCACCGCCCCGCCGGAGCTGTACAACCGCTACACCGGACACGACGACAATCGCGACTGGTACGCGTTCACGCAGGTCGAGACCCGCCTCGTGGTGGACAGCGTATACGACGTGTGGCACCCCCAAGTCACGCTCGACCTGCACCAACAGGGTCGCGACGGCTCGCGGATCTTCATTCCACCGTACCTCGATCCCGTCGAGCCGAACGTGGATCCGCTGCTCGTCGCCGGAGACAACGCGCTCGGTCTCGCCATGGCATGGCGCCTGACCGCCGAGGGCTTCACTGGGGTCGCCGTCAGTGCGCTCTACGACGCCTGGTCGCCGGGCCGCGCCTTTCAGCACTACCACGGAGCGGTGCGCATCCTCACCGAAACAGCGAGCGCGAATCTCGCCAGCCCCGTGACCGTTCAGCTCGACAGCCTGCGTCCGGGCGCCGGTTTCGACCCCCGTACGGCGAGCTGGAACTACGTTGCTCCGTGGCCCGGAGGATCGTGGACACTGGGCGACGTCGTGCGCTATCAAGCCGCCAGCACGATGGCGCTGCTGGACCAGGTAGCGACGAGCCGGGAGGAGTGGCTGCGCGATGCGCACCGGGTGGCGGAACGCGCGGTGCACGGCTGGGACGGGTGGCCATGGGCCTTCGTGATCCCGACCGCGGGACAGAACCCGTTGGCCCTCGCGACGCTGCTCGAAATCTTCCGCCACGCCCAGGTCGAGGTGCGCGCCGCCCTCGGCACGATTACGGTCGGTCGGGAGCGACTCTACCCGGGCAGCTATGTCGTGGTGCTGCGCCAGCCGTACGCCGCGTTCGCGAAGGCGGTGCTCGAGCGACAGGCATATCCCGACCTCCGCGAGTACCCGGGCGGCCCGCCGCGACAGCCGTACGACGTCACTGCCCACACTCTGCCGCTGCTCCTCGGCGTGCGCGCGCTCGCCGTCGCAGACTCTCTGCCGGTCGGACTCTCGGCGCCGGTGACCGCGACACCTCCCGTGTACCGGGTGACCGGACTCACGGCCGAATCCGCCACCCAGCGGCCCGTGCGCACCGCACTCTACCAGTCGTATGCTGCGCCGCCAGACGAGGGGTGGACACGTTGGGTGTTCGATACGTGGAAGGTCCCGTACCAGTCGGTCGCGGACTCGGAAATCCGCTCCGGCGACCTCGCACAGCGGTTCGACGTCATCGTCCTGCCCAGCCAGGATCCGCGCTCCATCCTGAACGGCCTGCCCGCCGAGCGCTATCCGGCGCGCTTCGCAGGCGGCCTCGGCGCCATGGGCGTGCAGTCACTGCGTGATTTCGTCGATGCGGGCGGGACGCTCATAGCCCTGAATGAGACCTGCGACTTCGTCATCGGAGCGCTCGACCTGCCCATCTCCGACGTCCTCGTGGACGTGCCCGCGCGAGACTTCTATGGCCCGGGCAGCATCCTGCGGATGCAACTCGACCCGGATGCGCCGCTCGCGGCGGGGATGCCGACGCAGACTGTTGCCTGGTTCGAGGGCGGGCCCGCGTTCGACGTGCGCGACCCGTCGCGAGTGCGTGTCGTGGCCCGTTACCCCGTCGATCCGGGCGACGTGCTCCTGTCAGGCTGGCTGCTGGGAGCGCCGCGCCTGGCGGGAAAGGCGGCGCTGGTGGAGGTGCGGCGCGGCCGCGGCCGCGTGATCCTGTTCGGCTTTCGCCCGCAGTACCGCGGGCAGAGCCTGGCAACCTATCCGCTACTCTTCAATGCTCTTAAGGGCGCGGCCCGCTAACGACGACTACTGGGCTTGCGACCGCTACTGGCGACCTCGCCAGTACGGCACCTACGTTAGTTGTCACCGCGAGCTCGAGGTTTTCCTGCTTGACAACCTGGTAGATCGCGCGGATCGATACGCTCTGGGGTGGCCCGGTTGAACTGTTTCCGATGCGCCACGCCGCTACCTGACAGCGCACGTTACTGCTTCTCGTGCGGAGCGGACGTGTCCGGTGCGTCAAGCGCCGAACGCACACTGCCCGTCGAAGTTGATGCCGATCTCATCGCTCGCCTTCAGGAGGACGTGAAGGACGAATACGTGATCGAGCGTGAACTGGGACGCGGCGGTATGGCTGCGGTGTTCCTCGCTACCGACATCCACCTGGGCCGAAAAGTCGCCGTTAAGCTGTTGCCGCCCGAACTGACCTTTGGTGCAGGCGCGGTGGAGAGGTTCAAGCGCGAGGCGAGAACCGCCGCGACGCTTGACCACCCACACATCATCCCCATCTACCGAGTCTCCACCGGCGGCAAGCTGTTTTGGTACTCCATGAAGTACCTGCAGGGCGACACTCTCGCCCAGACCATCGAACGGCGCGGGGCACTGACCACGAGAGAAACGGTGGCGATCCTCAGCCAGGTAGCTGAGGCGCTCGATTACGCCCACCGCCACTCGGTTATCCACCGTGACGTCAAGCCGTCAAACATATCGGTAGATGAGTCGAATTGGGTCACAGTCACAGACTTTGGAATAGCGAAGGCCCTCGACACGAAGTCGCTTACAGGTTCCGGTGCCATGATCGGGACGCCGTACTACATGTCTCCGGAGCAGTGCTCCGGCCGTAGAGTCACTGCCGCCTCGGATCAATACGCGCTAGCGGTCGTAGCCTACCAGATGCTGAGCGGCCACCTGCCATTCACTGGCGAGACAGTCGTTGACATCATCAAGAAACACTGTATGGACCCACCACCACCGCTCGCTGTTCTGCGGCAAGACCTACCAAGATCGATCGCCGAAACTGTCCAGCGCGCACTTTCCAAGAGCCCGGAGGATCGCTTTTCCAGCGTAATTGAGTTCGCGTCCGCGCTCGCGGATTCCTCGGCCACACCGACCCTCCAAGCCAAGCGCCCTGTCACGGAACCGCCCAAGCGCGGCCGGCCATCGGCCACGGCTGGAGTCGGCCCTCCGGTAAAGGCTCCGGTGACGTCGCCACCTCACGCACGAAGACCGAGGCGCGCCGCAATCGCACTTGTCACCCTTGCGGTGCTGGGTGCTGCCGCCGTCGCCCTCTACTGGCATCCGTGGCGTGCAGCGCACCAGAGTATTCAGTCGCCCATGGCACGAGCCGACTCCACCTCAGAACTGCAGAGGACCGCTAGTCCCGCACCGCCGCAGTCACCCCCCAGCGACAGCACCAAGGACTCTACGTCAGCGAGAAAGCTCCGAGAGATACCTGTGCCAGCGGCTTCGGCCACGCTACGGCTGCGCGGAGTGCCTCGACAGGCCACCGTTGCCGTGGATGGCCGCCTGGTCCGCGGCTCGAGGCTCACCCTTGCTTCTGGCGCCAGCCACGTGGTTCGTGTTTCCGCAGCTGGGTTCGAGTCGTGGGCAGACACACTGACCCCGACCCCTGGTGCAACCCTGCTGCGGACTGTCCATCTCAGGCCGGAACTGGGCCCGCCGGTCAGTAGCCAGACCCCGACGGCCCCTGCACCGCAGCAAGTTCAAGACGAATCCAGCGGGAGCAGCGGCCCGGTCCAAACGAGGCTGGTGCCAGCGCCAGTGGCCTACATCACGCTGGGGAGCCGACCGCTGTCGGCAATCTCCATCAACGGAAAGCCTATGGCCGTCAATCCGGTTGTGAACTACGAATTGCCGGCCGGCATGGTTCGTATTCACTTCGTGGTAACCGACAGCGCGGGCGTCGCCTGGTCACACGACACCACAGTGACCCTAGCGTCTGGTGAGCATCGGAACCTGCACTACGTCCAACTTGCGAGGAAGCCATGAAGCCACTGAAGTGGCTCGGACGCCTGCTTCTAGTGGGGCTCCTTACGCTGGTTGCCGGCCTCGTTCCGCGCCACGCGACGGCGCAGAGCGCTGCCGCCGCGCTCACGCTCGCCGCACGCGGGCAGCTGGATTCACTCAATGCCGATTCGGCCACCACGTTGCTGGTGAAGGCGCTGGACCCACGCACAGGCGCTACTGCAACGGAGAGGGTTCGCGCACTCGTGCTTCTTGGCGTATGCGAGTTGATAGCCGACAGGTCCGCCGAAGCGCGGAGCGTTTTCCAGCAAGCGCTCAGTCTGGATCCGACGATTCGCGTGGACAGTCTGGCATTCCTGCACAGTTCCTTCCTGTCGATTTTCGACGCCGAGCGGGGCTCTTTTGTCCGTGCCGAGAGACCGGCGCCTGTGGCGCACTTGGAGGTGCGGGGGTTGCCGGACTCGGCTCAACTAAGGGTTGATGGCGTTCTTTGGAATATCCGCACTCTGGGGGTCACTCCGGGGCTGCACCGTCTACAGGTCGATGCCCCCGGCTTTGAGTCGTACCGCGATTCCGTAATCACTGAAGCGGGCATTTCGGTCGTCATGACCCCGGCATTGACGCGCCTTCCGCAGAAGCCACCGCCTACGGTGCTCGTCATCGAGCGTCTTCCGGCGAACGCGCAGCTCAAGGTTGACGGGGCGCTTTGGACGGAGAGGCGCCAAGAGGTGACCCCGGGGCTTCATCGCATCGACATCCTAGCCCAGGGTTATGAGCCATTTAGAGACTCGGTTCTAGTGTTGGCGGGGACAACTCTCGTTACCAGCCCTAATCAAATGATCGGCAGGGCGACACAGGCTCGGCTCGGCTCGACCCAGGTGGGGGAGGCCGTGCATCCGTCACAACCAGTTCAAGGTCTTCCCGCAGCGACCGTACACTTGGCCAACGGGCCGCGTGGGGCTCAGTTTGCGGCAACCTTCTGCCTTTGGAGGCTGGACCGCCAGTTGTTCTTGGGGGGCGGGACGGCCCTGGGCGTTCAGCTCGCCTTCGCGTACGATGCGAGTGCTCACCTCGGGCTGTGGCTTGGTGCGATGATTGGATCCTACAGTTCCATCACCGTCCTTGAGCCGAACCTGTCTCTGGCGTACACGCTAGCCCCGAGTCGACCGACGAGTCTCTACGTTCTGTCAGGCGTGCACATCCTCTACGACTCCTGGAGCGGCACCCACATCATGTCGCAATATGGCGTCCATCTAGGTATCGGCTTCCGCACGTTCGTCTCCGACAGGGTCGCGCTCCGCTTTGACGTACGAGAGGAATTCGATAGGTACGCGGCGCTCAGTAATGCGGCCTTTAACACCCTGTTCGGGGCAGGCGTGTCCGTCGCGATCGGAAGACGATGAAGAGCTTGTGCGATATGGGTCGGCGCCGAACTTGCCTGGGGTCACTGCTCCAGCCGAGTAACCGTGAGCGTGGTCTGTGGAGCGCCGAGCACCAACGTGTCGCCCACGGCGATTTCCTGCTCCGCGTCAAGCCTTACGCCATTGAGCCACGACGCGTTGCGGCTGCCGAGGTCCCGGACAACGACCCGACCATCCGAGCGGAACTGCATTTCGGCGTGCCGCGCTGAGACATGCTTCCGGTTCTCGCCGGTTAGCACGATTTGCGCCGCGGTCGGATCTCTGCCCAGAACAACTGTATAGCCCTTGGCGATCAACAACTCGCCGCTCCGAGCGTCCCTGAATTCAACCTCGGGTGTCTTTCCGACTCGATAGGGTCGCTCAGCTGAGCCGTCAGGTGAGGCCATCACGGTTTCCGCCGCAGCCACGTCGTCTTCAACTAGTGTAGCGTCGGCCGGTGGAGGCAACTCTACCAAGAGGCTCGGCCCGTTCCGGCCCAGCGACAGGACATTGCCGGACGATAGTACCTCACGTCTGCCAAGACGATTGCCGCTGAGCCAAGTACCGTTGGTGCTGTGCAGGTCCTCAAGTGTCCATCGGCCGCCAAGCTCCTTCTTGAGACAACAGTGCCGACTGCTGACTAACCTGTTCTTCAAGGCGGGTATCCACGCCGCGAGGTGGCAATCCCTGCCGAGGTAGAGCGAATCGCCATCAATCTCGATGAAGGGGCCATCCGGGAGGAGCTTGAGCTTGGGCCCTACATTCATGGTGCCTATTCGTGCACGACTTGGGCGTCCACGTCAAGCCACTACAGTGCGGCGAGGGCCCGCTTCAAGGCTTCGAGCGCCTGCTCGTTCAGGCAGTAACAGACGCGAGGCGGCTCGACTTCGCCGATGATCAGCCCTGCGTCCTTGAGAATCTTGAGGTGCTGGGAAACCGTGGACTGCGCCAGCGGAAGCTGGTCGACGATGTCGCCGCAGGTGCAGCGCCCGCGCTGGCCGGCCAGAAAGCGCACGATCGCCAGACGAGCCGGATGACCCAGAGCCTTGCACTGCCTGGCGAGCCGCACGCCCGTGTCGAACGTCGTGTGCGCCACTCCCCCTCCCCGACTAGGCCACGCCGGCCGGCAACAGGCCCGGCTCCCAAGCCGTGATGTAACCCGCCAGGGCCGACGCGGCGACCGTGTACGGCGAGGCGAGGTAGAGTTGGCCCGGGCCGGATCGACCGGGAAAATTGCGGTTGATCGCGGATATGGTCACCTCGCCCTTCGACCGCGACACGCCCGGCCCCGCATTGATGCAAGCACCGCACGACGGCTCGACGAACGTCGCACCCACCTGTGCGAAGATGCGGTCGTAGCCCTGCGCCTGGCAGTAGCGAAATACCTCCTGCGAGCCGCACTGGATGTAGCAGCGCACGCCGGCGGCGATCCGCCGGCCCTGCTCGGCCGCCTCGCGGAACACGCTCGCGTACATGTCCATGTCCTCACGCTTGCCCGCCGTGCACGAGCCCGCGTACGCGATGTCGATCTTCACGCGCTCGCCGAGCTCCCCGATCTCCTGGCCGTTCCCCGGATCGCCGGGCAGGGCGACCATCGGCTTGAGCGCCGAGGCGTCGATCTCGATCTCCTTCACGTACTCGGCGCCGGGATCCGAGTAGAGCCCATCGCACATCCGCTCCGCTTCGGCGCGCGCCATGCCGCGCTGTCCCACCAGGAAGTCCACCGTCTTGGCGTCCGGGGCGATGATCCCGGTGAAGGCTCCGACTTCGGCCGCCATGTTGGTCATCGTCGCCCGCTCGTCCACGCTGAGCCCTTCCACCACGTCGCCGCAGTACTCCACCACCTGGCCGATGGCGTCCCCGTTCTTCACGTACGGGTGGCGCAGCAGCTGCAGCATGATGTCCTTGGCAGTGACGTCGCGGGGCTTGGGCCCGCGCACCACCACCCGGAACGAGCGAGGCACCTGCACACGCACGTCGCGCGTGATCCAGCTGTTGAAGATCGCCGTGGTCCCGACGCCGAACGCGACGCAGCCGAGCGCCCCCGCATGCGGGGTGTGGGAGTCGCTCCCGATGATGATCTGCCCCGGCAGGGCGTGGGCCTCCAGGATCTTCGAATGGCAGATCGCCTCGGATCCGAGGCGCCCGAGACCCAGCTCACCGTACAGCTTCACACCTCGGGCCGCGGCGAACTCCCGCTGCTTGACCTCCAGCTGATTCGCGACGTCGAGCAGGCCCTCGGCGATGCGCTCCGGCGTCATCACGTCCCGGAGGAACGTCAGGTGGTCCCGGAAGAAGAAGATCGAGGCGGGGTCGTTCAGCGGCTCGTCCTTGCCGACGTACTGCTCGTAGAAGATCGCCGCCATCGGCGTGACGTACTCGTGGCTGAACCGGATGTCGGTGACCACGAAGCCCTCGTCGGTCGGCGCCACGGTCGGGACGCCGATCCGGCCGGCCGCCGCATCCACGACCCAGTGCCGGGCGAAGATCTTCTCCGCGATCGTCATCGGACGCGACGCCGTCCGGATCGGCGGAACCGTCGCCGCGCCCTGCAGGCGCGCGACGTTGTAGTTGAACAGCCCGCCGTATTCGATGATGTCCCGGGTGATCTGGCCCTCGCCCGCAGTGAACACCGCCAGCGGGATCGCTTCCCCGCGCTTCACCCGCTCCAGCACCGAGAAGTCGGTGGTCGTGAGGATGCCGAGATTCTGGCAGTTCTCGTGGTAGATGCGCTCGATGCTCTCGCCTACCACCAACCGGATGCCGGCCCGCAGCTCGGCGTACGGCGACGCCTCCCGCGATGACCCTTTGCCGCGCCGCTTGCCGGCCGCAGACGCGACGAAGCCGCCACGCTTCACCGAGCCGCGGGCAAGCGGGAACTGGTCGCCGGCCTGAAGGCCAAGGTAGGGGAACTCGCCCAACGTGTCGTCGAAGTAGTAGCAGATGTAGCCCGGCGTGATCTCGTCCGTCGAGATGTTGTCCCGGAGCTTGATGGACGGGTTCCACGTCAGGTCCTCGCCCGCGAGCTGGCGAGCGATGAGGTCCGGGTCTTCGGTCAGATAGAGGACCCGTCCGGAGAGCCGAACCTGCTCCGGCAGGCGCGCCACCGGGCGCGCGAGTAGCGATGGGGGCATGGGAGTAAGATCGGCGGCCTACCGAAGCCAGGCAAGGATTGCCGCGGGACGAGACTGGCCACTAGCTTGGCGCTGGCCACAACAGTAAGTTTGGCGGCCGTTCGAGGCGTCGGTCGCCAAAATCCCGGGAGGAGAGCCTGACCCTTCCCACCTCGCATCGCGTCCCCGTCTCCTGGCTCCTCCAGTATGGCTGCCCTGCCATCAGGTACCGCACTCTTACGGAGATCGTGGGGACTGCCGACCCTTCCCAGCTCGATGCCTTGAGGCTCGAGATGGAGGCCTATCCGCCGGCTCGGCAGACCGCCAAGAAGCAGAAGGACACCGGCGTGTGGGGGGCCAATCTGCTTGGGGTCTCGCCCAATAAGACGGCAGGAATCAAGGACGTCGGCACGGTCCACCAGTATCGGCGTCTCGTCGAGTTCGGCTGGCTGCCGGAAAGCCGCCCGCTCAAGCTGGGCGGCCGGCTGCTCTTCAGATTGCTGTCGCGCGACAGCGACCCGAAGTTGCTCTTCGAATTCCAGAAGTACGGCGCTTCGGAACCGGGCGTCGAGCCCTGGATCAGGGAGATTGTGCGCGAGGCGGCCGCCACGGCCCTGGCCCACGCAGGTTATGGCGACGACCCACGGGTGCGCGGTGCCGCCCACCGGATCGCCAACTCGGTATCGCAGTTCCTGCGTAGCGAGCTGGTGGAGCAGCCCATGGTCAAGGTTTCCCGCGCCTGGGTCCTCCACCCCAAGGCCTACCCGCCTACCATCTTCTCGGTTGCCCTCCTGGCGATGTTGCCGGCGGTACAGCGCGAGCGGGCCGGCCTGGTCGAGCGCCTCGGCACGTACCTGGCGCAGCCGGCCACCAAGAAGAGTTTCGGCGTCATCTGCGGGAAGAAGATCCTCAAGCCCAACTTTGTCCTCCTAGGTGACCCACTCAAGCTGTCCGCTTCCGGTCAGCCGGACGACCTCCCACTCGCGCTGTACTGGATGGAGATCCTCGCCAGGCTCGGCGTTCTGCAACACTCGGTGAGCGCGGCCCGCGTGTGGGCAAGGCTCTCCAGAGACTGCGATGAGAAGGGCGTCTGGAGTCCGAAGAACCTGCGCGCCTTCCCCAAGCGCATCGCGCCCTGGTCCTACCACGCTTTCCCACTTCAGGCCGACGCGAAGAGCGTCGAGAGCCGGCAGGCGGACGTCACTTTCCGGATGGCGCTGATCGCCAGGCTCGCCGGATGGGACATCGCGACGGCCTAGCTGCCGTCATTCCACCATTGACGCTGATGTGAGTAGTAGCTATTGCTACTACTGTGGAACTTGAGCGGTTTGGCTTCACGAGTACCGAGAGCAAGGTCTACGTTGCCCTGCTCCGGCTCTCGCCGGCCACGGGCTACGTCGTGGCGCGGGAGGCCGGTCTCGCGAGGGCGAACACCTACGGAGCGCTCGAGACGATGGCGGCCCGAGGTGTCGTCACTCGCCTGCCGGGAAGACCCGCGCGTTTCGTCGCCGAGGATCCGGACACACTGGTCGGGCGACTCGGCCGCGAATCGCAACGTGACCTGGAGCAGCTCGCGCGATGGTTCTCCTCAGTGGAACGGCGACGCGACGCCTTCGCGGCGCCGACCTTGGCGCTCCTCCCCGACCGCTCAGCGGTGCTGGATCGTTGCACCGCTTGCGCCCGCGGCGCGCGGGAAGAGTTGCTGGCCGTCGTCGGCCCGTGGGCTTCCGAACTGTTCCAGGATCTTGCGCGCGGCCGTCGGTCGCGCATCGTGGTGAAGGTCCTCTCGCTCGGATCGCCCGCGCCAAGCGGGGCGGTGGTGCGGCCCGTGCCAGAGTCCGAGATCGAAGCGTACTGGGGTGGCCTTCCGATCGCGGTCGTGGCCGACCGACGCCGAGCTGTGTGCGCGGTGGCAAGCGGCACCAGCGCGACCGGCGTGGCCACAGAGCACCCCGCCCTTGTCCCCTTTGTCCGCCATCTGCTGCGCCGCGAACTCGCCTCTGCGGCCACGCAACGCGCCCCTGAGGCGGGAGTCGACGAGGAGCCCCGCGGTGCCGCCCGATCCTGACGATGTGCTCGCCCAGCAACTTCGGCAACTTCGCCGCGAGTACCTGCACGACTCCAGCAAGCGGGTCGACGAGCTCCGCCAGCTGAACGCCCGACTTGCCCAGGACCAGCGCACCGCGCTCGCCGACCTCCGCCAGGCCTTTCACCGCTTGGCGGGATCGGGGGGCTCATACGGCTTTCCGGACGTCAGCGCGCGCAGTCGAGAGGGCGAACGCCTGATAGCACGACTCGAATCGACCGGCGCTGGGCTGACTCGTGCCGACATCCTAGCCATCGGCCAGAGCGTCGACGGCGTGGCTGGCGCGTTTGCCGCGGCGAACGAGACGCTCAGCTCGGCAGGCGCCGGCGAGGGGACTTGACCAGCCAGTGCTTCCAGTCTAGAATGACCCGTCAACTATCAGGTTGAAGTACCGGATGCCAACTGAACAGGTACCATCACGGCGAGACCGAATACTCGCTGCCGCAGAAGCAGAATTCGCTGCCCACGGGTTCCATGGAGCCAGAGTCGAGCGCATCGCCGAGGCCGCATCAGTCAATAAGCAGTTGCTATTCCACTACTTTGACTCAAAGGCAGGCCTGCACAAGGCTGTCGCCGATGCGGTCGCCGGTCGTTCTGCCATCGCCACTCCCTCGGGCAAGACCCCGGCCGAGCGGCTGCGCAGCTTGATCGACCAGCTGGTTCGCGCCGCATGGAGATACGAGACACTGTTGTCGGATGAGTGGCGTTCCAAGGCCAGGAGCGCCGCGAAGAGCATCATCGATGATGGGCAGCGGTCCGGCCATTTTAGGGATGACGCCGATCCGGACTCAATCGCGGAAGTTATTGTCGCAGCATCATTTGGCAGACATGCAAATGGCGTTGACGCCCAGCGAGCGGACGCCGCTCAGTCAGCTTTCGCCAACTCGCTCGTCCAGATGGTGATCGATCACTGCAGCTGGCACTAGTCGTGTCAACCTGATGGTTGATCAGCTGACTTGATCTTTGCCGGCCCCAGAAGACAGCAGTTCGTCGACCGCCTTGGCGTCCCGGCTTCGCAGCGCTATGGCCAGCACCTCTTCGAGCGTCTCGACCGGATGGAATACGAGGGTCTTCCGAACCTCGTCAGGCAGGTCGTCCAACTCCGGCTCGTTCTCCTTGGGCAGTACGATCTCCATGATCCCGGCGCGGGCGGCGCCCAGCACCTTTTCCTTGAGCCCGCCGATCGGCAGGACGCGCCCGCTCAGGGTGACCTCGCCGGTCATGGCGACGTCGTGCCTCGCAGCGCGCTGCGTCATCGCGCTCACCAAGGCGGTCGCCATCGTCACGCCCGCTGACGGTCCGTCCTTGGGAATGGCCCCGGCCGGCACGTGCACATGCACCTCGCGGTCCTTGATGGCCTCCTCGGGAACGCCCAGCGCCGCAGCGTGCGTCTTGGCGTAGGTGAGGGCCGCGCGCGCCGACTCCTTCATCACGTCGCCGAGATGCCCCGTGAGCACGAGCTCTCCCTTGCCCGGCATCAGCGACGCTTCGACGAACATGATGTCTCCGCCCGTCGGGGTGTAGTACATCCCCGTCGCCGTGCCAATGGCGTCACTCGGCGCGGCGCGCTCCGGCCGCACCTTGGGCCGACCGAGCCGTGACCGCACGTCGGCGCCGGCAAGAACGATGCGCTCCCCGCCGTCCACCGCCACGCGTCGCGCGATCTTGCGCGAGAGCCGCCCCAGCTCCCGCTCCAGTTGCCGCACTCCGGCTTCGCGGGTATAGCCCCCGATAATCTCGCGCACGGCCGAATCCTCGATCAGCAACCGCTCGGGCGTGAGGCCGTTCTCCCTGAGCTGGCGCGGCACCAGGTACTGCCGCGCGATCGCCAGCTTCTCCAGCTCGGTGTACCCCGTGAACTCCACCGTCTCCAGGCGGTCGAGGAGCGGGCCCGGAATGTTCTGGAGGAAGTTCGCGGTGGCGATGAACAGCACTTCCGACAGATCGAACGGCACGCCCAGATAGTGATCGGTGAACGAGTCGTTCTGCGCCGGGTCCAGCACCTCGAGCAACGCAGCGGCGGGGTCGCCCTGGAACGAAATGCCCAGCTTGTCCACTTCATCGAGAAGAAAGACGGGGTTCTTCGTGCCCGCCTGCTTCATGCCCTGAACGATCCGGCCCGGCATCGCCCCCACGTAGGTGCGCCGGTGCCCGCGGATGTCGGCCTCGTCCCGCGCGCCACCCAGCGAGATCCGGACGTACTTCCTGCCCATCGCCCGCGCAATGGACTTCGCGATCGACGTCTTGCCCGTGCCGGGCGGCCCCACGAACAGCAGGATGGGCCCCTTGGCGAGGACGCGGTCATCCGCCTGGCCCGGCGTCTCGGGCTCGGACGTTGCGCGCTGCTCCTTCTCCTCGCGGTCGCGCAGTTGCCGCACGGCAAGGAACTCGAGCACTCGTTCCTTGACGTCGCGCAACCCGTAGTGGTCCTCCTCCAGCACCTGCTCCGCGCGCGTCAGGTCCAGCGAATCATCGGAACGCGCGTTCCACGGAAGCTCGGCGACCCACTCGAGGAAGGTGCGGATGACCTGAGCTTCCATCGAATCCTTGGAGGTGCGTTCCAGTCGGCCCAGCTCGCGCTCAACTTCCTTCTGGGCCGGCTCGGGCAGCTGCAGCTTCTGCAACTTTTCGCGCAGCGCGGCCAGATCGCGGTCGTCCTCGCTCTCGCCCAACTCGTGCCGAATCGCCTTCAGCTGTTCGCGCAGATACATCTCGCGTTGGCGCTCGCCGAGTTCCTCCTGGACCTGCGACTTGATGTCCTCCTGCGCGTCGATGACGCCGATCTGCCGCTGGACGAGAATCAGGACGCGGCGCAGCCGTTCCTCGACACCCAGCGTTTCCAGCAGTGACTGCCGCGCCGGGGTCTTGGCGTCGAGATAGCCGGCCACCATGTCGGCGAAACGGCCAGCATCGGTGACCGAGGCCAGGACCTGCTGCACCATCTCTTCCGGCAGCCCGCTCTTCTGCCCGAGTTCCGACGCGCGCTCCCGCGCTTCCTTGTAGAGCGCGAGAAAGGCGGCGTCGTTCGGGTCGACCGGTGATTGATCCTCCGCCTCACGAACCACCGCCTCGAGGAACCCGTCGCGCTCGGAAAGATGGATCGCGCTCGCGCGGAACTCGCCTTGCAGCAGCAACTGCACTCCCGCCAGTCCACGCTGCATCTGCCCGATGCGCGCGACCGTACCCACCGAGTACAGGTTCTCGAGGCTCACCTGCTCCACATTCTCCCGCTGGGCCACCGCGAAGATCAGCCGACGCTCCGTCTTGAGCGCCGCCTCGATCGCCCGCAGCGTTCCGGCGCGACCAGCGCTGATCGGCACCGTGACGCCCGGGAAGAGCACCATGTCCCGCAGGGGCAGCAGAGGGAGACTCATCCGCTCAGTCATCAAGCCCTCGCACGTCCATCCAGAAAGTGTTCGCCATCGGATCTCGTACCCGACGTGGCACCGATCGTGCCAGCCAGGGGAATGAGTTTCGTGCCATTCTGGCAGCGGCGCCAGCACCACCCGATGCGCTGGCGCGTCTTCGCTCTCGCCCAAGTCAACCGTGGCAGGGGTGTCGCAGTGTTGCCCTGCCTGTGCGGCGGCGCTAATCTAAGCCCCGCTATGGACCTTCTTCGCCCATGAACCCGAGCGACGGCGACCGCGCGCTCGAGGCTCGTCTCGCTGCCGCCTTCGCCGGCGCGTACACGATCGACGCCGAAATCGGTCGGGGCGGCATGGGCGTGGTCTATCGCGCGCGCGACGAGAAACTCAAGCGCACGGTGGCGATCAAGGTGCTTCCGCCGGAGTTGGCGTACCGCCGAGACATCCGGGCCCGCTTCATACGCGAGGCCGAGACGGCCGCGCGCCTGTCGCACCCCAACATCGTCCCCATCCACAGCGTGGGGGAAGCGGACGACCTCGTCTATTTCGTGATGGGCTACGTGGACGGCGAATCGCTGGCCGTGCGCATCAAGCGGAGGGGCCGTCTCTCGATGGAGGAGGTGCGCCGAATCATGCGCGAGACCTCCGATGCGCTCTCCGCCGCCCACCAGCAAGGTGTGATCCACCGCGACGTCAAGCCGGACAACATCCTGCTCGAGGGCACGCGCGGGCGTGTGATGGTGACGGACTTCGGGATCGCGAAGGCGTTGAGCGCCGAGGGTGGCACCCTCACCGACACCGGGATTGCCATCGGTACCCCGGCGTTCATGAGCCCCGAGCAGGCGGCGGGCGAGCGCGTGATCGACGGACGATCCGACCTCTATTCGCTTGGGGTGGTCGCCTACCAGATGTTGACTGGGGAGCTGCCGTTCCAGTCGCCCACGGTGCCGGGGCTGTTGATGAAGCAGATCGGCACGCCCGCAACGCCCGTGGACCGCCTGCGCCCGGACACGCCGCGCGAGCTCGCGCTCACCGTGATGCGCTGCCTGGAGAAGGACCCCGAAGACCGCTGGCCGACGGCCGATGCGCTGCGACGCGCGCTGGAGACGGGCACCTACGCCCCCGCGCCGCCGCGGCTCGGATCGCGCCCGTCGGCGCCCGCACCCGCGGCGCGCGACCTTCCCGCAGAGCGGGACGAGGTCGACGCCTCGCGGTGGCTGGACGACCGCAAGAGCCGCCACGTAGCCCGCGTTGACCGGATGCGGGACCGCCTCGAGCGGCGCATGGACAAGGTGGATCGCAAGCTCGAGCGGAGGGAGTTGGAGGAACAGGAGGTCGCCAAACGGGCCGCGCAGACCGGTGAGCCCCTGATGGTCGTGCAGCTACGACATCGGCTGGCCCGCTACGCGTCCATCATCGGACCCTTGATGCTGGTCAACGTCTTTGTCGGCGGGGGCATCGGCCACCCCTGGTTCCTGTTCCCCGCCGTCTGGATGGGGTGGGGTCTGGCGCGGGACTACTCGCGGCTGTGGACAGCCGGATACTCCTGGCGCGACGTGATCCACCGGCCGCCGGCGCCCGACGCACTCGAAGCCAAGATGAACCGCGGCGCCCTTCCGGCCCCGGACACGCCGGAGGAGTTCGGCTTGCACGCCGCCGGCATCGAGCAGGCCCGGCGCGACCGCGCGGCGATCCTCGGCATGCTGGAACGGCTGCCCAAGTCCGAACGCAAGATGCTCCCGGACATCGGGCCAACCGTCGACCAGCTCCTGGAGCGCGCCACCGACCTCGCGCGCACGCTGTCCGCCCTCGAACGCGACATCGACACCGCGGCGGAGGACAAGCTCGACGTCCGGATCGCCGCGCTCGAGCAGGAGCCGTCGTCGTCGGACCGCGAGCGCAGACTCGGCTTGCTTCAGCGCCAGCGCCAGACCGTGCACGAGCTGGTCGCACGACGCGGCGTCCTGGAATCGCAGCTCGAGGCCTGTCTGTTGGCGATGCAGAACGTGCGGTTCGATCTGCTGCGATTGCGGTCCGCCGGCGTCTCCGAAGCGCTCGGCGACCTCACGCAGGCGACGCAGCAGGCGCGAGCCCTGTCGCGCGACGTCGATGCCGCGGTTTCGGCGGCGGCGGAGATACGCAGGCTCACGGGTCAGGGGACCGGCACGCACGAGGCCTGACGCACCCGGCGGTGCGTCAGAACGTGCGTTTGACCAGGCAGGATTGCACCAGCGGGATGATCTCCTCCGCTGTCCAGCCAAACCGCTCCAGCTCGAGCGCCAGTCGCTCCGCGCGCTGGCAGGCAGGACCTCCGGCCCTCGCCCCCACCACGGCACCGCCCCAGTACCCCATCTGCCACGCGGGCCTGACTGCGATCGCGCGCTCGAACACGGGGCCGGCGATGGCCGGAGGCGCCTTCTGCGCCAGGGTGGTCACCGCGCTCTCGAGCGCGCTCGGGAACGGTCGCTCCAGCGTAGGCCGCAGGCTCGCGATGGCCCGCGTCGCCTCGAGGGCTGCGGGCCCGTAGTCGCCGTTGTTCGCGTCGAGCTGCGCCAGCGCCGCCAGGGCAAACGCGGAGTCCCCGCCATGGGCACCGACGCCCTCGAGCAGCTCACGCGCCTTCACCACATCCGAAACCGCCATGGCGGTCAACCCGGCGGTGAGCAGCAACTGCGGGTCGTATGGCCTGGCCGCCAACGCCGCCTGGAGGTGCTCGGACGCCGCACGAAAGTCCCGGCGACCGAAGAGCACCGTCCCCAGCAACGCCTCACGCTGCGGATCGTGCGGCGACGCCTCAAGCGCAAGCTCCGCCGAGTTCAGCGCTTCCGGGCTGTCCTCCGAAAGCGCCGCAGCATAGCCCGCGCGCCACGCCCCTGCCGGCACCGTCCAGCCGTCCAGAGCGGGCAGGGAGTCGCCCACCGCCGCCTTCAGGGCGACCAGGGAGTCGAACACCGACTCAGAGGTGGTTCCGGCGAGGAGGGAGCGGGCGGCTTGGAACTCCAGCGCGGGATGATCATCGGTGTGGCGGAACGGTGCTCCGCCCGCCAGCGCCGCCGTCCCGCGGTCCCCGAGCAGGAAGTGCCCGAGCAGCTGCGCCGGATCCGTGATCTGCATCCACATCCTGAGCAACGCACCGGTCCGCGTCCCCGGTCGCAGCGCCTCCACGACCCGTGCGCCGCTCCACCGGATCGGCTCCCGCGCCCCAAGCACGACCAGGTCGCTCGAGTTGGCGAACCAGATCTCGACGTGCGGGAAGACGGCGCGGAGGTTAGCGACGACCACGGCCACCAGCCCGGGCGTGACGCGATACATCTGCAGCCACTGGCAGAAGATCCCGTCCGGCGCCAGCCGCCGCGCCACCACGCCGAAGTAGTCGCGCGTGAACAGCGACGACACCCCCGCGATCCACGGATTGGACGGTTCGGAGACGATGAGGTCGTAGGTCGAGTCGGCCAGCATCAGCGCGCTGCGCGCGTCGTCCTCGATGACGTGCACCCGGGGATCGGAAAGCACGTCGCGATTGACGTCGCGGAACTCCGTGCTGGCCCGCAGGACCGCCCGCTCGATCTCGGCAACATCGATCCGCTCGACCCCCGGGACGTCGGCGATGGTGCGCGTGGTTGCACCGCTCCCGAAGCCCACCACGAACACCCGCCTCGGCCGCGCGTGCCCGAGGGAAGGCAACAGCCCCAGCGACACCTGCGTGTCCATGTCCGCGACACTCGAAGCGTCTACCTTGCCATTCACCTTGAGCCACGTCTGGTTGCCGTCACGCCAGACCGAAACCGCGGCGTTCCAGCCTTCAGCAAAGCTCAGCTGCTCCGAGCCGTAGCCGCGCAGGTAGCGTCCGAGGTCGCCTCGGCTGAAGCCGGCGCGTCCATACACCGCCGGGGCGCGATCGAGGAGGCGGCCTGACCAGCTCGGGGTCGCGAACGTGATGAGCAGCGCCAGCACTCCCAGCACGACCGGGATTCGCTCCGCCGCGACCGGCGTGCCCCCACCCCCTCGCTGGCGGTACGCCCACCCCGCGAGTGCTGCGGCCGCGGCGACGTTGATCAGCACGCCCAACACGAGCGTCCGCTCGCTGCCGACGATGTGGATCAGCAGGAAACCCGTCGCCACGGCTCCCACGATGCTGCCCAGGGTGTTCGCGAGATAGGCGCGCCCCACTTCCCGCCCGGTCGCGCCGGCGCGCTCGGACGCGAGCTCCGCCAGGAGCGGGAAGCTGAAGCCCATCCCTACCGCCGGAGGAATGACGACCAGCGCCACCGCCACGGCATGCAGTGCGAGCAGTTCACCGACGTTCAGGAACTGGATCTGAAGGGTCGCGACCACGTAGACCGGCAGCGCCCGGAAGAACGGGAACAACAGCGACGCGAGCACGGCGACTGCGCCCTGGATCACCGCCACCCGCATCAGCAGGTCGCGGGGCGGTCGGCCGCGGCCCACCGCGATCAGGCTCCCCAGCCCGATGCCCAGCAGGAAGCACGCGAGAATCGTCGTGAATGCGTAGGTGGAGCTGCCGATGACCAGAATCAAGGCCCTCGTCCACGCGATCTCGTACAGCAACGAGGCAAAGGCGGTGAGGGCTATCAGCCAGATCGCCAGGCGCCGGGTCGCTCTTCCTGCGTCCGGCGTGAAGATCGGCTCACCCTCCGCGAGGCTGCCGACCGGCGCCAGCTCGGGCAGGCGCGCGAGGAGCAGTACCACGGTGCCCAGCGCGAGGTTGACCGCACCCGTGGCCAGCAGCGACGCGCGCAATCCCACGAACTCGATCAGCACGTATCCGGCAAGCAGGCATCCGGCGACGCCGCCGACGGTGTTGAGCCCGTAGAACAGCGCCAACTCGCCCCGCAGCTGATCACTGCGGTCCCGTGCGAAGGCGCGCGTCAAGACCGGTAGCGTGCCACCCATCAGAAACGTCGGAATCAGGAGAACGACGAAGGCGAACACGAACTTCATCGCCGTGCCGGGCCACAGTCCCGGGCTCAAGGCCCGCGCCGCGCCGAGGTACACGGTGCCGATGCCCTGCGTGACCCACGGCGACAGCAGGCCGAAGACGCCGATCGCGATCTCGAGGAGACCGTACAACACCGCAGGGTGGGCGTGCCGGTCCGCGCGCCGGCCCAGGACCCACGCCCCGAGGCCGAGGCCGCCCATGTACGCCGCGACGACGGTCGTGACCGAATGGATCGTGGAGCCGAAGACCTGGTAGAGCTGCCGGACCCAGATCAGCTCATAGATCAGTCCCGCCGCGCCCGACAGAACAAAAATCAGCCCGAACAGCGCGTGTCGCGCACGTCGGGCGCCGGACATCAGAACTCCGCCAGCTCCCGGATCGCCGCGGCGACGTCGGCGACCTGCGGCAGGATATGATCCTCCAGCAGCGGGACGTAGGCGACGAAGGTGTCCATCGACGCCACGCGACGCACCGGCGCGTCCAGCCACGGGAACAACTCGTCCGCGATGCGTGCAGCCAGCTCCGCGCCGTAGCCCCACGAGAGCGGGTCCTCGTAGGCGACGATGACCCTGCTGGTGCGCTGCACCGAGCGAGTGATCGCGTCCCAGTCCACCGGCGACAGAGAGCGCAGGTCGATCACCTCGGCGCTTACGCCCGAGGACTCCTCCACTTCCTTGGCCGCGACGAGGGAGCGCTGAACCAGGGCACCATAGGCCAGCACCGTGACGTCGGAACCCGGCTTGACGACCTTCGCCTTCCCGAAGGGCACCATGAAATTGGGCCCCGGGTAAGGCGCCTTGTTGTAGGTCTGTCGGTAGAGGTGCTTGTGTTCCAGGAAGAGCACCGGGTCGTCGCACCGGATCGCGGTCCGCAGCAGCCCGTTGGCGTCCAAGGCCGTGGCTGGGCAGACGACGCGCAGGCCAGGGATGTGCGTAAACAGCGAGGCGCCGGTCTGCGAGTGGTAGAGGGCGCCACCCTTCAGATACCCACCGTACGTCACCCGCACCACCACCGGCGCGCTGAACGCGTTGTTGGAGCGCCAGCGCAGCGTGGCCAGTTCGTTCCTCAGCTGCATATAGGCCGGCCAGATATAGTCGAAGAACTGGATCTCGACCACCGGCTTCAGCCCGCGAGTCGCCATCCCGATGGCCCGGCCCACGATGTTCGCCTCGGCCAGCGGCGAGTTGAACACCCGGTCGCCGCCGAACTGCTTCTGCAGCCCCCACGTCACCTTGAAGACGCCGCCCTTACCCTTGACCTTGCCGATGGCGCCCACCCGCGAGGCGTCCGCCACGTCCTCGCCGAAGACGACGATCCGTGCGTCGCGCGCCAACTCATCCCTGAGGCAGGTGTTCAGCAGGTCCACCATCGTCGTCGGATCACCCGTAAACTGCGGGTTGTCCTCGGTGTCGAACTGCTCCGAGGCTGGATCGACGTCCGGTGAGAAGACGTAGAGCATCGTGCTCTCGGGGGCCGGCTGGGGAGAGCCGAGAGCCGCGTCGGCCGCCGCCTCGACGCTCGCCGCCACATCGGTGCGAATCCGGTCGAGCTCGTCGATCGTCGCCGTGCCCTCAGCCACCAACCGCTCGCCGAAACGCAGCACCGGATCACGCTCCGACTCGGCGGCCCGTTCTTCGGGCGATCGGTACATGACCTCGTCGTCGGAAAGCGAGTGCGAATAGGGCCGGATCACGTGGGCGTGCACCAGCGCGGGCCCCTTGCGCGCCCGGCAGTGCGCCACCGCACGCGACAGCGTCTCGTACGACGCGATCGGATCGCAGCCGTCCACCTCCTCCACCAGGAGGTCGGGGAAGTTGGCGACCAGCTTCGAGATCGAGCGACCCGGCGTCTGGACCTCGATCGGCACCGAGATCGCGTAGCCGTTGTCCTCGACCAGGTACAGCACCGGGAGCTTCAGGTTCGAGGCCGTGTTGAGCGATTCCCAAAACTCGCCCTCGCTCGTGGTGCCATCCCCCAGCGAGCAGTACACCACTTCGTCGTGGCGGATGCGTTCCTTGCGGTCGGTGATCGCCTCGATGCGATCGTAGCGGTACCAGGCCTCCGCGCATCCCACCGCCTGGAGGCATTGCGTGCCCGTGGGGCTCGACTGGCTGACGATATTGAGCTTCTGGTGCCCCCAGTGCGACGGCATCTGTCGCCCGCCCGAGTTGGGGTCGGCCGCGGCTCCGACTGCCGAGAGCAACATCTCGGTGGGCGTCATGCCGAGGGCAAGGCAGAGGGCCCGGTCACGGTAGTAGGGGTAGAACCAGTCGTGCGCCGGCTTGAGGACCATCCCCGCAGCCACCAGCACCGCCTCGTGGCCGGCGCCGGAGATCTGAAAGAAGATCTTGTTCTGCCGCTTGAGCTGGATTTCCTTGTCGTCGAGCCGCCGCGACAACAGCATCAAGCGATAGACGCCCAGGAGGTCTGCCTTGGCGAGTTGCCGAGCGCCAACCTCGTTCTTAGTGCGGGTGGCCATGTGGCACGCAAAATAGCCCCCCGCCCATCCTCGCTCAACGCCGCATTGCCGGGGGCCTCACTTGCGCTGGTACACGACCCGGCCACCGATGACCGTGGCACGTACTCGCGCCCGATTGATCGCCTCGGGTGCCATGCGGAAGAGGTCGTGGTCCAGCAGGACGAGATCGGCCTGCATCCCGGGGCGCAGCACCCCAGTCCGGTCCTCAGCAAGACCGGCATAGGCCACGCCCGCCGTGTAGGCTCGGAGCGCCTGGTCGAGCGTGATCTTCTGCTCCGGGTACCACCCGCCCGGGTTACGGCCGTCGAGGGTACGCCGCGTCACGGCCGCGTAGATCCCCCAGATCGGGTCGAGGGGCGCCACCGTCCAGTCGCTTCCGAAGGCCAAGTGCGCCCCGCTGGCCAATAGAGAGCGGAACACGTAGGTCCCCGCCAGTCGAGCCGGGTCGAGCCGCTTCGCGGCCCACCGCCCGTCGTCGATCATGTGGTAGGGCTGCATCGACGCGATGATGCCCAATGCCCCGAATCGGGCGATGTCGGGCTGGCGCAGGTGCTGGGCGTGCTCAATCCTGAAACGCCGGTCCCGTGCGCCATTGGCGGCGATCGCGTCCGCATAGAACTGGAGCAGCATCCCGTTGGCGCGGTCGCCGATGGCGTGAACCGCCACCTGCAGGCCGGCGCTGTCGGCAGCGAGAATCATCCCGCGCATCGTGGCCGAGTCGGTGACCAGCAGGCCGCGGCTGTCCGGCGCATCCAGGTAGGGGTCGTAGAATGCCGCGGTGGTCGACCCGAGAGACCCATCCATGAAGCCCTTGACGCCGCCCCAATGCAGCCACTCGTCGCCCCGCCCGAGCGCACGCACCGAGTCGGCCAGCCTGCGCCACGTCGCGATCGGCACAAACGCGTAAATGCGGGTGATCAGCGTGTGGCGCGCCTGGGCCCGGCGGAACGCAGCCAAGTCTGTCCAATTGTAGGACATCACGTGCACCGTGGAAACGCCTTGGGCTGCCGCGTGCCGCATCGCGCGGGCGAGCGCGCTATCCGCCTCCTCCGCGGTGGGGTCCGGTTGCACGCGGCCCACCAGGTCCATCGCGTTGTCCTTGAGCACGCCGGTGGGTTCACCCGCGCTGTCGCGGATGATGACGCCCCCCGGCGGATCCGACGTCTGCCGCCCGATCCCGGCACGCCGCAGCGCGGTCGCATTGGCGACGCCCATGTGGCCGTCGAGCCGCGTGACGAACACCGGATTGTCTCCGGTCACGGAGTCGATCCACTGGTGCCGCGGCAACGGGGCGCCTGGCCAGCGCTCGTGATCCCAGTCCCCGCCGCTTATCCAGCGACCAGGCGGCTGGCGCTTGGCGAAGGCCGCGAGGCGCCGGATGAACTCCTCCGGTGAGGCGGCGTCGCGCAGATCCACCGACAGCAGCTGAATCCCGCCATCGATGAAGTGGGTGTGGGCGTCGCCGAAACCGGGCACGACCAGCGCAGTGCCGTTGTCGAGGACCCGGGTTCCGGGACCGACCAGCGCGCCCACCGTCCTGCGGCCGCCGACGGCGACGATCATGTCGCCGCGCACCGCAACGGCGGCAGCCCAGGGACGGGCCGAATCTCCTGTCCACACCCGTCCATACACCACCAGGTCGGCGCGCCGCTGGGCCAGGGCCGGCGCCGCGAACGGGATGAACGACATCAACAGCAAGACCAGTGACTTCATGTCCGGACTCCCCGAACGGTCCGGGCTAACGGTATCTCGCGCCACGGGGTCGGCGCCACTAGCTTGTCCTTGACACCCCTTCCGCGAAGGCGACGTTGAACGACAGCGCCAAGAAGACGGTCCTGCGCCACTTCTCGTACGGGATGTACGCCGTGACGGTGATGAGCGAGGGCGAAGACCACGGCATGCTGGCCAACTGGGTGACGCAGGCCGCGTTCAACCCGCCGATGCTCGTGGTCGCGCTGGAAAACGACTCCAAGAGCCTGCCGATGATCCGTGACGCGCGTGCGTTCGCGGTCAATATCCTCGCGGCCGGACAGCGCGAGCTGGCGGCCCAGCTCGGCCGTTCGTCGCGGCGGAGCCCGCATAAACTGCACGCGGTTCCGGCCCGGCCCGCGCCGATCACCGGTGCACCCATTCTCACCGAGGGGCTGGGATGGCTCGAGTGCCGGTTCGTCGCCACGATGCCGGCGGGCGACCACACCCTGGTGCTCGGCGAGGTGGTGGAAGCCGGCGTCGAACGGGACGGCCAAGCCCTCACCCTCGGCGAAACGGGGATGAAGTACGCACTCTGAGCGTCTGCTGGTCGCGGCGACCATCGCCGCCGCCGCGCTCGTCGGCCTCGGGCCTGCCCCGGCCGTCACCCAGGAGCGGCCCGACACCCTGTTGTACGACATCGCCGTTGTTACGCTTCCGCCGGCGCACTTCTCCGTCGAGGCGCGACTCACGACGTCCGCTCCCGGCACCCTCACACTCTCCGGCCCGCCGTCGGCGCTACCAGCCGGCACTGACGTCGAAGGTCTCTCGGTCACCGACGACCACGGCCGGCCGCTCCGGGTCCGTCGCGCCGGAGCCGCCTATGAGACCGATGCACCAGCCGGCGCGGTGCGGTTCCGCTATCGACTCGATTTCCAGAGCGGTGTCGCCATGAGTTCGACCGGGGCGGGGCTCAGCGAGGCTCGCATGTACGCCGTCAGCCGCAGCGTGTTCGTGGCGCCGGACCCGGCAGCTTACCGCGCGACCGCGCGACCGTACCCGCTCGTGTCGGTCCACATCGCCACTCCGCCCGGCTGGCACGTCGTGACCAGTTGGGGAGTGGACGAAGGCGTGTTTGTGCCACCGAGCGGCGACGCCTTGCTCGGAGCCACCATCGCAGCGGCGGCCGATTTCCGCGTGTACCGTGACACGGCCGGCGGCACACCATTCGTGCTGGCGATCCGAGGCGACCGGCACTTCAGCGATTCGGCACTGCAGCAGGTGGTTGCCGCCAGCCTCCGCGGCGCCGCCGCAGCACTCGGTCCCGTGCCGGTGCCCGGCGTCACCTACACGAGCGATGTCGGGTCGAAGGGTCGCACCAGCAGCAGCCTGCAGGGCCTCGCGAGCATCGGCCTCGTCTGGGAGCCCGACGAACTGCTGGAGCGTCCGCGGATTCACGATCTGTTCCACGAGACGCTCCACCTCTGGTTCGGCGGCGCGATGGACGCGAACCGATGGTGGACGGAGGGTGTAACCGACTACTTCGCCGCCCGGTTGGAGGCGGAGTGGAGCGGCCGCCCCGACGATCTGGCCGATCTCTGCTACCAGTCGCTGCGCAATTACCTCCAGATCGGCCGCAACACCAGCATGACGATGCAACAGGAGCAGCACGAGGGCGTGCTGGGGGACAACACGAGCCTCCTGGTCTACCGCAAAGGGATGCTGGCAGGACTCCTGCTGGACGCCGCGATCCGCCGTGGCACGGATGGACAGGCGAGCCTTGGCGATGTGGCGCAGCGGATTCTCGCCCTCGCACGTTCGAGCCCCGCGCACCGCGTGCGCGACGCCGAGATGCGCGCCGTCGCCGTCGAGGCGGGCGGCAGCGGTGTCGCTCGTGTGTGGCGCCGCGTAGTGGACGGTACCACGCTGATCGCCGAGGCGGAGGTCACGGACGCGCTCCGCGCCGTCACCGGGTTGCCCGTCACCGCGCCGCCAGCTATTGCCAAGGAACAGAAGGTCCTGATCGGCCACCAGAAACCGTGAGGCCGGCATCATGATGCTCAAGGGAAAGACCGTGCTTTTCTTCGTGGGTCCGCAATATGAGGACCTGGAACTCTGGTACCCGAAGATCCGGCTGGAGGAGGAGGGGGCGAAGACCGTCGTTGCGGGGCTGGGCGAGAAGACCTACCAGGGGAAGAAGGGCTACCCGATCACCGTGGACAGCGTCGTGGACGATCTGTACCCCGAGGTCTACGACGGCCTGGTCATCCCGGGGGGCTACGCCCCGGATCACATGCGGCGCTCGGAGAAGCTCCTCAGCATCACGCGCGTCATCGCCGAGGCCGGAAAGCCGGTCGCCTTCATCTGCCACGCGGCGTGGGTGCCGATCTCCGCCGGGCTGCTGAAGGGGCGCAAGGCCACCTGCGTCCGCGCCATCAGGGACGACCTCGTCAACGCCGGCGCCACCTACGTCGACGAGCCGGTGGTGGTGGACGGCAACCTCATCTCCTCGCGAACGCCCGCGGACCTGCCGGTGTTCTGCCGCGCGATCATCAAGGCGCTCGCGGCCGCGCCCAAGGACTAGACCGGCGCGTCGAACGGTCGGAGCACGACGCCCGTCGGCACCTTGGGGGCGAAGAAGGTGGACTTGGGCGGCATGATCTGGCGCGCATCGGCGACCCGGCGCACCGCTTCGAGCCGGGTCGGGGGGAGCATGATCGCGCACGCGCAGCGCCCGTCCCGCCCCGCCTCACGCGCCTCCACCGCATCTGCCGTGTAGCGCAGCGCCGGCGCACCACCCAGCAGCGACGCGGCCACGACACCGATGGCAAGGCCGTCAGCAACCGCCACCTCCAGCGCGCGGACCGTCGGGTGCACCGGCTGCCCGCCGACCTGCGGCAATTCCGCTTCCGGGCGCACTAGCAGCGGTGCCTCTCGGCCCCCCTTGAACACGACCGACAGCGTCGGCTCCGTTCCGGCCGGCGCCTCCGAGAAGTACGGGGCCGCCGCCGCCAGAAACGCTTCCGGCGCGACCGGAGCACCCTCGAGCAGCCGGTGCGTGGGCAGGATCAGCAGTCCCGGATCCTTGAACGAAACGACGTGGCTCAAGGTGCGTGCCGCCCCCTCACGCCAGGCTGCGGGCGCCTCCTCGCGGAACATCACCGAGGTCTCGAACCGGTGGTGACCGTCGGCGACATAGACAGGCTCGGCGCCGGCCGCGGCCGCGAGGTGCCGCGCTTCCTCACCTCCGACCACCCAGATCGCCTGATCCGAGCCGACCGCCGAACACCGCGCCCAGGGCGCGCGCGACGTCACTTCGCGCAGCGCCTTCGTCAACGCGCCGGCGCTGTCCGGTGCCAGTAGGAATACGGCACTGAGATTGGCGCCGGTCGCGTGCATCAACCTGCGACGGTCCTCCTTCGCCTTGGCGTGCGTCCGCTCGTGGGGCAAGACGCGTCCCTTGGAAAAGGGCTCAGCCGAGACCGCCAGGAACACACCCGTACGCTCGCGCGTCGCACCGTCCGGGAACCGGCCCGAGGTGCGCAGCACGTAGGCCGACGGCTTGGCGTCACGGACGATGACGCCCCGTCGCCGCCACTCGGCGAGCAGCCCGGCCGCCGCCGCGTACGGGTCCTCCCCATCCGGCGCCACGGGCAGGTCCACGTTGACCACGTTGTACGCGTCGCCTGCCACCAGTTCCGCGCGCTGCGCCGGGGAAATCACGTCGTAGGGTGGCGCCAGGCGGCGGGCGAGCGAATGCGGGTCGGCGTAGCGCTCGCCGCGGAAGGCGGCGAACAGGCTCACGTCGTTCATGTCAGGTTACTTCCACCGTGAGACGCGATCAGCCCGTCGAGGATGCGCTTCACGTCGTGCAGGGACAGTTGGCTGACCTCCGCCTCCGCAGTGGCGGCGGAATCACTGAACGCCAGGTAGTCGCTCTCGAGGTGCCCGTCGGGCGCGTTGCTCGCGGACCAGCGGATGAACAGCAGCGCGGCGCCGAACCGGCCGTCCGGCCCGCGGTCGTCGTCCGAGAACACGCCCACTGAGTATGGGTGGCCATCGCTGCCCGTGAAGCCCGGCGGCCGCCCGTGCAGGACGGCGTAGCCGCCGAGCGTGTCGTCGCTGGCGCTCACGCCCGCAACGATTCCTTAACGACGTTGCCGAGTATGAATGCGACGTTCGCCGGACGCTCGGCGAGACGCCGCATCAGGTACGGGTACCAGTGGGTGCCGAAGGGCACATACACCCGCACGCGGAAGCCGGCGCGGCGCAGGTCCTCCTGCAGGTCACGCCGGATCCCATACAGCATCTGGAACTCGAACCGGTCCGCGGCGATGCCCTTCGCCTCCACGAAACGTCGGACGTGGGCGATCAGCGCCGGATCGTGCGTCGCCACGGCGGGCTGGTGCCCGCGCGCCAGCAGCTTCTCGATCAGGTCCACGTAGCTCCGGTCCACGTCCGCCTTGCGGGGGAACGCCACCGTCGCCGGCTCCTGGTACGCCCCCTTGCACAGCCGCACCCGGGCGCGGACACCGATGAGGCGATCGATATCCGCCGCGCTGCGACGGAGGTACGACTGAATCACGATCCCGACCTGGTCGCCATACACCGGCAGCACGTCCTGCTCGAAGAAGTCGAGCGTGCGCTGGGTGTGCGTGCTGCTCTCCATGTCGATCCGCACCGAGATGCCAAGGTCGCGGCCCCGGTCCAGGATGCGGCGCATGTTCTCCACGCACAGCCCGTGATCAAGGTCGAAGCCCATCTGCGTGAGCTTGACCGACACGTTGCAGTCGAGCTTCTCGGCGGAGATCCGCTCCAGCACCTGCACCACCGTGGCGGTCGACGACCGTGCTTCGTCGGCCTGCGTGACGCTCTCGCCCAGGAGGTCGAGGCTGGCCGCGATGCCGCGGACGTTCAGCTCGCGAACGGCGGCGACCGCCGAATCGAGCGTCTCGCCCGCCACGAAGCGCGACGCGAGGCGCCGGGCCAGCCGGTTGCCGCGAATGAAGGCGAAGATCCGAGGTTGTTCGCTGAGGTAGAGGAACGTGCTGCGCAGCATGAAATGTCTACCGGTGTGATGGGTAATAGCGGCCACCGTGGTCGGCCTGCTCGACCAGAGAGGCCGCTGGAAGGAACCGATCGCCGTGAACGGAGGCGAGGCGCGTGAGGGTGTCGACCACCGCCCGGGCGCCCAGCGCGTCCAGGGTACGGAACGGGCCGCCGCGAAATGCTGGGAACCCGATGCCGAACAGCGCACCGACGTCGCCGTCGCGCGGCAGTCGCACCACCCCCTCCTCAAGGGCGCGGGCGGCTTCATTCAGCATGGCGAACGCGAGCCGCTCGGCGACGGCCCCCTGGTCCGCCGGCGCCTCGCCGGGCGTGAGCCCCAAGACCCGGTACGCCGTCGGGTCGACGCCCGCCTTCTTGCCCTTGCGATACACGAAGAACCCTCGACCGTTCTTGCGCCCGAGGCGCTTGTCGGCCACCAGCGCCCCGAGATTGAGCGCCTGCGCGAGGCGCTCGCCGAACGCCCGGTGCATGACGCCGCCCGCCTTCGCCGCCACGTCGAGACCCACCTCATCGAGCAGCGTGATCGGTCCGACGGGGAAACCCCACTGGGTCATGGCGCGGTCGACCACCTCCACCGCCACACCCTCCGCGAGCAGGTGGCCGGCCTCGTTGATGTACGGTGCCAGAATGCGGTTGACGAAGAAACCGGGATGGTCCCGCACGACGATCACCGTCTTGCCCATCTTCCGGCCGAACGCGACCGCCGTCACCGTGGTCTCCGGCGCGGTCCGCTCGCCCACGATGACCTCGAGCAGCGGCATCCGGTGCACCGGCGAGAAGAAGTGCATGCCGACGACCGTCTCCGGCCGGAGCGAAGCCTCGGCGATCCTGGTGATCGGGATGGTCGAAGTGTTGGAGGCGAAGATGCACGTGGGCCGCGCGATCGCTTCGACCTCGCGCAACACCTGTCGCTTGACGTCCAGGTCCTCGAAGACCGCCTCGATCACGAGGTCGGCCGCGTGAAAGCCCGTGTAGTCGGCACCGCCCGAGACGAGCGCCAGTTGCCGGCCAGCCTCACGTTTGGTGATGCGGCGCCGGCGTACGCGCTCGTCGACGATGCCCGCGACGGCCCGCAAGCCCGCGCCGACGCGCGGCAGGTCGGCATCCTTCAGCCGCACCTGGACGCCCGCCTGCCCTACGGCCATCGCCGCGATCCCCGAGCCCATGAAGCCGGCGCCGAGAATCCCGAGCCGCTCCACCGGTCGCGGCTTCGGCGCTGGGGCCGGCACGCCCGGGTCCTTCTTCAACGCCGTCGTCGCGAAGAACACCTCGACCAGGCGGCGCGAGACGTCGGTCATCGCCATCCGTCCGAACAGCTCCGCCTCGTAGGGGAGGCCCTGCTCCAGGCCGTTGGCGAGGCTGAACCGGATCGCGTCCAGAGCGGCGAGTGGCGCGGGATAGTGCCCGCCGGTCTGCTTCAGCGTCATGGCGCGGGCGCGCTTCAGCACGATGGACTGGCCGAGCATGCTGCGGTCGAAGAACCAGCTGCCTGGCTTCCGGCGCTTCGGGCGACTGGCTGCCAGCCGCTTGGCCGCCGCGATCGCGACCTGGCGGAGAATCGGCGGCGCCACCAGCTCGTCCACCAGTCCCATCTTGAGGGCCTTGGTGGCCCGGACGTTCTTGCCCGTGAGGATCATGTCCAGGGCGCCACGCAGCCCGACCAGTCGCGGCAGCCGGTTGCAGCCGCCCGCGCCCGGGATGATGCCGAGCTGGACCTCCGGCGCTCCGAACGTGGTCTTGGGGTGATCGGTGGCGACGCGATAGTGGCACGCCAGCACCAACTCCAGCCCGCCCCCCAGGCAGGTGCCGTGGACGGCGGCGACGACGGGCTTGGAGAATGCCGCCACTCGGTCGAGCATGTGCTGCCCGTCGCGCGAGAGACGGGTCGCTTCCTCCGTCGTCCGAAGGGCGACGAACTCCTCGATATCGGCGCCCGCCACGAACATGTCCTTCTTGCCGGAAATGATGACGATGGCGCGCACGGCCGGGTCGTTCTGGAGCGTGCCGAAGGCGGCCACAAACTCGTCCTTCACCGCCTGCGAGAACTTGTTCACGCTCTCGCCTGGTAGGTCGAGCGTGAGCACGGCCACCCCGTTTTCGGTGGCCATAGTCAGCGCGCTGGCGCGAGTCTCAGTGCTCATGCTTATCGCCTCACATCCGCTCGAGGACCATGGCAAACCCCATGCCGCCCTGGGCACAGACGGAGATCAGCCCGAACTGCACGTCGCGTCGGCGCATCTCGTTGGCGAGCGTCGTTGTGATGCGGCAGCCGGTGGCGCCGAACGGGTGGCCGATCGCGATCGAGCCCCCCATCACGTTGAGCGTGTCCCAGTTCACCTCGCCGACCCGCCCGTCGCGGCCCAGGTGCTCGCGGGCCCAGATGTCCGACTCGAACGCCTGAATATTGGAAAGCACCTGTGACGCGAACGCCTCGTGCATCTCCACCAAGCCCAGCTCCCGCCATGTGATGCCGGCGCGGTCGAGCGCCCGCGGCACGGCGAACGCGGGTCCCATCAGCAGTTGATCGCCCGGATCCACAGCGGCGACGGCGTACGAGCGGATGTACGCGAGCGGCTCGTAGCCCAGGGCGTGGGCAGCTTCGTCGCTCATCAGTACCACGGCGGCCGCGCCATCGGTCAGCGGCGAAGCATTGGCGGCCGTCACCGACCCGTAGCGCCGGTCGAAGACCGGCTTGAGCGCCGCGAGCTGCTGGAGTGTGCTGTCTGCACGGATGCCGTTGTCGGCCGTGACTACCGTCTCGTAGGCCGGCGGCACGAAGACCGGCGCGATCTCGGCCGTCAATCGCCCATCCGCCGTTCCCTGGGCGGCGAGCTGGTGCGAACGCAACGTGTACGCGTCCTGCGCCTCCCGCGAGATGCCGTTCTCCTTCGCCATCTTCTCCGCCGATTGCCCCATCGACTGGCCGGTCGACGGCTCGGCGATCGCCGGCGTCACCGGCACGAGATCGCGGAACTTCGTCCCGGCCAGCGTCCGCAGGCGCGCGCCGAGGGACTTGGCCTTGCTCGCCTGAACGAGCAGCTCGGCGAACCGCTTCGAATGAAGGATGGGGATGTCCGACAGCGACTCCGTGCCGCCCGCGACGATGACATTCGCGTGGCCGAGCACGATCTGGTCGTGCGCCGCCGCGACCGCCTGGTTGGACGACGAGCAGGCGCGGTTCAGCGAGTAGGCGGGGATTGTCTTGGGAAATTGCGGCAGCAGGCTGACTTCGCGAGCAACGTTGGGAGCAAGCACCGACGGGATCACCTGGCCGAAAATGACCTGATTCACCTCGGCCGGCGCGAGTTCGGTTCGCACCAACAGCTCGCGGGTCGCGAGCCTTGCCAACTCCACCGCGCTGAGGTCCTTGAAGGCCGTGCCGGATTTCGCGAAGGGCGTGCGGCAACCCGCGACGATGACGACGCGACGACCATTCTGGTCGACCATGATTCGGCTCCATCTCCGGCGCGCGCGGTGGCGCACCGGGTTCAGCAAAGCTAGCCATTGCCCCGACTGCGGGCCAGCACCGCCGGCCCGTGCGCACGCCGACCTTTCGTGCCAAATTGAGCCATGGACTCGCTGTTCTCCGCCCGGACCCGGCGCGCCGACCTCGACGCGGCCGCGGCCGCGCCCGTCGATCTGCTGGTGATCGGCGCCGGCATCACCGGGGCCGGGATCGCGCGCGACGCGGCGCTCCGCGGCATCCGCACGGCGCTGGTCGATGCTGGAGATTTCGGAGGCGGCACCTCCAGTCGCTCCACGTGCCTGGTGCACGGCGGCTTGCGCTACCTTGAGCACGGTTGGCTCAGTCTGGTGTTCGAGGCGAGCCGCGAGCGCCGCGTCCTGCTCCGGATCGCACCGCACCTCGTGCGGCCGATGGCCTTCCTCTTTCCGGTCCACGCCGGAGGTCGCGTCGGCCGGTGGAGGCTCGCCGCAGGCCTGTGGCTCTACGACCTGCTGTCGGCGTTTCGCAACGTCCACGCGCACCGCACCCTGTCCCGGCGTGCGGTGCAGAAGGCGGAGCCGCGGCTCCGAAGCCAGGGCCTGCTGGGTGGCGCCGTGTACTACGACGCCTACTGCGACGACGCCCGGCTGGTGCTGGCCAACGCGCGCGCCGCTCACCGCAGCGGCGCGCTGGTGGCCAGCTACGCGACAGTCAGATCGTTCGAGAAGGCCGGTGGGCAGATCCGCGGCGCGGTGCTGAGCGACACCGTCGAGGGACGCCTGCTCACGGTGCACGCCCGCGTGGTCGTCAACGCGACGGGGCCGTGGACCGACGCCGTCCGCCAGCTCGACGAGCCGGGCACGCCGCCGCTGCTCAGGCCCACCAAGGGCGTCCACCTCGCGGTGCCACGCCATCGGATCGGCAATGCGGGCGCGCTCACCCTCACGTCACCCGTCGACGGCCGGGTCATGTTCATCCTGCCGTCGGACGACATCACCATCGTCGGCACGACCGACACCGACTACGACGGCGACCCCGCGACGGTCGCTCCGACGGCCGACGACGTCACCTACCTGTTGCGCTCGGCGAACGCCGTCTTCCCCGACGCCCGGCTGGCGCCGCACGACGTGATCGCCGCCTGGGCCGGACTCCGCCCGCTCCTGAAGGACGGTGCCGAGGGGACCACCGCCGCGGTGCCGCGCGAGCACCGGATCAGCGAGAGTGCCACGGGTCTGCTAACCATCACCGGCGGCAAGTTGACGACCTATCGCGCCATGGCGGCGGAACTCGTGGACGTGGTCGCCGCGAAGCTCCACCGGATCGACGGCCGACGCGTTCCGGATCGTGCGCCCACCGCCGCGGAGCCCCTGCCGGGAGGTGAGGTCGCGGACCTGGAGCTGCTGGTGCGAGAACTGGTCAAGGAGCAGGTGCCGGACCAGGTTGCCCGGCATCTCGTGGACACCTACGGATCGGAGGCGATGGCGATCGCCAACCTGGCGACCCGTGACAGCGCCCTCGCGGAGCCGCTGGCCGCTGGCGTCCCGATCCTGAGGGCGGAAGTGGTCCACCAGGCGCGGCGCGAAATGGCGTTATCGGTCAGCGACGTGATGATCCGGCGGACCCACCTGTTCCTCCGGCACCCCGGTCAGGGCACCGAGGCCTCGCCGGTCGTCGCCAGGCTCTTGGCCCACGAACTGGGATGGGACGCGGCCCGCGAGGCCGCTTCGCTCTCCGGCTATCTCGCCGAAGTGCAGCGAATGCGACAGGCCCTTACGCCGCCGCCGGTTTCCTGACCCGCTCCATGTCGCGCCCGACCGTCGGTACCGCGAGCAGAAGCAGCGCCCCGCCCAGAAGCCCCACGGCCGGAAGCGTCATCAACGCGATGCGGAGCCCGTAGCGGTCGGACAGGAACCCCACCACCGGCAACGCGATGGCGTCGCCAGCGATGTGGATGAAGAAGATGTAGGCCCCCATCACCGTCGCGGCGATGCCGCGCGGGACCACGTCGAACAGCACGGCGGCGACGGGTCCGTTGTACCAGGTGAAGAAGAACACCACGACGAAGAACAGGACGGAGAAGAGCCGCACGTCGTTCACCAGGAGCAGCACGACGCAGATCGGCGCTCCGGCCAGGAACCCCACGGCGCTCGCGATGACACGCCCGGCCGGCGTGCGCTCCATCAGGCGATCGCCCATGCGCCCGCCAATCCACGATCCCAGAACTCCGCCCGCCAGGCCGACCAGTCCGATCTGCCGACCCGCCTGCACCAGCGACAGGTCCAGGACCCGCTGCAGGTAGCTTGCCGACCACGCGACCAGCGAGTTCATGGCCGCCGTGGTGAGGGCGCCGCCGATGAACATCCAGATCAACGTCGGCGTGCGGAGCACCATGGCCGCGGCGTCCAGCATCTCGTCCAGCGCGTCCGCCGGCACACCGGCCAGCAGCTCGTGGCGCCGACGCATCGCGATCCGCACCCACTTGACGATGGTCCAGACGAGGCCCAGGCCCACGATGGCGCCGAACACCGCGGTATCTGCCGCGGCCGGCAGTCCCCGGACCAGCACCAAGAACCCGAAGACCACAGCGCCGATCAGGATCGACGCGAGCAGAGGCAGTCCCGCCCGGAATAGCAGTCGTGGCGTGATGGCGAACCGCCGCGCCGGTCGCGCCGCGACGGCCGCGCGGCGCTGCGGCCGCGGGTCACGCAGCCGGCCCAGCAGCAGCGAGAACAACAGCCCCGGCAGCCCAACCACGATCAGCGCGGTGCGCCAACCGAAGGCGGTGGCCAGGTGACCGCCTACCCAGACCGCCAGCACGCCACCCACGGCCAGCCCGCTCCAGAAGATGCCCATGGCCTGGGCGCGGCCGCGGTCGGGGAAATAGTCCGCGAGCATGGCCTGTGCCGAGGGCAGGTACGACGACTCCGCCACGCCCACCACACCGCGGGTCGTGAAGAGATGCCAGTAGCTGCCGGCCAAGCCGCCCAGGGCCGTGAATCCGCTCCACACGGCGACGCCGCCCGCGATGACGGCGCGCCGCGACCGCAGGTCGGACAGCACGCCGGTAGCAAGAGCGCCGAGGGCGAAGGCGATGGCGAACGACGATCCCAACCAACCGAGCTGGGTGTCGGTGACGTCCAGTTCGTCCTTAATGGGCTCAAACAGCGCGAGAATGATGTTGCGGTCGAGATAGTTGAGCAGGTTGCCGAAGGCGAGCAGCGCAAGCGCGTACCACAGGTACCGGCTGCTGATCGGCGGCGTACCGGACGGGGCGTTCACCTCGCTACGCCCCCGCGCCGTGACGCCAGCCTAGAATAGTCCATCCACCGATCGGCCGGACATCGGGTCCGACTGCAACGCGAGCAGTTTCTCCCGCGCGCGCGTCACCAGATCCACCGCGACCGCGGGATCGTCCGTCAGGTGGAAGATGTCGAGGTCGCGCGCATCGATCTTCCGCTCCGCCGCCGCCGTCGAGCGGAGCCAATCGACGAGCCCGCGCCAGTAGGCGGTACCGAACAACACTACCGGGAAGTGCTTGATCTTCCCCGTCTGGATGAGCGTCAGGGCTTCGAACATCTCGTCGAGCGTGCCGTAGCCGCCGGGAAAGACCACGAAGGCGATAGAGTACTTCACGAACATCATCTTGCGCACGAAGAAGTAGCGGAAATGCATCGCCGTGTCGACGTACTCGTTCGTGCCTTGCTCGAACGGCAGCTCGATGTTAAGCCCGATCGACGGGCCGTTGCCCTCCTGCGCCCCGCGGTTGGCCGCCTCCATAATGCCGGGCCCGCCGCCGGTGATGATGGAGAAGCCCGCCGCCGCGAAGCGGCGCGCGGTCTCCGTCGCGGCCCGGTAGTGCGCATCGTCGGCCTTCGTCCGCGCCGACCCGAAAAACGTCACCCCCGAGGTCACTCCGGCGAGCGTGTCGAAGCCCTCCACGAACTCGCCCATGATCCGCAATACGCGCCACGGATCGGACGACACGAACTCGCGCCGGCGTTCGCCGGGATGCGGGACACTGAAGAGACGCTCGTCTTCCGTCGGCCCGAGGCGCCTCGGTCCGCTGGGGCGATCACCGTCTGATGACATCGGGAGCCCTCTTGCCAGGGTGTGAGCGTGCGAATATACAGGTTGCACCAAGGGGGCACAAAGAAAAATGGGCTCTTGGCGTGCACTGTCGTTCGCCCTGTTCGCTCGGGCCATCATCAATCCACGGGTGGCGTGGGACCTCGCCAGCCTCGCCTGGTCGATGCGCCGGCGCCGCTGGTACCGTGCGCCGCCGTTCCTGCCGCTGCCGCCGCCGGAGTACGTGCGCTGGCGGATGTACACCGCATACGGCGACGAGGGCGCCGTTCCCCCGGTCGCAGACGTGCTGCGCGTCGCGCGCTGGCGTCGGGATCTCCTGAAGCCGTGATCCCCGAGGCGCTTGCCGCCGTCGCCAAGGCCACCGCCCACGAGCTGGGCTTCCAGGCGTGCGGCATCACCGACCTCGCCCCCTCGACGGCGGCCGCCGCGCTCGACCGCTGGCTCTCCGCGTCCTACCAGGGCGAGATGCGCTACATGGAGCGCCAGGCGCCGGTGCGCCGGGAGCCGACCCGCGCGTGGCCCGACGCGCGCTCCGCCGTCGTCGTCCTTCACAACTACTGGCAGCGAGACGGCGAACCGGCGCCCGGCCGCGGCCGTGTCGCGCGCTACGCGTTGGGCGACGACTATCACGACGTCACGAAGCGGAAGCTGGAGCAACTCGGTGCGCGGCTCGTCGGCGCGGCCGGCGCCGGGAGGTTCCGGGCTTACGCCGACGCGGGCCCTCTCCCGGAGCGGGAGCTGGCGCGCCGCGCGGGACTCGGTTGGATCGCCAAGAACACCATGCTGATCCACCCGAAGCTCGGCTCGTTCACCTTCATCGGCGTCCTGTTGACCGATCTGCTCCTGGCGACCGACGACCCGTTCGAGGCGGACCGCTGTGGCACCTGTGGTCGCTGTCTCGAGGCGTGCCCGACGGACGCCTTCCCGGAACCGCGCGTTCTCGATGCGACGCGCTGCATCTCCTACCTCACCATCGAGGCCCGCGGTCCGGTGCCGCAGCCGCTCAGGATCCAGGTGGGCGACTGGCTGTTCGGCTGTGACGTGTGCCAGGACGTCTGCCCCTGGAATGTCCGCTTCGCTGCTGAGACGGCGGAGCCGCGCTACCGCGCTCGGCCGAAGACCGAGTGGCCTACGCTGCAGGAGATCGCGACGATGACGGAGCGGCAGTTCGACGACGTGTTCGGCCCAACGGCGCTGCTGCGCCCCGGTCGGGCCGGCCTGGCGCGCAACGCCGCCGTCGTTCTCGAGAACACACACGATCGGAGCGCCGCCAAGTGCCCGGCAGCGTGAAGGTTCTCGCCGCGCAGCAACGAGTGGCGGCCATCAAGGCCAGTCTGGCGACCGGGCTCGAGAAGGTGGACGCGTATCACCGGCTCCACGGCCGGCCGGTGCGCTACCAGCTGACGGCAGGCCAGACACTGGAGGTCACCTTCCGCGACGTGCCGAGCATCGGCGAGACCGAGGTCAATGCGGTGAAGCGGCTGCTCGGCGGGAAGTCCTTCTGTTCCGTGAGCCCGCAATCTCGCGAGCGGCTGACCGTGCGGTTCGTGGTGCCGCTGGAGTAGCTGGCTCTCGATCGTCCAATTGCTCCGGCGCGAACGCACCCGCACCCTGCCGGCTCTCGACCACGCCCGCGTTCCCCAGCGCGCGGTACGCCTGCACGACGGTGGCCGGATTGACGCGAGGTCGCGAGGCCATCTGCCGAACCGATGGCAGCGCCGTCCCCGGCGCCAGCTCCACCGTCGCGACCACAATCCGGATCCGGTCCGCGACGTGCACGTACAGAGGTATGGAACTTCGAGGATCCAGCCGTCCGAACACAGCCCCCGCTATCTGTATCGCTGTACCGATACAGTGGCACTGTGGGCCAATTCTGTCACGAGGAGCGCAGGACTACGAGGCTAATCTCGGGTGGGCACGCCCAGCGCACCGGGGCCGTGATCACGCCGATGCCGCGCGAGACGTAGAGCTGGCGCTCGCCGTCGCGCACGGCGCCGGCGAGGTACCTGAACCCGAACTGGGAAGGCACGTACGGCGGGCCGAGGAACGGCAGGTGCGCCTGGCCGCCGTGCGTGTGACCGGACAGCATCAGATCGAGGCGCAGGTCCCGGGGCCAGAACGCGAAGACGTCGGGATCATGGGATACCACGACGCGCGGCACGCTCTCGGGAACGCCGCGCAGGGCGGCTTCGAAGTCGATGATGTCGAACCTCAGGTCGCCCACGCCCGCGACCGCCAGCGTGTCCGCGCCCCGCCTGATCAGGACGGAGGCATTCCGGAGTTCCATCAGCCCAGCGTCGCTCAGCGCGCGCCGCACCAGCTCCGCGCCGACGTAGTGATCGTGATTCCCCAGAACGCAGAACACGCCGTCCGGAGCCACCAGCGCCCGGAACAGCGCGGCCAGGCCCGGCGCGTAGCGCGGGCTGTGCGAGAGGTAATCGCCTCCCAGCAGAATCAGGTCCGGGCGAAGCTCCAGTGCCACGGACACCGCCTTGGCGATCCACCATCGCGGCACCACGGCGGAATAGTGCAGGTCCGTGAGGAAGACGATACGATACCCGTCGAACGACGGCGCCAGGTCGCGCAGCTCGACGTCAAGCCGCTCGACGACCAGTCGCTTGAGGCGCCAGAAGCCGAATGGCGCCGAGAGCCGCTCCACCCAGTGGCTGGCGACGTTTTCGAGCCGCCGCCCGCGGCCGGGAACGAGCACAGTGGTGCGAGGACGAAGTTGAGGCGAGCAAATCAACGGGCCGATCACGACGCGCCGGGCACCCTCGCGACCGCGCGTCGAGATCCGGTCCTACAGTCCCGTGGGATGATCAATGAACGACCAAGGGAGCTGAAACCGCTCGGCGATGTGCTCCGCCAGCGCCTTGACCCCCAGCGTCTCCGTGGCGTAGTGCCCGGCGTAGAACGTGTTGACCCCGAGCTCTTCCGCGTCAAAGTAGGTCCAGTGCTGGCCCTCGCCGGTAATGAAGGAATCGAGCTCCGCGCTCTTGGCCTGGGAGATCATTGAGCCGCCGCTGCCCGTGATGATGCCAACGCGTCGGACCCGCTCCGGTCCGCCCGCGATGAGCCGGACCGCGCAGCCCAGGATCTCCTCGAGCCTCGCGGCCAGCGCCTCTCTGGCGAGGTCCAGCTCGCCCCAGGTGCCAATGGGCGCGCCGCGATACTCGCCGAACCATCCGCGTACCTCCATCCCGAGCTTGCGGGCCAGCACGACGTTGTTGCCCACCTCAGGATGGCGATCCAGTGGAATGTGTGCCGAGTAGAGCGCCGTGCCGTGCCGCACGAGGGACGAGACGCGCCGGTAGTTCCGCCCGACCAGCGGCTCCAAGCCTCCCCAGTAGAGCCCGTGATGAACGATCAATAGGTCCGCGCCACGCGCGGCCGCCTGATCGATGACCGCCTGACACGCATCGACCGCGACCGCAACATTCTGCACGTCGCCAGCATTCTCAACCTGCAGTCCATTCAGAGCGTTCGGGTCGTCGCCCACCTCGATGGTGCGTAGGTAGCCGTCCAGATACCGAACGAGATCGTCGAGGCGCACCGTTCAGACCAATGGTCGTAGTGTTGTCATGACGCTGTCTGGGCACCGATATGATGCTGACGAAACATTAACAGTGCTATGGGCTCTGACCTGGACTCGTCGCGCGCGGCGGCATTGCGATCCGCGCCACCGGGACCGACGACGGCCGGGGCGCGCCGGCGGATGGTTGTTGTGTCCGGGCCACGGCTTTGGACTCGGTCCCCCTCTCATCCAGGCTCCACGCGCCGTCGCCCATCCTGATCTGACCATTCAGTGTCGCGCCTTCGGCCACCGCAATCCGGCGGGTCGTGACGTCGCCTTCGACCGAGGCGCCCGCCTGGACCTCCACGCGTTCTTTCGCCCGGATCGCGCCCTTCACGGCTCCGCCGACGACGGCCTCGGTCGTCTCGATGTCGCCATGCACCACTCCTCCTTTGGCGACAAGGACCTGCGAGCCCGCCTTCACGTGCCCGTCCACAGTCCCTTCGACCTTCACCACGCCGTCGGTCTCCAAGTCGCCCCGGACAGTCATCCCCGTACCCACGATAGAGAGGGTGGTCGCCGGCGACGATCCCTTACCCTGTCCTGCCGGCTTCTCGCTGGCGGCCTTGGCGCTGCTGCCGAAGATACCCATGGCTACGGTGCCTCCCGCACCAACTTCGTGGGATCAATCGAGCGGCCGTGGAGTCGCACCTCGAAGTGCAGGTGGGGAGCGGTCGATCGACCGGTGTTGCCTGACAGTCCGATCACCTGCCCCGCCGCCACCGTATCACCACGGGAGACCAGGATGCGCGAGAGGTGACCGTACATCGTCTGATATCCCGAGGGGTGTTGAAGAAGCACGAACAGGCCGTACGACGAGTCGGGGCCGGCGCGCTCCACTACCCCGCCGCCCGACGCTCTGACGTTCGACCCTTCCGGCACCGCCAGGTCGATTCCGGGGTGCATCTCCTCGCCCGGCGTACCCGCCACCATGCCGCGCGTGCGGTACGAAGGAACCGAGAGCGGCCAGCGGTGCGGAATCGATGCGCCGCTGCCTTCCTCCACTCCGGAGTCGGCGACCGGGGGACGCGCCAACATCGGCGGCGCGATGTAGAGCCGCTCCTCGCCCGCCGCGTACCGTCCCTCGGCATCGCCGGCAGGCTCGGGTATCCGCGCGCCGAGCATTCCGCGCAGATGCGCGTACCGCGCCTCGGCGTCAGAAAGTTCGCGCGCAAGCTGATCCACGCGCGCGTTTTCGCGCGTCAACTCCTCCACACGTCGCTGCAGCAGTGGGGCTCGCGTCGCGGCCGCGAGGATCGGGCCATACGCGACGACGAGTGCCGCGACTCCCACCAGTGCTACCGCGGCCGTAATCACCGCCGCCCGCGCCAACCAGGACGGCACCTGGAACTGTCGCGACGCCAGTGCCCCGTTCCGATGGACGATGACGGTGTAGCCCGGGGCAGGCACTAACCGTCCCAGCGCCGGCCCAGGACAAGCTCGAGCAGCCGACCGAGATCCTCTTCGGAATAGAACCGGACCTGCAGGTGCCCCTTCCCCCTTCCCGTCAGCACGACGGTCGCGTCGGTCCCGAGCTTCTTTCGCAGCGCCGCTTCGATGCGGACGACCTCGGGTGGTACCCCGCGACGCACGGCCCGGCCTCCCTGGCGTCTGCGCACCGGCGTGCCCCTGGCGTGGCGCTCGACCTCGCGCACCGACCAGCCCTGCGCCACGCACTCGCGGGCGAGGTGCTCGATCTGCCGCCCGTCCCCCAAGCTGAGGAGCGCGCGCGCGTGCCCGGCCGACAGCGCATCCGTGCTCACCAACTGCTGTACGCTCTGGGGCAACTTCAGGAGCCGGACCGCGTTGGCCACGGTGGAACGGTCTCGGCCGACGGCCTCCGCGATCGCGGCGTGCGACAGATGGAAGGTCGTCGCGAGCCGATCATATCCCTCCGCTTCATCGATCGCCGAGAGCGACGCGCGCTGGAGGTTCTCGACCAAGGCGAGCGTGAGCAATGTTCGGTCGTCCACGTCGCGAACCACCGCCGGAATTTTCTTCCACCCCAGTTCGCGCACCGCGCGCCAGCGTCGTTCGCCCGCCACCAGCTCGTAGCCCGATCCGACCTGTCGCACGACGACCGGCTGCAGCAGGCCGCTCGCGGCGATCGAGTTGCGCAGCTCGACCAGCGCCGCAGGGTCCATCGCCCGTCGGGGCTGGAAACGGTTCGGCTCGACGGCCTCGACCGGCAACTCGCGCAGGGCGCCCTCGCGCTCCGCTTCTTCTACGGAGCCGACCCCCAGCAGAGCCTCGAGGCCCCGGCCGAGCCGGCGGCGATTGCCCGCGGCGCCGCTCACGTGGCCGCTTCCGCAGGATGGCGAGCGCCCTCGCGGGCGTCGGCCGCCACCTTTGAGGCGGTGCGCCGAATCAACTCCTCGGCCACACTGAGGTAACATTGCGCACCGACGGACCCAATGTCGTAAAGCAGGATGGGCTTCCCGAAGCTCGGCGCCTCGGCAAGCCTCACGTTCCGCGGGATGGCCGTCTTGAACATTCGGCCGCCGAAGTACTCCTGCGCTTCCTCCGCGACCTGGCGTGAGAGGTTCAACCGCGCGTCGTACATCGTCAGCAGCACACCGTCGATGGCGAGGCGTGGATTGAAGTTACGCTGCACGAGCCGGACGGTGTTGAGCAGCTGGGACAGCCCCTCGAGCGCGTAGTACTCGCACTGGATCGGTATCAAGACAGAGTCCGCCGCCGTCAGCATGTTGAGCGTCAACAGCCCCAGCGACGGGGGGCAGTCGATCAGGATGTAGTCGTAGGACCGTCGGATCCCCTCGAGGGCACCGCGCATGATCGACTCGCGGTGGGCTCGCGAAACCAGCTCGACCTCGGCGCCCACGAGGTCCCGCGATGCCGGCGCCACATCGAGGAAAGGGAAGTGCACGGCGCGGCGGACGACATCCGCCAGTGGCCGGCCGTCAAGCAGGACTTCGTAGACGGTGAGTTGCAGCCCCTCGCGCTCCAACCCCACGCCACTGGTGGCGTTCGCCTGTGGGTCGGCATCCACCAGCAGGGTGCGCTTCTCGGCGGCCGCGAGGGAGGCGGCCAGGTTGACGGCAGACGTCGTCTTGCCGACGCCACCCTTTTGATTCGCGATTGCGATGACCCTGGCCATTGGGCGGGGGAATCTATCTGTTGCACGTGCAACGGGCTAGCGCGCTTGAGGGGCAGGGTGGGGTGTTGCACGTGCAACAGGCGCCCCGGTCCGGGGCGCCTGCGTCAGCTTATCCGGCCGCGACCCGACGGGCGCTCAGCTTTGCCTTGCCCACCGCCACAACTCCTTCAAGTTGGGGCGCTTGCCGTACATCAAGATCCCGATACGGTAGACCCGGGCCGACAGCCAGACCACCAGCAGACTGGAGGCGGCACTGATGACCAGCGACAGCGCGAGCTGGGAAGCCGGCACGTCGGACGTCGCCACGCGCACCGGCATGATGATCGGGGAAGAGAAGGGGATCATCGACGTCACGACCGCCATACGGCCGCCCGGGTCGGTGAGGGCAGCGAACGACACGATCAGCGAGAAGACCAGCAGCATCATGACGGGCTGCTGGGCCTGCTGTGCCTCCGAGTCGGCCGTGACCGACGCGCCGACCACGGCGAACAGGGCGGCGTAGAGCAGGTAACCGAGCAGGAAATAGATGGCGACGACCGCGAGCAGACCTCCGCCGATGACCGGGAGCGTGACCGCACTGACCTGGTCGGCCGACACGTGGAAGGCCCCCAGGATCTGGGTGCGGAAATGCACCATGAGGTACCCGGTCAACGCCCAGATGCCGAACTGGAACAGGCCGACTCCTCCCACCCCGATGACCTTGCCAAGCATGAGTTGGAAGGGGCGCATGCTCGAGACGAGCACCTCGACGATGCGCGTCTGTTTCTCCTCCAGCACGCTGCGCATCACGTTGATCCCGTAGATCAGGATGATCATGTAGAGCACGATCCCGACCGCATAGCCGAGGAAGAAGGTCACCATGCCGGATTCCCCGGTCGCACCATGCTTGGTCACCCGCAGCGTGCGCAGATCAATGCCCCGCTGTGCCTCCTGCACCGCACCAGGGTCCACACCGCGGCTCATCAGTCGCTCGGTGACGATGCTCTGGCGCAGCAGGCTTTCCATCACGCCCATGTCACGCAACGACGAGACGTTGCGGCCCCGGTACTCCGCCACACCCGACTCCACGGTGGCCGACGAGACCGTCAGGAAGCCGTCGATCGCCTCCGAGCGGATTGCGTCGGTGAGCGAATCGCGCAGCGTGTCGTGCCGGTCAGAGTTCGCTTGGACCAGATTCACCGTGTACCGGCCCGACCCCTCCAGTTGTGTGCTCAGCCGCCCGGCAAAGCCCCTCGCCCCCTCGTCCAGGAGCACGATGTGGTTGACCCGCCCGGACCTGGTGGCGAGCAGGCTCGGCAGCACCGTCACGCCGATCATGAACACCGGGCCGAGGATCGTAGACACCAGAAACCACTTCGAGCGAACCCGCTCGATGAATTCGCGACGGATGACCGCCCAGACCTTACGCATGCGCCACCTCCGTCGGCGCGGCGCTCACCGCGCGGGGGCCCGCCTTGTCAAGGAAGATGCGGTTCAGGGACGGCTCGATCCGCTCGAAGCGCCGAATCCTGGCGCCCGTCCGCATCAGGCGCTCCAGCACCACCTGCGGGTCGACCCCCTCCTTCAGTTTCAGCTCCGCGAACACCCCCGAGTCGTCGGCCGCCGCCACCAGGTCGACCACGGCGCGCATCGCCTCGCCGCTCGCCACAGTATCCTCGAACGCCACGGCCACGTGGGTGCCGCCGTGCACGCGCTTCACCTCGGACAGACCACCATCCAGCACTTTCCGACCCTGTGCAATGATGCACACGTGGTCGCAGATCTTCTCGGCCACGTCCATCTGATGGGTCGAGAAAATGATCGTCGCGCCGCTGCGCGAGAGATGCACGATGATGTCCTTGAGCACCTGCTGGTTGATCGGATCGAGGCCGGCGAACGGCTCGTCGAGGATCAGGAGCTCGGGCTCGTGCAGCATGGTACCGATGAACTGGACCTTCTGTTGCATGCCCTTGGACAGCTCCTCGACCTTGCGCGGCCCCCACTCCGCGAGATCCAGCCGGCGCAACCACTCGTCCGCTTTCGCGGCGCCGCGCGCGCGCTCCACGCCCTTGGCCTCGGCGAGGAAGACGAGCATGTCCCGCACCCGCATCTTCCGATACAGCCCGCGCTCCTCGGGCAGATAGCCGATCCGCGCACTGTGATGGCGCCCACCCAGGCGGTCGCCGAACAACTCGATCGTCCCCTCGTCCGGGATCGTGATGTTCATGATCATCCGGATCGTGGTGGTCTTGCCGGCGCCGTTGGGACCGAGGAGTCCATAGACGACGCCCTTCGGCACCTGCAGGGAGAGGCCTTCCACAGCGACGTGTCCGGCAAAGCGCTTCGCGATGCCGTTGATGGCGACAACGTTGGTATCAGTCATAGAGTGAGCAGTCGGGCCAGGGTTTCGCCGAAGGCGGCCGCCGCTTCGGGGCCGCTTGCGGTGACGATCGTGCCATCCAGCACGACCGGTTCCTCAACGTAGGTTGCACCGCCGCGTTTCAGTTCCACCAGCGCGCGGTCGGCAGGGAAGGTGGTCGCGCGCTTGCCCGCGAGGATGCCGGCGCGCGCCAGCACCGGCGGCGAGAGACAGATGGCGCCGACCGGCTTGGCGGCGGCGTGGAATGACCTGACGATGGCGCGCAGCGGCTCGGAGTCCCACAGGTGGGCGGGCGACCCAGCGCCCCCCGCAAGCGCCAGCGCGTCGTACGACGCGGCGTCGACCTGCTGTATCGTGCAGTCGACGATCACCTTGGCGCCGAGCATCCCGACGGCTGTGCCGCTCCTGGTCGAGGCCACCGTCACCGTCGCGCCATGCTGCTCGAGGACGCGCTTCGGCTCCAGTAGCTCCTCGTCGCGGAAGCGTTCGGGGGCGATGACGTACAGGACCTTGGGGGGCACGCGCGCCTCGGGGAACTTGCCGGACAGGGAGAATAACAGCCGCGGCGCGCGGCGGCGACTCAGGGCTGAGGCCTGGTGCTTTCCTCCAGGGCGTTCCAGCCGAGCAGCGCGCACTTGACGCGCACCGGAAACTTGGCGACGCCCGCGAGGGCGCGCGCCTCGCCCAACGACTTGTCCCGCGCGGCCTCGGCGGAGCCGTGCAGCATCTCGCTGAAGCGTGCGGCGAGCGCACGCGCCTCCGGCAACTTCTTGCCCTTGATGAGCTGCGTCATCATCGAGGCCGATGCCTGGCTGATCGAGCAGCCGCGGCCCGAGAAGCGGACGTCGGCGATGGTCTCACCGTCCAGGAGGAGATCGAGCTCCAGCTCGTCGCCGCACGTCGGGTTGGTCAGCGCGACACGCCGGGTATACGCCTCGAGGCTCCCCTGGTTCCGCGGGCGGCGGTAGTGGTCCAGGATCAGCTCCTGGTACAACTCGGCGAGGCCGGGGGCGTCGCCGTCAGGCATGGGCGAAGCCGAAAAGCGTGCGTGCCTTCTCAAGCGCCGCGACGAGGGCGTCCACGTCGTCGCGCGTGTTGTACACGTAGAACGTGGCGCGCGCAGTCGCCGCGACGTCGAGCCGCCGCATCAGCGGCTGCGCGCAGTGGTGACCGGCGCGGATCGCGACACCCTCGCTGTCCACGATCGTCGCGAGGTCGTGCGGGTGAATGTCGGCCAGCGTGAACGACACCACGCCCGCGCGCTCGCCGGCCGGACCGTACAGCGTCAGGTCATCGATCGCGGCCAGTCGCTCCAGCGCGTACCGCGCCAGCGCCCGCTCGTGCGCCGCCACGTCATCCATCCCGAGCTCGCGGAGGTACCGGATCGCCGCGCCGAGCCCGACCGCCCCTTCCACGTTGGGCGTGCCCGCCTCGAACTTGTGCGGCAGCGGCGCATAGGTCGCCGACGTGTCGTGCACGGCCCGGATCATCTCGCCCCCACCGTGGTACGGCGGCATCGCATCGAGCAACGCCGGCTTGCCGATCAGCGCTCCGATGCCCATCGGCGCGAGCATCTTGTGGCCCGAGAAGACGTAGAAGTCCGCGTCCAGCGCCGCCACGTTCACCGGCAGGTGCGGGACTGCTTGCGCCCCGTCGACCAGCACGACCGCGCCCGCGTCGTGCGCAAGGCGCGTCAGCTCGGCCACCGGATTGATCGTGCCGAGCACATTCGACACGTGGGTGAACGTCACGATCTTGGGCGCCCGCTCGAGCGCCCGACGGAAGTCCTCCAGGTCGAGCTGCCAGTCCCGTGTCAGCTCTACCATCACGAGCCGCGCCTCACGCGCTTCGGCCAGCAGCTGCCAAGGCACCAGGTTGGAGTGGTGCTCCATCGCCGTGACGACGATCGTGTCGCCCTTCTGCACCCGCACGCGGCCGAGCGAGGAGGCGACGAGGTTGATTGCCTCCGTCGTGCCGCGGACGAAGATGACGCCACTGGCATCCGGCGCCCCCACAAACGCCGCGACCTCGGACCGGACCGCCTCGTACGCCTCCGTCGCGCGGACGGCGAGGTCGTACGCGCCACGGTGCACGTTCGCGTTCAGGCGGCCGTAATACTCGCCAATCGCCTCGATGACCTGGCGGGGCTTCTGCGTCGTCGCCCCGGAGTCGAGATACACGAGGCGGTGACCGTGGACTTCCCGTGCCAGGATCGGAAAGTCCGAGCGCACGTCACGCATTCACCACGCCCTCCGCGGCGCCGGGCCGCGGCCGTGAAGCCACATCACAAAGTTGCTCATGGGGCCCAGGCCACCTCGACCCCGCCACCGGTGGCGAGCCGCTCCCGAAGCATCACCTCGAGTTGCTCTCGCAGGCCTGCATGCTGCACTCGCCCGAGGATCTCCGCCCCGAAGCCATAGAGCAGCAGCGCGCGCGCCTCGGCCGGTGCGATACCGCGACTCTGCAGATAGAACAGCTCCTTGGGGTCGAGCGGCCCGAGCGTGGCCCCGTGCGTGCACTTGACGTCGTCGGCGTAGATCTCGAGCTGTGGCTGGCTGTCGGCGCGTGCCTCCTCCGACAGCACCAGATTGTGATTGGTTTGTTTCGAATCGGTGCGCTGCGCACCGGGCCGGACGATGATCCGCCCGTTGAACACACCGCGCGCGCTGTCGTCCAGCACCCCGTTGAAGTACTCGTGGCTCCGGCAGTCGGGCTGGGCGTGGTCGATCACCGTGTGGTGGTCGGCGTGCTGACGGCCGCCCAGCAGGTACAACCCGTTGAGCAGCAACTCGGCCCCGGGCCCGTCGAGCACGTTCGTGATGTCGTGCCGCGCCAGCGCCCCGCCGAAGGCGAGTGGATGGATGCGTAACTCGCTGTCGCGTCCCTGACTGGCGTGCAGGCGCGCCACGTGGTACGCGCCGGCGCCCTCCTGCTGCAGGCGGACCAGCTCAACGCGCGCCCCGTCTCCGACCACGATCTCCGTAACCTGGTTGGTCCAGTAGGTCGCGGCCTCTCCCACGTAGTGCTCCACGACCGTCGCCCGGGCCCCTTCGTCCACGAGCAGCAGCACGCGAGGGTGGGCGACCGCCGGCGCGCCCCCCGGCGCCGAGCGGAAGATCAGGTGCACCGGCTCCTGGAGCACGACGCCCCGCGGCACATGGACGAACGCACCGTCCCGTATGAAGGCGGTGTTGAGGGCGGTGAAGGCGCTCTCCGCGAAACCGGCGTGCTGGGCGAGGTGTCGCTCGACCAGGCTCGCGTCCTCGCCGAGCAGCGCAGCCGCCAGGCTCCCGGCCCGCACTCCGGCCGGCAGGCTAGTGAGCGCGGAGCGCTCCGCGTGGAACCGGCCGTTCACGAACACGAGCCGGGTCGCCGCGCCGGGAGACGCGGGCGCTCCCATGGGACCGCTCGCCGGCGCCAGCACGAACGGGGTTTCCACCAGGGGGGTCACGCTGGTGAAGCGCCACTCCTCCTGTCGCGTGGTAGGGAAGCCGAGTTCGCCGAACCGCGTGATCGCCGCCGCACGGGTCTCGCGCAGCCACGCCGGTGCCGCGCCGCCACCGTTGGCGGCAAAGGACTCGAACTGCGCCACGAACCGCTGGACTGCGTCCGCTGACGTAATCACGTGCCCGGAGCCCATCGGCTCAGACCGCCGCCTCGGCGTGCACCCAGTCGTAGCCGCGCGCCTCCAACTCCAGCGCCAGCTCCTTGCCCCCCGACAGCACGATCCGCCCGGCGCTCAGCACGTGGACGAAGTCCGGCGTGATGTAGTTGAGAATCCGCTGGTAGTGGGTGACGACCACCGTCGCGTTGTCCGGCCGCCGCAGCTTGTCCACCGCGCCAGCCACCGTCCGCAGCGCGTCAATGTCCAGTCCCGAATCGGTCTCGTCGAGGATCGCCAGCTTCGGCTCCAAGACCGCCATCTGCAGGATCTCGTTGCGCTTCTTCTCGCCACCCGAGAAGCCGTCGTTCACCGGGCGGTTCATCAGGCTGTCGTCTGACTCGATGGAACGCAGCTTCTCGGCCAGCAAGTCGAGGAACTCCAGCGGATCGAGCTCCGGCAGGCCCCGGTGCTTGCGCACGGCGTTCAGCGCGGAGCGCAGGAAGTACGCGTTGGTGATGCCGCGGATCGCCACCGGATACTGGAAGGCCAGAAACACCCCCTCGCGCGCCCGCTCCTCGGGGTCCAGCTCGAGCAGGTCTTTCCCTTCGTACCGGATCGAGCCCCCGGTGACGGTGTAGGCCGGGTGGCCGGCGAGCACCTGCGCGAGCGTGCTCTTGCCGGAGCCGTTCGGCCCCATGATCGCGTGCACCTCCCCGGCGTTCACCACCAGGTCGATGCCGCGGAGGATTTCCTTGCCTTCGACCGAGGCGTGGAGATTCGTGATCTCGAGCATGGGAGTTCCGGTCACCGCAGTCATCCGACGCTGCCTTCGAGGCTGATGCCGAGCAGGCGCTGCGCCTCGACGGCGAACTCCATCGGCAGCTCGCGGAAGACTTCCTTGCAGAAGCCGTTCACGATCATGCTCGTCGCGTCCTCGGCCGACAGCCCGCGCTGCCGACAGTAAAAGATCTGGTCTTCCCCGATCTTCGACGTGGAAGCCTCGTGCTCCATGGTCGCCGTGCTGTTGCGCACGTCGATGTACGGGAAGGTGTGGGCCCCGCACTGGTCCCCGATCAGCATCGAGTCACACTGCGAGTAGTTGCGCGCGCCCGTCGCGCCCTTCAGGATCGTGACCTGCCCGCGGTAGGTGTTCTGGCCGTGCCCCGCGGAAATGCCCTTGGACACGATCGTGCTGCGCGTGTTCTTGCCGATGTGAATCATCTTGGTGCCGGTGTCCGCCTGCTGGCGGTTGTTGGTCACGGCCACCGAGTAGAACTCGCCGATCGAGTTGTCGCCCTGCAGGAGGCAGCCGGGGTACTTCCAAGTGATCGCCGACCCCGTCTCCACCTGCGTCCATGAGATCTTCGAGTTCCGGCCCGCGCACTTGCCCCGCTTGGTCACGAAGTTGTAGATGCCGCCACGCCCCTCAGTGTCACCCGGGTACCAATTCTGCACGGTCGAGTACTTGATCTGCGCATCGTCGAGCGCCACGAGTTCGACCACTGCGGCGTGCAGTTGGTTCGCGTCCCGCATCGGCGCCGAGCACCCCTCGAGGTAACTGACGTAGCTCCCCTCGTCCGCGATGATGAGCGTTCGCTCGAACTGCCCCGACGCGGCTGCGTTGATGCGGAAATAGGTGGACAGCTCCAGCGGGCAGCGCACGCCCTTCGGGATGTAGGCGAAGGACCCGTCGGTGAAGACCGCCGAATTCAAGGCCGCGAAGAAATTGTCGTTGGTGGGAACCACCGTGCCGAGATACCGCTCGATCAAGTCGGGGTGGTCGCGCACCGCCTCCGAAAACGGACAGAAGATGATGCCCTGCTGGGCCAGCGTCGCCTTGAAGGTGGTGGCCACCGAAACGCTGTCGAACACCGCGTCCACCGCGACGCCCGACAACCGCTTCTGCTCGGCAAGGGGAATCCCCAGTTTCTCGAACGTCTCGATCAGCTTCGGATCTACCTGCTCGAGGCTGTCGAGCGACTTGGCCTGTCTGGGCGCCGCGTAGTAGACGATTGTCTGATAGTCGATGGGCGGGTACTTCACGTTCGCCCACGTCGGTTCCTTCATCGTCACCCAGTGCCGGAAGGCCTTGAGGCGCCATTCCAGCATGAACGCCGGCTCACGCTTCTTCGCCGAGATCACCCGGATGATGTCCTCGTTGAGCCCCGCCGGTACGTTGTCCGACTCGATGTCGGTGACGAATCCGTACTTGTAGGGCTGCAGAACCTGCGCCTCGATGGACGTCATCGGTGCTCCTGCGGCCGCGGGGTCGGGTCATGTCCCGCACCCGCCACGTCCGGCGTGATCGAGTACTCACACGAATTGGAACCTTCGGTGATGTGGGTGCGGCGTTCGACCTGGGCCGCCAAGACCTCGGTCAGGAACCGCCGCTCCGCGGCGCACACCTCGGGATACCGCTCCGCCACCGCGCGGATGGCGCAGTTGTGCTCGGCCAGCCGGATGGTCCCGTCGCTCGTGTCCCACTCCGCCATGTAGCCCTCTTCGGAGAGCAGGCGCACCAGCCGCTGGAGACGCACCTCGACCGGCTGGTCCGCCAGCTCCGTCTTGAGCGACCGCGCGCGCGAGCGGAACTGGTCGAGGAACAGGCGGCTGATCTCCCCGCGACCTGCCTTGTCCTCGATGTGCCGAAGCAGGCCCGTGAGCGCGTCCTCGTAGCGGTTGGGGAACATGGCCTCGCCGTGTCCGGTCAACTGGTAGACGAAGACAGGCGCACCCATCCCGCGTTGCTCGCGGCCATAGTTGATAGAGCCCTCGAGTTCCAGCTCCTTCAAGTGACGGCGAACAGCGTTCGCAGAGACGCCGAATACGGCACTAAGCTCTTTTGCAGTAATAGGTTGAGATTTCTTGATCTCGAGCAGGATCCGGGCCCGAAGGCCCCGGTGTCCTGAGATGGCTGGCGTTGAGAATGTCATAGGCAGTTGACCCACTTCACCAATACTTTTGTTGGCGAAGTAAGCTAACCCTAGAAAAGGTAGGGGCGCAACACCGCGCCGGCGTCCGGCCCGAGCGCCACCAGGATGTCGTCGAGTGTGATCCAAGAGTTGCGGTGCTCGACGGCGAGCAGGAGCAGGGCTTCGCGGAATCTGGCCTCTCCCGCCGCCCGTCGGGCGGCCTCGATCGCGGCGACCCCCTTCGATCGCAGAAGGTCGGCACTCGTCTCGGACGCCGCGACCAAGCTGAGCGGAGCGTCGCGGCTTGGGGACAGGGTGTGCCACGTGGCTTCTGCCTCCCGCACGAGCCGCTGGCGGACCGTGTCGCCCTGAAACACGCCTTTCGCGGCGATCGCGGCCCACGCCGGGAAGCTCTCGAGCATCCACGCTGAGCCCGCCCCAGCGGGCGCGGCCGAGTTTCCCCACCACGTTCGGGCCAGTTCCCGGACCAGGACGCCGAAAACCGGCAGCGGCGGGTACTCGGGGGTCGAGTCGGGCGATGGTGGCGTACGAGCTGTCAGGTGGCCCATCAGGAGGAGGCCGGCGAACCCGCGCACGTCGGGGAGGTCGGTGGCGGCGACGTTGACTTCGTCGATCGGCAAGCGGCCGAAGACCCGGCCACAGAAGCGCCACGCCGCCTGGATGGAAGCGGCCAGTGAGTCGATGGCCGGACTCGAAGGGGAATCGGCAGGCGTGAGCCATACTGACACGACGACCCCGTGCTCGCGACGGGTCCACACGCGGTATGGCCCGAGGGCGAAGGCCGCCAGGGCCGGAGTGACATCCCCGGTCCGCCAGGTCATCCGGCGTCGGCCCAGGGATGCAACGTCGGACGTCAGGCGGCCTTGGGCCACGGCGCGCCACTCCTGCGGCAGGTCGAACCTGAGAATGATCCGGGCCCGGGTCTGCTGCACCGTTTGCCCCGCCGAATCCAGCACGGGCTGCACGCTCGGAAGCCACCCGGTCGCGAAGTATGCGCCTGCCGGGGTGAGTCCCAGCAGCTGTGCCGGCAGCGGCCGATCCCCGCCTACGGCGTGATAGAAGACGGTAAAGGAGGTAGCTTCTTGTGGTTGGACGACACCCGGCAACCGGACCCACGACACGCTTCCGTGCGTGCGATGGCCGAGGTTCGCGGTGACACCGCGAGCGCTGTCGAGCGTGAAGGCGGGCCAGAGCCACACAGCCACCGAATCGGCGGGCAGCCGACTGGCGTTCACGAGCTCCACGCGGACGGCGATATCGGCGCGCGCCTCTTGGTCATCGTAGCGCACCAGCGCGTCATAGACAGGCGCCTCCCACGGCGATCGAGGCACCACGCCCGCCGCGGCGACACTGTCGGCCAGAGCGGGCGGCGTCACCGGCTGGGGAGCCGGCGCGCTCCGGATCCTGAGCCCGCCAATGACTCGCCGATACCCCACAGCGATGGAGTCGCGCGGCAGTCCGCGCGGATAGCGCAGCTCCAGGATGATGAGGTCGCTGCCCCGGGCGATCGTGTACTCCTCCACGTCGAGCGCCACGCGGTTGATGGCCCCGCTCATCAGCGTCCGAATAGCGGGCAGGCCGTCGACGGCGATCGCATCAGCGGCGAGCAGCGCGTACGTGCGCCCCAATAGGCGCCGCCAGGTGGCAGCCTCCCGTTGATCGGTTACCTGCCGCAGCGCGACCGGGCTGGGAAAGGTCGCAAGAATCAGCGCGGCCCACAGTTGGGCGCGCAGCGGCGCGGCACGAGGATGGAAGATGACGGTGGTCGTCTGCGGGCCCACCCCGGGCTCGAACACCCAGTCGTCGAAGGGGCGGGGCACCGAAACTCCGTACGCCTCGTTCGCGTAGACCGGGGCGTCGAGGGTCGTCGTGTCCTGCGGGGCTGGAACGCCGGCCAGCATGGCCAGCACGATCCCGAGCATAGCTCGATCCTACAAGTCGGAGCGAAACCGCGCTACATTGGCGGGCCCATGTTCCTGCTCCTCCCCTTCCTCCTCGGCATCGCGGTCGGCGCGCTCTATTGCGCGCCCGTTGGGCCCGTGAACCTCGAGATCGTCCGGCGCGGCCTCACGGTCGGCTTTGTGGCGGCTTTCCTGGTCGCCCTCGGTGCGGTCATCGGCGATTCCTTCTGGGCGGCCGTCGGGATCCTGGGCTCGGGGCTCCTGATGGAGTCGCTGCCCATCCGGGTAGGGATCGGCTTCACCGGGGTCCTCATCTTGCTGTTCCTGTCGTGGAGCGCCTTCCGAGCATCGGCGCAGATCCCCGACTACCGCCTGTCGGACCCGCCCCGCAAGCGAATCGGCTTCATCGTGGGGGTGGCGCTCTCGATGGCCAACCCATTCGCCGTGTTCTTCTGGCTGTGGCTGGCCGCGTCCGGCGCAATGGCGAGCGCCGGGGTCGATAGTGGCCACCACATCGCCCGGGTGTGGTTCTTTACGGGGCTGGTGGCGGGGGCAATTCTCTATGGCCTCGCGCTCTCAGGCGTCGTGGCTTGGAGCCGCCGCTTTATCTCAGCCCACGTGATGCGGAAGATCAACGTAGGTGCCGCCATCGGGCTTCTCGCTCTCGCCGTCGTGATGACCTTCCGGATTTTCAGGCTCGTCCGAAGAATGTGACGTCGCCGTCACCCGTGCCCGCCGTCCCCGGTTCGCCCGCGCCGCCGCTCCTTGTGCTGAGCGCAGTCACGAAGCGTTTCCCGGGCGTCGTGGCGCTGGCTGCGGTGGATCTCGCCGTACATGCGGGCCGCGTGCACGCGCTGGTCGGGGAGAACGGCGCCGGCAAGTCCACGCTTCTCAAGATCGTCGCCGGCGCGGACCAGCCCGATGCCGGCTCCGTCGCGCTGGACGGGCACCCGGTGAGCTTCTCGGCGCCGCGCGACGCGCTGGGCGTCGGGATCACCGTCATTTACCAGGAGCTTTCGCTCGTGCCGCAGCTCGGGGCGGATGCCAACATCTTCCTGGGGATGGAGCCCGCGCGGCACGGGGTACTGGACCGCCGAGCAGCGGCCGCGCGCGCCCGCGGAGCTTTGCGGGCGCTTGGAGCCGACTTCGACCCGGGGACGCCGGCGGCCGAGCTGTCAGTCGCCGAGCAGCAGTTGGTCGAGTTGGCGCGCGCGCTGGCCCGCGACGCACGACTGATCGCCCTGGACGAGCCGACTGCCGCTCTTTCCCACCTCGAGACCGAGCGGCTGTTCGAGCAGATCCGGCGGCTCTGCGCGCGGGGCATCGCGGTGATCTTCGTGTCGCACCGGCTGGAAGAAGTCCGGCGCATCGCCGACGAGATCACGGTGTTGCGCGATGGCCGGCGGGTCTTCACCGGAGCGGCGGCCGACGTCGACGACGCCGGCCTGATCCGCCACATGGTGGGCCGCGACGTCGAGTACGCCCGCCTGCCGTCCGCCGTTCCCTCCTCGGGCGAGCCGCTGCTGGAAGCGCGGGGGCTGGGCAAGGGGCGCAGCTTCTCTCACGTCTCACTGCTCGTGAGGCGTGGCGAGATCGTCGGCCTCGCGGGCCTCGTCGGCGCGGGGAGAACCGAGGTGGCTCGCTGCATCGCGGGAGCCGACGCGCTGGACGCGGGAACCATGACGCTGGCCGGCGCGCCCTACCGGCCTTCCTCGCCACGGGACGCGATTGCGCGGGGTGTCGTCTATCTCCCGGAGGATCGCAAGACACAGGGCCTGGTGCTCGGAATGAGCGTCCGCGAGAACGTGACGCTCCCAACCCTGCGGAAATTCTCGAGGTTCGGCGTCATCCAGCTGCGCGCCGAGCGAGAGGCCGCCTCCCGGCAGACCAGCGCCGTAGAGCTGCGCCCACCCGACATCGAGCGTGAAGCGGGCACGCTGTCCGGGGGCAACCAGCAGAAGGTCGTGCTGGCGAAGTGGCTGCTCGCGGACGCCGACCTGCTGATCTTCGACGAGCCGACCCGCGGCGTGGACGTGGCGACCAAGGCCGAGCTGCACCGCCTCATCCGCGCGCTGGCCGACGCTGGAAAGGCGGTGCTGGTGATTTCGTCGGAGCTGCCCGAGGTCCTGGCGCTCGCCGACCGCATCGTGGTGATGCGGGAGGGTAGGGTGGCGGGCGAACTCTCCGGCTCCGCGACCACCGCCGAGCGCGTGCTCGCGCTCGCGTTGCCGGCGTCCCACGCCGCATGAAGGCCCCGCGCGCTGCCCGCTTCGGCGTCCCGCTCGTCCTGGCGGGGCTGGTGCTGGTGGCGGGCGTGCTGATCCCGGGCTTCATGAGCCGCGCGAACCTGACGACCATCCTGCTGCACGTTTCCATCAACGGCATCATCGCCCTCGGCTCGACCTTCGTCATCATCACCGCCGGCATTGATCTCTCGGTCGGCTCCGTCGTCGGGCTCGCCGGCGTGCTCACCGCAGCGACGCTGACCAGCGGAGAGGTGCTGCGGCTCCTCGGTCCGGCCGGAGCGGCGCTGGCCGCAGGCGTCGTGGGAATCGCTGCCGGAGCCACGGTCGGCCTGCTCAACGGAGGCGTCGTCGCACGGCTTGGCGTCGCGCCGTTCATCGTCACGCTGGCTACGATGACCGCAGCCCGTGGGGCGGCGCGCCTCGTGACCGGAGGCGTGCCCGTCGGCTTCCCCGACCCGGGAGATCCGCTCTACGCTGGGAAGGTCGCGGCGCTCGACGCGCTTCACACCGTGGGCGGCGGCCGCATCCCCGTGCCCGGCCTGCCGACCGGATTCCCGGTTCCGGCCCTGGTCATGCTCGCCCTGATCTCCGTCGGGGCCTTTGTGCTCGCGCGCACGCGGTTCGGGCGCCACGTCTACGCGGTCGGCGGCAACCAGGAAGCGTCACGCCTCTCGGGCGTCGCCGTCGGCAGGATCAAGCTCGGTACGTACGCCATTTCCGGGGGCTGCGCCGGACTCGCCGCGGTGCTGCTCGTGGGCCAACTGCGAAGCGGTGGACCGGACGCCGGCACGCTGTACGAACTCAACGCCATTGCTGCCGCCGTGATCGGCGGCACCTCGCTGTTCGGTGGCGTCGGCACCGCGTGGGGCGCGCTGACGGGCGCGCTGCTGATCGGCGTCCTGAACAACGGGCTCGACCTGCTTGGCGTACAGTCGTTCTGGCAGGAGATCGCCAAGGGCGTGATCATTCTCCTGGCGGTGCTCTTCGACGTGTGGATGAAGCGCGCGGACGCCCGCCGACGCGCGCGGGCCGGCCGAAGCTAGGCGACGCATCCGGAGGAGAATCCGATGCCCCGACGTCTGAAGAACGCAGCATGTGCGGTCCTGGCGGGGCTTGTGGCATGCGCTTCGCTAAGTGCGCAGGACCTTCCCATCAGGCGCTGGCTGGTACGCGGCCCCATCAAGGTCACGGCCGGCCCGTTGCAGGACTACCTCGGTGGCGAGCCGACCGTGCTTCCCGACTCGGGCGACGTTATCTCGGGCGGCGTCTTCCTCCCGGCCAACGCGGACTCCCTCGGCGGCATCGATCTCAACCGGGTGTTCCCCGGCTCGACCGACCAGACCGCTGCGTACGCCCACACCTACGTGTTCTCTCCCGAGGACCGGACCGTCCTGCTCGTGATGGACAGCGACGACGACCTCGTGGCGTGGCTCAACGGGCAACGCGTGTGGGCGCACGTGGTCGCCCGCGGCATGAGTTCCGGAAGCGATACGGTCGCCGTCCGCGTCGCCACGGGCTGGAACAGCCTGCTACTCAAGGCCGTGAACCGCAGCGGAGGCTTCGGCGTGCTCGGACGCCTCGCGCGCGCCCCCGGCGAACCCGCGCTCGATGGCATCCGCTACCAGTACCTGCGTCCCGCGGAGGTTCGCTCTCACAACTACCCGGCGCAGACGGTCACCGCGTCCACGATCCGGTCGAGCAGTCCCGCCACCTGGAACCGGGACCGGATCGAAGTGCCAGCCGGCCTGGCCGTCACGGTGTGGGGGCGGGACAGTCTCGCCGGCGCGATCACGCGCCTCGCCCAGGATTCGTCGAGCTGGTCCGCCGACACGATGACCGCGCTCGCGCCCGGCGTCGCGCGAACGGCGACCTTCCGGCCCAGCTTTGAGGAGCTGCGGCGGGCATCTCTCGGCGAGGCTCCCCTGGCCCTCAGCGTGACGGCCGGGGGCGTTACGCGCCGCACTCCTTTAGCCGTCGACCCCGACTGGCTGCTGCGGGTCTGGGGCGGCCGCCTCGCGACGGGCACCTGGGTGCGGGATTCCTCCGCAGACGGGCGGCAGCTCCAAGTCCTGCTGATCGTGCCGCCGGCGCTCGCCGGTCGTTCGGTGGATCTGCTGGTCGCGCAGTTCGGGCCCCGCGCCCGCTATCAGGTCAACGCTCGCGCGGGCACGTGGCGGGACGGCGCACTCGAACTCTGCGCGCCCTGCCACGAGGGCAACACGCTTGCGGTCACGATTCGCCTTGAGCCTGGCCGTCCGTGGTGGACGCTCCCGGACGCGCAGGTGCGGGACACGGGCTACACGGAGTTCGCGGACGGCTACGGCTACGCGCAGCAGTTGACCGGACGCGTTCCGTCCATCCCGCGGCCGGACGCCCGCGAGTGGCTGACGGCCCTGGAGAGCGGAGCCAAGGGCGCGTATGTCCAATTGGTAGAACGCTACAGCACGGCCTATGCGCCGCTTGCCGCGCAGATCCGCCAGGACACGCTGCACCTGGTGGGCAACTCGCACATCGATGCGGCGTGGCTGTGGCCGTGGAGCGAGACGTCGGGCGACGTCATCCCGAACACCTGGCGCACCTCGCTCAAGCTCGCGGCGATGTTCCCCGGCTACGTCTTCGCCGGCAGCGCCGCCGCGTACTACGACGCGATGGATCGCCTGCAGCCGACGCTCGCCGACTCGCTGCGCGCCGCGGTCGACGCGGGGCAGTGGGCCATCGTCGGCGGATGGTGGCTGGAGCCCGACCAGAACATCCCCTCCGGGGAATCGCTCGCCCGCCAGGGGCTGTACGGCCAGCGCTATTTCCAGCGCCGCTACGGCCACCGCGCGCGCGTCGGCTGGACACCCGATTCGTTCGGATACCCGTGGACGCTGCCGCAGATCTACCGGCAGGCGGGCCTCGACTACTTCGTCACCCAGAAGATCCGCTGGAACGACTCGACCCAGCTGCCTTACGACGCGTTCTGGTGGGAAGGCCGTGACGGAACACGGTTGTTCACCTACAACCCGTTCGGCTACGACCACGATCTGGCGCCGGGACAGCTGATCCGGGATCGGCTCGACGACGTGCGGCGCAACGCCGGGATCCACCACCAGATCGTGCTCTACGGTGTGGGGGACCACGGTGGCGGCCCCACGATCGAGATGCTGGAGCGGGCCGAGCGGCTGCGGCGGGTCCCGACCTTCCCGGTGATGCAATACGACAACCCGGACCATGCGCTGGCGACGGTGCGGGCCTCGCAGCCCGACTCGACGTTCCCGGTCTGGCGGGACGAGTTGTACCTCGAGAAGCACCGCGGGACCTACACGACGCAGGCACGCCAGAAGTGGTCTGCGCGCCACAGCGAGTCCCGGCTGCGGATCGCGGAGGCGCTCGCCGCCGTGGATACGGCGACCTACCCGCACGCACAGCTCGAGGGGGTGTGGCACCGGGTGCTGTTCAACGAGTTCCACGACGTCCTGCCCGGCTCCGGCATCCACCAGGTCTACCTCGACGCCAACGCGCAGTACGACAGCGCGTGGGCGACGCTGGACACGGTGACGCAGGGGGGCTTCGCCGAGCTGCGTTCCCGGATGGACACGCGCGGCGCCCCGCGCGGCGCGGTCCCCGTCGTTGTCTTCAACGCGCTGACCTGGCCGCGCAGCGCGCCGGTGCGCGTGGCCCTGGGCGGCGGCGACACCGCGACCGTTCTCGCCCGCGACGTGCCGGCGCTGGGCGCCCGGGTGTACTACGTGCGACCCCGCACGACCGCGATTGCCAGCCGTCTGGCGGCGCCGACTGTAGGCCCCAACTGGATCGAGAACGCGTACCTGCGGATCGAAGTGGATACGGCGACCGGCGCCGTCACCCGTGTGTTCGACAAGCGCAACCACCGTGACGCGCTTGCCCCCGGCGGCCGCGCCAATGTCTTCCAGATCTTCGGCGACGTGCCCCGCGAGTGGGATGCCTGGGACATCGGCTACACCGGCGAGCAGTGGGAGGTGACGGAGGCCAGCGGCCTAGTGCGGCACGCCGGCGCAGATCAGGCGCGTCTCAGCTTCACGCGGCGGTGGGGGCACTCGACCTTCAGTCAGACACTCGTGCTCGGCCGCGAGACGCCGTTCCTCGATGTGATCAACGACGTGGACTGGCACGAGACGCACAAGTTTCTCAAGGTCGCCGTCACCGTCGGCGTGAGCCCCGACTCGGCCACCTACGAGATCCCTTACGGTACCATCGGGCGGTCCTGCCGCCCGCGGACGCAGGCGGAACGGGCGAAGTACGAGGTCTCGGGCCAGCGCTGGGCCGACCTGTCCGATTCCAGCTACGGTGTGAGTGTGCTCAACGACAGCAAGTACGGCTGGGACTGCCACGGGAACGTGCTGCGCCTCTCGCTCCTTCGCTCGCCGCTCTGGCCGGACTCGCTGGCCGACCGTGGGACACACCATTTCCGTTTCGCGATCTACCCGCACGCTGGCGACTGGCGAGCCGCACACACGGAGTGGCTGGCGGCCGAATACAACACGCCGCTGCTGGCAGCCAGCGAAGCGGTGCATGCCGGCGCGCTGGGACAACGAATGACCTTCGCCTCGGTGGACGCTTCCGGCGTGGAGTTGACGTGGGTGAAGCGGGCCGAGGATTCGGACGCCCTCGTGCTGAGGCTCGTCGAGTGGAATGGCCGCCCGGCCACGGCGACCGTGACACTGCGCCCAATGATTCGCGCGGCGCACAGGAGCAATTTCCTCGAGGACCCCGGCGACCCACTGCCGGTGACGGTCCACACCGTTCGCGTTGCGCTGCGGCCCTTCGAGATCGCCACCGTGGTGGTGGAGACAGCCCCGTGATGAGAGGAGATGGTGCCGTGTCGCGCCTGACCGCCGTTCGCTGGTCCCGCCGGCTATCCGCCGCCGCCCTGGCACTGTTCGCGACCTTTGCGGTCGCCGGGTGCGCGAAGCAGGTCGCGCACACGCGAGCGCAGGTGGGCGTCACGCTGCTCACCGAAGCGCACGTCTTCTACCAGGACCTGAAGAAAGGCCTCCTCAAGACCGCCGACAGCCTGGGGATGGACCTCCACGTCGTCGCCGGTGAATGGGATCTCGCCCGGCAGACGGCCCAGGTCGAGAACTTCATCACGCAGAAGATGGACGCGATCGTCATCGCCCCCGTGGACTCGCGTGGCATCGTCTCGGCGGTCGAGGAGGCGAACCGTGCCGGCATCCCGGTCTTCACCGCCGACATCGCGTCCGCGGGCGGCAAAGTCAGCGCCCACGTCGCCTCCGACAACGCGCAGGGCGGACGCCTGGTCGGAGAGTACCTGGCGGCGCAGCTCAAGGGGAACGGCAACGTCGCCATCCTCGATCAACCGACGCTGGTCAGCGTGATCGACCGGGTGCGCGGATTCCGCGAGGCGATCGCCCGTTACCCCGGCATCCACGTCGTGGCAGCGCCCGCCGTGGAGCGTGGGCTCAGGGATGTCGCCAAGAACAAGATGGACAACCTGCTCCAGTCGCATCCCGATCTGGCCGGGGTCTTCGGCAGCAACGACGACTGCGCCCTCGGCGCCCTGGCGTCGGTGCGCGCCGCAGGCCGGAGCAACATTGTCATCGTCGGCTTCGACGCGATACCTGAGGCCCGGGCGGCGATCAGCGAGGGAAGCCCGCTCAAGGCCGATGCCATTCAGTACCCCGAGGTGATCGGCCGCAGGACGATGGAAACCGTCTACCGCGTGTTGCACGGCGAGCAGGTTCCGGCGCTGGTCGCCGTTCCGGTGGGGATCGTGGATCGGGACTCTTTGATGCAGCGGGCACGGGGGCACTGAGGCACAGGGGCGCGGTGAGGCAGTGGGCACAGGGGCACGGACGCACAGGGGCACAGGGGACGCTGCCGCTTTGCCGTGCCCCTGTGCCCCCGTGCCCGCCGCTTGTCCCAAATCTCCGAGCGCCCTAGTTTGCCTTTGTTGACAGGGGTGCCCGCCGCGTCGGGCTGAGATCAGACCCTTTGAACCTGACCCGGTTTGGACCGGCGTAGGGAGTCACCTCCAGGTCAAAGACGCTTCCCGCTCGGGCCCCTGCCAGGCGGGAGGCGTTTTCCATTGGCCAACCGGAGCGAGCAATGAGCGACTGCGTCACCCAGATGTTCTACGCCCACCGAGGCGAGGTCACCGCGGCGATGCGGCGCGTGGCCGAACGGGAAGCGCTCGATCCCGAGTTGATCCGAAGTGAAGTGGCGCGCGGCCGCCTGATCATCCCCGCCAACACCCACCATCTCGGGGGTCGTCTCGACCCGATGGGGATCGGCACGGTGGCCGCGGTGAAGATCAACGCCAACATCGGCAACTCGTCCGTGACTTCGGACGTGGACGGGGAGCTGGAGAAGCTCCACTTCGCCGTGCACTTCGGCGCCGACACGGTCATGGATCTGTCGACCGGCGGCGGAATCGACGCGATCCGCGACGCGATCATCACGGCCAGCCCGGTGCCGATCGGCACGGTCCCGATCTACCAGGTGATCCAGCAGGTCGAGGACGTCGGCGACATCACGCCGCAGATGCTGCTCGACAACATCGAGCACCAGGCGCGGCAGGGTGTGGACTACGTCACCATTCACTGCGGCATCCTGCGGGAGCACGTGAACCTCGCGATGGGGCGCGTGACCGGCATCGTGAGCCGCGGCGGCTCCCTCCTGGCCGCGTGGATGGTGCAGCGGCGGGAGCAGAACCCGCTGTACACGCACTTCGACGAGTTACTCGAGATCGCCCGCGCCCACGATGTCTCGCTGTCGTTGGGCGACGGGCTCAGGCCCGGCTCCCTGGCCGACGCCTCGGACCGCGCACAGTTCGCCGAGCTGGAGACGCTGGGCGCGTTGACCGTGCGAGCCTGGCAGCGGGACGTCCAGGTGATGATCGAAGGCCCGGGGCACATCCCGATGCACCAGATCGAGCTGAACGTCCGGAAGGAGCAGGAGCTCTGTCACGAAGCGCCGTTCTACACCCTGGGGCCGCTCGTGACCGATATCGCCCCCGGCTACGATCACATCACCAGCGCTATCGGTGCCGCGATGATCGGCTGGTTCGGCGCCTCGATGCTCTGCTACGTGACACCCAAGGAGCACCTCGGCCTGCCCAACGCCAACGACGTGCGCGAAGGCGTCATCGCCTACAAGATCGCCGCTCACGCCGCCGACATCGCCCGTGGCAGGAAGGGAGCGCGGGACCGGGACGACGCCTTGAGCCGGGCGCGGTTCGCCTTCGACTGGAACGAGCAGTTCCGCCTCGCCCTGGACCCCGACCGCGCCCGCGCCTACCACGACGAAACGCTCCCGGCCGAGTACTTCAAGTCGGCCGAGTTCTGCTCGATGTGCGGGCCGAAGTTCTGCTCGATGCACATCACGCGGACGATCCAGGAGGGTGGCGAGGGTACCGCACCTGCTCCGCCGGCGAAGCCGGTGGCGGAGCCTTTGGTGACGGCCCGGTGACGAGCCCCGTGTAACGTGGGCGTGCGGGTCGGCGACTCCTCGCGCCCACCCGCGAGCGAAGCGAACGAGAACCCTCCCGGCTGCTGCGGGAGGGTTTCTCGCTCCTTGGGAGCGCAACGCGCGACACCTGCCGGCACGATGAAGACCTCCGGCGCACACTCCACTTGACAGTCTGAATTCAGCCTTCTCAATTTGGGTCAAAGTACTCTGGATTCGTCGACAGCCGCCTGGGCAGAGGAGTAGCGCATGCCGTACGTAATTGCCGAGCCGTGCATTGGGGTGAAGGATCGCGCGTGCGTCGACGTGTGCCCGGTCGACTGCATCTACGAAGACGACCTGATGTTGTACATCCATCCGGATGAGTGCATCGACTGCGGCGCCTGTGAACCGGAGTGCCCGGTGACCGCGATCTTTACTGAGGAGGACGTTCCTCCACAGTGGAAGGACTTCATCGCCAAGAACAAGGACGTTTTCAACAGTCCTACTCCGCCCGGCAAGCCGCAGAAGAAGACGTCCTAGCGCGCGGGCCGGCCGGCAAGACGACGAAGCCCCGAGGGTGAATCCCTCGGGGCTTCATGCTGTTGCCCGGCTGGACTACGGTCTTGGCAACGCCTCCAGGAATTCGGCGATGACGCGTGTCACGGCGGTAGGAGCCTCCAGCGGCGCGAGGTGCCCGGCTCCAGGGATCATCGTCATCGCCGCGGAAGGAATAGCCGACGCCATCGCGCGCGACGCGGCCGGCGGCGTCAGTTCATCCTCAGCCCCGACCAGCACGAGCGTGGGAACGTCGATCGTAGGCAGGAGCGGCGTCGAGTCGGGCCGGTCACGCATCGCGCCGAGGGCTCCGACGATCCCGGGCACCGGCGTGCGGCCAATCATGGCCCTCACCTGCTCGACAACGTGCGGCTGGGTCTGCTGGCTCGAGCGGCCCAGCAACCGGGGTACCATCCGGTCCGCCACGGCCGCGGCACCCTGCGTCCGGGCGACTTCAATCATGCTGTCACGGCTCTGCCGGGCCTCCGCGCTGTCGGCATCGGCTCGCGTGTCTGCCAGGATCAGTCCCATGACCCGTGCGCGATGACGGCGCAGCATCTCGAAGGCGATGTACCCGCCCATCGAGACTCCGGCTACGACCGCCCGCTCGATGTGGAGCCGGTCCAGGAGGCGCGCCAAGTCGTCCGCGTAAGTCGTCATCGAATAGCCGCTGTCCGGAGCATCCGACGCTCCCGCGCCACGGAGGTCGGGGGCGATCCGGCGCCAGCGCGCCAATGCCGCCACCTGGTGCGCCCACAGCGAGTGATCCAGGGGAAACCCGTGGATCAAGAGGAGCGCCGGCCCGTCGCCGCGGGTGTCGACGGCCAGCGTCACGTCCCCTACCTCGTGCCGCACCAGCTCGCCAGGCCGCGAGGTGAGCCGGCCGCCGAAGACGGTGGCAACCTCCGGCGGGATGGGGATCGGCTTCCCCTCGCCATCAATCATCACGAATACGATCTGCAACTCGGCCACCAGCGCCCCGTCCCTGATCCGCGTGGCACGCTGATGCAGTTCGAGCGACGTGCGCCCGAGTTTCTCCGTCTCCAGCTCCACCCGCAGCACATCGCCGGGGAAGGCCGGCAGCAGGTAGTCCGCGGTTGCGCGGCGGGCGGCAGGCCACACCCCGTGGCGACGAAACAGATCGAGGCCTGGGCCCCGGGCGAGCGCCTCCCAGCGCGCCCGCTCAAAGAGCTCCAGATACGCAGCTTCGTTCATGTGACCGTACGCGTCACACTCGTACGGGTAGACGGTGACCTCGACAGCGGGGAGTCGGCTCACTTAGCTGTGGGGGTTAAGGGTGACCGGATTGGAACCGCGGCAGCGGCGACCTCCATAAGGTACTTCTGCCGACCTCGGTTGTGAGAGGGAGAATCGCCGCTTGGCTCACCCAGTCGCTAACCCCCTAGCCCAAAGGCGGGTGTGGTGAGTTGGCTGTGAGCTGACATGGTGGCTTCAATGGACCGTGTAATGACGCGACAATGACTCTCTAGTGTAATCACTCTTTAGCAATAGTTTGATGATGATATCGTGTATGTGTCACGACTGTAGATCGTGTGTGGCGGCTGGCGCCCGGTGATCAACATCATTTTGTTGAGCATTTGGGTCACATTTCTGTTGAGAAGTTCATAACGCCAGCTTTGCCAGTTGCGCGGCCCTGAGGCCGCGGGCAACCTTCAAAGCTATGGTGCGGCCCTCGGATCGGCTCCCTCCTCAGCGCTATGTGCGCAGCAACGAGGAGCTTGCCGCGCTGATGCGGCGGGTCGCCCGCGAGCCGCTCGTGGCGCTGGACACGGAGGCGGCGAGCTTTCATCGGTTCGTGGACCGCATCTACCTCATCCAGTTGTCGAGTCACCAAGAGACCGCGATCATCGATCCGCTGACCGTGACCGAGGTGTCGGGCCTCGGCGCGCTGCTCGCGGACCCCGCCGTGGAGGTCGTCTTTCACGACGCGGATTACGATCTCCGGATCCTCGACCGGGACTACGGTTTCCACGCGCGGCATCTCTTCGACACACGCATCGCGGCTCACCTGCTCGGTGAGCCGGCGGTCGGGCTCGCGGCGCTGCTCGAAAAGCACCTGGGAGTGAGCCTCGACAAGAAGTACCAGCGGGCAGACTGGTCGCGTCGGCCACTCCCCCCCGAGATGCTCGAGTATGCAGCGACGGACACCTGCTACTTACTCGCGCTACGGGAGCAACTGCGCACCGCGCTCGAGGCCCGAGGTCGCCTGTCATGGGCCGAGGAGGAATTCGAGCGCTTGGAAGGCGTGCGCTGGACGCCCGCGGAGACCAACGGTGGCGCATACCTGCGCGTGAAGGGGGCACGCGCGTTGAGCCGGCGCAGCCTGGCAGTCCTGCGGGAATTGCTCCCCTGGCGAGACGCCATCGCGGCGGAGCTTGACCGCGCCAGTTTCCGGGTGGTCTCCAACGAAGCGCTGCTGGCGTTGTCCGCGGCGCTGCCGCGCTCGGCCGAAGAGTTGGCCAAGATCAAGGGGCTGTCGCCACGCCTCGTGAGCGAGCGTGGCGCGTCGCTCCTCACCGTCATCGAGCACGGCGTTTCCGTGCCGGAGAAGGACCTGCCCAGGTTCCCCCGATCCGAGCGGCATGCCGCCGACCCGGTGTTCGACCAGGTGGTGGACCGCCTCAAGCGGGTGCGCAATGAGATGGCCGAGCGGCTCGGCCTCGACCCGGGCGTTCTCTGTCCCAAGGGCACGCTCGAGGCCGTAGCGCGGGCGCGGCCCAAGAGTCCTGCGGCGCTCGGGGAAATCCACGAAGTCCGGAAGTGGCAGGTGGGGGTGCTGGGGGCGGAATTTCTGAAGGCGCTGGGGAACTAGCCCCAGAGCAGCGAGCGAACGCGCGGATCCATCTTCTCCGGCGTCCAGTACGGTTCCCACACCAGTTCCACGTTGACTTTCGTCACCCCATCGAGCTTCTCAAGCACGCCGTGCGCCTCCGACAACATCTCGGGCCCGACCGGGCAGCCCGGGGACGTCAGCGTCATCTCCACGTGGATTTCGCCGCCGTCGCTCACCTCAACCTCGTACACCAGGCCGAGATCGATGACGTTGATGTTCAGCTCCGGATCCTTCACGGCACGCAACGCGTCGCGGGCCTGATCGACGGTCACCATGGTCCAACTCCTGAGTGGATGTGCGCTACGACCAGATGCCGGGTATGCGGGCTCCACATGATGGGCAGAGCCCGGCGGGCGTCACGCGCTGCCGCCGGATCTGGTAGCCGAACCGCTCGATGAGCAGGTCGTCGCAGTCCGGACACCACGTGTGCTCCCACCGACCCACCCGCCCCGGCAGATTGCCCGCATAGACGAACCTGAGCCCGGCGTCCCTGCCCATCTCGCACGCGTGGAGCAGATCTTCGACCGTCGTGTTCCGCGGGTCGGTCATCTTGTAGTCCTGGTGGAACGCGGTCACGTGCCACGGAATCCCGGGGGAGATCGCCGCGAGGGTGTCCGCCATCCGCTTCAGGTCATCGGCGGCGTCATTGAACCCCGGCACGACCAGAGTGACCACCTCCATCCAGAATCCCCGCTCGTAGACCATGTGCATCGCATCCAGCACGTGCTGGAGCACTCCGCCGAGCGAACGGTACGTGCGGTCCCGCGCCGCCTTGAAGTCGATCTTGTAGCCGTCCGTCCAAGGCCGGATGTAGTCCAGCACCTCCGCCGTGGCGTTGCCGTTCGAGACGAAGGTGGTCTTGAGCCCCGCGGACCGCGCGAGCCGGAACACGTCCATGCCCCATTCGGCCGTGATCAGCGGCTCGTTGTACGACGACGCGACGACCCTCGCGCCGTGCTGGCGTCCGAGGCGCACCAGTGCTTCCGCCGACACGTCGCTGGTGAGGCTGCCCGCACCGGGATCGCGCAACGCCTGCGAGGTCAGCCAGTTCTGACAGTAGCCGCAGTGGAAATCGCAGCCCAGCATGCCGAACGTGAGGCAGTCGGACCCGGGTAGCAGGTGGAAGAAGGGCTTCTTCTCGATGGGGTCCACCTGCACGCCGGCGGCATAGCCCGACGGCACGAAGAGCGTGCCCGCTCGGTTGAAGCGGACCCGGCAGATTCCCCGGCGTCCTGCCCGGATCAGGCAGCGATGCCCGCACGCCACGCATCGGACCGAACCGTCTTCCCCCTCGGCGTGCCACAGCTCGCCGGGTTTCGCGCGCTCGTCCAACTGATCCTGGAGACTCGCGGTCCGGGGGTCGCGGCCCTGCAGAACCGGGATGGCTCGACGTGGCGTTCCAGCTGCCATGCGGCGAATAGTGGCCAGGTGCTTGCCGCGGCGCCAGGGGCCGAAGTAGGATGCAGGCATGGGATGGAAACTCGTTGCGATACTTACGGTTGCCGCGACGGCGCCACTGTTTGCGCAGCCGGCGCGCGGCCCCTCAACCCCACCCCCGAAGCCCCTCATCGATTCGATGGCTCTGCGGGCGCACACCTACTTCCTCTCCCACGACCTCCTGGAAGGGAGGGGGACGGGGAGGCGCGGGAATGACATCGCGGCGCTCTACCTGGCGACGGCCGCCCAGGCGCTCGGTCTCGAGGGTGCAGGAGAGAACGGCGGCTACTTCCAGATTGTGCCGCTCTCCGAAGAGGTGATCGATACAGGGGCAACCAAGCTCACCGTCACTGTGGATTCCGGGGGCGGTCCCGCGCCGGCCCGCGAGTACTCGACTCCACAGGACTTCGTCCCGAACGTGGGGACCGGGACGACCTTGATCTCCTTCTCCGGTGGCCTGGCCTATGTCGGCACGGCGCACGACGTCCTTGCGAACCCCGGCGCGCTGCCGGCATTGGCCGGGCGCGTGGCGCTGGTCCGCGGCCCCTTCGGCCCCGACATGGCGGCCGCCGATACGCTCAGAGCGCGAGGGGTCACCGGGGTCGTGCAGCTCACCGCCGATAGCGGCACATACGCACTGTACGTCCGAAGCCGAGGGCCGTCGCGGCTGTTCATCGCCGACTCCGTCCACGCCATCTCGTCGTTCATCCCCAGCATTCCCGACGTGATCGCGGGTCCGGAGTTGGTGCGCGCGCTGGCCCCCGATTTGCCGGTCCCGGGCTCCGCCGACGACCACCCCTGTTTGCTGACGGGCCGGAGCGTGACGGTGCGGCTCAGGCTTCACGGTCGCGCGCTGATCTCGCGCAACGTCGCGGCGATGCTGCCGGGGTCGGATCCGGCGCGGCGCGGAGAGTTCATCGTCTACACTGCGCACCTCGACCACCTCGGCATCTCGACGCCGGACGCGCGCGGCGACTCGATCTACAACGGATTCTCCGACAACGCCGCGGGGTGCGCGATGCTGCTGGCCATCGCGAAGGCGATGGTCGAGGGACCGCGGCCCGCGCGATCCGTGCTCTTTCTCTGGCCCACCGGCGAGGAGCGCGGGCTGCTGGGATCGGACTACTTCGCGGCGCACCCGCTGGTGCCACCGGACCGGATGGTCGCCGAGATCAACCTGGACGCGGGCGCCCCGCCGGCGCCGCCGGTCAACTGGCAGATCGCCGGAGGCGACCGCTCGACGCTCGGGCAGCTCGCCATCGGTGTGGCGCGTGACGCCGGGTGGAAGGCGAAAGTGGCTCCGGCGAGCCCGAACTCGGACTACTTCCCGCTGCTCCGGATCGGCGTGCCCGCCGTTTTTCTCGTTCCCGTGGCGCCGTACGAGGGACTAAGCGCCGAAGCGTCGCAGGCGCTGGGCGGGCGGTGGGATCACTATCACCAAGCCGCCGACGAATGGAGGGCCGACTTCCCCTTTTCGGGCCTGGTGCGGTACGCGGACTTCGGCTACCGGCTCGGAATGGCCGCCGCCGCGGCGCCTGGCTCATCCATGTTGCCCGCGCATTGAGCTGCCCCGCGACCGGGCAAGCGGGCGGGGAGACGGCCTGCTACTTGAGCGAGCCCGGGGGTATGGAGTACAGCAGCATTGCTGTGCCCCGGTCGCGAGACGTCAGGTCGGTCGCCGAGGTTTCGGGGTACAGCGCGTCGCTCTTCACGGGCGAGTGGCCAAGCCCGATGGCGTGCCCAAGCTCGTGCAACGCGAGCACAACCATCTCCGCAGGTTGCACTGGGCGACCATCCGGCAGGTGGGTGGCGAGGGTCACGCGCACCTTCACGATCGGGCCTCGGCGCTGCCATGTCAGATCCGTTCGACCGGTCCGATTGCCATCCAGGTGGTCCACCCATGAGACCACGATGTCCGCGCCGGACGAATCCGGGCTCTGCTCGAGCCACACCGGCAGGCCAATCCCGTTCCAGCGGCCAATTGCCCAAGCCACGTTGGCGATGAAGATCTCCCGGAATCCGGGCACGGTATCCTCGCGCAGCACCGCCACGCGCAGCGGTTGCTTCGCACGGTCGTCGGCCCAACGGTGCAGCACCGAGTCGCTTCCCTCCAACATCGCCGGCAAGTACGTGCCGGCTCCCTCGCGTGCGACGCGCTCCAGTGTGAGGGCTCGCGTGGCGGAATCCAGTCGGTCGGTGGGGTTGATGGAGGCGGGGCCGGGCGAACCAGTGGCCGCGGGTCGGATCGCCACCGCTCCACCCGGGCTCGGCTGGGACGCGGCGGGAGCAACACCGGACTGCGCCCCAACGATGGCACGCCGCACGATGTCCGTCGCTACGGCCGCCACCAGCAGCAAGGCCAGCGCGGGGATCAGGACGCTGCGTGAGCCGGAGGCTCCCATAGGCACACAATCTGTGAACCAGGGGGCGCCGGGGCAAACGCCGCAATTGCGAATCGCCGCACAAACGCGCAATATGCGCGCCTCCGTGCGCGACGAACCGCCCGCGCGTCCGATGCCGAACTGACAGGATGTCTGCGTGATACGACTGCCCGCCAAGGCCATCGTGCGATGGCGCTGGCCCATCGTAGTTGCATGGATCGCCCTCACGGCGGTGATGGCGCCGTTGAGCCGGCAGCTCCACGAGCGCCTGCATGTCGGCGGCGAGAACCTGTCGCACTCCGAGTCCACCGCCGCCGAGGATTTGATCCGCAACGGCTTCGACTCGCCGTACGCGTCGTTCGCGGCCGTGGCGATCCGGCACCCGTCGCTCACGCTCCGGACCCGACGCTATGCGGCCTACGTGGACTCCATCACCGTCGCGCTGCAGCGGCTCCCGTTCGTGCTCCAGACACTGAATTGGCGGAACGCCGATGACGAGGCCTTCCGCAGCCGCGACGGCCGAATCACGTTCGTGCTGATCGGCCTCTCGGCGGACAGCTCCGCGACCAGCGACACGCCGCGCCTGCGCGAGGCGGTCAACAACGTCCAGCGGCGGTTCGGCAGCGACTTCAACACCTATGTCACCGGCGACCCGGCGTTCGACTACGACGTCCGGACGACGGCGGCCGACGATTCGCGCCTCATGGAGCAGCGGCTGATTCCGCTCACGGTGCTGCTCCTGCTGGTGGCGTTCAGTGCCCTCGTGGCCGCGCTGGCCCCGATCGCCGTCGGATTCATCGCCATCACCATCAGCCTCGGCCTGGTCGCGATCGCCGCAGGCATCGTCCCGATGTCGATCTTCGTCCTCAATCTCACGACGATGATCGGGCTCGGGGTCGGCATCGATTACTCGCTGCTGGTCGTCACGCGGTTCCGCGAGGAGATGGACTACGCGCCCAACCGGTTAGAGGCCGCTGCCGCGACGATCCGCACTGCTTCGCGCACCGTCATTACCTCCGGGGGGACGGTAATGATCGGCTTTGTCGCCCTGATGATCGTGCCGCTCCAGGAGACACGCTCCATCGGTCTGGCCGGCCTGTTCGTGGTCGCGACGTCCATCGCGCTGTCGGTCACCTTTCTTCCCGCCATACTCGCTATTTTGGGTCACCAGGTTGATCGGCCACTGTGGCTGGCACGCCGGCTGCGGCGGCTGCGCTTCGGTGGCGGCTGGAACCGCTATGCGCGCTCCATCGCCCGACACCCGTGGCGGGCCGTCTCGATCTCGGGCCTGCTCATCGTCGCGCTGGCCCTGCCGGCGCTGTGGCTGCGGATCGGCCTCCCGGTGGTCAACTGGTTCCCCACCGACACCGACTCGGCCCGCGGCCTCGCCGTGCTCGAGGACATGGGACACGGCGGCGCCCTGCGCCCGCTCAAGATCGTCGTGGAGATGACCGATGCCAGCCAGGTGCTCGACGTGGACCGGCTGCGCGGTCTGCGAGCGCTCGCCGACTCGATCCGCGCCAATCCGCGCGTGGCCCAGGTGCGCGGCATGGTCGATCTCCGGCCGGGGATTCCCCTCTGGCAGTACGTCGAGCTGTATGGCGACACTGCTCAGGCGCGGCGGCGGATGCCCGACGTGTTCCGGACCTTCGTGAGCCACGACGGCAAGGCGACCATGCTCGACGTGATGCTCCGCGACACGGTCTCGCTCGACGGCTCCCTCGCGGCGGTACAAGAGGTGCGGCGCATCGACGTCCATCGGCTGCCGATGTTGACGCACGCCCGGATGATGGTCGGCGGCTTCTCCGCATCGAATCTCGATTTCCGGGACAAGGTGCTGGGGCTCTTCCCGCTGCTCGTCGTGCTGGTGCTCGGGGTCACCGGGGTGATGCTGGCCGCAGTCTTCCGCTCGGTGCTGGTGCCGATCAAGGCGGTGGTGATGAACACGCTGTCGGTCTCGGCCGCGTTCGGCCTGACCGTCGTGGTCTTTCAGTGGGGCATCGGCGGATCGCTGTTCGGGCTCGTCGGACCCACCCAAGCCATCTTCGTCATCAGCCCAGTGCTGGTATTCGCGATCGTGTTTGGCCTGTCGATGGACTACGAGGTCTTCCTGTTGTCGCGGATCAAGGAAGAGTTCGACGAGACGCACGACAACGACGAGGCCACGGTCAACGGCCTCACCGCGACCGGCGGCACCATCACCAACGCCGCCCTGATCATGATCCTGGTGTTCGGCGCCTTTGCCTTCGCGCGGGTGATGGCCGTGCAGATGATCAGCTTCGGATTGGCGGTCGCTGTCCTGCTCGACGCCACACTGATCCGGGTGGCGATGGTCCCCGGCGTCATGCACCTCGCCGGCCGCCTCAACTGGTGGCCGGGCTACCGCCGCGCCCGCGGCGGCAACTACCGGCGGGGCAGTGGTGAGGTCACCCCCTCCCCTAGCCCCGGCCCTTGACGTAGCGGTCGAGGAACTCGACCGCCCGGCGCATGCTGTCGAGTTGGTCCTCCCGCCTGTGGAACCCGTGCCCCTCGCCTGGATAAACAACGAGGTCGACCACACCATGCCGGCGGCGGATGGCGGCGGTGATCTGGCGGCTCTCGGCCAGCGGCACCCGTGGGTCGTTGTCGCCCTGCAGGATCAGCAACGGCGCACGGATCGCCTCGACCCGGAACAGCGGTGACCGCTCCCGCATCAGCGCCAGGTTGGTCGCGAGGCTGCCCATCTCCCTGGTGAGGTAGGGCAGGATCCTCGGATCGGTGGTCCGCGCCAGTGTCACGATCGAGCTGATGCCGAACAAGTCCACTCCTGCGGCCCAGCGCTGCGGGGTGAACGCCAGCGCCGCAAGCGTCAGGTAACCGCCGTAGCTCCCACCCAGGACCGCGATCTTGCTCCGCGCCACGTAGCCCGTCGACACCAGGTAGTCGGCGGCGGCCACGAGGTCCTTCAGGTCGCCGCCGCCCCAATCGAGGTTGTTGAGGTCCTCGAAGGCCTTTCCGTAACCGGTGGAACCGCGGACGTTGGGCCGGATCACCACGTAACCATGGTTCGCGTAGTACGCGACATCCCGCGAGAAGGCGTCGTCCCACTGGCCCGACGGTCCCCCGTGCACCATGACGATCGCGGGGCTCGATCCGTCCTTCCGCAAATTGAACGGCACGCTCACGAAGGCGGAGATCTTCCGGCCATCGAACGACGGGTAGTGCACCAGTGCCGCCGGCACGAGGTTCGACGGGTCAACGCCCCCCTCCAGGGCGTAGGTCAGCTGCCAGGTCGAATCACGCCCCAAGTCGTGCACCCACAGGTCGCTCGGCCGAGTCGGGTCGGAGTGGGAGAAGAGCACCAGCTTCCCATCGTCAGAGAACTCCTCGAACGTCGTGGCGCCGTAGCTCGGGCCGATGCGCCGGGGGCGGGAGCCACCCGGGCGCATCACGTACGTGGCAATCCGACCATCGGCATCCTCGGAGTACGCGATGCTGCCACGCACCGACCAACCGGCCGCCTTGATGGCCCAAGGCCCGGTCTCGAGCCAACGCAGCGAATCGGTATCCAGGGTAATGATCGCCAGTCGTGCGACCCCGTCCCGTGCGTCGGACATGATCAGCAGCTCGTGGTCGTCCGGAGAGAATGCCACCGGCGTGTACGCCTTCGATCCGGCGTGCGGTGTCAGCAACCGCGTCCTGCCCGTCGACACGTCGACCAGGAGAGCGTCGACGTTGGCGAAGTCGTTGGTCCTGGCCAAGGCGATGAATCGACTGTCGTGTGACCACACACCGCCGACCGTGCTGATCGAGTCGGAGGTGAGCCGACGGGCCCGCCCGGCGGCGAGATCGCGAATCCATAGCTCGGTGTGGCCCGGGTGCCCCGAGTCGGAGGTGTAGGCGAGGAAACGCTCGTCGTCCGAGAAGCCGACGAGTTGCTCGCGTGCCTCGGGCGTCGTGGCAAGTCTCTCCGGCTCGCCACCGTTGCTCGGCACGGAGAAGAGATGGAAGCGCTCGTCTCCGCCCGAGTCGCGCTCGAACGCGAGCGTCGCACCGTCCCGGGCCCAGGCGGCGCGGCTCACGGGCGCGTCGCCGAACGTCAGCTGCACCGGCCATCCACCAACGGCCGGCACCTTCCAGATCTGGTTCCACCCGGTGACGTCGGACCGGTACGCCACCCAGCGCCCTCCGGGTGAGAAGCCGACGACTGAATGCTGCCGGATGTGAACCAGCTGATCCACCGAATAGGTCGCGACGCCGGGCCGCGCGGCGCTGACCACCGAGTCGTCGCGGACGGCCCCGGCGGCGCCCGGCCGGCCCCCAGCCGTGCAGCCCATCAGGACGGGGACCACCCACAGGTAGCGATGGCAACTCATCCGTACACTCCTGCGGCGGAGCCGCACGCTGCGCCCCATCAGGGGCAGGCGGGGAAGGGAGGGACCGCCTCAGCGCGGCGGCAGGAGATTCCCCCAGAGATCCCAGTGCCACGCCGCGACGCGCACCCCCGTGCGCGGATCGCGCAGCGGCTTGTACTGCAGCCACCGGGCGTCGAGGCCGACGGAATGCCCCCAGGCAACCAGTCGTTCGCGGTCGCTGCTGACCAGGTGCGCCATGGGCCGGTCATCGAGGGTGAAGCGGTGAAGCCAGAGCCCGCCGTCCAGCGCGTGGACGAGACCGTCCCGCCGGCGAGAGAACTCGTGCCAGTTCACCTAGTTGCAGGCGACCTGGCCCTCTTGCGTCGCCACTCCCACGGGGGCCGCGCTGCCGACGAAGAGGTAGCACTGTCGTACGGTACCGGTGCTCGTCGCGGACCCCGACCACCCACCCATGCTCGCCTCACTGATGGTCACGGTGACTCCAGCGGTCGGGTTGAAGACGGGCAGCTGGTTTACCAAGGGAGAGTAAACCGAGTAGTCGTAGTAGTACGACTCCTCCGCCGTAGCGAGGTTGCGCAGGTCGGACTTCATCGCCGTGACGAACGTCTTCTCCCTCAAGCTGGCAAATCGGGGAATGAGGATCGTCACCAGGATCCCGATGATCACGATCACCATCAGTAGTTCGATCAGTGTGAAGCCGCGAACCCGCCCCATTCCTGCAACCTCCTGGTCGCCGGAACTGCGTCGGCGGCAGCCTCGCTATAGTACTCCGCGGGCCAAACCGCAGCAAGAACTCAGCCGGCCTTGGCGTCCAGCCAGTTGTCGCCGATTCCGACGGTCGCCACCAGCGGCACACGCAGCGCCGCCGCACTCTCCATGCTCTCCTTGACAAGGCGGGCGACCGGCTCCGCTTCGGCCGCCGGGGCCTCCACGACCAGCTCGTCGTGCACCTGCAGCAGCAGCTTCGCCTGGAAGGTCGAGCACAACCCTTCGCCGACCCCGATCATGGCCACCTTGATGAGATCGGCGGCCGAACCCTGCAGCGGGGAATTGGTGGCGGTGCGCTCTCCGAAGGCTCGGATGCTGTAGTTCTTGTCCCGCAGCTCGGGGATGTATCGCCTGCGCCCGAAGATGGTCTCGACGTAGCCGCGCTCCCTGGCTTCCGCGACCGTGCGGTCGAGGAAGTTCCGCACCCCGGCGAACCGGATGAAGTAGTCCTCGATGAAGCGCCGGGCGTCGTCGTACCCGATCCCGAGTTGGCGCGCTAGAGCGTGCGCGCCCTGGCCATAGATGGTGGCGAAGTTGATCGTCTTGGCGCGCGCACGCATCTCCGCCGTCACCGCGTCCGGTGCCACGCCGAAAATGACGGCCGCCGTCTGCCGGTGGATGTCCCCGCCTGCACGGAAGGCGTCCACGAAGGCGGGGTCGCCCGACAGGTGCGCCAGGAGCCGCAATTCGATCTGCGAGTAATCGGCGACGATGAAGCGGTTCCCCGTCCGCGGCACGAAGCCGCGACGGATCGCCTCGCCCCGGGGCGAGCGCACCGGGATGTTCTGGAGGTTGGGGTCGGTCGAGCTCAGCCGGCCGGTGGCCGCGCCGATCTGATTGAAGGAGGTGTGAATCCGGCCGGTGGCCGGGTTCACCTCGTTGGGCAACACCTCGAGGTAGGTCGTCAGCAGCTTGGAGATCTCGCGGTACTCCAGCAGCAGGCGCGGGACCGTGTGCCCCATCCCGGACAGCTCCTCGAGCACTTCCGCGTCGGTCGAGGCGCCGGTCTTCCCCTTCTTGCGTACCGGCAGTTGCAGTTTCTCGAACAGCACGTGGCGGAGCTGCGGCGTGGAGTTGAGGTTGAACGCCACCCCCGCCTCCTCGTGGATCGTGCGTTCGAGCTGCGCCAGCTCGTGCCGCATTTGGGCGGCGAGCCGGGCGAAGTGCTCCCCGTCGATCGCTATCCCTTCCCACTCCATGTCCGCCAGCACGCCGATGAGCGGAATTTCGACGTCGCGGAACAACCGCTCGAGGTTGTGGTCGGCGAGGGTAGCCGCGAAGCGCTGCCGCAGGCGGAGCGTGTAGTCGCTGTCCGCGCAGCAGTAATCGGCCGCCTCCCGCACCGGCACCTCGGCGAAGCTCTTCGCGGTCCGCCCCTTGCCGACCACGTCCTCGAACGGCCGGAGTCGGACGTTGAACTGTTCCTGCGCGAGGGTATCGAGCCCATGCGAACGTTTGCCCGGGTCGATCATGAAGCTCGCAATCATCGTGTCGAACGCGACGCCGCGCAGCGTCACGCCGGCGCGGCGCAGCACCAGCCAGTCGTACTTGATGTTGTGGCCGACCTTGGCCACCGCCGCGTCGCCCAGGAGTGCGACCAGCGGCGCCAGCGCCGCGCCCGTCAGCGGCGGCAGGTTGACCACGTCGCGGCGCTCCAGCATGTCGGTGGAGGGCCGGTGGGCGAACGGCAGGTACCATGCCTCGTCCGGCGCCACCGCGATCGACAGCCCGACCAGGTCGGCGCGCATCGGGTCGAGGGACGTTGTTTCAGTGTCGAGCGCAAACTCCCCCGCGGCCCGCGCGCGCCGGACCACCGCCGCGACAGCCTCCACCGTCTCAGCGATGTGGTACTCGCCCACGGGCGGCACCTCGGGCTTCCCGTCGCGCTCGTCGAGGGAGCGCGCCAGCGAATGGAACTCCAGTTCCGACATGAGCGAGCGAAGCGCCGCCCGGTCGGGGGGCTGCGCGGCGAGGGCCGCCATCTCCAGTTGCACCGGCACGTCGCGGTGGAGCGTCACCAATTCGCGCGACAGGCGCGCCCGATCGGCGTCGCGCTCCAGCGCTTCGCGGACCCGCTTGGTCGCCACGGCGCCGGCGTGGGCGAGAATCGCCTCGAGGGTTCCGTATTCCTGCAGCAGCTTCACCGCCGTCTTCTCGCCCACCCCGCGGACGCCGGGTACGTTGTCGGCGGCGTCGCCGACCAGGGCGAGGAAGTCCACCGTCCGCTCCGGCGGAACCCCAAGCCGCTCCGTGGCGTTGGCAGGAGTCACAAACTGCTCTTCGACCGCCGCCGGCCCCCCGCGACCGGGGTTGAGGAGGCTCACCCGTGGACCGATGAGCTGGTAGAAGTCCTTGTCGCCGGAAACGATCACCACGTCGAGACCGGCCGCAGCGGCCCGCTCGGCCAGCGTGGCGATGACGTCATCCGCTTCGTAGCCCTCCACCGCGATCAGGGGCACCCGGAAGGCGCGAAGCAACGCCTCGACGCGGCGGACCGACTGGTCGAAATCCTGCTGCAGCTCCTCGTCGAGCTTCTCGCGGGTTGCCTTGTACTCGGGGAAGCGTTCGTGCCGGAAGCTCGTGCCAGCGTCGTGGACCCAGGCCACGAACTCGGGCCGGTGCCGGTCCGTCAGTCGCAGCAGGAAGTTGGTGATTCCCCACGCGACCGACGTGTTCTCGCCGCGGCTGGTGGTCAGTGGCCGGGACAGCATCGCGAAGAAGGCGCGGTAGATGAGCGCGTAGCCGTCGATCAGAAAGACACGCGCGGCGCCGCTCATCGAGCCGTGGCCGCCGCGGGGCTCACGCCATCCACCACAATACGGCCCCAACGCTCACCGGCACCAGGATGTTGTCCGCGCCGCGCCAGGGCGCCCGCTCGACCACCACTACCACTGCTGCGGCGACCGCTGCGGTCCAGCCGGGCACGCCCATGATTAGCAGCACGAGCGCTGCGCTGGCGGCGCATGCCGCTGAGCCGGCCCAGGATTTCCGCTGGCCGCCCCCGAATCGGGAACCGATGGTCGCCGCCATCGGGTCGGCCACCGCCGCAACCAGAATGGCCCGCTCGGCCGCCGCGACTGGGAATAGCCACCAGGCCAACGCGTAGCCGAGCGCGAGGGTCGCGGCGCCGCTCACCGTCGATGCTTCCGCGGGCCGGAACATGGTGCCGGCGAGCCGGTCGAGCGCGGTCCGCGCCCACGGCCAGCGCAACCGGGCGATTTCGGCGATGCTCGCCGCAACCACCAGCGCGACGAAGGCGGGGGTCGCGACCCGGCTTCCCACCGCGGCGGCGAGAGGCCCGAGCACTCCCGAGGCCACATGAACCGTCCGCCGCCGGACCTCGTCGTAGGCAGTTCCAGCCATGGAGCCGTGGTGTGCAGCCCCGGGGACGGCTGCCCCCGAGTGTGGACTCACGTCGAGCGTAGACGGTTCATGACCCGCTCGAACTCGGACCGGGAGGCGGGATCGAGGCGCAGGCGCCCGAACCCGGCGTCGTCCACGAAGTAGAGCTCGAGGTTCAATTGATCGTAGGTCCACGCGATGTAGCGACCGCGGCCGCGGAAGTCCGGATGTGGATCAATGACCTGATCCGGCGGCCCGAGCTTGATGAAGACCTCGCCCCTGTCGGTGAGCCAGCCTGCGACCCCTTCGTCGCGGAACTGCTCGTTGGCGGCGCTCAGGCGCGCGAAGTAGCGATCCAGCGCCTCGTTCTCCGGCGTCGTGGGGTTGGGGTCGGTGTCATGCCAGAACTTGCGCCACGCTGCGGGGCGATCCTCGGGTGGGGTCTGCGCCAGCTTCTTGAGCGTGTCCGGCGTGGTGAAGTAGCGCAGGAGCGAGATCATCTCGTCGAAGTTCGCCACGATCCACTGGCCGGAAAACGCCACGAGGAACGACGCGCTGGCGACCGCCCCTCCGCCCACGAGGCCCACCCGCAGCTCGTGGCGGCCGAGCGAGAGCCGCGATGGTGCCACGGCGAACACGAACGGTCGGAGAGAGCTGAGGGAATCAAGCCGTGTGGTGTCGGCCCAGGTCGGGTTCTCCGCGCTGTCGAGCGCCGCCACCACCAGCTCGCAGCCGGCGGCGAGTCCGTACGTCTCCACGTAGAAGCGCAGCGAGTCGGTCCCGTAGTCCACCGTGCTGCGTGGATTCGCGACGATGTCCGGCAAGGCGGTAAGGTCCGTGCGCGGCGTCGCCCGGTACACCGCAATAGGGGTGGTGATGGCCGGCACCTCGAGTCGCGGTACGTCGAAGGGTCCTTCGTACCGGCCGACGCCCGGGCTGTTCTGGTCGCGCACGACGATCGAGAGCCGGTACACCCCCACGCGCACCGGGACAAACTCCTGGTAGATGATGCTTTCTTCCGCCCGCTGGGTTTCCGCGAAAGTGCTCACCACGACCCGCTCGTCGCGCACCACCTGCTGCACCAGCGACGTCCCCTGGCGGAACGCCAACTCGACGCGGTAGGTCGCGGCGAAGCTGTTCGCCTCACGTCGGAATGCGAGGTACCGGTTCTGCATCGATAGGGCCACGACGGCGAGGGCGGTATCGGCCGCGCGGCCGGCCAGCATCCGGACGTTGCCGACGAAACGAACCTGGCCGGCGCCGGTGATGTACCCCAGGGCCCGATACACGGCGGTGGGATCAAACAGCGCGGTCACCTGCTGCGTCGACGACTCGCTGTGCGGCGGCGCTCCGACGCGCTGCCACGGCCCGCACGCGACGAGCGCAATGACACTGGACGTGGCAAGGAAACAGCGGGCGACGCTGGACGTGGGAGCCTCGGAGCGATGAGGGTCGGCCTTGTGGCGAAGCTACGGATGCCGGGGCAGTGCAGTCAAGGCGGCGCCACGCCTTGACTTGCCGTGTCCGCGGGGCCGCGGTACATTCGCGAAATCCAATGCAGTCCGAGGATTTGACCGGCACGGAAGTCGCCGGCTACCATCTGCTCGAACGGGTGGGTGAAGGGGGCACGGCGACAGTGTACCGTGCCCAGCACTCGGCGCGCGGTGTATGCGCCGTCAAGATCCTGCGTGCCAAGCTGCGGAGTGACCGGACCGCCGTCCAGCGCTTCCTGAGAGAAGCCGAGTATGGCGCCCGTGTGACACATTCCGCCGTGGTGCAGACCTACGAGTTCGGCGAAGCTCCCGGCGGTCTGCACTACCTCGCGCTCGAATGGGCGGACGGCGAGATCCTCGCGAAGTTCGTCCGCCGCTCCGGGCCCGTGGCGCTCCCCCTCGCCGCCACGATCGTGCAACATCTGGCCGACGGGCTGACCGCCGCGCACACGGCCGGCATCATTCACCGGGACCTCAAGCCCGAGAACATCATGTATGACCCGCGCACGCAACGTGCGCGGCTCCTGGACTTCGGAATCGCCCGGGACGCGGACCTCGCGCCGGCCGAGCGGCTGACACGGTCGGGCTTCTTCGTCGGCACGCTCCAGTACGTAGCTCCCGAAGCGCTCTCCGGGGAGCTGGTGGGCGAGACCGCCGACATCTATTCCCTCGCCACCATCGCGTACTTCCTGCTCACGGCGCAGCTGCCGTACGTCGCCAAGTCGCCGCGCGAGTTGTTCCACCAGTTGCTCACCCAGCCGCCGGTCCCGCTCGGGCAGGCGCGGCGCGACCTCGTCTTCCCGCGCGCGCTCGAGGAGGCGGTGATGCAAGGTCTCAGCCGCGAGCCACGTCGCCGGCAACCGAACGTGGCGGCCTTCGCCAACGACTTCGCCGCAGCGGCCACGCAGCCTCTCGACGTGCCCCGCGCCGGCCTCCTCGGCTCGATCAAGGGGTTGTTCGGGTCGCGCGGCTGATCGCGGTGCCGCCGAACGCGACGGATCCGCGCGCGCGCCTGGTCGCGCTGCTCAAGACTCGCTCCGTTCTGCACGGTGATTTCCTGCTCGCATCCGGACGCCGCTCGCCCCATTACGTGGACTGCCGCCGCACCACGATGCACGCCGAGGGGCTCGCCCTGATCGGAGACCTCGGCCTCGCCGTCATCCGCGACGCCGGCTGGAATCCCCAGGTGGTGGGCGGTCTCACCCTCGGCGCCGACCCGGTCGCGTACGCGATCGCCCGCGCCACCGCGGCCACAGCGACGCCCGTCCACGCCTTCACGGTGCGGAAAGCGGCAAAGACCCACGGGGCAGGCAATCGCATCGAAGGCTGCTTCGAGGCCGGTGTCACAGCGGTCGTGGTCGAGGATGTAATCACCACTGGGGCGTCCGCCCTGGACGCGGCGGCGGTCGTCCGCGCGGCGGGAGGCACGGTGTGCGGTATTCTCGCGGTGGTTGACCGAGAGGAGGGCGGCCGCGAAGCCCTCGAGCGTGAAGGTTTCCCGGTCCGTGCGCTCTGCGGGCTGCGTGAGTTGCTCGCCGGCGCGGCCTGATCAGGCGCCCGGACACCCCTCCTGTTCATGGTCAGCCCAGCCGCCCCCCCTGCGGGACCGACTGCTCACACGGTGATCTGTCCGTGATCCCCGGGCCGCGCTCCTAGTGGATGGAACGCGAGCAACCGGTCCCGGTATGGGGTGACGAAACGCTCACGAAACCGACTCAAGGCCGCGTCGAACGGGAGGCGCCGCCGGAACTCGCCCGCGGTCACCCCGAGCAGCGCCCGCAGGTGGCGGCTGAAGCTCTGCGGTGATGAGTAGTCGAGCCGGTTGGCGATGTCGGCGATCGAGAGGCCGCCGTTGCGGAACAGGTATGCTGCGTGCAGCAGTCGCGCGTGTGCAAGATAGGTCTTAGGTGACGGCAGGTTGATCCGGTAGAAGCGCGACATCAGTGAGCTCGGCACCACCCGCAGCGCGTCGGACAGGCGCTTCACGGTCCGCAGTTCGGGCGCGCGCCGCACGACCACCTCGAAGAACAGGCGGCAGTCGGGCGGGACGTCTACGATGTCGTGGTCCAACGCCGCCATCACCCGCGCGGCCACCGGCGTGGTCGGCTCGTGCACCAGGTCGCGGAGCCGGCCCCAACCTGCGGGTACCGACACATCCACCACCGCACGCACCCCGGAAGCCCCGAGGCCCAGCACCCGGCGCGGTGCTTCGTGATCGGGGTGCGAGATCAGTGCGACCGCCGGGACCTGGGGGAATTCGCGGACAAACTGCGCCACCCGGGGGAAGGCGGCGTCATCGCACCGGTGAACCGAGAGGAAGATGGCGTCCACCTGCCGGCGCCGCACCTGCCGGATCGCGTCGTCGAGCGAGTCGCCGTGCAAGGCGACGAAGCAGTCTTGCCCCGCGGCCTCGACGCGGGCGCGTTCCTCGGGCAGCAGGACGGTGGCGACGGTAGCGGCGGCGGGCATCGTACTCCTCGCTCGGGTCGGGTGACACGCTACGCGGGCGCGTCACCACCGCGTCACCCAATCGCACACGCCGAGCCGCTCCCGTTTGTCCCGCTTGCCGAGTCGGGGTATCTTGCAGTGCGGAGCGAGGCGGTCGCGGGCCCAGTACGGGCCTGAGGAAAGTCCGAGCTCCTAGGGCAGGCTGCCAGGTAACGCCTGGGCGCCGCGAGGCGACGGACAGGGCCACAGAAAAGACACCGCCCCGCCCTCGGGCGAGGTAAGGGTGAAATGGTGGGGTAAGAGCCCACCGCGCGCCTGGTAACAGACGCGGCACGGTAACCCCCAGCCGGAGCAAGGCCAAATAGGCGGCGAGGTCCGGCCCGGACCGACAACGCCGGCAACGGCGAGCCGCGGGTAGGCCGCGTGAGGTGGCGGGCGACCGCCATCCCAGAGAGATGACCGTCCGACCTTCGGGTCGAACAGAACTCGGCTTACGGCTCCGCCGACGGCGCCGGGAGCGCCCTTCGGGGAGGCTTGCGGCGCCGCCGTTTGTTCTGCCCCGCCACACCCGCGCGCCTGGAACGAGAGGCGCCGAACCCGACAAGGAGATGGTCATGAATCGCCGTCTGTATCTCAGCGCCGCCGCGCTCGCGGTTGCGGCCTGCGCCAGCCGCACCGCACCGCCCGCGACCCCCGCACCGACGCGCGTCAGCGCCGCCGCCCACGCCGCGGCGCCTGCCGCACCGGCGGAACCAACCACGCTCCGCTACGCCGTCGGGGCCGGTCACTATCGCTTCGAGTCGCAGTCGCATGTCGAGCAGGAAGCGATGGGCCAGACCACTGCCTTCGACCTCTCCACCGGCGTGCTGCTCTCGGTCGCGGTCGGCGACACGGCGGGGAACCTCGGCGTGGCGATCACCATAGACTCCCTAGCGATTACCACGCCCGCGGGCGGGCCTGACGCGTCGGAACTGAACGCGGCGAAGGGACAAACCGTGCACCTCGTCACCTCGCCGCAGGGCCAGATGATCTCCCTGGCGCCTCCGGACAGCGCCAGCGCGGCGGTGCGACAGGTGGCCCAGGGGTTCCGCGAATTCCTCCCGCTGCTGCCGCCGGGCTCGATGGCGGCAGGCACAACCTGGTCGGACACCTCCTCGATGACGACGCCCTCCCACGGTGTTGCGGTCACGTTGCACATGACGCGCGAGCATCGGGTGGTGGGCTGGGAAGACCACGGGGGCACCCGAGCGTTGCACCTGACGACGACGACTTCGTACACGCTCACGGGCTCGGGCGAAGCGCAGGGGCAGACCATCGAGTTGACCGGCAGCGGCCAGAGAACAGGGGACGCCTTCGTCACGGCGGCCGGCATCTACCTCGGCGGCACGGTCAGCGATAGTTCGCTGGTGAACGCGAACGTCGTCAGCGCCGGCATGGTCGTGCCGGTGCGGAGCAAGACGCACAGCACGTTCACGCGGCTGCCGTGATGGCACGGCTGGCGCTGGCGCTCGTCGGCGGCCTCGCCTGGTGGGCGGCGGTCGGCGCGCAGCCAGCCGCCGGTCAGGTCATTCCCGCCCAACCCGACCGTTACCTGCTCACCACCGAGGCGTCGGATGCGCGAGCCCTGTGGGTGAACCCCGCGGGACTCGCCCGGCTCCCTGAGGCCAGCATCGGCGCTGACCTGAGCGTGGACCGCTTCTTCCCCGGCGGCACGCAGCTTAGCCAATACAGCTTTTCGCTCGCGGGCCACGGCATCGCGGCGAGTTGGATTCACGAGCGCTTCCCGCCGGGACAGGCGTTGAACACGTACGCTGTCGGCATCGGCCTCGGAGACGAGCGGTTCTCGGCCGGCGCGACGCGGCGCTGGTCCAGTGGTGCAGCCACCGGCTCGGCGTTCGACGCGGCGGCCCGCGTCTCCTCGGTTGACGGGACGCAGCTCTCGCTCGTCGTGAGAAACCTCGGCTCCCCGCGGCTCGTCGATTCCACCTACTGGGCGACGCTCGTGCCCGGGGCGCTGGTGAGCCTGCTCGCCGGGGCGTTGCAGGTCGGCGGCGAGTGGGAGGTCGCGCTCCACTCCTGGCGATCGATCGCCTACCGCGCCGGAGGCACCATCGCGCTGGGCCGGGGGCTCGCCCTCCTGCTGCGCGCCGACCTTACGCCGGGCTTCAAGCGACGCGGGCTGGTCGTGGCCCTCAGCTTCGACGGCTCGGGAAGCCGCGCGGGGGCATTCGCCCTCGCCTCAGGCGGTGCGAACGAGGTGGACGCGCTGGGTCTGTCCGGGGCCCTGGTCACTCGCGGCACACCGCCGCGCCACTGACCCCGATGACGCCCGCGCTCCGCCGGATCGCCATCGGCACGACGGTGACGGCGGGCGCCATCCTTCTCTGGTTTAGCTTCGTCTGGCCACCGCCTTCGTGGTGGCGAACGCACTGGCCCGCCCAGACAGCCTTCATGGCGATGCGCTCACGGCAGCGGGGCGCCGGCCCCGATGCCACACCGCGCCACTACGCACCCGTGCCCGCCGAGGCCATGAGCCCCTGGCTGCCCAGGGCCGCGACCGCCGGAGAGGATGAGGCCTTCCATCTGCATCACGGGATCGACTACCGAGCGTTGCGCGACGCGATCGGCTACCGCCGCGCCGCCTTCTCCTGGGGCGATCCCAGGGACCGCGCCGAGCTGTGGCGGGCGCTCAGCCGAGCGTGGGTACGCCGCGACCGGCTGCGCGGCGCAAGCACCATCACCCAGCAGCTCGCGAAGAACCTCTACCTGTCGCCCTCCCGTAACCCGCTGCGCAAGCTCAAGGAAGCGCTGATCGCCTACCGGCTCGAGTGGGCGCTCGACAAGCACAGGATCCTGGCGCTGTACCTGAATGTTGCGGAGTTCGGCCCGAATCTCTGGGGCGTCGAGGCTGCGAGCGAGCACTACTTCGGCCGGCCCGCCAACCGCCTCTCCGCCGATCAGGCCGCGCTACTCGTCGCGACCTTGCCACACCCGCTCACCTCGAACCCGTCGTATCGGCCCGGCCGGACTCGCTGGCGCCAGCAGCTCCTCCTTCTCAAGCTCGGCGGAGCGCCGGTCGTCGTGCCACGGGAGGAAGCGGAGGACTCGGTTCCCGCGCTGCCGCTCTCGCCGCCCGACAGCGGTCCGGGCGCTGACACCGTCCGCCGCGACACGCTCCCGCCACACAACGACTCGGCCGCCGCGTCCCTGATCCAACCGGACACGGCGGCCGCTCCGCCGACGAAGGCGCCGCCCAGGGCGGCGCGCAGACCCTAGTCGATCAACCGCAGAGGCATGACCAGGCAGACATAGGACGCCGGGTCGTCCCAGCCAACCGGCTCCGCTGTCGCGGCACGCTCCGGCGCTTTCAGTGTGAAGCGCACCTCGTCCGTCGGCATGTACTTCAACAGCTCGAGCAGGTACGCGGCGTTGAATCCGATTTCCAGCGCGTCCCCCTCGTAGGTCACCGCCATCTCGTCCTGGGCCTCGCCGAGGTCCGGCGTCTGCACGCTGAACTTCAGCATCCCGCCGCCGAACGACAGACGGATCCGGTGCGTCTGGTCGCTCGCGACGATGGTCATCCGCCGCAGCGCGGCCGCCATCGCCACCTTGTCGACCGTCGCAAACTTGTCATTCTCGCGCGGGATCACCTGCTCGTAGTTCGGGTACGGGCCCTCGATCAGCCGTGTGAACACCTGGGTGCCGCCGCTGTGGAAGCCGAGGTGGTTCTCGCTCTTGCCGATCTCGACCTCAACGTTCTCCGCGAAGAGCCGGCGGATCTGCTCGAGCGCCTTGGGGGGAACGATGAGGTCAGCCTGCGACGTCGCCGCCCCCGAGAGCGGGACCTCCATGCGGGCCAGGCGGTGACCGTTGGTCGCCACCATCCGCATCCTGTCCTTGCGCAGCTCCCACAGCACCCCGTTGAGGATCGGGCGGCTTTCCTCGGTCGAAACCGCGAACGCCACGTGCCCGATCAGCTTGTGCAGGTCTTTTGCCGGTGCCTTCCAGGAGCCGTCGAACTTCACCGCCGGGAACGAAGGAAACTCGTCGCGTGGCAATCCCAGGAGGCGGAACTTGGTTTTCCCGCACTCGACCTGCGCGCGCTGTTCGCCCGCCGAGGTCACGCGTACCGGTAAGCCTGGCAGTTCGCGCGCGATCTCCGACAGCTTCTTCGCCGGCAGTGTCAGCGCACCTTCTTCGTCCACCTCGGCCGGCACTGTCGTCGACACTGCAATGTCGAGGTCGGTGCCGGAGAGGCGGATGCCTTCCCTGGTCGCCTCGATCAGGATATTGGAGAGCACCGGCAGGGTCGTCTTCGTCGGAATGCTCGAGACGACTGCCAGGAGACCTTCCTGGAGCTTCTCCCGCGTGATCGTGAACTTCATCCAATCCTCATTGGATGCGAGTCGTGAAGCCTACTACCGTTCTATATAAAGAAATACTAGTAGTAACCGTAGAGCATGTGGAACTGTTCGCTTCGGCGCTAGTGCGCACGAGGACACCGGCTTGGCCCGATTCCGTCGTCCTCTCTGATGTGGAAGTTTTTCCGTCCCGTCACAATGGGCCCGCGCCGTCCACATCCACCAACACCAAGCCAACAAACCGGCCGACTTGCCAACATCTAGACTGCGGACAATTCCGAGCGTGCCTGGGTGACCCGATCGCGGAAGCTGTGATCGTGTGCAAGCTGCCGGGACACCTTGTCGAGACTGTGAATTACTGTCGAGTGATCCCGCCCACCGAACGCCTGCCCGATCTCCACCAGTTGCATGCCGAGCATGTCGCGCGCCAGGTACATCGCGACCTGGCGCGGCACAGTCAGACGCTTGGTCCGCGCCTTTGACCGGAGGCCATCGGGCGTCACCCCCCACCGCCGGGCGACCACTTCCTGCACGCGATCAATCGACGGGCCACCGCGCCGGCCCACCGCGTCGCCGCCGGCCTCCTCCGCGGGCTTGATCTTGTCCGAAAGCGCCTCCCGGGCCAGCTCGATGGTGATTTCCCGGTGCTTCAGGGAGGCGAACAGCAACAGCTTGATGATGCAGCCCTCGAGTTCGCGCACCGAGCTCCTGACATGCTCGGCGATGAACTGCAGCACGTCGTCCGGGATCGTCAGCTCGAGGTGGTCCTGTTCCGCCTTCTTGCGCAGGATGGCCGTGCGGTGCTCGAGGTCGGGCTGGCCGATGTCCGCCACCATGCCCCAGTCGAAGCGGGACACCAGCCGCACCTCGAGACCGGACAGCTCCTTCGGGGAGCGGTCGCTGGTCAGGACGATCTGTTTGCCGGCCTCGTACAGCGCGTTGAAGGTATGGAAGAACTCCTCCTGGGTGGACTCCTTCCGCTCCAGGAAGTGCACGTCGTCCAGCAGGAGGAGATCGAGGTCGTTGCGATAGCGCCGCCGGAACTCCGGCATCTTCTGGCCGTGAATGTGCTCGATCACCTCGTTGGTGAACTGCTCGCCGCTCATGTACACGGCCCGGGTCTGAGGCGAGCGCTCCAGCACGGCATGGGCGATGGCCTGCATCAGGTGCGTCTTCCCGAGGCCCGTCGCGCCGTAGATGAAGAGGGGGTTGTAGGCCTTGCCGGGGGCCTCCGCCACCGCGTGCGCCGCGGCGGCTGCCAGCTCATTGGACTTGCCGATGACAAAGGTCCCGAACGTGTACCGCTCGTTGAGTGGCATCGACCAGGCGGGCGCCTTGGCGGGCGCCGAACCGGTGGCGGAGGCCGGCGACGCCACGAAGAAGTCCATCTGCGGGCGGCGCGAGCGCTCCTCCATCACCCGGAACGACATCTCCAGGCGCCGGCCCACGACCTGGGTCGAGAGGTCGGAGAGCAACGCGGCGTAGTTGGACTTGTTCCAGTCCGCGGCGAATTGGTCCGGAGCCGCGAGAACCAACGTGCCGTTCTCGAGGCCGATGGGTTCAACCGGCTCCAGCCAGGATCGGATCGTGGGTTCCGGCAGACGGCCACGAGCCTGGTCGAGGAGGCGGTTCCAGGTTTCCTTTACTGAAAGCTCCATCAATGCGGGTCTGGGTTAGGCGGAAGGTCTCAAAGGGCGACCGAACGTACGCCTCGAATGTTGAAAAGTCAACCTTGACCGGCGACGCCGCGCGCGTGTACGTTTCGCGGCTTTCCGGAGGCTAGACCCGTGGGACCGACGTATCGTCCGCACAACCGTAAACGCCTGAACAAGCACGGTTTCCGACACCGCATGAAGACGCGCTGGGGCCGCGCCGTGCTTTCGAGTCGCCGCAAGAAGGGGCGCAAGCGTCTCACTGTCCGGATACCGTCCAAGCATCGGGGCGGTTGACGACCGAACGACTGCCGAAGTCGTTCCGGATTGGGCGCGCCGCGGAGCTCCGGGCGCTGATGACCGAGGGGAAGCGCCGCCGAACGGATCATCTCGATCTGTTCATTCGGCCTTCCCCTCTTGAGCATTCACGTCTGGCGGTGATCGTGGCGCGTTACGGGCATACCGCACCTCAGCGCAACCGGCTGCGCCGACGGCTCCGCGAGATTTGCCGCCGGTCGGTACTGCCGGCGTTGGCCGAATCCGCGGACTTGGCGGTGCGCGCCCGGCCGGCCGCGTACACCGCCGTCTTCGACCGTTTGCGCAGCGAAATCGTAGGAACCCTGTGTCCATCTTCGCCCGCGTCGCCGTCTTGATGATCCGCGGTTACCAGGTGACGCTCTCGCCGCTCCTGCCATCGGCGTGTCGTTACCAGCCGACCTGTTCGGCGTATACCCTCGAGGCCGTCGAGCGCTACGGCGCGATGCGCGGCGGATGGATGGGGATGCGGCGCATCCTGCGCTGCCACCCGTTCGCCCGCGGCGGCTACGACCCGGTGCCCTGACGCATGGAACGGCGACTCGTCATGGCCATTCTGCTGATGATCGTGGTGGCGGTGCTGCCGTCGCTGTTCTTCAAGCCGGCGCGCCGTCCCGCGAGTTCCCGCGTCGACACCACGCGCGGGTCCGGTATCCCGGCCGAGACGGCGCCCGCCGGCCCGGCCACGAGCCCCGCCCTGGCGCGCACGCCGGCAGGCATCAGCCGCGCGCCCGCCGTCGCGACGACCGCGATGCCCGCCGAGACGCTGACGGTCGCCACGCCGGGAGCCCGCTACACGCTGACCACTCTGGGCGCCGCGCTGCAGGGCGCGGAGTTTACCCGGTACCGGTCGTTCGCCCCCTCTTCCAAGGGGCAGCCGGTGGAGCTGCTGCGCCCCGGGGACCGGATGCTGGCGCAGCAACTGGTGGTGGGGCGGGACACCGTCTCACTCGACAGCATGCCGTTCGTGGTGGAGCGCTCCTCCCAGGGGGCGATCTTCCGCGGCCACGTGGGGCAGCTGGACGTGCAGCTTTCGGTCGCCGCGCGGCCTGGAGCGGAGTACCTGCTCGACGTCGCTGGCGAGGTGGGTGGCCTCGGCGGCGAGGGGGCGCTGCTGCTGGTGGGGTTGGGATCCGGGTTCGCCAACGTCGAAGCCGACAGCGTCGGCAACTACCGCGCCTACGCACTGGTCGGGCGGCGTAACGAGCCGGTGAGCCTCGGGTTCTCGAAGCTCAAGCCCGGGGAGACGGCGACACTCGACGGTCCCTTCGACTGGGTGGCCGTGAAGTCGAAGTACTTCATCGGCGCGCTGCTCTCGGCCGACAGCACCAGGCCCGCTTTCGGCGGCGTGGTCGCCACGGGTGGTCCGCTGAGCGGGCGCTACGCGGTGACGGCGGAGACCTGGGCGACGTTGCCGGTGGGTCCCGACGGCCGGTTCCGCTACAGTCTCTACCTCGGGCCGCAGGAATACCGAGAGCTGCGACGGGTGGGCCGCGAGCTCGACAAGGCCTCGCCTTACGGCTGGATCTTCAAGCCCATCGTGATGCCGGTCGCGGTGTGGATCACCCAGCTGCTGCTGTGGATGCACCAGCGACTGTCGCTCGCCTACGGGTGGGTCCTGATCCTGTTCGGCCTCGCGATCCGGCTGGCGCTGTGGCCGCTGAACCAGAAGGCGATGATGAGCTCGGTGGCGATGCAGGCCATCCAGCCGCACATGAAGGACATTCAGACGCGGCACAAGGACGATCCGCAGAAGTTGCAGCAGGAGATGATGAAGCTGTACCGGGAGCACAAGGTGAACCCGTTCGGCAGCTGCCTGCCGATGCTGCTGCCGTTCCCGATCCTGCTGGCGCTGTTCTTCGTCTTCGCCAACACGATTGCGTTCCGCGGCGCGTCGTTCCTCTGGCTGCCCGACCTTTCGCTGCGGGACCCGACCTACGTGATCCCGGTGGTGATGGGCGGGTCGATGTGGGCGCTCTCGAAGCTCGGCCAGATGGGGATGCCGCCGAACCCGCAGGCGAAGATGATGACGACCGTCATGCCGATCATGATGACGGTGCTGTTCCTGAACTTCGCGTCGGGGTTGAATCTCTACTACGCGGTGTCGAACCTGGTGAGCCTGCCGCAGCAGTACATGATCAACAAGGCCCGCCTGCGGGAGATGGCGCGGCGGAAGGGGCCGGCCTAGCCGCGCGACTCCAGCGTCTCGGTGGCGGCGCGCCACACCTCGTCGGCCAGCCACTCGAGGCGCTCTTCGGCGTACTCCAGATCCTGCTTGCTCATCGTCTGCACGTTGCGGGCGACGTAGCGCACGTGCTCGACCAGCTCGTCGAGTACCTCCCGCAGTTCGCGGTTGGCCCGCCGCTCTCCGGCCGGGTGGCTCACGCTCCGACCGCCCGGCCGGCCGACTGGCGGGTGGCCGCCGCTGCGAAGTCCGCGACGGGCGCGCGCACGGCGACCGCCATGCCGCGCTCGGCGACCAGCGCCTCGGCCATGCGCGCGCCGATGTAATAGCCGGAGCGTTCGGGGAGCACCCGGCCCTGCACCAGACGCGCGGCCGGGCTCATCCCGCCGCTCAGGTAGCGCAGCCGCAGGCCGAGACCGGTGCGATCGAGGTCTGGCTCCACCGCCCGGAAGAGGAACGACTCGAGCTCGCGCATGCGGCGATACTGGCGGCGGGTGAAGCCGAAGTACTCCTCGTCGGCGAAGCCTGGCGCGGCGGCCCGCGCCGTGTGGACAGCCACCCCTTCGTTCAGCAGCAGCTCGCGCAGCGTCGCCCGACTGCCGGTCTCCCAATAATCGTAGGCGCCACCCGCCTCGGCCACGAGACGCTTCAGCTCGGAGCGACTGGTCGGCGACGTGTAGCGCACGGTGTGCGCGACTTCGTGGGCGATCCACAGCGGGAGCAGCTGCGGCGAGAGCCCCAACCCGTAGGTGTCGGGGTTGGCCTGGCCGGTGAAGTGCTCCACACAGACGATGACGATGCCGCGACCGCCGACCACGAGCTCGGCGGCGTTCGCCGCACCCACCCCCACGGTGAGATAGAGGTCCACCTCATGGTCCAGCTCGAGCACCGTCGCGGCGCGATCGAGGATGTCCGCCGCCATCTGCTCGAGATCCACCGATGCCATCAGGCGCCGCAGGTCGTCCCGGTCGGCGGCCAGCGCGCGAGCGACCACTTCAGCGGTGTGCGGTGAGTCGAGGTCGAGCACGTAGTTGTGCCAGTACGCCGCGAGCACCTGGCGGTGCCGCTCGAGGTACGAGCGATACGCGGCCTCGCGCCCGGAGGACGCGTGCACGGCGAGGAACTCGGGGATGAGGTTGATGATCATCGTGGCGGCCGCCCCAATTTGACGCGTGCGGGCGCGCCGGACAAGAGTGCTAGCGCAGATCGAACTCGAGCGTCGCGCTGGCGGCACTCGTGCCGCGCACCGCGTCCCGCACCTCGAGGGTGAGGAGATAGTGACCGGGAGGCAGGCGGCCGGGATCGACGACCAGCGTTTCCACCGTGGGATCGCTGGCGGCCTGCACGCGGCGAAACGCGATGCTGGTCACATGGGCACGCGAGCGAGCGCCTCGCTGCCCGGGCCGGGCGAGCGCGAACCGGTAGACCGCGTCGTAGCGCGTCGCCCCGGAATCCGTGCTGAGTCCATACACCTCCGCGTAGAGCCGGAGCGATTGCCCGGCCGGGAGTTGCAGCGCCGGCGGGGCGGCGGCTTCGAGCTGTGGGCGCGATGGCGGAACGTCACCCGCCGCGACGAGGAGACTCGACACGGCGAGCGAGTCGGGGGCGAAGCGCGTCAGTGGAATCGAGCCGCGGAACCGGCCGAGGGCCCCGCCACGCTCGGCGTCCACCGCGAGCACGTACCAGCCCGGAGGCGCGACGAAGTGGAGCGGGCGTCCGGTGGCGGAGTCGCGCGCAATTTCACGCCCGCCCGCGCCGTACAGCACCGCCGTCGCGCTGACGCGATCCGGAAACAACACGACTTCGGTAGTGCGTCCCCGACCGCGCCGGAACTCGGCAAACCAGAAGACCAACGGGAGCTTCGCGGCAAGGCTGGGACGGTCGGTCCGCAGCAGATAATCGGCCGCCTGCGCTTCGCCGGCCGCGACCGGCGTGACAACTTGATCGCCCCCGCCCCCGGTGCCGGTGCGCCGCACGAACGTGACCTCGAGCAGGCCCTCCGGAAGATCGTACTGCCAGGTCTCGGCGTCGGTGCCCCAGACGTAGCGCTCGTCCGGGGTTCCGTAGCGCACCAAGATCCGGCCGCGGTCGTCGAGCCCGTCTTCCAGGTTCAGGGTGTGTTGCGTGGAATCGTCCAGGCGGGGCCCGATCCGCGCGGCCACGGCCGGATCGGGCGCCTGCGGCCGCCGGACCATGGCGAGTTCGGCGCGGATGGCGAGCTGAATCGAATCCGTCGGCGCGCCCACACCGCCGTCTTGCTGCATCCTGCGCCACAGGTGCGAGCGGTACCAGAGCGACTGCGGGTGAAGCAGCGCGAACTTCTGATGCGCCTCGGCGAGGCGCCGGAAGTGCTCGCCGATGCGCCGGTTCACCGAGTCGCGGAGGTCGGGGTTGCGGCGGGCCCAAAAGAGACCGAAGAACGCCTCGCGGCCCTTTGGGGCTAAGCGGGCGTAAGCACGGCGCTCCTCGGTGGTGGCGATACTGCGGAGCTGATGCCAGAGCAGGTTGCCGGTGTCGGCCTCCGCGCGCGCCAGCGCCTCACCGTAATACCATTCGCCTTCGAGATCCCGGCCCTGTTCGTACCAGGTGCGGGCGAGCAGGGCGGCGGGCACGGGGTCGTCCGGCGCCACGCCGCGCAGCGAGTCGAGGAGCGCCACGGTTTCCGGATAGCGGCGCAGCTCCACCAGGAGCTCCGCCCGCCGCAGATCGGCGGAGTACACTCCGGCATGGCGGGCCAGGGCGTTCACCATCTCGGATCGCTCGCTGTTGCCACGGTACAGGGAGGTCCAAAGCGACCATCCGTCGCGGTAGTCGGGCTCCAGGGCGAGCAGCTGCACCAGGCCGCGCCGGGCGATCGCCTCTCCGTCGTCGAAACCGAGCTTCAGCCCCACCTTTGCGAGGTAGTAGAACGGTTCTGGGTTCTGCGGAGCGAGCGCTCCGGCGCGCGCGAAGAGGGATTCCGCTCGATAGCGGCCGAAGACTGGCCACTCGAGCCATATTCGGCCCAACAGGGTCAGGCTCGCCGGGTCGTCGCGGTGGGTCTGCGCCAGCCGCTCCGCGAGGGCGCGTGCGGGCGCCAACTGACCGGCGGCGAGCAGCGACTCGGCCTGCGCCAGCTCCGGCGGGTTAGGCGCCTGCTGGAGCGCCAGGAGCGCTGCGGCTAGGACGAGCGTGCCAGCACCTCGCCGATGACGGCCACATCCTCGGCCGTGTAGCCGTACAGCACCCCTTCCACGGAGGCGCCCTCCCGCTCTGCCTCGTGCGCGACGGCGACCATAATCTCCACGGCGCGGCTGATGGCGCCGGCGACTCCGGCGCCGAGGATGAGGTGGTTGTTGGCCGCGTTGACGATGGCGTCGCCGGCGTACGTGGTGATGTCGCCTCGTGCCGCGCGGATCATGTCACAGCTTCTGCTTGAACCGCCTGCTCATCTCGTCGAGGAAGCGTCGCTCTTCGGGGGTGAGGCTGGAGAGGCCGCCGGCGGAGATCTTGTCGAGGACGCGATCCACTTCCTCGAGCACCTTCGCGTTGCCCCCCCCCGGCCGCCCGCCGAAGGGCCCTGCCTGGCGATCGACCTGAACGGCCGACGGGTGCACCAGCACCGCGGTGTTAGGGGCGGTGGTGCGGCGGCGCCGCACGCCGCTCACCAGTGCACCACCCTGCAGGTACAGGAACGCGGCCGCGAAACCGCCGAGATGTGCCAGGTGGGCGACCCCATCGCGCACCTGCAACACGAGCGGCAGGACGTTCACCGCGGCGAAGAACAAGATCAGCCACTTCGCCTTCACCGGGAACGGCAGGGGGAAGACGAAGATGGGCGCGTCCGGCCACTCGAAGACGAAGGCCAGCATCACGCCGAAGACCGCAGCCGAGGCGCCGATGATCACCCCATCGCCGGCCAGCGGCAGCAGCGCCAGGCTCAAGGCAGCACCGCCGAGGGCCGAGACCGCGTAGAGCCGCGCGAAGCGCGCGCCCCCCAGCCGGTCCTCCACCAGCGGGCCGAACATGAAAAGCGCCAGCATGTTGAAGAAGATGTGCAGGAAATCGTGGTGCAGGAACGCGTAGCTCAGCAGACTCCAAGGGTGTTCCAGCACGGCCGACGGCCTGAACCCGAAGACCTCCACGAGCCAGGGACTCGTGAAGATCGTGAGCTGGAACAGGTACACGATGCCGTTGGCGACCAGTAGCCGCCGCACCCAGCGGGTCAGGAAGAACGGCGAACCGTCGTAGCGCATATGCTCAACCAACAGGTATCCCGCGGCCTATCGCTTTGTTCCGCGGCGCGCGAGGGCCAACCGGCAAACCGTTTCAGCGAAGGCGGGGAAGCCAAGACCGGCCACGCGTGCCGCCTTGGGAATCAGGCTGTTGGCCGTCATGCCGGGCAGCGTGTTGGCCTCGAGGAAGAAGAGGCCGCCACCCTCGCCGACGCAAAAGTCGATCCGGCTGTAGCCGGCCAACTTGAGGGCGTGATGAGCGCGCCGGGCGGCGTCCTGGGTGCGCGCGGCCAGTCCCGCGTCGATCGGCGCGGGGCAGATCTCCTCGGCCATCCCGGGCTGGTACTTGCACTCGTAGTCGAACATCTCGTGCTTCGGCCGGATCTCGATGACCGGCAGCGCGTCGTCGCCGAGGATGCCGACGGTGAGCTCCGGCCCCGCGATGTACTGCTCGATCATCACCTCATCGTCGAATCGCGCGGCCAATTCGACCGCCGCCGCCAAGTCTGGCCCGCGCTTGACCAGGGTGATGCCGACCGACGACCCCTGCTTGGACGGCTTGACGACGCACGGGTATCCTACGGCCTGCTCGACGTCGTCCCCGGTGACGGGTCCCATCACCCACGCCGGGACGGCGAGGCCGTTGTCGCGCACGACTCGCTTCGCAAGATCCTTGTCCATCGCGAGGGCGGAAGCCAGGCGCCCGCTGCCGGTGTACGCCACGCCGATGACATCGAGCACCGCCTGGACCGTGCCGTCCTCGCCCTGGCCGCCGTGCAGGGCGATGAAGACGACGTCGGCCTCGCGGATGGCCGGCACCTCGCCCAGGCCGGCCGAGAGCATGCCGCGCTCCAGCTCCTTGAGCCGCTCGAGCGGCGGCGGCTCACGGCCGACCCCGCCAGGCAGGAGCGTGGCCTCGTGCTCAGGAGACACGAAGCCGGATGCCAGGTCGACCAGGTGGACCGTGTGGTGGAGGGAGCGCAGCGCCGCCGCGATCTGGAGTCCGGAAGCCAGCGCGACGTCGCGCTCCGCCGAGGTGCCCCCGGTGAGGACCGCGACCTTCATTGGATCCCCGCGACCTGGCGCAGCACGTCGTAGCGTGTGACGAGGCCGATCAGCCGGCCATCCTTGCGGACCAGTGCGGCCTGGGTCTCGTGCGACAACAGCGTGTTCAAACGCTCGAATGGCAGCGCGGCGTCCACGACCGGGAAGGGCGGTTGCATGACTTCTCCTACCGACCGTTCGAGGAGCCTGGCGTCGCCGAGCGCCCGCGCGATCACCGGCCCCTCCGTGACCGAACCCACGCAGTCGTCCCCCGCGATCACGGGGACCTGGGAGATGCCATAGGTGCTCATCAAGTTCAGCGCCTGCCGCACGCTCGCTGTGGGCGCGACCGACACTAACGGCGGGATCTGGCCGGGTCGCTGGGCCATCAAGAACTCGACGGTGACGGGCTCCGTGTCCAGCATCTGATTCTCGCGCATCCACGCGTCGTCGTACAGCTTCGACAGGTAGCGCTCTCCGGTGTCGCACAACACGGTCACGACCAGCGCCTCCGGGTCGTCGAGCCGCCGGGCTAACTCGAGCGCGACGTGAACGTTGAGGCCGGCGGAGCCGCCGACGAACAGCCCTTCCTCGCGTGTCAGGCGGCGCGCCATCCGGAACGCGTCGCGGTCGCTGACGGCCACGAACTCGTCCACCACGTCGAAGTGGAGCGACGTCGGGATCTTGTCGCCGCCGACGCCTTCGACCTTGTACGGAAACCCATCGCCCTTCCGGTGTGACGCGGCATACTCGGCATAGATCGAACCGACCGGGTCGGGGGCGATCACCCGGACCAGCGGGTTCTGCTCCTTCAGGTACCGCCCCACGCCCGACACGGTGCCGCCCGTCCCCGGCGAGCATACGAAATGGGTCACGCGCCCGGCGGTCTGCTCCCAGATCTCGGGGCCGGTGGTGCGGTAATGCGCTTCCGGGTTGACGGGGTTGAAGTGCTGGTCCGCCAGCACGGCCCCGGGCGTGGCGGCCACGATCGCCTTGGCCTTCTGGATGTAGTACTCCGGGTGGTCAGGCGGCACCGCGGTGGGTACCACGACCACCTCTGCCCCGAACGCGCGGAGCAGGCGGATCTTCTCGGTGGACATCTTGTCGGGGATCGTGAAGATGCAGCGGTATCCCTTGATCGCCGCCGCGATCGCGAGGCCCACGCCGGTGTTGCCGCTGGTGCCCTCCACGATCACGCCGCCGGGCTTCAGCGCCCCGCTGCGTTCAGCCGCCTCGATGATGGCGAGGCCGATGCGGTCCTTGACGGAGCCGCCGGGGTTCAACTGCTCCGCCTTGGCGAGCAGGGGGGTGCGGAGGTCGCGCGCGACGCGGCTCAGGCGGATCATCGGGGTCCATCCGATGGCTTCCAGCACGCTGTTCAGGGGCGCGGCGCGTGCACTCATGGACTGGGCTGCCCCGCCGGCTCCGCGCCACGGCGGAAGATCACCGGCTGATAGAAAGGCATCCCGGCCGGCCGCCCGTTGCGGTGGGCCGGCGCGAACTGCAGCAGTGCGGCACCGCGAACGGCGGCGGAATCCAGCGCCGGCGTCCCCGAACCCGACGCCACGCGGGTTGACTCGGGCTGGACACGGCCGGCGGAGTCGACGTACAAGCGCAACCGCACCTCTCCTTCGACGCTCTGGTCGTAGAGGTCCGGAGGATACTGGAACGGCGATCCGCTGTTGATCGCGACCGGCACGTCATTCTCCACGGTGGCCGCGGCCGGCCCGGCTTCCCGGCCGTGGCAGGACACGAGAAACAGGGAGGCACAGAGGCACGGGCGCACGGCGGCACGGGCAAGCCAGAGCCCTCGAACCCCTGTGCCGCCGTGCTCCTGTGCCCCCGTGCCCCCGTGCGTCCGTGCCTCTGTCATGGTCCCTTCCGCGCCCGCCGTTGGAGGTCCGCCAGACGCGTCAACGCATCGCGGGGCGTGAGTCCGTCGATGTCCAGCGCACGGAGATCGGCGAGCACGGGATCCTCGGCCGGCGCGAACAGCGCCAGCTGGTCGGCGGGCGTCGGCGTGGTGGCCACCCGGTGGCCGGCCTCGAGGGACCGCAGGACCGCGCCCGCCCGCTCGAGCACCTCGGCCGGCAGACCGGCCAACCGCCCGACGTGGATCCCGTAGGAGCGGTCCGCCCCACCGGGGCGCAGCCGGTGAAGGAAGATTACCTCGTCTCCGGACTCGTGCACGGCGACGTTGAAGTTCACGATGCGGTTGAACCGGTCGGCGAGTTGGGTGAGCTCGTGGTAGTGCGTGGCGAACACGGCCTTGCAACCGATCCGCTCGTGCAGGTACTCGGCCACCGCCCACGCGATCGCCACGCCGTCGTAGGTCGATGTTCCACGGCCGATCTCGTCGAGCAGCACGAGGCTCTTGCGCGTGGCGTTGTGGAGGATGGATGCCGTCTCGCTCATCTCCACCAGGAACGTGCTCTGGCCGCGCGCCAGGTCGTCGCTCGCGCCCACGCGCGTGAAGAGACGGTCGACCACGCCGATGCGCGCCGCGCGCGCCGGCACGAACGACCCGGCCTGCGCCAGCAGCACCAGCAGCGCGACTTGGCGGAGCACCGTGCTCTTCCCGGCCATGTTGGGGCCGGTGACGATCATGATCTGGTGCTCGGCGTCGAGCCGGACGTCGTTGGGAATGAAGGCCTCGCGCGGCATCACGCGCTCGACCACCGGATGGCGGCCCGCCTCGATCTCGAGCGCAAAGCCGTCGCCGACCTCGGGCCGCGTGTAGCCGTTGCGCGCCGCGGTCTCGGCCAGCGACGCCAGCGTATCCGCGGTCGCCACCCGCGCGGCCGAGTCCTGGATGCGGCGGATCGCCGCGCCGACGGTGTCGCGCAGCTCAGAGAACAGGCGTTCCTCGAGGCGGGCGATCTCCTCCTCCGCGCCGAGGACCTTGGCCTCGTAAGACTTGAGCTCGGGGGTCACGTACCGCTCGGCGCCGGTCAGGGTCTGGCGGCGCTCGTAGTCGGAGGGCACCGCATCCTTGTTGGCCCGGGTGATCTCGATATAGTAGCCAAAGACCTTGTTGTAGCCGACCTTCAGCGACCCGATGCCGGTGCGCGCGCGTTCCCTGGACTGGAGCGACGCGATGTAGGATCGCCCCCCGTCCCTGAGCGCGCGGAGCTCGTCCAGCGCCGGCGCGTGTCCGGGGCGGAAAACGTCGCCGTCGCCGAGCGCGGCCGGTGGACGATCGACCAGGGCCACGGCGAGGGCCGCCGCGAGGTCGTCCAGCACGTCGAAGCCCGCGTCGAGGCCGTACAGATCGCCCATGACCTTGGCCAGTTGTGGGAGCCGTTGCAGTGAGTCGCGCATCCCGCCGAGATCGCGCGGCGTGGCACGTCGCGCCGCCGCCTTGGCACCCAGCCGCTCGAGATCACGCACACCGTCCAGGGCCTCGCGCAGCGTGGATCGGCGCGGCTCGTCCGCGACCAGAACGCCCACCGCGTCGTGGCGCGACGCGATGGCCACGGCGTCGGTCAGCGGGGCGAGGAGCCAGCGGCGCAGCAGCCGCGCGCCCATCGGCGTCATCGTGCAATCGAGGATGGCGAGCAGGGTCGCTTGCTCGCCGCCCGGACGCAGCGGCTCCACCAACTCGAGGTTGCGGCGGGTCATCGCGTCGAGGTAGAGCGTTCCTTCGGCCCGGCGCGCCACCGGGCGGCGCAACTGGGGCAATCCACCCGGCTGCAGGTCGCTGAGGTAGCGGAGCAGCGCGCCTGCGGCTCCCACCGCGAGGGCGTCCTCGGCGCTGAGCCCCAGGCCGTCGAGCGACGCCAGATCGAAGCGGCGGGCGAGATCCTCGCCGGCCAAGACCGGGTCGAACTCCCACCGCTCGCGCCGCGTCACCAGGGCCCCGGCGGGCGCGAGTGCGGCGGCGCCCTCGGGGACGACCACCTCGGAGGGGCTGTAGCGCTGAAGCGCCGCATCGAGCGCGGACGGTTCTACGCTCTCCAGCACGAATTCGCCGGTCGAGAGGTCGGCCGCCGCGAACCCCACGCGCGCGCCCTCGGTCACCAGCGCGACCAAGAAGGTGTTGCGCCGCTCCTCGAGCAGGTCGTCAGCCATCACGGCGCCCGGCGTCACAACCTCGATCACCTCGCGCCGGACGATACCCTTGGCAAGCTTCGGATCCTCCACCTGTTCGCAGATGGCGACGCGGAAGCCGCGCTCGACGAGGCGCTTGATGTACACCGAGGCCGCCTTGACTGGCACGCCGGCGAGCGGGGTCTCCGCCGCCGCGCCGTTGTTGCGCGAGGTGAGGGTGAGGCCCAGGGTGCGGGCCGCCACCTCCGCATCGTCCTCGAACATCTCGTAGAAGTCGCCCATCCGAAACATCAGAATGGCATCGCGGTGCCGCGCCTTGATCTCGCGGTACTGCTGCATGAGCGGCGTCGAGACGTCGAGGCCGGGGAGCGTCACGAAGCGGGCACGACGAAGGGGTGTCCGCCGAGCGTCTTCTTGAGCCGGGTCGCCGCGGCCGCGGCCTCGTGCTCCGTCGGGTAGGGGCCCGCCCGCACGCGAAGGTATCCGTCCGCGCCCTTCACGATGCGGGCGTGCTCCCCGCTGCGCGTGACGTGGGTGAGTACGGTCTGCGCCGTTCGGTTCGTGCGGGTCGCTGTGACCTGCACCTCGAACTGCGCGGCCCGGTGCGGGACCGGCGCGGCGGTGGACTCCGCTCCGCCCGCCCTGGCGGCGGGGGCGCTCTGGCCGGGCGCGGTCGGGCGCGCCGTGTCGCCCGGCCCTCTGGGCGCGGGTGGCACTGCCGGGTGCGTGGTGTCCGGTTGTGGCGCCGCGACCATCGCACCGCAGCGGCTGCGATAGAAGGCGACCTGATTGAGGAACTCCACGTCGCCGGCGGACTCGGTGCGTGCGGAGTCGAGCAGGGCGCAGGCCGTCACCGGGTCGCCGACCTCGAAGGCGGCGCGCCCGGCCCACAGGGCGGCGCGGCCGCGGAGCGTGCTCGTGGGATAGTCGTTGCGCAGGCGCGCCGCCAGCTGCAGGGCACCCGGGCTGTTGCCCGCCGCCGTGGCCAGCTGCGCGAGCTGGAGCAGGGCCTGGTCCGCCCAGCGGGACGTCGAGTACTCGATTGCCACGCGCCTGAGGTCACGCTCCGCGCTGTCGCCGGAGGCGGCGAGCCTCCCGCGCCAGTACAAGGCTTCCACGTAGCCCGGATCGCCGGGCTTGGCCTTCGCCAGCTCGAGTGCGACGATGCGCCGCGCAGAGTCGCCGCGCCCATCGGCGGCGAGTTGGACGGCACTGCGCAGCGCCGGATTGTCCTGGGCCTGAAGCGGAGGCACGGCGGCACAAGCGCACAGGGACACGACGAGCAACGCCGTGGCGAGTGCCCTTCCCATTGTGCCCCCGTGCCCCCGTGCGTTCTTCCTCATACCGCCGATCTCTCCCCGACGCCGAGCGACAGCACGGCCTCTGCGACGATCTCCTCTTCTCCGGACACGGTGGTGCTCTTGAGCCTCGTGTCGGCCCTGAGCATCGCGGCCAGCCCCCTGTCCAACTCCGCGGCGGTCCAGCGCGCCGCATCTTCGACCCATCGAGCGGCCTCGTCGCCCCAACTCCTGAGGCCCGGCGGCCTGGCCGCCTGGATCGTCTTGAACACGCCATCCCGAGCGGCGGCCCGCGACTCGCCCGCGTCGAGATGCGACCGAGCGAGGGCGAGCCCGATCAGGGCCGTGCCAAGCGAGGATACAAGCCGGACCCCGGTGTTGCCCGGTGCCACGAGCAGCCGCGGAACCATGGCCGCCGCCTCCGAGAAGCGCCGGCCGGTCACCGCGTTCACAAAGTCGCCGGCAGTCTCGCCGTGGCGCACCCCCACCAGGTCGGCGATATCGGCGACCGTCACCGCCCTGCCCTGGACGGCCGCAGCCAGCTTGGCTAACTCGGCTGCAAGTTGCGGAAGGTCGTCCCCGACCGCCTCCTGAAGGAGACGCGCCGCGTCGTCTTCGAGCGCGAGGCCACCCTCCTTGGCGCGGTGGTGGATCCACTTGAGAACCCTCGCGGGCTCCAGGATCTCGAAGTCCACCGCGTTGGCGCGGCGCTCGAGCTCGGGATCCGGTTTCTCGCCGGCCGACTGGACCAGCACCAGGACCGTCTCCGGCGACGGGCGGGCGACATAGCCCGTCACGGCGGCGCGCAACGACTGTTGCTTGGGCCGCTTCTGCAGCAGGCACTCCACCTCCGTGACGACCACGCAGCGCCGCGCCGCCAGCATCGGCGGGGTCTCGACCAGCGACCGGAACTGGTCGGCCGACAACTCGGGGGCGCGGCGGCGATCCAGGTTGAAGTCGCGCGTCGATGCCTCGACGGCGAGCCCCATGACCTGGCGCACCGCGTTGTCCTTCAGCAGTTCTTCGTCGCCAAAGAAGTAGTAGACGGACTGGACCTCGCCCTTGGCGAGGGAGCGCTGCAACGCATCGAACGACCGGCCCGGCATCGGGCGCAACTTAGCCCGAAAGCGGGTGTCGCAAAAGCCTCGCCGGTGCTACGGCCCTCCCCACACGGCGGGAACGTCGAAACGCAGCCGATCCCCAGCTGTGGTGGGGCGGATGTCCTCGGACACAAGGATGGAATTCAGGGGATGAAAGGCGTCGAATCGAAGGTCGGCTGAGTAGCGGCGCTGGTCCGGATGAGAGGGGTTCGGCCTGGTCGCCGCGAGCGGCAGTGAAGCTGGGCTCCAGGCCGTGGCGGCCGCCGCCTTATCGCGGTGGGCCGACCGGGAGTCGAGCAGGTCCCACCCGATGAAGCCGACCGTCGCCACGAGGAGCAAGGTACCGACCGTCCCCGACCAGCGTGCCACGATCGGCACATGAACCGCGAGCTCGCCACGCAGGCGCTGCCGCAGGCGGGGACCAAACCCGCGCGACACACCGACACTGGGCAATGCACGCAAAGCGTCCAGCCCGGCTCGAAGCGCGGCGTCGAAGCGGCGGCACGCAGCGCAGGTGGCCAGATGGGTGCCCGTCTCGGCGCTCTCGCTGGAGGTCAGCAGCCCGTCCGCGAAATCGGAGTATTTTTCTCGGAACTCACAACAGTTCATGTGGGCCCTAGCGAGGACCCTACTACTACAGCAGCAAGCGTCTACTGTTCCGCCGACCCGTCCGGCGGCCGGTCAGTCGAGGTGGGGAGCGATGATCGAGGCGAAGTTATTCCTGGCGCGATTCAGCCGGCTCTTCACGGTCCCGAGGTTGCAGCCCGAGATCTCGGCGATCTCCTCGTAAGTCTTTCCTTCGAGTTCACGCAGGACGAAGACCACCCTGTGGTGCTCGGGGAGCTGGGCCACCGACTGCTCGACCAGCTCGCGCAGGTGGCGCTTGCGGAACATGTCATCGGGCCGAGAGCTCGAGTCCTCGAACTGCAGCGGGCGGTGATCGGCCTCCCAGTGACGCTTGATGGTCTGGAACAGCACGAGCGGGTTCCTGCTGCGATTCCTGAGCTCGTTCTTCGCGAGGTTGGACGCGATGGTGTACGCCCAGGTCGAAAACTTCTTGGTCTGATCGAAGCGGTGGAGGTGGCGGTAGATCCGGATGAAGACCTCCTGCACCAAGTCCTCGGCGCGCTCCCGGTCTCCGACCGTCCGGTAGATGAAGTTGAGCAGGCGAACCTGGTAGCGGGACACCAGTTCGTCGAATGCGCGATCGCGCCCCGCGAGGAACGCCTGAACGACCTGCGCGTCCTCGAGACCTGCGAACGGGGTGCTCGGAGCGTGCCCGAGATTGCGAAGATCATCCCTTACCGCCAGCGTCACGTCGTGCCTGCCTCGGAATGGGGAGCCCGTCGCTCCCTACGAGCAGGAACCGTACCCAGGTTGCCTGCCCAACTGGCACGACTGTCAAGACGTTGCGGGGAAGAAACTTGTGCCACGTTACGGCTCAGAGTCGGGCCGTGATCCAAATCGCCGATCGTCCACTAATTACTACAGTTTGAGATGGAAACCTGCGAAAAAGAGAACAGCTACGGCGGTCTTGCCGTCCACCAGTTCTCCGTCCCGGATCATACCGAGCACCTGGCTCATTGGCAGCGCCTTCAGCTCCATGAACTCGTCAGGCTCGTGCCGCTGGCTCTCCGGCTTTACGACGAGGTCGAAAGCCGCGAACAGGTGAATGCGCTCGTCGGTAAAGCCCGGTGTGGTATAGATGGTCGTGAGCCGTTTCCAACGTCGGGCCGTTGTTCCCGCCTCCTCGAGCAACTCACGGCGGGCGCACTCCTCCGGGGATTCTCCGGGCTCCAGCCGGCCGGCGGGGATCTCCCAGATCGGCCCGCCGGCGGCGTAGCGGTACTGCCGGATCAGCAGCAGCTGGGGGTCCGTCGAGTCCTCGGCCGAAAGCACCGGCAGGACGGCCGACGCGCCGGGGTGGCGGATCATCTCCAGCTCTCCGTCCTGGCCGTTCGGGAAACGCACGGTGTCCATGTCGAGGTTCAAGACGCGGCCGGTATAGATGCGCCGCGTCGCCATCCGGTCCTTCAGCTCTTTCGCCTCGTCACTCATTGGACGGGCCGGCCCCACAGGGATGCGCCGTGCATCCGTGCGTCTGTGCCTCCGTGCCCTCGGTTCATCGTCACCTCGTCACGAGGTACGCGATGGGAGCCTTGAACGATTCGGCAAGCACGTAGCCGATCTCGAGCCGCCGGTTGGAAGCGATGGGGCTGAGCCTCGCGGGCGAGCCCAGCGGCACCAGCCCAAGGCGCCGCGCCATCAGACACAGCCGCAGCATGTGGAAGCCATCGCTGACCAGGATCACCCGCCGCCCGCCGTGCCCGCGAACCCAGGCGGCTGCGGCGCGGAGCGAGGGCTCCGTGGAACGGCCAGTCGCCACGGCCACCGCGGCCGCGGAATCGGTCCCTCCGCCGATCAGGTAGCGCCTGCCCACCGCCGCCTCGCTCACCGTGTCGCCGACGCCGACCCCGCCGGTCACGATGAGGTGCGGAGCGAGGCCACGGCGAAACAGCTCCGCCGCGTGGTCGAGCCGCGCTCGGAAGACCGGCGACGGGCGGCCGTTGTACTGCGCGGCCCCGAGCACCACGATGGCATCCGCCGGCGCGGCGGCGTCTTGCCCCGCCACGAGCACGACCTCGATCACCACGAGCAGCCAAGCCGCCACGACCAGCGCCGCGGCCGCTGCGATGATACGGCGCATGGCAAGAACCTAGCCGAGCCCCGGAGGCTCAGCTACCTGGAGGGACGACCGGCGCCGGCGAATGGTCTGTCGCGTCAGATCTCGAACGGCTGGCCGAGCGCAGGGATGTCCACGTGCGCGGCGCCGAGTCCGCGCAGCAGCTCCGCCATCGCCTGAAGCTGCTCGGTCTCGCCGTGCACCGTGAAGGCCCGCTTGGGTATCTCCCCGAGTCCGGTGACCCACTGGCGCAGCTCGTTGCGGTCGGCGTGCCCGGAGTACCCGCCGATGGTCGCGACCTCCGCGCGACACGGCACCATCTCGCCGTAGATGCGCACTTCCTTCGCCCCCTCCTGCAGCCGGTGCCCGAGGGTGTAGCTGGCCTGGAAGCCGACGATCAGGACGAGGTTGCGGTGATCGCCGATCCCGTTGCGCAGGTGGTGGAGGATCCGCCCCGACTCCGCCATTCCCGAGGCCGCGATGATGATGGCGGGTCCGTGCAGCCCGTTGAGCGCCTTGGACTCGTCCACCGAGCGTACGTACTTGACCATCGGGAAGCGGAACAGGTCGTCGGTCTCGCGCACCAGGCGCTCGCTGAGGTCGAACGCCTCGGGATGCAGGCGAAAGACGTCGGTCGCGTTCACCGCGAGCGGCGAATCCACGTAGATCGGGATCTTGGGGATGGCGTTGTCGCGCACCAGGCTGTGCAACTCGTAGATCAGCTCCTGCGCGCGCTCGATGGCGAAGGCGGGGATGAAGATCTTGCCGCCCCGTTTGGCCACCTTGATGACGTAGCTCGCGAGCATGCTCTGCGCTTCCACCACCGACTCGTGGACCTTGTTGGCGTAGGTGCTCTCGATGATGAGCACGTCGGCCAGGCCCTTGGGCGGCTTGGGGTCGCGGATGATCGGCAGGCCCCACCGTCCGATGTCGCCCGAGAAGACCACCCGGCGCTTCGCGCCGGCCGCGTCGATGTCGAGCACCACCGAGGCGGAGCCGAGCATGTGACCTGCGTCGGTGTAGGTGAGGCGGATGCCCTGAGTGATGTCCAGGGGACGGTCGTAGGGGAGGCTGACCATCGAGTCCACGACGCGCGTCGCGTCCGCGGCGGTGTAGAGAGGCTCGGCGAGGCCGGTGTGCCCGCGCTTCTTGAGGAACTCGAAGTCCTTCTCCTGGATGAAGCCGGAATCCGGCAGCATCACGCTCGCGAGGTCACGGGTGGCCGAGGTGCAGAAGATCGGTCCGGCGTAGCCCTTCTTGATCAGGAGCGGGAGCCGGCCCGTGTGGTCGATGTGCGCGTGGCTCAGCACCACCAGGTCGATGTCGTGGACGTCGAGCGGGAAGTTCTCATTCTTCTTCTGGGCCTCCTCGCGTCGCCCCTGGAAGAGGCCACAGTCGAGCAGGATCCGCTTGGGCCCGATCTCGAGGAGATGCATGGAGCCGGTCACTTCGCCGGCCGCCCCCCAACAGGTGAGTCGCACTAGCGGGTCCCGAAGAGCCGGTCGCCGGCGTCGCCCAGGCCCGGCAGGATGTACCCGCGCTCGTCGAGCTGGCGGTCGAGCGCCGCGGCGTAGATGGGGACGTCCGGGTGTGCGGCGAGCATCTTCTGCACCCCCTCGGGTGCGGCGACGATGCACAGCAGGCGCAGGGAGCGGGCACCGCCCTTCTTGAGCTTGGTGCAGGCGGCCACCGCCGAGCCGCCGGTGGCGAGCATCGGGTCGAGGAGGAAGAAGTCACGCTGCTCCCGCGCGCTCGGCACCTTGTAGTAGTAGTCCACCGGCTGGAGAGTGTCGTGGTCCCGGTAGAGGCCGATGTGGCCCACGCGGGCGGCGGGCACCAGGCGCAGGATGCCGTCCACCATGCCCAGGCCGGCCCGGAGGACGGGCACCAGCGCGAGCTTCTTGCCGGCGACCTTCTCGCCCGTCATGTGCTCCAGGGGCGTATCGAGCTCGACCGGCTCGGTGGGCAGGTCCTTGGTGACCTCGTAGGCCATCAGCATCGCGATTTCGCCGACCAGGTCGCGGAAATCCTTGACCGGGGTGCGCCGATCGCGCAGGACGTGGAGTTTGTGCTTGATGAGCGGATGGCCGAGGATCGTCAGATTCGGGAAAGTATTCATGAGGCAGAAAAGTGCGTCATCGTCAGGTTTTCGGGAAGACAGCGCTCGACGGACAACCGGGTCATGGCGTCATGGGTCCCCGGCGCACCTCCTCCCGCAACGCCCTCCGATCGACCTTGCCGATGGCCGTCTTCGGAAGCTCCGTGCGGAAGATCACACGCTTGGGGACCTTGTAGGACGCCAGGTGCTCGCGACAGTACTCGCGGATCTCGCGTTCAGTCGAATCGCCCGAGGGGCACACGACGAAGGCGACCACCGATTCACCCGTGGCACCGTCCGGGACGCCGACGACCGCGGAGTCGGAAATGGCCGCGATCGCCACGATGCATTCCTCGATCTGGGTCGGGAACACATTGAACCCGGAAACGATGATCAGGTCCTTCTTCCGGTCGAGAATCGTGACGCGACCGTCCCCGTTGACGTGACCGATGTCGCCGGTGCGCAGCCAGCCATCGTGGAAGACTGCGGCGGTCTCGTCCGGGTTGTTCCAGTAGCCTGGCATGACTTGCGGACCGCGCACTTCGATCTCGCCGGCTTCGCCGGCGCCCGCGACCCCGCCATCCTCGGTGACGATGCGGATCTCGGTCATCGGCATGGGGAGTCCGAGGCCATCGGCGTCCGGATTGGCTGGATGCACGCGCCGACGTTCATCGCCAGCGAGCTCCTCCCCTTCCACGATCGGGTCGAACGTGACGCATGGGGACGCCTCGGACAGGCCGTACCCCTGCGTCACGTGTCCGCCGACAACCTCAGCCCACTCCCTGACCACCGCCGCTTCCACCGCCGCGCCACCGGCGTAGACGAGACGGACGCTGCGCGGCGGGTGATCGCGGAACCACGGCTCCTTGAGAAGCAACTTGAGCAGCGTGTTCACGGCGGTGGAGTAGGTGATCCGGAACTTCCGGAACGCCGGCTTGAGGTTCGACAGCGGTTTGGGACTCGGCACAAGGACCGTGCTACACCCCAGCCAGAAACACGTCAGGCAGTTGATCTGGAACGCGAAGATGTGATACAGCGGCAGCACCGTCAGCATCCGATCGCGCCGGCGATCCCAGTAGTACGCCGCGATCTCGGCCAACTGCGTCGTGTTCGAGAGCAGGTTGTAGTGGGTGAGCATCGCCGCCTTCGGCACACCCGTCGTCCCGCCCGTATACTGCAGCAGCGCGACGTCGTCCGGCCGCACCTCGGCGATTGACCGCTCGACGAGTGTCGGCTGCGAGGCACGGGCCTTCCGTCCTGCACGGACTGCGTCGGTCAGCGTCGTCCAATGCCTCGGACAGCCCTGAATCCTGCCTGCCACCCGAAGCGACGCTCGGACGATGCCGCCCCGCAGCGGCGGGAAGAACTCGGCGACGCTCGCACGAATGACGGCACTGACGGGGACGACCTCGATCGCCCTCGCGACCCGCGCACCGAAGAGGTCCAGTGTCACTAGCACGGAGGTACCGGAGTCCCGGAGCTGAGACGCGATCTCGTCCACCGTGTACAGGGGATTGATGCCGGTGAGCGCGAGTCCAGCCTTGAATGCGGCGAATGCCACCAGCGGATAGGCCAGGCAATTCGGGAGCATGGCCGCCACGCGCTCTCCGCGCCCGAGCGAGAGCACGGTACGGAAGTACGCGGCCAGGTCGTCCGATATCCTGTCGACCTCGGCGAAGCTCAAAGCGCCGGTGATGCCGTTGGGCAGGCAGACCGTGTATGCCGGGTCGTCGCCGTATTGCGCGGCGCGCCGCTTCACCATCTCGCCGATGCTCCTGAACTGGTCGAGGGGGAAGCTCGCGCGTATCGGAGCTGGATACGACGGGACAGGGCTGGATCCCGAGTGGGTCACGGAACCGACCTCCAGCTGAGATCGAGAGCACCTAGCTGTTATTGACAAGGACGTCGTTTGCTGACGCGAGCCGGGCGAAGGGGGACGGTAGCCGAGCGCCGTATGTGGTCGCTCGAGATTGCAGTGGCGCAGATGGGGCCGCAAGGCCCGGGTCCGAACCCGGGAGCGGGCCCGTACACCCACTCGTGAAGCAGCGTCTGGATGAAGCGCTCGACCGTGACCCTCCCACCGGGCCACCGAGCCCGCTAAGTTCTTCTGCCGCATAGCCCGGCCAGGTAGCTCAGATGGTAGAGCAGCGGACTGAAAATCCGCGTGTCGGCGGTTCGATTCCGCCCCTGGCCATTGCGAGGCGGGACAAGCAACTTCGGTTGCCTGTCCCGCTTCTGGCTCTTGGGGCCGCCTGAGGGACAAACGAGGAGGAGCCCGGTGTGAGCAAGATTGTCGTCCTCGGGGGTGGGCTGGTCGGCCGCGTGATCGCGCGCGAACTCGCCCGCGAAAAGGACCTCCGCGTCACCGTGGCCGACGGGGCCGAAGGGACGCTGGCGCGGCTGCGCGCGGAGGGTCTTGCCACGCTCGCCCTCGACCTCGCGGATGACGCAGCGGTGCGCAGCGCGATCGCTGAGGCCGACGTCGTCGTCGGCGCGGCCCCAGGCCATATGGGCTACCGTCTCCTCCGCCTCGTGATTGAGGCGGGCAAGCTCTACGCCGACATCGCCTTCATGCCCGAGGATTTCCTCGAGCTGGACGGTCTCGCCCGCGAGCGGGGCGTGACTGCGGTGGTGGACTGTGGCGTGGCCCCCGGTCTCTCCAACCTGCTGTGTGGCCGAGCGGAGCATGAGTTCGACAGCGTCGAGCAGATGCTCGTCCTCGTCGGCGGACTGCCCAAGAACCGCCTCTGGCCCTTCGAGTATCGGGTCGTCTTCTCGGCGGCGGACGTGATCGAGGAGTACACGCGTCCCGCGCGCTGGGTCGAGCACGGCCGGCTGGTGACCAAGCCAGCCCTCACCGACCTTGAGCTGCTGGACCTGCCGCGCGTCGGCACCGTCGAGGCGTTCAACACTGACGGCCTCCGCAGTCTTGCAAGAACCCTCCACGCCCCGTTCATGAAGGAGAAGACGCTCCGCTGGCCGGGCCACGTGGAGAAGATGCGGATGCTCCGCGAGACCGGCTTTCTGTCCCAGGAGCCGATCGACGTGGCCGGGGCGCGGGTCCGCCCCTACGATGTCACCACCAAGCTCCTCTTTGATGCCTGGCGCCTCCCCGCGGGCGAAGCGGACCTCACGGTGATGCGCGTCGAGGCGACGGGCGTGATCGGCGGCGCGCGCAAGACCTGGACCTGGGACCTGTACGACGAAGCCGACCCCGCCACCGGCTACCACTCGATGGCGCGCACCACAGGCTTCCCGTGTGCGATCGTGGCGCGTCTTCTCGCCCGCGGCGAGCTGTCGCGCCCCGGCGTCCAGCCCCCGGAGCGCCTCGCCGGCGACGATCGCTTCTTCGAAGAGATGATGGAGGGGTTGCGCGCGCGCGGCGTCACGATCACGAAGACGGTGGCGTAAGCGCGATTCCATCGGCCGCCCGCCATCGTCTGAGTCCCGCCAGGAACCTGCGAGCCGCCGCCGGGACGTTCGCGCCTTCGCCGGCCGCAGTCACGCGAGCACGGCGCGCATGCTCGGTTGCGCTCGCTGCGCGGAAGGCGTACGATTGCCGGTTCCACGAACCCAACGATTCTCCCACAGAGGGCTCCATGCGTCGCTTCACCATGCTTTGCTGCTGTGCGGTTGCGGTCGTCGGCTGCGCCAAGCCCGAGACCAAGGCTCCCGCCGCATCCCAGACTCCTCCGCCCCCGCCGCCGCTCTCGCTCGCCGACGTCGCCGGGAAGTGGACCGTGAAAGGGATGAACGAGGCCCGCGACACCACGTTGGTGACGTACCAGCTCAACACCACCGCCGACACGTCCGGCTGGACCATCCTGTTCCCCAACCGGAAGCCGATTCCGGCACGGGTGGCCGCGGTGGCAGGCGACAGCCTGGTCATGGACGCGGGCCCGTACGAGAGCGTGCTGCGCAAGGGAATGCAGGTGACGACGCACGGCGTGCTGCGGCTCCAGAACGGCAAGCTGGTCGGCCTGACCGTCGCGCACTACAAGACGGCGACTGCCGACTCCGTGCGCCGCATTCCAATGGAAGGCACGCGCACGCCGTAGACGGAGGGTAGCGCTGGCCTTCGCGTGAGGCCGCGGAAGACCTCTCTTCTGACCCTCGGCCCGCTGGTCGCAGTGATGTTCTTCTGCGTCTCCGGCGGGCCGTTCGGCGTGGAAGGGATCGTTGGTGGCGTCGGGCCGGGCGTCGCCATTCTCCTCCTGGTCCTCACGCCCCTTCTCTACAGCGTGCCGGAAGCGCTGATCATCGGCGAGCTGGCTTCGATGCTGCCCGTCGAGGGCGGCTACTACCAGTGGGTCAAGCGCGCGTTCGGCCGTTCCTGGGGGTTCACCAACGGCTGGCTCAGCTGGATGTATTCGCTGATCGACATGGCGATCTACCCGGTGCTCTTCCTCCAGTACCTCCGCTTCTTCACCGGCGACCTCGGGCGGCTCTCGTCCTGGCTGCTGGCGCTCGCCCTGATCTGGGGCGCGACCTGGCTCAACCTGCGCGGCACGCGGGTGGTGGGGCTCGCGTCCGGCTGGTTCACGGTGCTGGTGCTGGCGCCGTTCGCGGCGCTGGCGTGCTTCGCCGTCGGGCACTGGATGTCAGCGGGCCACGCGGCCGCCTTCGCGACCGATCCGTTCCGCGCGGCTGGCGAGTCGTTCCTCGGGGCCCTCGGACTCGGCATCTCGCAGAGCGTCTGGAACTACAGCGGGTGGGACAACGCCTCCACCGTCGGCGGTGAGATCCAGAACTCCGGCGCGACCTATCCGCGCGCCTTGTTCCGGGCGCTACCGCTCGTTGCCGCGGTTTACCTGCTGGCGGTCGTACCGGCTCTCGCGGTGACCAACTGGCGCGTGTGGACCGACGGCGCCTGGCCGGTGATCGCCGCCACGGTGGCCGGGAAGTGGCTCGCGGTGTGGATCGCCGCCGCGGGCATGATCAGCGCCTTCGCGCTCTTCAGCGCGCTGCTGCTGGTCTACTCGCGTGTCCCGCTGGTGCTGGCGCGGGACGGCTTCCTCCCGGCGGCCCTGGCCGCCACGGACGAGCGCGGTACGCCGCGGCGCGCCGTCGTCGTCTCAGCCGCCGCGTATTCCGTCTTCGCGCTGCTCTCCTTCGGCGGCTTGCTCGCGGCCGACGTACTGCTCTACACCGCCGCGCTGGCCCTCGAATTCGCGGCATTGATCGCGCTCCGGCGCCGCGAGCCGGAGCTGGTGGGCAGCTTCCGGGTTCCGCTGCGGGGGCCGGCGCTGGTCGCCCTGGCGGCGCTGCCGGTGCTGGTGCTCTGTGTGGCCGTCGCGCTCGAAGTGCGCAGCAGGGCGATCGGCCTTGTGGGCGTGCTGGTGGCCGTGGCCTTCGGCCTAGCTGGTCCGCTGGCGTACGCCGCCGTGCGCCGCCGTGCGTCGCCGGAAGCGACGGCCGTCGCCGCGCCGCACTGAGGACCGCGCGCGCTATGTTTTCCGCACCCCACCGACGTCGAGGAACCGATGACCGACCTGCAATACCCCGTGGGACGCCACAGCCGTGTGGCCAGCCTGACGCCGGCTCAACGCGCCGAGTGCATCGCCCAACTCGCGGCGGCGCCGGAACAACTGCGTCGCGCCGTCGCGGGGTTGGACGAGCGCCAACTCGACACTCCGTACCGTCCAGAGGGCTGGACGGTGCGACAGGTCGTCCACCACCTCCCCGACAGCCACCTCAACGCCTACGTGCGCTTCAAGCTCGCGCTCACCGAGGAGCGGCCGACGATCAAGCCGTACGACCAGGCTCTCTGGGCCATGACTCCCGATGCGCGCGCGCCCGTCGCAGTCTCGCTTGCGCTCCTCGCGGCCCTGCACGAGCGCTGGGTGCTGTTGCTCAGCGGCATGGCGCCGGCGGAGTTCGACCGGAGCTTGAATCACCCGGAGTCGGGGATCCTGACGCTGGACGGGATACTGGCCATGTACGCCTGGCACGGGCGACACCACATCGCGCACATCACGGCGCTGCGCGAGCGGGTGGGGTGGTGATGGGTGCCGGCCGCCGGGTCTCGGCGTGGGCCCCGGCGGCGTTGGCGCTCGGTTTCCTGGCAGCGTGTTCTCCGCCGGCCGCTGCCCAGCCCGCGCCGGATACCGAAGCCGCGGCGGTTCGCCGCGCCTTTCTCCACGCCTGGAACGGCTACGAGCGCTACGCGTGGGGCCACGACGAACTGCTCCCGCTCTCGCGCGGCCACCGCGACTGGTATCCCGCGTCGTTCGTGATGACCCCGGTGGACGCCTTCGACACGATGCTCCTGATGGGACTCAGCGACGAGGCCGCGCGCGCCAAGAAGCTGATCCTCGACTCGCTCAACTTCGACCGCGACTTCCCGGTCCAGGTCTTTGAGATCACGATCCGCCTCCTGGGCGGCCTGATCAGCGCCTACCAGATGGACGGCGACCCGCGCTTCCTCGCCCTCGGCCGCGACCTCGGCACCCGCCTGCTGCCGGCGTTCGGCTCTCCGACCGGGATGCCCTACCGGTTCGTGAATCTCCGGACCGGAGCGGTGAGCGGCCCGGTGAGCAACCCGGCCGAGATCGGGACATTGATGCTGGAGTTCGGGGCGCTCTCGAGGCTCACCAGCGACGAGCGCTACTACGACGCCGCCAAACGCGCGGTCGTCGCCCTGTTCGGCCGGCGCTCACGCATCGGTCTCGTCGGCGGCACGATCAACGTGGAAACGGGCGCGTGGGAGGATCGCGAAAGCCACGTCAGCGGCGGCATCGACTCGTACTACGAGTATCTCCTGAAATCGTGGCTGCTGTTCCGCGACCCCGACTTCGAGCGGATGTGGGACAGCAGCATCGCGGCGGTGAACCGGTATCTCCCGGACCAGCGCGCCACCGGCTTCTGGTACGGCCACGCAGACATGAACACCGGGGCGCGGACCCTCACGCACTTCGGCGCACTCGACGCCTACTTTGCCGCCGTGCTCGCCAAGAGCGGTGACACCGCGCGCGCGGGACGGCTGATGCAGTCCATCTACCGGATGTGGACGACCTTCGGCATCGAGCCGGAGGAGTTGGACTACGTGACGATGCAACCAGTAGCCGCGGGCTACGTGCTGCGGCCGGAGGCGCTCGAGTCCGCGTACTACCTGTACCGGATCACCGGCGACGAGCGGTACCGCGAGATGGGGCGCGTGATGGTGGACAGCCTCTTCCACTACTGCGGCGTCGAGACCGGGTTCACCGCGCTCCAGAGCGTGGTGACGAAGGAGCGGCTAGACCAGATGGAGAGCTTCTTCCTGGCCGAGACGCTGAAGTACGCCTATCTGCTCTTCGCGCCCCCGGCGGTGCTCGATTTCGACGCGATCATCTTCAACACCGAAGCGCACGCCATCCGGCGCAGCTGGCACTAGCGGAGGGCCGGCGTGCCGCGCGCCGGCGCGGTCCGGTCGCTACGGTTTGCGCCAGCGGCACCCGTCGCGGGCCATCAACTCGTCCGCTGCGGCCGGCCCCCACGTTCCCGCGGCGTAGTTGGGGAAATCGGTCGGCGCTCGCGCGTCCCACGCTTCGACGATCGGGTCCACCAGCGCCCACGCCGTCTCCACCTGATCGCTGCGGGCGAACAGGGTTCCGTCACCCACCATCGAGTCCAGGAGCAGCGTCTCGTAGGCCGAGTGGTCGGTAGCGCCGAAGGCTCCGGCGTAGCTGAAGTCCATCTGCACCGACGTCATCCGCACGTCCGCGCCCGGCACCTTGATCTCGAAGCAGAGCGAGATGCCCTCGTTGGGCTGGATCCGGATGGTCAGCACGTTCGGAGCGAGCGACTGCCCGGCTTCCGCGGGAAACATCAGGTGCGGCGGGCGGCGGAACTGGATCGCAATCTCGGTCACGCGGCGCGGAAGCCGCTTGCCGCTGCGGACGTAGAACGGCACGCCCTGCCACCGCCAGTTGTCCACCAGGAAACGGACGGCGGCAAAGGTCGGGGCAACCGACGCCGGCGATACCCGCTCCTCCTGCCGATAGCCGCGGACAAGGGCGCCGTCGATCGTCCCCGCGCCGTACTGTCCGCGCACCGCGCTCTCGTCGATCAGGGCCGGCACGATCGGACGCACCGCGCGGAGCACCTTGGCTTTCTCGTCGCGGACCTCTTCCGCGCGGAAGGCGACCGGCGGCTCCATGGCGGTCAGCGCGAGGAGCTGGAGCAGGTGGTTCTGGAACATGTCGCGCACCACGCCGGCCTGCTCGTAGTAGCCGGCTCGGTGCTCGACGCCCACCGTTTCCGCCGCCGTGATCTGAACGTGGTGGATGTGCTGGCGGTTCCAGACAGGCTCGAAGATGGAATTCGCGAAGCGCAGCACCAGGAGGTTCTGCACCGTTTCCTTGCCGAGGTAGTGGTCGATCCGGAACACCTGGTGCTCGGCGAGCGCCTTCATGACGACGTGGTTGAGGGCGCGTGCGGTCGCGAGACTCGTGCCGAACGGCTTTTCGATGATGACCCGCGCCCAGGGCCGGTGCGCAGGGTCGTCGATCCTGGGCGCGAGCCCCGTGGACGACAGGAGCTCGACCGCGGTGGAGTACACCGAGGGCGGGAGCGCGAGGTAGAACAGCCGGCCCCGGGGATTGCTGCTGGCCCGCTCGAATTGCACCACCCGCTCCTTGACGGCGGCGAAGAATGCCGGGTCCGTCATGTCGCCCTGCACGTAGAAGATCCGCTCGGCGAAGCGGTCCCACGTCTCGTCCGGCACGTGGCCGATCTCCTCGGAGCTCGCGACCGCCTCGCGCATGCGCGAGCGAAACGCGGCGTCGGTCAGCGGCTCGCGCGCAGCGCCGACCACCGAGAAATCGTCGTGCAGCAGCCCGTCGTGCAGCAGGTGGAACAGCGCCGGCATCAGCTTGCGCTGGGCGAGGTCGCCGCCCGCGCCCAGGATGACGGCGGTGCATGAGTCGCCGAGCTTGAGCGGCGGCTCCGGGGGCGCGACGCCGCCGGCGAGGTGCAGTGGAACCGCCAGCGGCGGCGCGCTCACGCCGACTTCACCGGGTGCCCGCCGAACTCGTGGCGCAGCGCTGCAATCACCTTCGCGGCGTAGGACTCCGGCTGCCTGGAGCGGAAGCGCTCGAGCAGCGACAGGGTGATGACCGGTGCGGGAACGTCGAGGTCCGCCGCCTCCTGGACCGTCCAGCGCCCTTCGCCCGAATCGGCGACCCACCCCTTGATGCCGGCGAGGTCGGCCCCCGGGGCGAAGGCGCGCTCGGCCAATTCGTTGATCCACGACCGCACCACACTCCCGTGGTTCCATACGGCCGCGATCTGATGGAGATCGAGGGTGAACTGCTTCGAGGCATGGAGGATCTCGTAGCCCTCCGCATACGCCTGCAGCAGCCCGTACTCGATGCCGTTGTGCACCATCTTGACGTAGTGCCCGGCACCGACGGGTCCGACGTGCGCGTAGCCGTCGGGCGGGGCGAGGGTGCGGAAGATCGGCGCGCAGCGCTCGACCGCGGCCCGGGAGCCCCCGACCATCAGACAGTAGCCGACCTCGAGACCCCAGATGCCACCGCTGGTGCCCGCGTCCACGAACTCGAGGCCCTTGTCCTGCAGCGCCGCGCCGCGCCGGATGCTGTCGGTATAGCGGGAGTTGCCGCCGTCGATCAGGATGTCGCCTGTAGCGAGGAGCGGCACGAGCTGCTCGATCGTCTCGTCGACCGGCGCGCCAGCGGGGACCATCAGCCAGACCACCCGCGGCGGCTTGAGCTGCGCGCACAGGTCGCGCAGGTCGGTGGCGGCTTTCGCCACGCCCTCCTTCGCCAACGCGCGGGCGGCGTCCGGGGCGCGGTCGTAGGCCACGACCGCATGCCCGGCTGGCGCGAGCCGCCGCACCATGTTCCCGCCCATCCGCCCCAAACCGATCATGCCCAGTTGCATGGTTTCCTCCCCGAGCGCACCGGTTCCACGAAGAAGAAGCGCGTGATCATTGCGCAGCCGCCACCGCGGCGCCCAGCAGGCCGACGTTCGGACTCACGACCACGTGGACGGGAATCCGCGAGGTCAGCTCCGACAGTCTTCCCTTACTGCGAAACGCTGTCATGAAGCTTCCGTCCTGGAGCTTCGCCACGATGCGCGGCGCGATGCCGCCGGCGACGTACACCCCCCCGGTCGCCAGCACCGTGAGCGCGAGGTTGCCGGATTGGGAGCCGAACACGGACGCGAAGATGTCGAGCGCCTTTACCGAGAGCGGATCGTCGCCCGCCAGGGCGTGCCGCGACACCACGGCCGCCGGGTCGTCGTGCTCCATCTCGTCCGTCACGTCCGGCCGCTCGGAGGCGAACCCTGTCACGGCGAGGTAGCTGTACAGGTGCCCGAGGCCCGCGCCGGAGAGAATGCGCTCGTACGACACGTGGCCGAACTCGTCCATCAGCGTGCTCCGCAGGCCCCACTCGAGGGCGTCCCGGGCGGCGAGATTCACGTGACCGCCTTCGGACGCGTGCACCACGTAGCGGCCGCCGTCCCAGGTCAGGAACCCTTCCCCCAGGCCCGTGCCCGCGCCGATCAACGCGATCGTGCCGTGCTCCACCACCGTCCCCTGCTGGAGCGTCACCAGGTCTGCCGGACCCAGGCGTCCGACTCCGTAGCCGACCGCGTAGAAGTCATTGATGATGGTCGTGTGCGGGATCCCGGTGTCCGCGGCGAGAGAGCGCGCGCTCACCGTCCACGGGAGGTTGGGGGTCCGGCACTCGCCATCCACGACGGGACCCGCGATGCCGAAGCAGGCACGCTCTGGAGACACCCCCACCTCGTCGAGGTAGCGCCGCACGATCGGCGCGAGGCCCGGGGCGCTGCCGCTCGGGTAGCGACGCTCGTGCAGGATCTGTATCGCGGCGTTCGTCACTTCGACGAGCGCGAACCGGGCGTTGGTGCCGCCGACGTCACCGGCGAGGACCTTCACGTTGCGGCGCTCCTGATGCCGGCACCGGCGTCCCGGTCCAGGAACCACACGCCGCCCAGGGCCAATTGCACCGGCAGATCTCGCGGTTGTACCGGACCTTGGAGGGCGCGCGCCACGGTCGCGGCCTTGTCCGCGCCGGCCACCAGCACCGCGACCCGTCGCGCGGCGGCGATCACCGAAGGCGTGATGGTGAGGCGCTCCGCCGGAGGCTTGGGGCCGGTCACCGGGATGACGCGGCGGGTGCGCTCGTCCAGCGCCGCCGATCCGGGAAAGAGCGACGCCGTGTGTCCGTCCACTCCCATGCCGAGGAGCAGGAGGTCGAGCCGCTCCGGCAGGATCCGGTCGTAGTCCCGTGCGGCGGCGTCCCGGTCGGCGCGCTCAGCCTCCAGCCGATGAACCTGGACGGCCGGGATCGGCACCCGGCCCAGGAGGGACGCCGCCGCCATGAGGTAGTTGCTTGCCGGGTCGTCGGGTGGCACCGCACGCTCGTCTCCGAAGAAGATCTCCACGTTCTGCCAGTGGATTCGCCGGGCGAGCGGGTCGCGGGCGAGGCGCTCGTACACCGGCTGCGGGGTGTCGCCGCCCGCGAGCGCCACCGCGCAATGCCCGCGCTCGCGGACGTCGGCCTCGACGGCGGCGGTGATCCACTCGGCCGCGACATCGGCGAGGCGGGGGGCCTCCTCGATGACGAGGCGCGCGGGGACGGTCACGAGGTTGCGAGGCATCGTCGGTGGTCGGGTGGGCAGCAATATAGTCGCCGGCCGCGGCGCGAGGTCCCGCGGGTTCCGTGGCCGACTCGACGTTTGGCCGGCTCCGGCATCATCTTCCCTCGTGATGAAGACATCCGGAACGGACCTGATGAAGCGCGCCGCCGCAGCCCGCGCGCTCGAATTCATCGAGAGCGGGATGACCATCGGACTCGGCACCGGCTCGACGGTGCGGCCGCTGCTGACGCTCCTGGCCGAACGGCTCGACGAGGCCGGCCTCAAGGACGTGGTGGCCGTCCCGACGTCGGAAGACACGGCCCGCCGCTGTCGAGAGCTCGGCATCCCGCTCGTGACGCTGGCCGACTGTCCGGAGTTGTCACTTGCGATCGACGGCGCCGACGAAGTAAGCCCGCGCCTCGACCTGATCAAGGGGCTGGGCGGCGCGCTGCTCCGCGAGAAGCTGGTCGCCCAGGCCGCCAGGCGCTTCATCGTCGTCGCCGATGAATCGAAACTGGTGCGCCGACTCGGCACGCGCGCACCCGTGCCGGTCGAGGTCATTCCCTTCGGGTGGACGGCGCTGCTGCCGTTCTTCGAGAAGCTCGGGGCTGAGCCGGTGCTGCGGCGGGGGCCCGACGGCTCGCCCAGCGTGACCGACAACGGCAACTACCTCGTGGACTGCCGCTTTGCGCGCGGCATCCCGGATCCCGGCGCGCTCGCTCGGGCACTGGCGAAACGAACCGGTGTCGTGGAGGACGGGTTGTTTCTGCGCATCGCCAGGGTGGCGGTGGTGGCGGGTGCGGGTGGCGTGCGTCTCCTCAAGCGTTGAGTCCGTAGCGTGAAGGTGGGCCGGAGGCTGCTGGTTGCCGTCGCGGTGCTGCCGCTGGCGGTCTCTCGCGAGCGGCCGGGGCCGCCTGCGCGCGTCCTCCCTGATTCCTGCGCCGCGGCGCCCGCCCCGAGCCTCGACAGCTTGGTCGCGGCGGGCCGGTACTGGCATGCGTGGCGCGCGCTTCCCGCGCTGGCAAGGGCTCCGCGCCGGCTGCCGACCAGCGATGCGCTGGTGCGACTCCGGATCGCCGAGGGCCTGGAGCAGTGGTCGCAGCTGGACATGATCCTGGCCCGGGTGCGGGGTGTCGATACGGTCCCCGACCTCCTGGCGGCCGCCGCCCGGCAGGACGAGCGGCGCGAGCGCTGGGCCTCGGCGGCGGCGCGGTACCGGCGGCTGGCGATGCTGACGGAAGTCAGGCCGGAGCTGAAGGTTGCGGCCGCGGTGCGCCGCGCCGTCGCGTTCGAGAGACTGGCCCTTCCGGACTCAGCCGAGGCAGCGTGGTCCCGGGCAGCGCAGGTGCTCCCCGACCTCTCGGACTGGTTCGCACTGCACCGCGCTGAATTCGAGCTCGACACGTCGCGGGCCTTCGCGTCCGTCGCGGCGATGCAGTCTCCCGGCGCGGCGGAGAGTGCCGACGACTTCATCGCGCGGCGCCGTCTCGCGACCGGCAATGCTCGCGGCGCCCTGGAGCTATATCTCCGGCACGGACGCCTGCTCGATGCAGCACGCGCCGAGCTGATGTTGGGGCGGGACGACGTGGCGCGCCGCCGGGTCGACGCCTTGCTCGCGGCCGACCCCAAGAAGCCGGTGGCGCTGCTCGCCGCCAACTTCGTCGTCGCGCAGTTCGCCGTGCCGACGGCGGACGAATGGCTCGGGATCGCGCGCGCCTACCGCGCCCGGCGCGATCTCATGTCTGCGGAGCGGTACGCGAGGCGGGCCCTCGCGCGGCAGGATACGAGCCTCGCCGGATGGCTCGAGCTGGCAGGGATCGCCGCGGCACGTCATCGCTCGGTGGCGGCGCGAGACGCACTCGCCAGCGCGGGGGCATTGTTGCGGCGACGGCCCGGCACTCCCGCCACCGTGCTCGCCGGAGCGTCGGTTCAGGTGCTAGGCTCCGCCGACCGGTGGGAAGAGGCCGACTCGCTCGTGGCGCGGCTGGCGCGGGTGAACCCCGGTGACTCCAATGTCGCCGGCGCCGTGCTGCTCCTCGCCAATCACGAGCGTGCGCAGGGAACGCGCGAGATCGAGGCGGCGTGGTACGAGTTGCTCGTCCGCCGCTTTGGCGACACGCCGGCGGCGGATGTCGCCCAGTTCCGGCTTGCGCTAGGGTCCTACGCCGCAGGTTTCCGCGACTCGGCTGCGGCGGGCCTTGAGGACGTGCTGGCGCGCGATACGGCGCGCCGACTCGGCTCGGCCCCGAGCTATTGGGCCGCGCGGCTCGCCCTGGAGCGGCACGAGGCCGCCGCAGCGGTCAAGCTGCGTGCCATCGCTGCCGAAGACCCCACGGGCTATTACGGCGTCCGTGCGCGCGAACTGCTCGGCGATTCACTTCCTGTCGCGGCGGATTCTACGCTCCCTCCTCCCTGGCCGGGCAGCTTCTCGGCGGCGCGAGCGGCCGAGCGTATCCGGCTTCTGACGGCGGTCGGCTTCGCTGTTGAGGCGCGCGCGGAGGCGGTGGCGTGGATCAGGGACACGAGCGCCTCGCCGCAGCTGCTGGCCGCGGCGGCGGCCGCGGCTGCGGAAGCCGGCTACGCCCAGGAAGCGATCTTCCTGGGCGCCGCCGCGCGGGCGCGAGCGGGGATCACAAGCGAGGTGGCGGACGCACTCTTCCCGCTGCCCTACCGGGCGGTCATCGATGCCGAGGCCGCGGAACACTGCGTTGACCCGCTGCTGCTGGCCGCCATCGTCCGCCAGGAGTCGCGGTTCGAGCCGCGGGCGCGCTCCCGCGCGGGCGCGCGAGGCTTGAGCCAGCTGCTGCCGCGGACCGCCCGGCAGATGAGCCGGCGCGAGGGAATCCGGCGGTGGGACCCGGCGCTGCTGGACGTGCCGGACTTCAACCTCCACTTCGGCGCGCGCTACGTGCACGACCGGCTGATGCGCGACGCCCTTCCCGTCTACGCGGTCATCGCCTCGTACGACGCGGGCCCGGAGCGCCTGGCCCGCTGGCGACAGTGGCCGGAATTCAGCGACCCCGACCTGTTCGTCGAGCGCCTGTCCATCGCCGAAACCCGCGACTACGTCCGGAACGTGTACGCGAACTACGCCTGGTACCGGCGGCTGTACGTGACTCAGGGCGAAGGGCTCCGGTGAGCGGCGCCGGCCGGCTGGCGGTACCCGGCTCTCCGGCCGTCCGGCGAGCTCTGACGCCCGACCGCCACTCCTCCTCAATGTCAGTAGATTCGCGGACTTGGTGACCATCCGAGCAGGCGGTTAGAATTCGGCCATGAACCCCAGAACTATTGCGCTGGTGACGGGCTTGGGTTTCGCCGTGGTGGTCGCGGCGGCTCCTTCCCAGCAACCGCAGCAGTCCCAGCAGCCCACGTCGCGAGCGGTCCAGCCGGAGTCCGGCGAAGTCCACCTTGCCAACATCCGCCAGCTGACCTTCGGCGGGCAGAACGCCGAGGCGTACTTCTCGTCCGATGGGAAGAAGATCGTCTTCCAGAGCACGCGGGGCGATCACCCGTGCGACCAGGAGTACGTCATGAACGTGGACGGCTCCGACGTGCACCGCGTTTCCGACGGTCGGGGCCGGACGACCTGCGGCTACTTCTTCGATCACGACCGCAAGGTGCTGTTCTCGTCGACGTCAGCGGCGAGCCCCGATTGCCCCAAGCCGCCCGACTACTCCCACGGATATGTGTGGGCACTCGAGAACTTCGACATCTACACGGCGAACGTGGACGGCACGCACCTGCGCCGGCTCACGCGCACTCCCGGCTACAACGCCGAGTCCGTGGTCTCGTCCGACGGCAAGTCCATCGTCTTCACCTCGGCCCGCCATGGCGACCTGGACATCTACACTATGCGGATCGACGGGACGCACGTGCGCCAGCTCACGCACGAGCTGGGCTACGACGGCGGCCCGTGGTGGTCCCACGACGGCACGAAGATCGTCTACCGCGCGTACCACCCGAGCACCGCGGCGGATTCGGCGAAGTACCGCCAGCTGTACGCTCAGCACCTGGTGCAGCCGCTGGAGATGGAGCTGTGGGTGATGAACGCCGATGGCAGCGATCGCCACCAGATCACGCACCTGGGCGGGGCCAACTTCGCGCCGTACTTCACCCCGGACGACCAGCGGATCATCTTCGCGTCGAACAATAAGGATCCGCATGGCCGCAACTTCGACCTCTACCTGGTCAACCTCGACGGCACCGGACTCGAGCAGGTGACCACGCATCCCGAATTCGACAGCTTCCCGATGTTCTCCCCTGACGGCAAGCAGCTCATCTGGGCATCCAACCGGCACGGCAGCCGGCCGCACGAGACCAATGTCTTCATCGCGGATTGGGTGCCATGAACACTGGTTGCGAGACGGCAAGTTGCCAGGTTGGAGTGGTTGTCAGAGGGCAAGTGACGGAGACAGGACAGGCATGAGCAAGGAGAAAGCGCCGAAGCCCACGAAGACCGTGCGCCACGCGACCTGGGAGTGGATCAAGTCGCTGGCGATTGCCCTGATCATCTGGTTCGTGCTCCGGACCCTGTTGGTCGAGGCGTTCCGCATTCCCTCGAGCAGCATGGAGCGCACGCTGCTGGTGGGGGACTTCCTGTTCGTGAACAAGGCCCTGTACGGCGCGGAGGTGCCGCTGCTTCACACGCGGCTGCCGGCGATCCGCGATCCGCGGCGCGGCGACATCGTGGTGTTCGATTCGCGGACCGAGGACGGGGTCAAGGTCGTTAAGCGCCTGGTGGGGCTGCCGGGAGACACGCTGCAGATGAAGCACGCGGTGCTGTGGCGCAACGGCGTCGCGCAGCGCGAGCCGTATGCCGAGCACGTCGACTCGCTCGAGGACCCCAGCGACCCGATGATGCGGGAGTGGCAAATCACATATCTGCTGCCGAGCATCGGCCGCAATACCTATCGCCCGACCCGCGACAACTGGGGGCCGGTGGCGGTGCCGCCGGGGCAGTACTTCGTGATGGGCGATAACCGGGACAATTCGTTCGACTCGCGCTACTGGGGATTCGTCCCCCGGGCGGTGGTCCGCGGGCGGCCGATCTTCATTTACTATTCGTTCGACCACGACTCGTGGCGCGCATTGCCGTTCCTCACCGCCATCCGCTGGGGCAGGATCGGCCACCGGCCGCGCTAGGCCGGCTCCGGCGCCGCGGTCCGGGGCAGGAATAACACCGCGACCATCCCCAGCAGGCCAAGCAGCGCTCCCGCCCAGAACGGCGCGCGCAATCCCGACGCTCCAATCAAGAACCCGGCGATGGTGGGCCCGATGATCCGGCCGAGGGTGGATGCGGTCTGGGTGATCCCGAGCGCCGCCCCCTGCTGAGAGGCCGATGCCCGGCGGCTGACGACGGCGTAGACGCTTGGCGTCGCGAGGGCCGAGCCCGCCGCCAGGGCGCCCAGGGCCGCGTACAACGCCAGCCTGCCCGTCGCCTCCGGCACCAGCGCCAGGCCGAGCGCGAGCAGGAGCCCACCCGCCGCCGCCACCCGTTTCTCGCCCACCCGCGCGGCCAGCCGGCCCACGAGCCCACCCTGCACGATCGCGGAGATGATGCCCATGTAGGCGAACAGCATCCCCATCTGCCGGGTCGTGTCGTGCCACACGTCGCGGCCGAAGAGCGGCAAGGTGACGTGGATGACGGCGAAGGCGGCGGTGACCAGAAAGCTCGCGGCGAGGGGTGCCGCCAGGGTGCGGAGGGAAACCCGGCCCAGCCGGTGTGTCGTCTCGCGCTTGGGCGTTTCGGGGAGCCAGACGAGGGCGGCAAGGGCGTTGACCGCGCACAGCGCGGCGGCCACCACGCCGGCGCTGCTGTAGCTGTGCGTCGAGAGAACGCCTCCCAGCGCCGGCCCGAGGATGAATCCCATCGCGAAGGCCGCGCCCAGGATCCCCATCGCATGCGCCCGGCGCTCCGGCGCGGTGATGTCGGCGATATACGCCTGTGCGACGCCGATCGTCGCGCCCATTGCGCCGGCCACGATCCGTGAGACGAGCAGCGCCCAGTAGCTGCCGGCGACCGCGAACAGCACGTAGGACGCCGTGGAGCCCACCAATCCCACGATGAGCACCGGCCTGCGGCCGAACCGATCCGAAATCCCGCCCCACACGGGCACCGCCACGAGCTGGAGCAGCGAAAAGCTCGTAACCAGGAACCCGATCGCGGCGGGCGAGACGTGGAACGCGGCTGCGTAGGTGGGCAGCAGTGGAAGCACGATCCCGAAGCCAAGGAGATCGACGAAGACGACCGCGAAAACGACGCCGAGCTGCTTGTTCACGCGCTGCAGGCCAGCGCGCGCGTCCGGCGGGTCACTTGTAGCGGTACGTGATGCGGCCGCGCGTGAGGTCGTACGGCGACAACTCCACCGCCACCCGGTCGCCGCGGAGGATCCTGATGTAGTTCTTGCGCATCTTGCCCGAGACGTACGCCAGAATCTCGTGGCCGTTCTCGAGCTCGACTCGGAACGTGGTATTGGGGAGCACCTCGGTGATGGTGCCCATCATCTGGATGGCGTCGCCTGCCACGTCCGAAAGCCGCTCCTGGCTGAGATGGGAATGCCGGGGCGCTCGCGAGCCCCCGACCCCCGAAACGTAGCCGCGCGTCAGGGGGTGCGCAAAGGGGTTTCCCACAGGGCCTTGCGAAATCCCGACCATTTGTGAATTCGTTCACATCCAATCCATTCGTCACGTCGGAGCGCCGGTGGGGTAGCACCCTGCCGTTCGTGGAGGCGTTCCCCAACTGAGGAGTATGGTCGCAATGAACCGTTGGTCGCTCGTAGCCTTGCCGGTCCTGGCGATCGGCGTCGTCGCGTTTGCCAAGCCCGCTACGCACGCCGCGCCTCCGGCCACTCACCGGGTTCGGATGGTGCAGCAGGGCGCCAAGTACCTGTTCAATCCGGCGAACTTTACGATCAACTCCGGTGACATCGTGGAGTTCGTGAACGTGTCGGGTGGGCCGCACAACGTGGCGTTCGACAAGGACAAGATCCCCGCCGGGGCGCGCGATGTCCTCAACAAGGCCATGCCCCAGCGCCAGGGCGACCTGATGGGGCCGTTCCTGACCCAGGCCAACCAGGTCTATTCGATCAGCTTCACCGGCGCGCCCAAGGGCACGTACAGCTACTACTGCCTCCCCCACCGGGCGCTGGGGATGGTGGGGGTCATCACCGTCGAGTAACCCTTTCGGTCGGTGGCTTGCGGCACCTCCCGTCGCGGAGTAACTCTCGCGACGGGAGGTGCTGTCTTATGGCGACAGACCCGGCAGCCGAGAGTTACGACCTGGTAGCCGACGTCCCGATCGACGCGGTTCGCGTTACTCCGGAAGGCTTCGTGCTGGAGGGGCGCGGGGCGGACCGCTCGGGTTATCGCCTCGAGATGCACCTCGACTGGCCGGTCGATCAGCGCACCAAGAAGGTACTGAGCGAAATCCTCTCGCAGGCTGAGGTTAGGGTCATGCGGTGGCGGTCTCCGCCGAGGCGCGGCCAGCCCGCGTAGCTGGCGCGTGACTCGTGTCACGGCGGAGGCTTCATGGCGCGTGTAGTCTGGCTGGACGCGACCTGAGGGCGAGAGCTTGCAGGCGGTTTTCGTCGCCTGCATACTTGTACGCTCCCGTCTGCCGCACACTCCATATGGTGAGGTATCGGTCCATGACGCCTGCGTTGCTCGGCAACAGGGTCCTTCGCTTCGCCCTGGTTGTTGCCTGTGGCGCGTGCGCCACCGGCGGCGCAATCCGGGTGAGCGAGGTGACCCCGCAATCCATCCCCTCGCTCGAGGCCGAACGGAGTCAGCGGCCCCAGGACACGAACACGCTTACCCGTCTCGGCGTCGCCTACTTCAAGGCCGGACGTTTCCAGGACGCGCGGCCCGTGCTCGACAGCGTGGTGGCCCGTGCTCCCGGCAACGGCGTCGCCGCGATCTATCTCGGGATGACGGCCGAGCAACTGGGCGACTTCACCACGGCCCGCTCCGCGTACCAGCACTATGTCACCGTCGCGTCCGACGCCGCGCTCAAGCGCACGGCGCAGCAGCGGCTCGCGCTGGTGGATCGCAATGAGATGGAGTACCAGGCGCGGCAGGCCCTGGCGAACGAAGCGACGCTCGCGGCGATGCCGCCCGAGTCGAACACGGTGGCGGTGATGCCGTTCAGCTATATCGGCTCCGACAGCGCGATTCAGCCGCTCGGGCGGGGGATGGCCCAGCTGCTCGTGACCGACCTGGCCAAGTCGCGGCAGATTCGCGTGCTGGAGCGCGAGCGCATGCAGGCCATCGTGAATGAGCTCCAGCTTTCCGATTCGGCGCGCGCGGCTCCGGCCACGGCGCTGCGGAGCGGCCGCCTGCTCCGGGCCGCGCAGGTGGTGCAGGGGTCGATCGCCGATCAGCCGGGCAACCAGTTGCAGGTGAACGCGGCTGTGGTGGACGTGGGGAGCGCGGGGATCAAAGCCACGGCGCAGGGAAGGGATCTCCTGGAGCGGCTGTTCGACATCGAGAAACAGCTCGCCCTGACACTGTTCGCCAACCTGGGCATCCAGCTCTCGCCGGCTGAGCAGGCGGCGATCAACCAACGGCCGACCCAGAACCTGCAGGCGTTCCTGATCTACAGCCGGGGGCTCGTGGCGCAGGACCGCGGCGATTTCGGGGCGGCGCAGGCCGACTTCGACCGGGCCGCATCGCTCGATCCGAGCTTCCGCGCGGCCGTGGTGAGCGCGGCGAGCGCGACCAACCTGTCCGCGGCGTCGCAACAGACCGTGAGCCAGGTGGAGACCGCGGTTTCACAGAGCGCGACCATTGAGGCCCCGCCGCCGCCGGCCCCGGTACAGGACGCGCTGGTTCAGGGCTCGAACTCGGTCAACCCGACGAACGGGGCCCAGACGGCGGGCCAGGGTGGCGGCACGACCCAACAGCCGACCACTGGGCGGGGGAACCCGATCCCTGATCAGACGAACACCACCGGCGGGCAGACCGGACAGACCGCCACTGGCACCGTCAGCATCATCATCAAGAGGCCGTCGTGAGCGCGCCGGTTTGGAAGGTGCGCACTGCCGCGCTCGCTGCGGCGCTGCTGTTGCCGGCGCCGCTGCTCGCGCAGGGCGACGTGACGGGGTTCGCGGGAGTGGAGGCACGCGGGGTGAGCTACCAGGCGGGCCTGGGGATCAAGAGCGTGTCGGAGGTCGCGGTTCCGTTCGCGGTACTCTGGCCGGTGAGCGGGCGCCTCTCGTTCGACCTCGGCGGCCGGTACGCGACCGCCACCTTCAAAGGGAGCAACGACTCGATCGCCGGCAGCAAGGGGATCAAAGACTCGACCTTCACCATCTCGGGTTTGACGGATATTCAGGTGCGAGGCGTTTACCAACTGGTCCCTGACCTGGCCGTCCTGACCGTGTCGGCGAACCTCCCGACCGGCACGACCAAGTTGACCAGTGGTCAGTCGTGGACGGCGGGCGCCATCGCCTCAGACCTCCAGCCCTATCCGGTGGCCAACTTCGGCTCGGGCTTCAACGTCACGACCGGCCTCGCGCTCGCCGTGCCCGTGGCGGGGTGGGCCTTGGGGGTGGCTGGCGGCTATCGCCTGAACGGCGACTTCACGCCTTTCGCGGACACGACCAACTGTCCGGTGAGCAACGGCAAGGCGGGTTGCGCTTACAAGGCGGGCGGCGAGTTCCGCGTGCGCGTCGGCGCCGACCGCCTCGTGGGCCAGAGCCGGCTCTCGCTCGGGTTCACCTATTCCAGCTTCGGTGAGGACGAGTTCGGCAGCTCGCCGATCTTCCAGTCAGGCAAGCGCTACATCGGCCAGGGTTCGTGGAGCTTCCCGATCGGCAACCTTGGCCTGCAGGTCTACGCGTGGGACCTCTACCGCTCGCCGGGTGCCCAGCCGCCGAACGTGACCGACACGACCGTTTTCCAGAAGCGCAACGTCCTCGCGTTCGGCGCCGCCGGCTCGGTGCAGATGGGGCGCGACGTGCTCCGGCCGCAGGTCGAGTACCGGATCTACACGCTGGGTTACCCGACGCTGGCGAGCGGCGGCAAGCTCCTGTCGCTCGGCCTGCAATATCAGTTAGCCGCCGGTGCCCGGCTCGCGCTGCTGCCGTCGGTGCGGTTCGATACCGGGAGCGAGAACAAGCTCGATAACACCACCCGCAACCCGACCAGCGCGTCGGCGAAATTCACCGGTTGGAGCGCCGGTCTGATGCTGCGAGCTACGATGTGAGTCGTCGAGTTCCCTTCGTGACCTTCGCGGCACCGCTCGCGGGCGCCGCGTTCGGCTGCCTCGACGCCATCGCGCTGGCACACGGGCCGCCGACGTAGCCGGTCCGCATCAGGTTGGCAGGAAGCCCGACAATGGTAACTCGTTGTCGGGCTTTCTTTTACGTAATCGGCGAGCGGCGATGAGTGTGCGCCATCTCCTTGACGAACCCCCGCACGCTCGGTAGGTTGGCGCTCGCCAGTCGTCAGAGCGGGCAGCGGGCGCCACCATCCGATGACGCCGTGTAGCCTAACGCGTTGGGGGGCATGGAGATCGCCGTGGCCACCGAGCTGAGCAGCGGAGCAATCTCCAGCATTCTCGAGTCCGTTCCCGGCATCGCGCACGTGCTGCGGAGTCCCGTCGCTGACGCGATGGTGAATCTGTCGCGCGCTGCGGCCGGGGTCGGGCCGTTCCGTATCCAGGATGCCCGGGAGTTGATCCGGTACGCCGTGCGGCGGGGACTCATCGGGAGCGATGAGGGCGACCGCGTGTCGGCGGAGGTCGAGGGTGCGGCCGCCGTGAAGGCCGAGAAAGTCGCGACGCGCAAGGCGGCGCGCGAGCAGCGGAAACGCGTGGCAGAGCGGGCGCCGCGGGGCGGTGGGCATCCGGCGGCCCGAGCGGCGCCGGCGAGGAAGCACCCGGTCGCCAAGAAGGCCGCCAAGCGGCCCGCCGCCAGGACCAAGCGCGCGGCCCATCCGAAGAAGCCGACGACGCACGGTAAGCGGCGGCACTAGGCGCCTGGGGTGCGGCCGGAGCGCGACCCGCTGACGGCGCACTCCGAGGCCCGCAGGGAAGGCAGGTGACACGCGGTGGGTACGAGCCGCACGCAAGCGGTGGCCCGATCTCGGGTGGCATCCGCCGGGCGGGACCCACCGCGCGTCGCGCCCAAGTTAGTTGGACGCTCCCGACCATCGCAGCCCAAGCGTTGCGGTCCGCGCCGTCTCGTTGCCGACCGGTGGCGGTTCGTCGGCGCGGCGGTTACTCTCACCGAGACGTCGTTCGTCGAGGTGCTTCCATGATGCGCTGCTCGATCGTGCTCGCGGCCCTGTTCGCCACTGGTGGTGTGTTGTCTCCGTTGCGCGCCCAGAAGACACCGCCAGTGTCGATCCAGCACCCGCAAACTCAGCCGGCGACCACGCCGTCGACGGGAGGCAAGCTCCCGCCCACGCCGGCTGCGCCGGCGCAACCGGCCGCCCGCCCGGCCGCGCCGCAACCGTCGGGCACGCAGCCTCCCGCAGCGGCTCCCGCGAACGCTCAACCGGCTGCACCGGTGACACCGCAGGCGGCGCGGCCGTCGGCCGGCGCCGCGACGGGGGCGTATACCGCCGGCCTGACTATGCCCCCGTACACCGGCACGACCACCGAAGCCGCGTGGGAATACGCGGCCCGCCTGGGCCGGATGCTGGATTCAACGATCGTGACCCTGGTCGGGACGTTCCGGAACACGTCGGGGCAGCCGATGATCGGCGCAAACAGTCCGGCGACGTTGTCGCGCCGCGAGCAGGATCGCTGGGTCCGCTGCCGGGATCTGTACTGGGATCTTACCACCTATCCGGCGGCAATGGGTACGCTGAAGCCGTCGCTTGGGGCGGATCCCGCGCTGCAGCGCGCGGTCGCCGACCTCGACTCGGCGTTCACCAAGAGCGTGGCTACCGCAGAGTGCGATCACGTCGCCAGCATGATCGCGGCGCCCGAACTGTGGACGCCCTGGCAGGACCAGTACGAGAACGCGGCGCGCCACTTCTATAGCGACTTCTACGCGCAGGTCTATCAAGTGCAGGAGAAAGACCGCGCGCTGATAAACGAGTTGAATCGACTCCTGCCGCCGGCGCGCCGGGCGCCGCCGCCGGCGGGCCTGCCCCAGAATCCTCCCTACGCAGGGGCCGGCCCGAGTTGATGCTGGTGGGGGGTCGGGGCGCAGCCCACGACCCCGCAGTTAGTGAAGGCCGCGCTACCGGGCGGCTCGACGCCCGCTGGCTTGCTGCGGTCGCCCAGCGACTCCACACGTAGTTCCAATCCACATATCGACATTGTGGGGAAATAAGGTGGAACCCGCTCGCCCATGAGCGTTTGGAATCCACACTTGGTGCACATGAGAATGGCGTAACCCGAAGTAAATCCGGCACTTGCATGTCATCCAGATGGGCGTATATTCGCGTCGTCGTCAGTGGGGAAGGGATCGGGCCCTGCTCGGTCCACGCCTGCTGATGGGCCTGAGCGACAGCTTGGGGGAGGGCGCCGATGCAAACAAGGGCACAGGCGCCTGTCGATCCCAGGGTACCCGTCGACTCGGGCAGGTGAGGCCAATCGCGCGCCTCACCCACCTCGCCATGGCGCAGCGGGGTGCTCTTCGAGAGGTCGGTACGCGATCCGGCCGGACTCGAAGCGCTCGAAGCGGTGAACCATGTGGCGCGGCCGCGCCGCGTGGGGATCGAAGCCGGAGCTTCCGGCAGCCCTACCGGGAACCTGACAACAGACAACCGGTGGCTGTGGGAAGAAAAACGAAGGAGCGATCCTTCGGCTCCGGGTAACTGCTCCGGCGACGGCCCGACTGGGGAGACCCAGGCGGGCCGTCGTGTTTCCACCTACAACTCTGCAACTCTTGCCTCAGTCGTCGCGCGAGTTGCCCAACTCGACGTAGGCCCAGCCCCGGCTGTGATGACCGGCGAGCGTGGTCGGGGGAAAAAGGAACCCGGCGTTGGTAGTGGCGAACCAGGCGGCGTGGAGGTGGTCGGCGCCGTCGGGCACCGGACCCTGAAACAACTCGAGCAACCACCGCCGAACGTGCTCCAGTTCGGGCGCGCGTGCCGCGAAGAGCGCGAGCAACGCCCCACGTCCTTGCGTGGTCACGAGGAAATGGGCGATCGCGTTCCAGCGCTCGGAGAACTCGTAGCCCAGCACGTAGGCCTCGTCCACCACCGGAGTGCCGTCGACGGGGGTCTTCTGTGGCGCTTCGATGCGCGGGCCAAGGAACCGGTAGGCAGGCTTGCCGTCGACCACGCGCTCGATCACGGCGACGCCCGTCTCCGCCGCGAACCAGGCCGCGTGCAGGCGGTCCGAGGGCTTGAATAGCCCCGTTTCTCCCGTCCATTGCAGGGCGGCGAGCGCGTGATAGAGCGGGCACCCCGCGCTGTCGTCCACCGTGATGAGGCGCGGGGCTGGCCCGGCGGCCTTGAGGAAGGCGGCGAGCGCGTCGGAGCGCTCGGCGAACTCCTGGGTCGTGCGCCGGTCGGAGGCCGCAGGCATTCGGCTACCTCGTTCCTTCCGCCACGATGGCGTCCCGCGAAGAGACCATCGCGCCCAGCCGCAGCTCGTTCACGACGGGCCGCGATAGACGCGCCGCCGGTCGAGCGACCAGATCGGCTTGGAGACCGGATCACCATCACCGAAGTTGGCCGCCTCCTTGAGCGCGTTGGCGAAGTTGGCGGTGGCGGCGGACGCGCTGTCGGCGTAGTGCAACACCTCCGCCTCGAGCGTCATGGGGCGCACCGGGCTGCCGAATTCCAGCTCGCCGTGGTGCGACAGCACCAGATGCTGGAGCAGCAGACGCTCCCCGTCGCTCACCACCGGCTGCTCCGGCTCGTCGAGGCGGCGGTCGAGCATCAGCGACCCGAGCACCACGTGGCCGAGGAGGCTCCCCGCCTCACTCATCGTGAACAGTCCATCCCACCGGTAGGCCTCGAGCTTCCCGATGTCGTGGAGCAGCACGCCGGCCAGGACCAAGTCCCAGGCAGCGCCGCACACCTTGGTTGTCTGGCGCGCGATGGCGCCGACCTCGACGGTGTGCTTGAGCAGCCCGCCGAGCTCGGCGTGGTGATTGGCGAGCGACGCGGGGCATCGCTCGTACTGCGACCGGAAGTCGGGATCGTCGTAGAACAGCGTCACCACCCGCCGCCACGGGCCGTCAGCCATCTCCGCCCGCCACTTCTCGATCGTGCTCCACCACGGGGCCACGTCGCCCACCGACGGCAGCAGTCGCGACCAGTCGACCAGCTCGCGCGGCACGGGGCGCAGGCTCGACACCTTGAGCTGCCGGTCCGTGCGGTACATGCCCAGGTCGCCGATCACGCTGACCACGGCCCCTTTCTGAATCCCCTCCACCTTGTGGAGGTCGGACGACCAGAAGGGCGCCGTCTTCACGCGGCCGGTGCTGTTGGCGAGCGTGAGGATGACGAAGGGACTTCCGTCGCTCTGGGTGCGCTGCTCCACGTCCCACACGAGGAAGGGCTCCTCGACGCGGGCGCCGACGGGGAGGTCCGGAAGGGAGACGGGGGCGGGCATGGAGGGAATTATACAGCGGGGGCGATGGTGTAGGGGTGTAGGGTGATGTCGGTCGAGGTTGCTCATGGGACCGAGGAAGGCGGGGTCCCCGCGAAGCGGGGGATGGCCCCTCGGCCCCGTGGGCAACCTCGACCGGCATCACCCTTACACTGCCAGGCTCTACCCGCTCTTCTTCGGCTCCTTGAGCCGGTGCAGCGATCCGTCCCGGTCGTCGGCCGGCGTCATCCGGTGGGTGGCTCGCTCCACCTCCGGCATGAGATGCGCGATCGAGTTCGCGTAGTACTCCAGCAGGGGCCGCTGCCGTGGCATGACCGCCACCGACGACCCCGACACCAGCACGATCCGCCGCATCCGGAACATCCGCCTCGCGTTCGCCCAAGTGGTCTCGATCGACCGGTCGGCCCGCACCACCTTGGCGTTGACCTCGAGGAGGCGGTCCCGGAACTCGCGCATCCGCTCGAGCAGCTCCGGCAGCGTTACCACGTGTCGCTCGAAGGAAAGCAGCGCCGCGGAGGTGAGCGCGACCGCCGTCACCGGCGCGACGGCCCGAACGCGCTCCATCGCATCGTCCGCCAGGCGCTGGATGTGCGGGAGACGTTGCTCCCTCGGCAGGGCGAGGACGTCGGTCGCCTGCGCGGCGAGCCAGCCCCTGAGCGAGAGCGGAGTGCCGAAGTTCACCGCCGCGCGCCCGTAGCGCTTCAGGCGTCCCGTCAGGAAGCGTGCCACGTTCAGACCCAGGTACTGGAACACACTCCAGGCTTGGCGGGAGCGCGACAGGCGCAGCTCGGGATCGAGACACTCCTGGATGAGGACGCGGTCCTCGAGGGTGCGATCGTAGTTGAGAGCGGCCGGGACGAACCAGATGTCGCGGTCGAACCCCGGTTCCCGCAGTGTCCCGACGATATAGTCCAGGAGCCCGATCTTGGCCGGCCGGAACTTCCCGTCCTGCGACAGCCCGCCCTCGGGGAAGAGCCCCTGGGTCACGCCGTTGTGGGTGATGAGCTGTACGTACCGCTCGAGCACGGCGTGGTAGAGCGGCTCGCGGTAGCGGCGCCGGATGAAGTACGACCCGAACGATTTGAAGATCGTTTCCAGCGGCCAGACCCGCGCCCACTCGCCTACGGCGTAGCTCACCGCGACGCCCCGCGCCAGGACGAAGGCGACGACCACGTAGTCAGCGTTGGAGCGGTGATTCATCAGGTAGACCACCACGTCGCGCCGCGGAATCCGCTCCAGCGCCGCCTCGTCCTGATAGTCCACCGTGACCTTGTAGAGCACGTTGAGCGTGGCCTTGGCGAGGTTGTAGCCCAAGCGGTAGTACGACAGGACGTTGAAGAACGGCAGAATCTCGTCGATGTACCGCTCGACCCGCACGCGCACTTCGAGTTCGGTGACCTTCTCCTGGCGCATGTGGTCCCGCATCGCGGCCACCACGACGGGGTCGAGGATCAACTCGTCGTGAATGGCCCGGCGGGAGACCAGCTTGTAACGCGCGATGCGCGCCTGGAAATCGAGCACCGTGCCGCGAGCCCAGCGGCGCATCCGGGAGCGGAAGGCCGCGGTGGCCTGGCGCGTAAGCAACAGCACCAGACCGCCCGCCAGCAGGGCGACGACACCGAAGAGCAGCCAATCCAGAGTAGTCATTCGCCGCGCGCCGCTCGGTCAGGTCGCGGGCAGCTGGCCCGTCGCCTTCAGCTGCTCGAACGCCATGCCCTTGAGGCGGGTGATCCGCATCGCCATCGGGGGGTGGGTCGCGAGGAGGTCGGCCAGGCGGCCTTCCTTCAAGTTGACGTCGCGCCCCAGCGGGTCGGCGATGCAAAGGTGCGCGGCGCCTTCCTTGATGTGCGTGGTGGGCGCCTCGTGCGTTTCGATCTTCTGGAGCGCCGAGGCCAGGGCCGCCGGGTTGCGCGTCAACTCGGCGCCGGTCGCGTCGGCCAGGTACTCCCGGTCGCGCGAGACCGCCATCGCCATGATGCGAGAGATGATCGGGGCGAGGATCAGGGTGATGACCCACAGGACGAACACGATCAGCGCCGCAACGGCGAGGCCCCCGCCGCCTCCCTTGCGTCCCCTGCCGCCCAGCAGGCCGCCGCCCCGCAGCATCCGGCCCATGCCGTTCGACAGCACGACGATGACCCCGACCAGCGCGGCAATGAGCGTCATGAGCCGCACGTCGAGGTTGCGGACGTGCCCCATCTCATGCGCAATCACCGCCTGCAGCTCCTCGCGGTTCACGACGGCCAGGAGCCCCGTGGTCACGGCGATGCAGGACGAGGCCGCGTCACGTCCCGTGGTGAAGGCGTTGGGGTCGGGGTCGTCGACGACATAGACCTTCGGCCTCGGCAACCCCGCCGCGATCGCCATCTCCTCCACCACGTTGACGAGCTGCTTTTCCTCGAACGTCTGCGGGGTGCTCAGCTCCCGTGCGCCCGTCGACCAGAGCACCTGCTGCGGCCCCTTCCGCCACGACACCCAGGCGACGATCGCCGCGACGGTGGTGACCACCACGCCGATCCATGGGAACCGGTACGCCACCTGGCCCTCGGTGCGGGAGGCCGCGGCCAGATACAGGGCCAGGTCGCCGCCAAAGCCGAGCCAGGCGAAGAACAGGATGAACAACGCGAGCCACGCCATGGTGAGGCGGCGGTTCCTGGCCTGCTGCTCGAAGAGGTTCAGCCCCGCGGTCACCCTTGCGGCTTCTTGAGCGAGAGATCCACGGCCGGCACGGCGCGTTCCGCCTGGTCCTCGATCTGCCACAGCTCGGCGATCTCAGCCTTGGCGAGGCCCGCCACCAGGTTGGTCGGGAACTGCTGTTGCCTGGTGTTGTAGCCGGTCGCGACGTCGTTGTAGAGCTGGCGGGCGAACGCGATCTTGTTCTCGGTGGAGGAGAGTTCCTCCTGCAGGTCGCGCACGTTCTGCGACGACTTGAGATCGGGATAGCGCTCCATCACCACGAACAGCTTGCCCAGCGCGCCCGAGAGGAGGCCCTCCGCCGCCGCGGTCTCCTTGACGCCCCCGCCGCCGGCCATCGCCTTCGAGCGGGCGTCGACCACCGCCTGCAGCGTGTCCTTCTCGAACTCCATCGAGCCCTTGACGGTGTTGACCAGGTTGGGGATCAGGTCGTGCCGCCGCTTGAGCTGCACGTCAATCTGCTTCCAGGCGTTCACCGTCTGGTTCTTGAGGGCGATGAGGCCGTTGTAGGCGCTCACGACCCACAGGGCGACAACGACGAGGATGACGACGAGGAAGAGAATCGAGCCCATGACGCCTTGGTCTCCGGGGAGGTTGCTGCCAATGTGCCGTTGTGCGATGAGGCTGGCAAGGGAGGCGGGCGGTACGTATGCTGTGGGGGCAATCGGCAATCAGAGGGCGGTGGGCGGATGAGTTGCCAGACGGCAAGGTACGCAGTGGTGGGCAGGATGCGGAGGGTGGGACTCAGGGCGGGCGCGGCGCTTCTGTTGTGCGCCAGTGCCTCCGTGCCCTTGTGCCCGCCGCTCGAGGCCCAGGCGCCCGACATCACGGTGGTCGGGAACCCAGCCTTCCGGCCGACCGCGGTGCTCCTGCCGCACTTCCAGTTCTGGGTGGCGGTGGACAGTGCGGCGGGCGGCGTGGTGCTCCGGGACGTCACGATCAACCCGGTGACCTTTACCGGGTGGGTCCGCGTGGAGGGTTTCCAGCCGGGCGAGCGTGCGCCGGAGGCCCCACTGTTCTCCGACAGCGTGCGCTTCTCCTCCGATGGGCGGGTGACGCTGCTGGTGGCGGATTCGGCCACCGGGGCGCCGCTGGCGGTTGAGGCCCAGGGCGATACCGCGGCGGCGGCGGGGAAGCTGGTCATCACCGCTCCGCGCTGGCCGTACGGGCGCGTCGTGCTCGTCACGATCGATCCCGCGGACCTCTACGAACATCGCTGGCGCTCGGTCGGGTACGGGGTGCGCGACCGGATCCGCGTGGATGACGGTCGCCACATTGCGTTCCTGCGGGACACGACCGTCGCCCACACGGTGATCGCCGTCGCGCCCGGGCGCGGCACGCGAGCGGCGATCCGGACCGAGACGACCTCGATCGTGCTGACCAGCGCCTTCGGCGGCGCGGTGGGCCGGGAGCGCCGCTCGGTTGGACGCCTGGTGTTGGCCCTGGAGCCCGCGCGCGACAGCACGGGCCGCATTCGCGCCGAGGTGGTCTTCGGCCGGGGCAGCACAGAGGACGAGGCGGTGACCGCCCTGGCGCAGGCGATCGGCGGCGACCCGGCCCCGCACGTGGCGGTGGGTCCGCGCGTGACGACGCCGTCGCCGGACGTCGCCATCCTGCTCGCGCACGTGCTGGCGGCCGCGCAGCCGATGCTGCGCTACGATCGCATCGCCACGTTCCGCAACATGCCGGCCGGGTCGTACACCTTCCTCGCGGCCTTCGATCGCGACGGGTGGTACGGTGCGACCACCGCGCTGCAGCTTGGGGACCCCGAAGTCGTCTGCTCCGAGTATGCGCTGATGAAGCAGTTCGCCGACCCGTCCGGCGCGCAGCGCCACGAGATCTGGAACCGGCTCGGCGCGCAGGGGCGCTACGTCTGGACCGACGACTGGGGCGGACGCTGGATGGGGGACAAGGACCCGTACCAGATCCTCAAGGGGTATGCATGCTATCGCGCGACGCAGGATACCGCCTGGCTCGCGATGGAGCTGCGGTACCTGCGGGGCGTCGCGCGCTACGTGCTGCGGACCGACCGCAAGGGCGACGGCCTCGTCGAGGGGGTGAGCTTCGGCACCTACTCCGAGATGTCGCCGCTGTCACCCACCGACCAGCCGTACCTCACCGAAGACCCCTACGTCAACGCGCTGGCCGCCTACGCGCTCGACCGGCTCGCCGAACTCGAAGACGAAGCGGCGTGGGGGCTTCCGGGCGCCGGGCTTGGCGACAGCGCGGTCGCGTGGCGCACCGCGGCGGCGCGCATCCGCGCCGCCCTCCCGGCACTGTGGCGCCCGCAACTGGGGTGGTTCACCTATCACGCGATGGCAGATAGTGTCGCCAGCTGGGACCACTACCACCTGCAGCCGGTGGACGCGCTGGTGTTCGGCGCGGTGGCCGATACGGCCCTGCAGGCCGCGATGGTCGGCACACTGCTCAGGCCCCAGTGGTGGGACGCGCGCAACCGCGGCTTCTTCGCGGTGCCGAGCGACGACCCCTGGTTCAACCGCGGCGGCTACTGGACCGGCTGGGGCTGGCACATCATGGACTTCAAGGCGCTGGAGGCGGTCTTCCGGTACGGGTCGGCCGAGCAGCGCCGGGTGGCGTGGCAACGGCTGGGCGACGAGGCGTCGCGGATCATCCGCGTCAACTACGGGCGGCCGGGGGAGCGGGGCGACAACAACGGGCTCTTCATGTTCTCGGCGGGCTCGTATCTCGACCTTCTCGCCCGGGGGCTGTTCGGCGTGGACGAGCACCTGGATTCACTCGAGGTGGCGCCGCACGTGGACGGCATCGCCGACGATTCGACTTGGCGCCTGGATGGCTGGAAGATCAGCCGCGACTCGCTGACCGTCGCCTACCGGCCGGCGGCGCGCCAGGCGACCATCGGCCTCGCCGCGGCGCATCACACGCGGCTGGTGCTGCGCTTCCCGTGGCTGGCGGCAGGGTCGTGCGTGGAGCTGCGGCGGGGCGCGGCCCCGGTGGAGCACCCCAGCCTGACGTACCGGACCGACGGTTCGGCTTACCTGGACCTGCGGGGCTTCTACGAGCCCGCGGCGCTCACGCTGTCGGCGCGGCCCTGCGGTAGCTAGCGGCGACCGTCAGGATCCAGATCCAACCCAACAGCGCGAGCGCGTGCGGCCGCGAGGCCGTGCGCAGCAGCAGCACGAAGTTGATCGGGAAAGCGAACGCGGAGCCCAGCCGCGTCTCCGGCAGCCAGCGCCGCAGGGCCACCACCTGATTCGCCGCCACGCCGCCGGCGCGGAACCGCGCCAGGATCGCCCGCGTCAGGGCGCTGTCGCCGAGCGAGCGCCACCCGGGCAGCCGCACCACGTTCCAGACCGTCGCCGCGTTCCCGAATCCGTGCATGTCGGTCGAGCCGAACATCGGGTGGTTCTCCAGCCGGGACCACGAGATCACCGTACGCCGGCCGGAAGGCGGCAGGTCCATCGCCTGCGGCGCGCTGGTCCAGATCTCAAAACCGTTCACGCCCCACTCACTCAGCTGGCCGAACTCGGCGCCGGAGTGGCGCCTCCAGTCCTCAGGCAGGGTCGGGACGAGGAAGACGGAGTCCGCGTGCAGGCGGCGAATTAACGCGCCGGTGGAGTCCCACGACGCGTCGTACGGCTGGTTGGAGACGGCGTCGGTATTGCCCAGCGCCAGGACGTGAATCCCCGAGAGCGAAATCTCCTCGCCGTCGAGCAGGCGCGGCCGCCGGAGCGGCGCGTCGAGCCGCCACGCCTTCGCTGCCCCGAAGACGTTGTGGTCGGTGACGAATGCCGCGTCGAAGCCTGCGCGTGCGTGCCACGCGGCGTTCTGAGCCGCGCCGAAACCCCTCCGCCCGTCGTGTGAGAGCGCGGTGTGGGAGTGCACGTCGAGGACGAGCGCGTCGGGACTCGTCGCGACCAGCCGCGGGATCGAACGCGAGGCGAGCGCGCCCCAGCCGACAAACGCAGCGAGGCCGCAGACGAAGAGCGCAGCGTACACCACTTCGCGGAGCGCCCGCCGGCCCGCGCCCACGCCGCGTGCGGCCAGCCGGGTGATCGCGTACGCAACCACGGCCCAGGCCGCACATCCGATCAGGTCGCGCCGGGATCCGCCGTTCAGCCAATCGGCGAGGAGGGTGAAGGGCGCGAAGACGACGTGGAAGAACGGGTACGCGACCCGCGCGGCGGTGGGAGGCGTCCAGGCGACGACGTCAATCAGCGGATCGAGGGGAAAGAGCTGCGCGACGATGACGCAGGCCGACAGCGCCAGGGGCAGTCGCCAGCGCAGCCGCATGCGGCGCTACGATCCCGACTCGCCCGCCGATTCGCGGACGGCGCGCGCCAGCCGCTCCGCCAGCCGCTGACGCTGGGCCGCGGTGCGCGCCGCGGGGTGGTCCTGACGCAGCGCGAACTCGGCTCCGTCCTCCAGCGGGATGCGATACCACGCCCCCACCGGAGCATTCGCCTGCTGCCCTGCGCCCGCCCCGGCTCCCTCCGCTGGAAGGCGGTGGCCGACGGCCCGCGCGACCCGCCCCCGCGGCGCGACGATGCTCCGGAAGTCAATCTCCTCGGGCGTCGGAAGGTTGCCGAGTGAGGCGGCCACGCGCTTCTCCAGGACATCGCCCGGCGAGTCCGTGATGTCCTTGGTGATCGTGGCCAGCGTGGCACCTTCCATCTGCCGCAGCTTGATCGAGAGCAGCTGGAGCAGGTGGCGGTAACCGTAGGTCGCCGCTGTCCCGCGGCCCTCCGGCGGGCTCATCAGGCGACGCGTCACGTAGAAGCGGATCGTGCGGTCGGACGGCTGGCTCTGCGCCGCGGCGTTGATCGGCGTGACGCCGGAGGCGTTCAGGATCCCGCCGGACAAGGCCGCCAGGTCGCGGATGTTCCAGGGGGCGAGCTTGGCGTATTCGCGGAGAGCCAGAAGGGGGTCGCTCATGGTATGCAGATTTCATATCCCGCCGCCGCGCGCAGCGCAAGGAGGGGCCGGGGCTGCCGGGCCTTGACGCCTTTCCGGCCTGTCTCCCGGCGTTTGTGGCCGCGCGGCAGGGCTTTAGCCTGCCCGCCCCAATCTCGGCGCACTTCTTGCTGGTTTTCGCGGCCGGCCCCTTTGGAGCGGAGTGCATGGCCCAGTACAGGATCGCGTGGCTGCCGGGCGACGGGATCGGCAAGGACGTCATGGATGCGGCGCGGATCGTCCTCGACGGCATCCGCCTGGACGCGGAGTACGTGCCCGGCGACATCGGCTGGGATTTCTGGTGCCGGGAGGGCGACGCGCTGCCGGCCCGCACGATCCAGCTGCTGAAGGGCGTGCACGCGGCGATGTTCGGCGCCATCACCTCGAAGCCGGTGCGGGCGGCGGAGGCTGAGTTGGAGCTGCCGCTCCGAGGCACCGGTCTGGTGTACCGCTCGCCCATCGTCCGGATGCGACAGATGTTCGACCTGTACGTCTGTCTGCGTCCGTGCAAGGCCTACCCGGGCAATCCGCTGAACTTCAAGGACGGCATTAACCTCGTGATCTTCCGCGAAAACACGGAAGACCTCTACGCCGGCGTCGAGTTCGGCCCGGTGCCGGCCGAACTCGCGGCGACGCTCGCCAAGGTCTCGAAGCCGTTCGCGCCGTTCAAGGACCTCGCCCCGGACGCGTACGCGATCTCCTGCAAGGTCAACACGCGGAAGGGTTCCAGGCGCATCGTGCGCGCGGCCTTCGAGTACGCCGCACAGCACGGCCGGAAGAAGGTCACGGTGGTGCACAAGGCGAACGTGGTGCGCGCCACCGACGGGCTGTTCCTCGAAGAGGCCAGGAAGGCGGCCGCCGACTTTCCCGGCATCGCGATGGACGACGCCAACGTCGACGCGATCTGCATGTGGCTGCTCAAGAACCCGATGAGCTACGAGGTGCTGGTGGCGCCGAATCTGTACGGCGACATCATCTCCGACCTGGCGGCGCAGATGGTGGGCGGGCTCGGCTTCGGCTGCTCGGGGAACATCGGGGAAAAGCTGGCGGTGTTCGAGCCCTCGCACGGTTCGGCCCCGAAGTACGCCGGCCAGTACAAGGTCAATCCCATCGCCACCATCCTCGCCGCGAAGATGATGCTCGACTGGCTGGGCGAAGCGGCGAAGGCCGAGCGACTCGAGCGGGCGGTGGCGGCGGTGATCCGCGCCGGGCAGGTGCGAACCTACGACATGGGCGGAACCAGCACTACCCTGGAAGTCGCCGAGGCCGTGGCGCGCCAAATCAGGGGCTGAGGGACATGGACGTGGCCGCGCGCGGCGTCGTGCTCCACGAGGTCGGCCCCCGGGACGGCCTCCAGATGGAGCGGCAGGTCGTCCCGACCGGGCAGAAGGCGCGGTGGATCCGCGACCTGCTCGCGTCGGGCGTGGACGTCGTGCAGGTCGGTTCGTTCGTCCATCCCGACAAGGTGCCCCAGATGGCGGACACGGACCGGCTGTTCGCGGAGCTTGGCAAGCCGGACGGCGCGACGCTCTCGGCGCTGGTGCTGAACGAGAAGGGGCTGGAGCGCGGCCTGGCGTGCGGCGTGGAGCTGTTCTGCATGGGTGTCTCCGCCAGCGAGACGCACAGCCGCAAGAACACCGGGATGTCGATCGCCGAGGCAACCGGGCGCATCATCTCCATCGCGCGGCGGGCCGTGGAGGCGAAGCGACAGGTGCAGGTGTCGGTACAATCGGCGTTCGGCTGCGGGTACGAGGGTGCGGTGCCCCAGGACCGCGTGCTGGGTCTCGTGCGCCGCTTCCTCGACGCGGGGCTGACGCGTATCAGCCTGGCGGACACGGCGGGGCACGCGGTGCCCGACCAGGTCGAGCGGCTGTATGAAGCCGTCTTCGCCGCCGCCGGCGTCGAGGCGGCCTGCCACTTCCACAACACGTACGGTCTCGCGCTCGCCAACTGCTGGGCGGCGATGCGCGCCGGCGTGACGTGGTTCGAGTCGTCGGTCGCCGGTTTGGGCGGCTGCCCGTTCACCAAGATCGCGGGCGGCAACACGTGCACCGAGGACTTCGTGCACCTGCTGCAGCGCTCGGGACTGCGCACCGACATCCGGCTCGACCGGCTGATCGCGGTCGCCGGCGACGTGAGCCGGTTCTTCGGGCGCGAGCTGCCGGGCACGATCTATCGCACCGGCACGATCACGGACGCCGTGGCGGGGCAATCATGACGGCCTCGAAGCTGCTCGCCGGCGTCCGGGTCCTGGACCTCACGAACGTGCTGAGTGGTCCGTTCGCGACGCTGCACCTCGCGCTGCTGGGCGCGGAGGTGATCAAGATCGAGAACCCCGTGGACGGAGACCTCGCGCGCAAACTGGGCAACGTCCCGGAGCTGAACGACCGGCTCATGGGCACCAGCTTCCTCGCCCAGAACGCCAACAAGAAGTCGGTGACGCTGAACCTCAAGGAGCCGGAGGCGAAGGAGATCTTCCTCAAGCTCGCCACGACGGCCGACGTCGTCGTCGAGAACTTCCGTCCCGGGGTGATGGAACGGCTGGGCCTGTCGTACGCCGTGCTGGCGGCGGCGAATCCGCGCCTGGTGTACTGCGCGATCTCCGGTTTCGGGCAGACCGGGCCGGACGCGCTCAAGCCCGCCTACGACCAGATCATCCAGGGCCTGAGCGGGATCATGGCGATCAACGGCGACGAGCGGCTGAACCCGCTGCGCTGCGGCTTCCCGGTGTGCGACACGGTCGGCGGGCTGAACGCCGCGTTCGCCATCATGGGTGCACTCTTTCACCGGGAGCGCGCCGGCGAAGGGCAGTACATCGACGTCGCGCTCGTCGACTCGATCATGCCGCTGATGGGCTGGGTGGCGGCCAACCTGCTGATCGGCCACCAGCAGCCCCAGCTCCTCGGGAACGACAACTTCACCGCGGCGCCTTCCGGCACGTTCGCCACCCAGGACGGGGCAATCAACATCGCCGCCAACAAGCAGGAGCAGTGGGAGGCGGTCGCCGACGAGCTGGGGGTGCCCGAGCTCAAGCGTGATCCCCGGTTCGCCAAGCGCGACGCCCGCAAGCAGAACCGCCGGGCGCTGACGCCCCTGCTCGAGGAGCGGCTCAAGCTGGACACGACGGAGCACTGGGTCGTGCGGCTCAACGACAAGGGCGTGCCCTCGGGGGCCATCCTCGGCCTGGAGGATGCGCTGGGCCAGGCGCAGGTCGCCCATCGCGGAACGGTGCAGACGGTATTCGCCGAGGGGATCGGGGAGCTGAAGCTGCTCGGCCTGACGGCGCAGTTCGAGAAGACCCCGGGCGGAATCGAATCGCCGCCGCCCCGCCTCTCGGAGCACACCGAGGAGATCCTGAGCAGCCTTGGGCTTACGCCCGACGACATCGCGCGGCTCCGGAAGGCTGGGGTCGTGTGACGGAGGTGAGGGCAACATGGGCATGACGGTCGTACAGAAGATTCTGGCGCGGGCGGCGCGGAAGCCCGCGGTCGCGGTGGGGGACGTCGTGGAGCCCGCGGTGGACCTGGCCATGAGCCACGAGAACGCGGCGCTGGTGATCAACCAGTTTCAGGCGATCTACGAGGGTACCGGGCTCGAGCCCACGCTGTGGGATGCGTCGCGGATCGCCATCGTCTTCGATCACCGGGTGCCCGCCGAGTCGCCGAAGACCGCGACCAACCAGAAGAAGATTCGCGCGTTCGTCGGCGCCAAGGACATCGCCAAGTTCCACGACATCCGGGGGGACTGTGGCGGGATCTGCCACCAGATCCTGCCGGAGAATGGCTACGTCCGGCCCGGCCAGGTCGTCGTCGGGACGGACTCGCACACCACCAGCCACGGCGCGCTCGGCGCCTTCGCCTTCGGGATCGGCGCCACGGAGATGGCGAGCGTCTGGGCGCTCGGCTACGCGGTCAACGTCGAGGTGCCCGCCACCATCAAGGTGAACGTCACCGGCGTAATGCCGCCGATGGTGGGCCCCAAGGACCTGATCCTCCATCTCGTCGGCACCCTCGGCGCGGCGGGCGCGACCTTTCGCGTCCTGGAGTTTCATGGCGAGACGATCCGGCAGATGTCTACCTCGGGGCGCCTCACCCTCTGCAACATGGCGGTCGAGGCGGGTGCGACCTCCGGCATCGTCCCCGCCGACGCAGAGACGCTCCGCTACCTGAAGGACGAGGCAGGGGTGCTCGAGGCGGTCCATCCAGTGGTGCCCGATCCGGACGCCGCGTACGAGCGCGTGGTGGACGTGGACGTATCGGCGCTGGCGCCGCAGATCGCCTGCCCGCACACGGTGGACAACGTCCGGCCGGTTGGCGAGGTGGTGGGCCAGCACGTGGACCAGATCGTCATCGGCTCGTGCACCAACGGGCGACTGGACGACCTCGCCGTCGCCGCGCGCATCCTCAAAGGCAAGAAGGTGGCGGCGCGCACGCGGATGCTGGTCTTCCCGGCATCCGGCCGCATTTACCAGGAGGCCCTCGCCGCGGGCTACGTCGCCGACCTGATGCAGGCCGGCGCTGTGGTGATGAATGCGGGGTGCGGTCCCTGCCTGGGCGTGCACGAAGGCGCCCTAGGTGACGGCGAGGTCGCACTCTCGACGACCAACCGGAACTTCAAGGGGCGGATGGGCAATCCGACGTCCGACGTCTACCTGTGCTCGCCGGCGGTGGCCGCCGCCTCGGCACTGGCGGGCGTGATCACCGACCCGCGGCAGGAGGGCGAACGGTGAGCGCGACGACTGTGGTGCTGGTGCTGGGCGACGACGTCTCCACCGACGTCATCTACCCGGGGCGCTACATGGCGACGGTGTTGCCTTCGGAGACGCCGCAGTACGCGTTCGCCGACCTCGGAGCCTTCAACGCGAAGCTCAAGGAAGGCGCGGTGCCCGCCGGGAGCGCGGTAGTCGCCGGGAAGAACTTCGGCTGCGGCTCCTCGCGCGAGCAGGCGGTGTCGGCCCTCAAGGGGCACGAGCTGGTGGTCGTGGCGGAGAGCTTCGCCCGCATCTTCCTCCAGAACGCCATCAACCTCGGGCTGCGACTGGTCGAGGCGCCGGGCGTCACGGCGGCCGAGGGCGATGAGCTGGCGATTGGCCCGGCGGAGGTTGTGAACGTGACGAGCGGCCGGCGGTGCGCCGTCCGCCCGCTGCCCGCGGCGCGCCAGGCGATCATCGAGGCCGGCGGGCTCATCGCCTACACGCGCCGGCGGCTGCTGGCGCTCGCGGGTACCCGCTAAGGCGAGGTGCCGGCGGGAGGTTCCACCTTGGGGAGGCCCGCGCCGCGGACCCGTCCCCACAGCGCTACGATCGCGATCACAACCCCGCCCACCTGGCTCGTCGCGGCGGCGAGCCCTACGAAGCTCCAGGCCTGCGCAGCGAACGCCAGGTCGAAGAACTCGGTGATCGCGCGGATCAAAGTTCCAGCGGTGAGCAGCACGTAGGCGAACCCTACCAGGTTCGGGTACGGCCCGATCAGCTGGCCGCGGCCCGAGCGCGGGAACAGCCAGTAGGCCACGCCGAAGATCATCATCAGCAAGAAGCCCACGAGCAGCACATGCACGTGTGCCACGACCATTCCGTGGCTGATCACGCCCCCCGCTGTCGTCTGGAACTCGATCCACAGGCCGCCCACCAGGCCAAGCGCGAGAAACAGGAAGGCCGTCCTGAGATAGAGGCGCACGAGGATGTGCATGCCGCAGTCTAGCGGCCGATCACGGGCACGGCCAGGGTGACGGCGGGCCGCGAGGACCGTTCGCTCCGGGCCGCGAGAAACCGATACCGGGCGGTGGGCGCGCCGCCGCTAGCGTACCCGCGTGCGCCAGGGCTTCACGCTGCCGGAACTGCTCTCCGTGATCACGATCGCGGGGGTCCTGTTGTCCATCGTGACTCCGCCCCTGGGGCGCGCGCTGGATCAGGCCGCCGTGCACGAAAGCGTCGAGCGCTTCGCGGCGCTCCACGCCACAGCGCGCCAGTTCGCCATCTCGCGCAACACGCTCGCTCGGCTCGAGTTGGACCGTACGCAGCGCACCGCGACGCTGTCCGTGCGGCGCGCTCCTACGGCGTGGGATACGGTGGGCAGCTATCCGCTCGGCTCCGCCTCAATCGCCTGCACCAACCCGACCATCATCTTCGGTCCGCTCGGCCTCGGTTACGGCACCTCCAACACGAGGGTGATCTTCGCGCGCGGCATCTCCGCCGACACGGTCACCACGTCACGCACCGGGCGGCTCCGCCGCTAGCGGCCCACATCCTTCGGCCCCCGGGTCGCTTGCTTCTTCCACCGTTGAGCTGGAGCAGCCGCAGCGATGCCTACGATGCTGCGACGGGGCGCGCGGCATAGGGTGCGCAGATCTCCTGGGCCACCTTGGCGAAGGTCCGCGGCGAGAGGCCGAACCGCGACGCGACAGCGTTGTCGGCCGTCGTGTTTCCCTCCAGGAGCATCTGCAGCTGGTCCGACGTGATGGGGAGGGCGTTGGGCAGCGCCGCGCCCGCGGCCGCGGCGAACCGCGCTACGCCCACGGGGACCGCGATCCGCCGCCGGCGCACGCCGAGCGCGGACTCGAGATGGTCCAGCATCTGGTGGTAGCTCAGCCGCTCCGGCCCGCCGAGGTCGAAGCTGCCGCGCAAGTCCGCACGCTCCAGGGCGAGCGCGAACACCTCGGCCATGTCCCCCAGCCAGATGGGTTGCATCTCGTAGCGCCCGTCGCCGATTACAGGCACGACCGGTGAGAAGCGGATCATGTCCACCATCATTCGCAGCGCCGCGTTCCCAGGCCCTGCGACGAGCGACGGCCTGAGTATCACATGCGCCAGCCCGCTCGCACGTATGACTTCCTCTGCCTGCCACTTGGTGCTGTAGTACCGGGTCGACGCCGCCGCCCGCGCGCCCAGGGCGCTCATGTGCAGCATGAGCGGGACGCCGGCCTGTCGGGCCGCGCCGACCACCGCTTCGGTGCCGGCGACATGCACCGACTCGAATGTCTGCCGACCGTCTTCCACGATGATGCCGACCAGGTGGACAACTGCGCCTACGCCCTCGACCAGGCTTCGCAGCGCCGCCGGATTGCCGAGGCTGCCAGCGACGAGTTGGACACCAAGATCCCGGAGGATACCGGCGCGATCCGGTTTGCGGACCAGGGCCCGGACCTCATGGTCGCGCCGGAGCAGCTTCTCGACGACCGCCCTGCCTACGTAGCCGGTCCCGCCCGCGATGGCGATGCGCATAGGTGCCAAGATGCTGCCTGCCAACGAGGACCGAAACCCGAAGAGAAAACTGACCGTAGTACACGTAGGTTGACCACAACTGCGGTCTAATAGTATACTACAGTCGCATATGACTGATCACCATTCAATGCTCAGCGCTGAGGTCTGTGAACTGTGACAGAGGTGACGCTAGGACGGCGGGAGAGGAAGAAGGAGGAGACGCGGCGGCGCATTACGATGGCGGCGCTCGAGCTCTTCCACGAGAGGGGTTTCGAGGCGACGACGGTGGACGAGATCACCGAGCGCGCCGACGTCGCGAAGGGCACGTTCTTCAACTACTTCCCGCGCAAGGAGTCGGTGCTCGCGGCTTTGAGCGAGGAGTGGATGGAGCGGGCGGAGGAGCACGCGTCGCAGCACGGCCGCACGGCTTCCGAGCGCATCCTGGCGTTGTTCGGCGGGGTGGCGGAGTCCTACGGCCAGGATCGGGGGCTGGCGCGCATGCTGCTCCGGGTGAGCATGGAGCGGATGGTCTGCCCGGAGCCCGACGTCTCCCGGACCGGCTTGTACCAGCGCGTGGTGCAGGCCGTGCAGGACGGCCAGGCCAGCGGGGAGTTCAGGTCGGAGCTGCCCGTGGACTCCGTCTTTGGTGTCGTGGCGTCGGTCTTCATGGGCACGCTGATCTGGTGGGTGGGCGGCGGGCCGCACCAGACGGTCGTGGCGCACAGCACGGTCAGCCTGCACGACGCGGTCGAATCTCAGCTTTCCGTCGCCCTGAACGGCATCCGCCGTCCGGCGGCGGCTGGTCCTTCGGAGTAGTCCCATGCGCATCGCAGCCAGCGTGCTTCTCGCCCTGGTGCCCGCCGTCGTGGCGGCGCAGCAGCCGACGCGCTCCCCGGTCCGCCTGACGCTGCAGGATGCCATCGAGCGCGCGCTGCGCTCGGGCAACGAGGTACGGATCGCGGAGGCTGGGGTGCACCAGGCCGAGGGTCAAGTGACGGAGGCCTGGTCGTCGGCACTGCCGGAGATCAGGGCGAGCGTCACCTACCAGCGCACCTTCGCGTCCGTGTTCGACATGTCGACGGGGCCCGCCTTGGCGCCGTACAGCCCGGACACGACGGCCTCGCTCGCCGCGCGCATCCGCTATCTGGAGCAGGAGTACCCGAACGCGGTCATCCGAGGCCTCGGTGGCCTGTTCTCCGACCTGCCATTCGGGCGGCCCAACACCTACATCGCCGCACTCACGTTCAGCCAGACGCTGTTCCAGGGCGGGAAGGTGGGGGCGGGGATCGCCGGGGCGCACGCGTATGAGCAAGCCGCGCGGGCGCAGCTCGACGAGACGCGCCGGGACGTGACGTACCGCGTGACCCAGGCGTATCTCAACGCGCTCTACGCCGAGCGCATCGTGGACATCACGGAAGCCTCCCAGGTCCAGGTCAACGACCAGCTGCACCGCGTGTCGCTCAACCACCAGGTCGGTTCATCGGCCGATTACGATCTGCTGCGCGCCCAGGTCGAGGCGGCCAACCAGGAGCCGCTGGTGATCGCGGCACGCAACAGCCGCGACATCGCCCTGCTGGAGGTGCGGCGGCTGGTCAACATGCCGGCCGACCAGCCGGTCGAGCTGGCGAGCGGGTTGCTGGTGACGCCCGCCGAGGCGCTGCCGCGCGTGGATTCGGTGGCGCTGAATCTCGATGCGGCGGGCCGGGCCGCGATCGAAGCGGCGCAGGCGACGGTGGAATTTCGCCGGCAGGCGGTCCGAGTCTACCACGGCGACTACTACCCGTCGCTCAAGCTCACCAGCTCGTTCGGGGGCCAGGCGTTTCCCGTGGGGACGTTCCCGTCCGGGATCGGCGACTTCCGACGCGACTGGAGCGCCTCGCTGGTGTTCTCGATGCCGCTGTTCAATGGGTTCAAGACCCACGGCGTGGTGACGCAGGCTGAGGCGGAGCTGTCGCGGGCCCAGGCCCAGCTCTCGCAGACCAGGGAGAGCGTGGCCATCGAGATCGAGCAGGCCCGGGCGGAGATCGCGCGGGCGCAAGCGCTCGTGGCGGCGCGGCATGTGACCGTGGGGCAGGCGGAGCGGGCGCAGCACCTGGCGTCGGTCCGGTACGCCAACGGGATCGCGACCGCGCTCGAGGTGTCGGATGCCCGGCTGGCGCTGGAGCAGGCCAGCGTCAACGAGGCACAGGCGACGCACGACTACCTGCTCGCCATCGCGGCGCTGGAGCGGGCGCTGGGACACCCGGTGCCGCTGCAGAAGGCAGGGAGCAGGGTGGCAGAAGGGCAGTAGAGTTGCCAGACGGCAAGGTGGAAGTGGTTACCAGGCTCGAGCCGTAAGACGACGGAAAAGGACGTGCAGCCCATGACGGCATATCGGTGGGGACCGGTCCTCGTGCTCGCAACCGCAGCGGCGGCTGTAGCGGCGTGCGGAGGAAAGAGGGCGGGCGGCGCGGCCAAGGCGGAGGACGCCCCCAACGCTGCGACTCTCAATCTGGCGGACGTCACCGTCGCGCTCCGTGCCACGCTGCGGTCGGGTATCCCGCTGAGCGGGGCCCTCGAACCCAAGGTGCGCGTCACCGTCGGCGCTCCGATGGCGGAGCAGTTGATCGAGATGTACGTGAACGAGGGGGACCGGGTTCAGCAGGGGCAGCCGCTGGCCAAGTTCAAGGACCAGGTGCTGCAGGCGGCTGCGGCGTACGCGAACACCGACGTGGCGACGCAGCGCATGAACGTGCGCGTGGCGGAGGCGGAATCGGCCCGGGCGGTCGCGCTGTTCGCCGAGGGCGCGATCGCGCAGCGCGACCGCGACAACGCGCTGGCGGCGCTGGAGGGTGCGCACTCCCGGCTGTCGCTGGCCGTTTCGCAGGCGGCCAATGCCGAAGACCGCTTGAGGAGCGCGGTGCTCACGGCGCCCGCCGCGGGCGTGGTCAGCAAGCGGTACGTCCAGGCGGGCGACCGGGTGGACAACGGCAAGCCGGTGCTTGAGGTCGTGGACACGCGCGTGCTGCAGTTGTCGGCGTCCGTGCCGACCGAGTGGCTCGCGGAGCTGAAGGTCGGCCGTCCGGTGAGTCTGACGGTGTCGCAGCTCGACTCGAGCCAGGTTTCGGGGCGCATCAGCCGGATCAATCCGACCGCCGATCCGGCGACCCGCCAGATCCAGATCTACGTCGACGTGCCGAACCCGCGCGAGACGCTGGTCGGTGGGCTGTTCGTGTCGGGCCGGGTCGTGACGAAGGAGGCCATGCGCGTCGTTGCGGTGCCACGCGCTGCCGTACGCTACGAGGGCGAGGACCGGACCCCGTACGTCTACGTGGTGAACCACGGCAGGATCGCCCGGCGGCCGGTGGGCGTCGGGATCAGTGATGATGACGTTGGGCTGGTGGAAATCACCCGGGCCGTCGTTGCGGGCGACACCGTGGTGATCGGCCCGATCGAAGGCCTCGGTGACGGCACGCCGGTGGCGATCGGCGCCGGGGCAGCGCCAGCGGCCGCCGGGCCGCCGAAGCGATAGGGGAGCGACGCGATGTTCCTCTCGAACCTCTCCATCAAGCGGCCCGTCTTCGCCACCATGATGATGCTGGCACTCGTCGTGCTGGGCCTCTTCTCGCTGCGGCGCCTGAAGCTTGACGACATGCCGGACGTCGACCTGCCGTTCGTGATGATCCAGGTCCGCTACCCCGGCGCGAGCACCGAGGCCGTTGAGCGCGACGTCACGAAGAAGATCGAGGAGGCCGTCAACCCGATCGAGGGCGTGGACCGCATGGAGTCGTCCTCACTCGAGGGGTTCTCCACGATCTTCATCCAGTTCACCCTGCAGACCAAGGTCATGAACGCGCAGGCGGACGTGCGCTCCGCGCTGGACGCGATCCGCGGCGACCTGCCGGACGACATCGATCCGCCCGTCGTGTCGCGCTTCGACTTCCGCCAGAACCCGATCGTCAGCCTCGCCCTCTCGGGCCAGGGCTGGGCGCTGCGGGACCTCACGCGGCTCGCCACGGAGACCATCAGCCGGCGGCTGGAGACGGTGGACGGCGTGGGCAGCGTCACGGTGGTGGGCGGACTGGAGCGCGAAATCCATGTCCTGCTTCTGCCGACGCGGATGGACGCGCTGGGGGTGAGCCCCGACCTGGTTATCGCCGCGCTGCGCCGCGAGAACATGGACACGCCGGCCGGCCGGGTCGAGCAGGGCAACGCCGAGCAGTTGGTGCGCGTCAAGGGCCGCATCGTGGACCCGAAGGATTTCGCCACCATCGTGGTGACGACGCGAAACGGCGTGCCGGTGCGGCTGGGTGAGGTGGCGCGCATCGAGGACGCCCAGGAGGAGGAGCGCACCCTCGCGGAGTTCTCCGGCAAGCGCTCGATCGGCATTGACATCCGCAAGGTGTCGGGCGCCAACACCGTGGACGTCGCCGACGGCATCAAGCGGGTGATGGTGCAGCTCAACGCCGAGCTGCCTTCCGGCGTGCAGCTGGAGGTGGTGCGCGACAACTCGACCTGGATCAGGGGCTCGCTCGCCGACGTGCAGCTGGCGCTGGTGCTGGGTGCGCTGCTCACGGTGCTGGTCGTCTTCATCTTCCTGAACTCGTGGCGCTCGACGGTGATCACCGGGCTCACACTGCCGGTGTCCATCATCTCGGCGTTCCTCGTGATCTACGCCATGAACTTCACGATCAACTCGTTGACGCTGATGGCGCTGTCGCTGGCGGTAGGGATCCTGATTGACGACGCCATCGTAGTCCGCGAGAACATCGTCCGTCACGTCGAGCACGGGGAAGACCACTACACCGCCGCGAACGCGGCGACGAGCGAGATCGGCTTCGCCGTGTTCGCGACCACCATGTCCATCTTGGCTGTATTCGTCCCGGTGGGCTTCATGGGCGGCATCGTGGGTCGGTTCTTCTACCAGTTCGGCATCACGGTCGCCTTCGCGGTGGCGGTCTCGCTCTTCGTGTCGTTCACCCTCGACCCGATGCTGTCGTCGCTGTGGTACGACCCGCAGGCGGCGGGTCACGTCGAGCGGGGCCCCATCGGCAAGCGGCTGGAGCGTTTTAACGCCACGGTCCGGGCGGTGGGCCAGCGGTACCGCGGCGTGATTGCGTGGGCCCTCGACCATCGCCCTGCCGTGGTGGGGATCGCCGCGGGCGCGTTCCTGGCGGCCATCGCCCTGATGGGCGTCGGGGCGGTCGGTGGGCAGTTCTCGCCGATCACCGACCGCAGCGAGTTGCTGGTGACGATCCAGACGCCGGTCGGTTCGTCGGTTTCCTACACGCGGGCCAAGGGCGAGGAGGTCGACCGGTTGCTGCGCGCGCGGCCCGAAGTGGCGTACACGTATTTCACCATCGGTGGCGGCATGCAGCACACGGTCACCGACGGCACGATCTACGTCCGCATGAAGCCCAAGGGCGAGCGGAAGCTGAGCGAGCAGGCCTTCCAGTTGGTGTTGCGGCAGACGCTGGCTTCGCTCAAGGGAGTGAAGACCGGCATCAGCGAGGCGTCCGGCATGGGCGGCGGCCAGCTGCCGGTGCAGGTGAACATCCTGGGTCCCGACGTGTCCCGGCTGCAGGAGCTGAACGACCGGATGATGGCGGCCATCAAGGACGTGCCCGGGCTCGTGGATCTCAAGTCGAGCCTGGAGGGGCGCAAGCCGGAATACGTGATCGACGTGAATCGGGACCTCGCGACCAACGTGGGGCTCTCGATCGGCTCGCTCTCCAACACCCTGCGCGTCGTGCTGGCGGGCCAGACCGCGACCAGCTACGAGGACGAGACGGGGCTCACGCACGACGTAGTGGTGCGCGTCGCACCGGAGTACCGCACCTCGTTCGATGACCTCTCGCGCATTCCGGTCGCCACCAGCGCGCTCAACCCGCGGACCCTCTCGCCGGTGATGGTGCCGCTCGGCCAGGTGGCCCAGATCCATCCCAGCGGGGCGCCCGCGGAGATCAGGCGCCTCTCGCTGGAACGCATGGCCCGGCTGGAGGGGAACTACCAGGGCCGGGCGCTGACCAAGGTGATGGGAGACATCAAGAAGCGGATGGCCACGGTCCCACTGCCGCCCGGCTACCGGATCGACATCGGCGGGGAGCAGAAGATGTTCGGGGAGACGGTGGGCTATATCCTCGAGTCGCTGACGCTCGCGATCATCTTCGTCTACCTGATCCTGGCATCCCAGTTCGGCTCCTTCCTCCAGCCGCTGGCGATCATGCTGTCGCTGCCACTCTCGATCGTGGGCGTGCTGGTCGCGCTGCTGCTGACGGGTGATACGTTCAACATGCTCAGCATGATCGGGCTCATCATGCTGATGGGCCTGGTGACCAAGAACGCGATCCTGCTGGTGGACTTCGCCAACAAGGCGCGGGCGCGGGGGGCGACGCGGCGCCAGGCGCTGATCGACGCGGGCGAGATCCGCTTCCGTCCGATCATGATGACCACCTGCTCGATGATCTTCGGGATGCTTCCGACGGCGCTGGCGCTGGGCGAGGGCGGCGAGTTCCGCGCCCCGATGGCGCGCGCCGTGATTGGCGGCCTGATTACGTCGACGATGCTGACGCTGATCGTGGTGCCGGTCGTGTACGCGTATCTCGACGACGTCGGCGGGCGGGCGGTCGCTTGGCTGACGGCGGGGAAACGGGCGCGGGCCAAACCAGCGGCAGGCGAGGTTCCGGCGGCGCCGGAGCCGGAGGGCGTGCCGGCGGACTAGCCTGGCCGCTTGCCGTCTTCGCCGTCCGGCAACTTGGCCAGGTCGGTCATCCGGGTCTCGCCCACGTAGGTCGTCGGCTGCTCGAGGTCCAGCTCCGCGAGACGCTTGAGGAGGTCGGCGATGCGCACCAGTTGTTCCCGCGCCAGCGCGAGGGCGGCGCGGCTGGTGGGCGGAAACGCCTTCTCGTCGAGCCGCACGAGGTCGAGTTGCGCGCTCAGCGCCATCAGCGGGTTGTTGATCTCGTGCGAAAGGGCGACCACGATCTCGCCGATCGCCGCCCGCCGCTCCGCTCGAATCAGGTTCTGCTGCGCCGCCGCCAGCTGGCGCTCGATCTCCCGCATCCGCACGACCCGCGCCAGGATCTCCGGCAGCAGCTCCGTGAACCCCTCGTCCTTGATGATGTAGTCGCTGGCGCCGAGGTGCAGCGCTTCCGCCGCGACCCGCTCGCTCCCGTGCCCGGTCATCATGATGACGGAGGCCAGCAGCCCCGCCGCGCGGATCTCGCGCAGGGCGTCGAGCCCGGTGGGCCCACCCTCGAGCCGGTAGTCCATCAGGATGACGTCAGCCTGCGGCGCGAGCTTCACTGCCGCCTCCGCCGTGACGGCGATCCCGGCGAGGCCGAGTCCCGCGTTGGTTACCAGGAGCTGCACGAGCCGGGCCTGCGCCGGATCGTCCTCGACGATGAGCACCCGGGACGCGGGGCGCGCACCCTCCGCCGATTCGCCGCTCACGCCGCCACGAACTCCGCGCGGACCGGCGCGGGAAGCACGCCCGCGCGATGGCCCTCGTCGAGCAGGCGCTGCACCGCACGCCGCCCCGTGGGACCCAGGTCCACGGTGTAGTCGTTGACGTACATCCCGACGAACTGGTCGGTCCGCGCGGCGTCCATCCCGCGCGCGTAGCCCTGCGCGTGGGCCAGCGTCTCGGCGCGATGCGCCAGGCCCCAGACGATGGACGCCTTGAGGTCCCTGGCCACGGCGCGGACCAGCTCGGGCCCGAGATCCTTGCGCACCACGTTGCCGCCGAGCGGGAGGGGGAGGCCGGTGTCACGGCCCCACCACTCGCCGAGATCCTCCCACAGGTGGAGGCCCCGGTCGGCGTAGGTGAGCTGGCCCTCGTGGATCAGCAACCCGACCTCGACCTCGCCCGCGAGGACCGCGTCCTCGATGGCGTCGAACGGCAGCACCCGCGTGCGGGCCCCGCGCTGGTAGAGCCGCAAGGCGAGGTACGCGGTCGTCAACTCTCCGGGAATGCCGACCAGGCGCCCGGCGAGCGCGGTCCGGGGATCCGCGGGCCGGGGCCCCCGCGCCACGAGCCGCGGGCCATAGCGGTCGCCGACGGAAGCGCCGTGCACCAGCAGCGCGTACCGGTCGGCGAGATGGGCGTACGCGTGAAACGACACCGCGCTGACGTCGAGCTCGCCCGCGA
>Ga0209777_10000072_pt1 | contig 167997 bp, 207 predicted proteins | sample FrelakmetHBP12HB_FD_187147 | JGI IMG/M metagenome (GOLD analysis project Ga0209777, IMG submission 187147) | Freshwater lake sediment microbial communities from the University of Notre Dame, USA, for methane emissions studies -HBP12 HB (SPAdes)... | ecosystem: Environmental > Aquatic >...
TAGTTGGTGTAAGTGATGGTTTTAAATATGGCTATGCTCTTGGTGGGAATACAGGTGATGATGTCACCACAGCAGATAGAATAGTTTTTTCTACAGGAGTAACTTCTGCTAATACTGTATCGAAACTTAGTCAAGCTCGTTATATTTTAGCTGGTGTAAGTGACCATACTGTGTAAAATAAAATTAATGATAATAGATGACAAAACAAGACAGGCATTATTGCAGGCGTTTGATGATATTCAACAGCCTCGTACTCCATTTGCTTTAGAGAAGTTAGTGGTTGGAGCTAGGTTTACTATTGAACAGCAGTATGCCCAATGCGTACTAGAAATGTCAATGGCGTATGATAACCTCAGACTTGCTAAACTCAATTGTCAAAAAAAAGAACTAGAAATACAAGAGCTGCCTAACACATTAGTAGGTAAGATAGACCGAGAGATGAAAGAGATTGAACTAGAACAAACTCGACGGGCTATGCTGGGAGCATCACGAGAGTTCGCATTTCTTTTTAACATGTGGCAAAGCTTTCCTAAACGCTATACCCGTGAAGAGCTGAATGATGCCTCTCCTAGAGAGTTTCAACTTCGATTACAGACACAGGCCCAGCAGGATTTAGCTGCCACTGGTCGAATCGGAGTCTCTAATCTAGAAGGTCTGCGCCAGATAGGCATGACTGAGTCATTAGTGTTGTCTTCAGCAGATCATGTACAAGTATTAGATAAAATTGAGCAGAAGTATTTGGCGGAAGGTAAATGTAAAATTCTAATAGGAATTCCAACTGAAAAGAAAATTGAGGGAGCTGCCAGATGCCTAGAAGGCATAAGCTTCCCAGTTGGAGCTGAAATAAAATTATTCAATAACTATGGTAATCCTGTAGCTGATGCGTATAATTTCATAGTAAGAGAAGCTCTTAATGATGATGCTGACTTGTTGATCACTGTCGAGGATGATACCTTTCCACAGGCTGATGCTCTTATTAGATTAGTAGAATTTGTAAGAAGCAATCCTCGAACTGCTGTTGGAGCTTGGTATCCAAGACGGGAAGAGTATAGACAAGGTGTGCATATTATTGTAGGCAAAAATGAACGAGGACCTTTGCCGGATGACGGAAAGGTCCATGAGGTCTATACTTTAGCTATGGGCTGCTCAGTTTATCCTGTTCAAATGTTCCGGGAAATACAAGGACCATGGTTTAAAACCTCTCCACAGTTATCTCAAGATAGTTATTTTAGTCAGTTAGCTAGAGAAGCTGGTTGGAAATTGTTTGTAGATACGAATATTAAGTGTAAGCATATTGATCGGAATACTGGTAAAGTTTACGAATGAATATAGTGAGGTGAGCCTGTGCCAGGTAAAGATTCATATGGAACAGCTGGAAAATGGGTTCATAACAGGGCGCATAGGCTTATGGCAGAAAGTGAAGTGCCTAAGCATATAGCGTATGCCATTGCCACCCAACAAGGACATAAGATCGGTAAGACACCTAAAGGGCATAGAACTAGAGAGGGTGTAATGGAAGCTAAACAAAAATACACAGCTCCCAAGTCGGAGTATCAAAAGACAGCAATGATTGCTGGGTTTTTGGATGAGATGGATAAGATTGCTTTTGATGCCGCTACAGCTATGGAGGCCTTTGGTGTTCCTGGAGCTTTATGGGAGGGGCATCATAAGGGTGGATTAAAGGGGATGGCTACTACGGGGCTTGGTGCTGTAGGTGGTTTAGGTGCGGGTATGCTGGCATCACATTATGTTAAGAAGTTAACTGGTGGGCAGTGGGGGACTAACCATCCAATATTAAAGACTATAGCTGATGCAGCACCTATTGGAATGGGTGGAGTTCTTGGTGGAGCTCTTGGTGGGCATTATACAAAAAAAATAGGACACGTAACTAAAGAGGCATCTCTTGCTACAGAGTTACTTCTTAAGTCTGTTAAAAATGCACCTATAGCCATTCATGAAAAGAAGAATATAGAGCGGCTTCCTGAACGGATAGAGAGGGTAGAGTACGCACTTAGGAATAACGTCCCTATGGGTCTTGTTCCTATGCCATAGGTATGTCTGTGTTGCCAGCAGACCATATAATGAGGAAACTGGCTGTTCAGGTTTTGACAGCCAAAAATGAGTTTGCTCCTGGTATACCGATAGCTAGAGAAACAAAGGTTATCCCTTATGTCTCTCCAGATAGCCCAGAAACTTGGCATATTTCCACGCAAATTCATGAGGCTGAGAAGGCTGGTAGGCATCTTGATCTACGTCTCGTGTCTCCTGATAATGATGCTCATTCTTGGGCTATTCCTGCTGGTGAATTACCTAAACCTGGTCATAAAGTTCTTGCTATTAAGCAGCCTACGCATACTAAGGAGTACGCGGCCAGAAAAGGTACCTTTCAGATCGAAGAAGGATACGGAAAAGGAACTGTAACCTCTTCTGGTTTAGTTCCTGTAGAAGTAGTGAGGTCTAAACCTGGGCATATTCGTTTTAATCTATATGGCGGAAGAGGTATACAAGAGTTCAATTTAATTGATACTCCGAAGGGTACTCTTCTTCATAACATTACGTCTACTGCAGAGTCAGGTGTTCGTGGAGATAAAGGGCAGCCAATACCGAATGCCAAACCGGATTATAAAGAGTTAAATACTGGTTCGGTGCGATTTGATAATCCTGAGGAAGTACATCAAGCAAAGGTAGATGGCGCTCATTGTACGGTTCACTTACGTCCTGATGCACCAGTCAAGGTGTTTTCTTTCAGGCCTACAGAGCGAGAGTCAGGGGTTATAGAGCATACCCATAAGCTTCCTAATTACCGCAGTTTGATAGCTCCAAAGGAGTTGGCAGGCACTGTACTGCGTGGGGAACTTTATGGGGTAGACACAGCCACGAATCGTTCTCTCCCTGCAGAGACGACGGGAGGGCTTTTGAATGCTTCTGTATGGAATAGTAGGGAGAAGCAAAAAGAGCTAGGGGCTGTTTTGAGACCTACTATTTTTGATGTGGTACGTTATAAGGGTAAGGTAGTAGAAAATGCTCCGTATTCAGAGAAGTTGAGGATATTGGAAGAGGTACAGTCCAAGGTGCCTCGTTTACAGCTTCCACCTACAGCTCGAGATACAGCGGAGAAGGTGAAGTTATTTGGGCAGATACAAAGTGGGCAGCATCCAGTTACTTCAGAGGGTGTGATTATATGGAATCTTAATGATTCCCGCCCTACGAAAGCTAAATTTAGACCTGATGTAGATGTTGAGGTTGTGGGTGTGACTAAGGGGGAAGGGAAGCATGAAGGGCGTATTGGGGCTTTGCAGGTGCGGTTGCCTGGTAAGGATGCTATTACTCATGTGGGTACTGGGTTTTCTGATACACTGCGGGAGGATATTGCAAAAGACCCGCAGAAGTATATTGGTAGAGTAGCTAAGGTTCATACTATGCAAGTATTCCCAAGTGGCAAGCTTCGAGCTCCTTCTTTTGGAGGTTGGCATCTCGAGAAGGGAAAGGAAGCTAGTATAGTTAAAGAAGGGTCGGATAAGTTAAACATAGCAGCTTATGTGATTGGTCCATCTGGGGCAGGGAAGACAACTTATGTAAAGCAGCATTATCCAGCGGATAAGTATTTCATTCTTCATAGTGATAGGTACGCTAGGAAGCGTTCTAACGATACTGTTTCTATAGATTGGGAGAAAGCTTTATTGGATGGACAGATGTCTGGAAAGCCTATTGTGATAGATTCTTACCACACTAATTCAGATCTTATGAAGTTGGCTAAAGAGAAGATTCTTTTAGATCCGGGTAAGGTAATAACTCTTAGTCAGCTTATAAGCCGTAGAAAAAAATCTCTTAATGGTGTATACAAATACTCACCAGAAGAGAAGCTCGAACGATTTAATAAGAAAGCACGACCTACTGCAGAAACTCTTGGATTTAAAGAGAAGACTGCCACTATTCGTACTTTAGCGGAAAGAGTATTAAGGGGTCATCATGTCTAATCCAGAGACAGTATCCATTATCACCACAGATCAAGATGACGCTCCTGTATCTGGCGTGCTAGTTCGTGTTTTTGATTCTACTGGTACCTCATTTATCACTCAGCAATATTCAGCCATGGTAGGCGGTAATGCTGTTGCAGAGTTTACGTTGAATGGAAGTACTACACCTATTGTTTATACGATCAGAATGTCTAAAACTGGTGTAGCTTTCGACGGCTCACTAGGAGACTCAAGTAAATCTCCTCAATCTATTTCCGTTTATAGTCCACCTGGAACAGGCACACAGAATGTATTTAAAGTTGTGTGTGAGACTTTTGTTCGTCCTACTGCTCCAGACCCATTCATTTGTCGCTGCAGTGGTTTCTTTAAGGACATTACTGGTAATCCATTAGTATCTTTACCTATCCGGTTTATTAATGAGTTTGGACCTACGGTAGTGAGCGGATCTGCGGTACTTGGTGAAGGCATTGATATGGAAACAGATAAATACGGATATATGTCGATAGACTTATATCGTAAAGGTCTGTATATGGCTTGGGTAACTAGTGTGCAAGCTACGGATAATGATAGTGAGCATGCTATAGGTTTTCCTAGGTATATGATGGTGCCAGATCAATCCAGTGCAGATTTGCCTACATTGCTATTCCCAGTAGTAAATAGTGTAACAATTACACCTGATCCGATCAATTTGTCTGTAAATCAAAACGTAATCCCTACTGTAGTAGTGACTTCGGATGATGGACGTACTTTGATAGGTACTGCTTGTGATGACGTGTATTACGATATTGTGGATAAAACAATAGCTAGTTTAAGCGTTCAATTAGATAAACTCACTATACTCGGTGTTCAAACTGGAACTACTCAGTTGACGGCAATAAGAAAAGACCAGAGTATAGTGAAAATGCCAATAGTGCCGATATTAGATCCAGTTACTATTACAGTTACTTGAGGTGATAATGCTGATTTATGTACAACCTGTTTGTCCTGGCGGCCATGCTGAGATGCTACTTTGGGCGGCAGTAATACGACGAGCTGCGCTAGATATAGCTTTGTATAAAGGTACAAAACGACGAAATTTTAAAAAGATTTGGGATGATGCTTATCGTTGGATATTTTCTGAGGATACAGGGTACGAGAACTCATTCGTTAATGTCTGTTTTTGGTTAAATCAAAGACCAAATGAGCTGAGAAAGAATATTCTGGAATTAAGAAAAGAGGACGTACGAAAGTACGATATGATTGAACGTTATGGACGCGTCCACTCTAGCTGAAGAAGTAGAAGCTGCTGTACAAAAGTTTGTACAAAATGCTGTTGTAGTAAACAAGGATACCCTTGGGCCTATCGACGTATCATCTCGTTTCGATGAGGTGATGCAATTATTCGCATCTACTCTTATTTTCGATCCAAACGCGTTATTTTATTTGATCTACTTGGCGTCTAATAAGTTGTGTGCAGATACTATATCGGCTTTAGCATTATTGACAGATGTGCAGACGGCTATAGATGAGATCAACCGGAAGACAACTAAAATATCACAAACAACTTTATTAGGTGATGCTGCAGCTGCGCTTACGGTTATGAGTTCTATATTGGCTCAGAATTCAGCAGTAAGCACTCCGCCGTATGAGCGGTATGTTGCCGCTATAGATAAGTTTAGGGATGTGTCTTTAAAAGACAATATTCGTGACAAGAGTGGTGAGGTTCCTGTTATTGTAAGGTCCGCACCAGAGGCCAAGTTATCAGCCGTATCATCTTTATCCGGGTTAAGGTCGGCATATCCAGAGCTGTTAGCTAGGGCTGATGTATTACTGACAATGGTTGATCAGTATACTGCTTTAAATTTACCGGCTATTTCTTTATTGCAGTCATTGCAAAAAGCCCGGCAAGATTTGATTACGCTGCAACAGGCTCTAGAAAGCCCAACAGCAACAGAAGATCAAAAAATTGCCATGTCTAGAGACGCCTATTTGCGTATAACTGCAGGTAAGGCAGTAGTAACTAATTTACGCGGAGTGAAGAAACCTACAGATTTGAGAATGGTATCAACTGCTCCTAACGTCGTTCCAGCAATGACTGGTTCTGTAGTGATACCTAGTGCGCCTGGTGCATTTGTTCCTGCTACTGTACAGACGGCAGTAACAACGACAGGTTGGTCTATCACTGCGGGGATAAACGATACAATAATTATTGCGGAAGATGGAAATACAGCAACAACGTATACTATTCCTGTAGCTGGTTTTCCTTCAATAACTAGCTTTGGTAACTCAAGTACATACCCAATTTATGGTAATGCCCCTGCGGTTATTACTACTGCAGTAGGACCTTTTAATATACCGTCAATTAACGCTACGTTTTATGTAACTGTAGATGGTATGCTCTTTGCTGGGTCTATTACTCAAGGATCATCAGTAACTGCTGATAGTGTGGCACTTAGTTTGAGCTTACTTCAGTCAGTAAATACAGTTGGTTTTGCTTATGTATTACAGAGTTACGTTTCTATCTCTAGTGTTGGTGGAAAAGTAACGATTAGTTCTATTGGTTCAGGTCTGCATAGTATTCAGGTGTCTGATAATGATCAGGATGGCGTCAGTAAACATAGATACTTAACTAGTTTAGGAATTACAGTTACTAATGCCACTAGTACTGTTGCAAACAATGAATTGTGTATTGACAATCTTAACCCATTAGTGTCTTTAGGTACGATTTCGAGGAGCACCCCTAATGTACCTATAGTGGTTGAGAAGATAAACACATGGGCGTCTACGAATAATTTACCGTATTTTGCCTCATCTGTGTATTTGACTCATGATCCTGATGAGTCTCCAATGAGGTTTAAGATCACTAAAAATGTAGCTGGTACTCAATCTATAACTATGACGTTACCCGCAGATTCTAATAGGGGTACAGTAGCAGCTGCGTATGCGTTACTTGGATTTTATGAGGGGCAGACTGATAGTTCTACATCTATATCAGCTGCGGAACTTGCTACAGTTATAAATGATCAGAATAAAGTCACAGCTACTGTAGTTAAGGGAGTAGGAGGAGAATACGTTAAGATAGCATCTAAATCTACGGGGTTAAATACAGAGCTGGTTATAGGAGCGGGTACTGCCAATAGTACATTGGGTTTAGTTGCTGGGGTGTATAAAGGAACTACTACAGGGTTTACTGCTTATTTATCTGGGAAGGCACAAGATCCTATAGACTATGATGTAATAATGGGAGATGTGTTTTATTTTCCGGAGAATAGTGAAAAGTCACACGGAACTATTACTTCGATCACCGGTAATGTGATAAATATAGACCCTCCCTTTTCTACTAGTGATGACGTTACTTCTTTTAAAATAGAGAGTGGCGATTATATTAAATATTTAGCTTTTGTAGGCACAATGAATGCAGCAGAAGAGAAAAGATCAACAACAAAATACGAAAGTAATACACTTGAACTAGATCGATTGATGAATCCACTGCTTCAGGCAAAAATGCCTATTGAGTCACAGGTAACTGATGCAGAGAATGGTGCAAAAGTATTACAGGGGGTGCTTGAGCAGTTAAGAGATGCACTAAAGGGATATGTCATTAATCGAGTGCCGCGTATAGACGCATGTGTTAATATGTTACGTGAGCGTGGATTAGATAGAGCGTACGATACGTTAATGCGTGGGGACTTAATTAATTTCTTCTCGTATGATAAAGATGAAGCAGCTACAGCGGCATATATGCTTAAGACTATGCGTGTATTAGCGCAGCAAGATTTGCCAATATCGAAGATAAGTGAGACGTTAGACGACACAGTATTACAGTCATCTGCCATAACCAGTGATGCTAATTTTGATTTTAGTGATAGGGATAATGAGAATTTGAAGCTATTAGGATCTGTACCGGACCTTGATACAGATACTACCGTACCCGCTAACTACTTTAAGAGTACATACTGATGTCTAAACAAGCAAGCGTTTCATACACTTCTAGTGGAGAAGTATCCGTAAATTACGGAGAAGGAACAACTGGGGATACGGCTCTTAATCTAGAAATGCGTCGGATGATCAGTGACGCGTATGTGTTTGTCAGGGGTAATGATTGGAATAAATATGCAGCTAATCTAAGTTATGAGGAGTTGTTGGCATTAGCTATTGATCGTATTGATGGTAGCCAACAAATGGGCAATACTCGTGCTACTAGACTGGATAGAATAACTCGTATAAAGAATGATATAGCAACTGCGGTAACTACGGTAAAGAAGAAGCCACCAAGTGCATGGGGCTTTGCGGCTTATGATCAAGAACAAGAAGTAAGTAATGTGAATACAGCAGAAAATGAGACACCTTAGTTATGGATTTACAATTTATACAGTTCAGTGATTCTTTGCCTCTTACCGGGGTTCAAGAAGTACCAAATATGGTACCTAGGTCTCTTTTGGTACATGGTACAGATTTGACTAGTGCTATAGAGGTCCGGGTAAATGGAGATACCTCACCATCTTTTGTAGTAGCCAACTCTGGGACTATTGTTGCTCAAGTACCTTCTAGTTCGGCGGGTAGACTGGTAACAGACGTAGTGGTAGTGAGCTCTGATTTTACTGCGTCTCTTAGAAGCATCATAGATTTTAAGATTGGCAATTACCCCAAAAAAGTATCAGGTGTAAAAGCTCTGATGCAGACGTGGCTCAAAATACTGCTTACGACTCCAGGATATGATTCTTTTACACAGAATTTAGGTGGTGCAGCGCAACAATACATAGGTGGACAGTATTCTGGTGGTGGTGATGCTGTTAGTGCTTCTTTTTCTATGGCAGTACAACAAGCTACTAAGCAGGTATTAGCTCTTCAATCTACTAGAGTTGGAATTCCAGATGATGAACGGCTGATAGGTACTGAGCTTATGGGTTTTACTTTCGATCCTGAGTACTCTGGCCTATTGGCAAGAGTAGCTATATACACTCAAGCTGGCAATAGAGCAATAGCCAATATGGAGCTATAGATGTCTACTGATACACTTCAAGACTTCATAGAAGCACGTTTACGTGCCTATGACCCTTTAATTGATTTGAATCCTGGCTCCCCTGCGCAGGAACAGGTTGTGCAGCCTTTGTTAGATAGGTTTCAACCAGACCCGCTTGAGATGAATGTTGAGGATTTTATAGTTACTAGACTGCAGCAAGAGCTGCCTGATATGAATACATCAGAGGGTACTGGTGTTCGTGATTTTTTGGTTAAACCAGATCAAGTGCTCATAGACCCTATCATCAGAGAAGTTCAGCTTATCAAACAAGGACAATCATTACTCAATCCAGAACTCTTAGCTGATGCTGAAGCCGATGCGTTAGTGGCTAACTTTTTTATATCTAGAAATTTAGGGCAATTGGCTACTGGAAGGGTACGTCTGTATTTTAATGCTCCTATAGCTGTTAATATCACTATAGGAAATACATGTTATACAGCAGCTGGATTACGATTTTTGCCCACTACTCTTCAGAGTATTTCTGCAGAGGCGATGGCACTTAATCAATCTGGTAATCTTTATTACTTTGATATTAACGTTACAGCAGAATCTGCTGGAGCGGATTACAATATTAGTGCCGGAGATATAGTAGGTATCACTAATCTTACTGTAGCAGTTCGGGTAACTAATTTAAATAAGTTCAGTAATGGACTAGTAGATGAAGATACTACTTCTCTTATTCAACGCGCACAGCAGAGTATAACTGAACGCTCACTAGTAGTGCCTAGGGGTACAATTGCTAGGCTGCAAGATCAGTTTAGCAACCTTTCTCAAATACAAGTTATAGGTACTTTAGACCCGGAGATGAATAGAGATATAGTTACCGGTGGGGATTTAGGAGAAATACTTTTATCAGGTAGTGATGGTTACGCGGAAGATGATGGTAAAGGGGGAACAACTACTACGCGTTTTAAGACATTATTTGGTGATTTTACTGAGGTACTTAATATCGGCAGTGTTTCTGATGTGTATTTGATTACTAATGAGGTCGCATATGGGGCAGATGGAGAAGCGTGGGGTGTAGGGCGGTTCCATTGTGGGAGTATGGTATTTGCTGATGTAGATATAGGCGCTACTATAATTTTAGTACAGGCCGTTAACATACAGAATATGGGTGTCTTTCAAATTAGTGACGTATTTGGTATAAATACTATTGGTCTAAAAGATTCTGCTGGTTCTCAGTGGGTAGGTATTCCAGAGACTGGAGTATTTTGGGTGTTACTTCGTGGGCAAAGACAAACATTAATTTCAGAGGTATTAAATACTAATGAGCTTTTATTGGCGGATAAAATATCTATTACGTCACATCCATTAGCTTGGACTATCCGTCGTAAAGAATTAACTCTATCTAATATACCGGGGGGTATGTTGTTTGGTGACCAGACTAATACTATGCAGTCAAATGAGATTCATATTGGAGGGTGTACTGATTTTTATGTACGGGGTACAGATGTAACTTCTCAAACGTTGTTACTTACTGCTATAGAAGATGATTCTCCGTTAGTAGAGTCAAAAACTGGGCAAACTAATTATGTAACTAATTCCTTTTTATTTGATAATTTAGTTAATTTCGTTACTAGTGGTGTACTTCCCGGTATGCCGATGATTATTAAAAACGGTGTAAATGCTGGAACATATAAAATACTTCGTGTAGGTATAGATATTTATGGTAGTCACACTAGTATACAAGCAGCACATACTATACAGATTGACGTTACTGGGAGCCTATTTAGTGACTCAGTAGATGTGGCGGACAATAATTACGTTATTGTAAAAAGTATTACTGTGGATTTGATTAATCCACATACCATAAAGTGCTCTGGGGTATACGGGCAGTCTATACAAGCTAGTAAGGCATTTACTACCACAGATCTAGTAGATTTTGTTGCTTTAGGTGCTTCTGTAGGAGACGTATTACGTATTAGAGAAGGTCTTGATGCAGGAGATTATTCAATCACTGCTTTTGCCGGTACAGGAAATAGAGATGTTTTGTTATCTAGAGCAACAGCGCATACTACATCAAATTTAAGCTGGCAGATATTTACAGCAAATATTGGTGTACAGCTTCCACTTGTTCGTGTGACGTCAATAGATTTACTAGATGGAGCAAACCAACCTACAGGTAACGTGATTCCTTATGCAGACCCAGTTGATGCAAGATCAACTGCTTTTTCTAATTCTGGACATGGGGTTAAGTTATCAGTATCAAATGCTCAATTAGGTATCATAGGAAATATAGATATAGCACATGATTTAAGTTATCCTCTTGCAGATTCTGCGATTTCTATTGAGGCTACTTATGGGGCATCCAATGCGGTTGCAAGTATTAATCTTAGTGGAGCAATTAATGCTGCAAGTATAGTCAATAAAATTAATGCTGTATTCCCAAATATTGCAAGCACAATTATAGAAGAGACTGTTAATACACCTACATATACTCATTTAACTCTTCGATCAAGTGATAGGTGGATACGTGTGATTGATGTGTCAGGAGTATCTGTAGGTCTGATAGCCGGGGATGATAATAGACAAATTAAATCAAATGTAAATGATGTACAAATTGATTGGAATAGCAGTGTGTATGATTTGCGTCCAGCGATAGATGCTGTAAACATAACATCTGGAATAGACGTAGGATGTTTTTATTTAGTTGCGGTTAAAGAAGATAGGTTATTAGTAGTAGGTTTTGATGAGTCAAGCAAAGCAGTAAGATTTTTTAATCCAAGTCTAAGTACGTCGTTGACAGTAGGTGTGCGTTCTACTGGCGTAGCTAGGGTTTACTTTCTAGAGCCGACGTCATTTGAAGTACGTGGGGCGTACCATCCTGCATTAACTGATACTATAAGTAACCCAGCTAATAAAGCTATTAGTGAGTTTGCATCAGTATCAATTAATAGTGAGGAGCCGCCTGTTACGTATTTTACTGTAAATTTGAATGGATCAACATTACGCTATATCCCAGATCCATCTTTATCATACACAATAATTCCTACAGTAGATGCAGCTCCGCCTAATAATCTGACGATTTCAACAACTGGTAATGCTACATCGGAAGTTGCGCCTTCTGGTACGCTCGGAAAGATGGGACGTAGTCCTCAAGTAAATTTTTTGGCTAATTTAGTAAAAGTGGGGGATTTAATCGATATTACCTACCAACCACTACAAGGTACAAATGATCTAACAGCATTATTAGCTGCGACACCAACAGCGTTGGTGAATAAGTATATGACTTTGAAAATAGATGGATCTAGTAAGACTATAAGATTTACTAGTGATGCTATTACTACGAGTAAGATTGCTACAGAGATTAATAATGCTGTAGGAATGGAGATAGCGTTTATAGACATAATTAATGCTGGAGAATATATTCGATTAGAAGCAGACGTACGAGTACTTATTGTGGCTGGGGATGCAATCAATGGTGCTTTATTAGGACTTGATTCTGTTTTAGATAACTTATCCTTAGCTGCAGAGTTTAATCCATATACTGTTTTTGAACAGAGATTTATGCAGATTCAGTTAAATCCATATACAATACAGATTAGAGATGTGAATGGTAATTTACCTTCAATAGTTTCAGGAAGAGAACAAGCACATCATTTTTCTATTCGTAAAGCAGGTATGCAAAGAGTTCATTCAACTCTCATGGCCAAACAAACAGAAAATGGACTTTATTATGTAGACATAGAACTCATTTCTGATGGGTCTGGGGACGCATGGAATATTCCAGCAGATATGCGCTTTATTGTTACTGGATATACATCGGATGGGTATAAGCTTGTTGTAGCAGATTCGAATTTAAGTTATTCAATGCTTGAACAAGTAAAGATGGTTCTATCAAGAAGTATTTTAGCTGTAGGTCAGTCTGATACTCCAACTGCGGCTATTACGTTAACCGATCAAAATATTCAAGTGAACTATGAGAATTCAAGTATCGTTAAGAATATACAGTCGTTTACTTCAGCGGATTTGGATAGAGTATTAACAGCAAGTATCTTAGTGCGGCACTTACAGCCAGCTTATGTTAGTTTTGATTTAGATTACACGGGTGGTTCTTCTGAAGATGTTGTAAGAGCAGATATTGAAAGTTATCTTGCAGCTCTCACTCCAAATGAGCGTGTAGAATCCTCTAGTGTGCAGGATAAACCTAAGCGTAGAGGAGCATCATTTGTTTCTAATCCGATCACACTGTTAGCAATATCACATGATGAAAATAGGAATATAGTAGTAGAGAGGTCTACTAATTACGTATCTCATAGTAGACTGTCTACCTTCTTCCCCGGTGTGATCAATATCCAAAAGACCTAATCTTCTGGACCGTCTATAAGAGGGACAGTAGGAACAAATGCTTTACCTAAGTTACCCATTTTCAAAAGGATATTAGTGTGTGGGTCAAAAAGGCATTCGCAGTCTTTACATTTAAGGAGGAATCTAGGTAGCGGATCTTCTGGAATAAACAAGGTTTTGGGGTTTGCAACCTTAGTGAAAGTGCCCCCTCCACAACGTAAACATTGTCGGCTTTTATAAAAAGCATCTCGCTTTTCAACAAGGGGGCCGAGAATGTCTTTTTTACCTTCGAGTAGTTTTATCGTTATGCGTGGGTCTGCAGGTTTTAAATCCATTGACCTAGAGTACCGTGTCAACATACACTTTGTCGAGGCCTCAATGTGCTTACGAATAACAATTAGGCAGGAATACTAACCATGGCAGGTTGGGGCTCAGGTTTATGGGGCGGTATGTTATGGGGGGCAGGAACCACCGAACGGGTCTTGCATATTCCTACTTCTTCCGACTTTACTCTTGCGGATGTAAGTGGGACGCAGCTAGCTCCATTTGTTTCATACGTAGAGGTAAATGCTACTAATGGTGTTCCTTGGATAACCTATGACGCTTTAACGCAGCAGTTAGTTCTTACTAGTAACGCAGATATTTATACTTCTACTCAGATACAGGTCCCAACAACTAATACTTGGACATTAGAAGTAACCTTTCAGCCGTTATCATTGCCGACTGGGTTTACTAATTTAAACGCAAATAGATTATTTTTTGGGGCGTTCAATGCACAAGGACTTGGCGGAGGAATAGTTGTATCTCGAGAAGGTATAGCTATTGTAGATATTCTCACTGGGACGGCTTTTTCAATTCCTGGTAGTCAGAATCTTATAGCTGAGGGGGCAGATCTTTATACGTTGCGCATTGTTATGCTCGATGAAAAGATGAACGTCTATATCACTAAAACGAGCTTACTTCCTATTAGTGGGCACGTTTTAAGATATACCGTTTATGCCTCTAATTCTCCAGCAGGAATTAGCGATGGCATGCTTATAGACCTACAGGGGTCTACTGCTAAAGATGTAACGATTGTTGCTAATGCAGTTAGATTCAGCAATCTTGCTTTGATTCCAAATAACAGGCCTATAGCAGTTCCTGGAGCGGATAGTGTTATAGCCTTAGGTTCTCTTGCTAATTTTGATGGGTCTGCAAGTTATGACCCGGAAGGGGAACCAGTAACATATTTGTGGTCCTTAATTGGAGTCACAAATGAAACAGTATTTAAAATTAATGGCACGGGGGGCAATAGCCCAGTAGGACATCCATATCTTTGGGCAGTAAGTAGTGATGTTTTTAGCTCAACAGCTGCTCCTTTACTTCAACCTGGAGATACGCTTGTAGTTAGTGATGTGGCGTATACTGTGGCTATAGGAGAGCCTGGGCAGCCACCTATGTGGGAAATTACTCCTAATTCGTTAGGTAAGTATTTGAGGGTATCTGGGGTATGGTCTGATGATACTATAGCTTTAACAGCACCTATAGCGCATACTGCAACGAGCAGATCTTGGGCATTGTATTACTCTGCTACTTTCTTTAACGATCAAACTAGAGGAGTTACTTTTGCTACTCCTGATGTTGTAGGAGCGTATAAAGTACAGTTAGTAGTTAATGATGGTCAGTTAGATAGTTTACCTGCGTGGCTTCTTGTAGATGTTTCTTTTACAGCAGCTACGTTAGGGGTGATTCCAGATGTAAGTTGGATTTGGAGTCATCTTACAGATTTTATGAATCTATTAGAAGACCGGGATGTAGTAGAGAGGGTATGGTCTGGTTTTGCTCAAGGTGCAGCTAATGTTCTTATGACTGCCTGGCAAATTGATTATAATAAGAGTCTTAAAGACATTCAGAAGGTTTTTCAAAAGCGATGGCTTTCTTATCAGTTATTGGTAGCAGTAGATAACGATGCTGTTATTAGTGGAAATACTGTAACGACAGCAGCTTACGATCTTACAGTTTTTAAAGTACAGGCAGGAGATTTCGCTAAGTTTCAAGTAACGTCTACTGTTACAGGGTATATTCAATACGTTGTATGTCCTATACTTTCTGCTGGGCAGTATTCTTTTCAGTTTAATACTACTCCATTAGATCTGGTGTACGCTGGGTACTCGAGTAACTACACTGTTGTATTTTTTGGGGTATTAAAAGCTACTGTTTTACCAGTTTCTCCTTTAGTTGTGAATATTCCCCGACTACAAGAGATTATTGTAGACCCACCATCATATCTTACGCAAAATCAAGATTATCATATTGATCGAACTAGTCATGTTGGCTATGTTGATATTGTATTTGAGCCAAATACGTATACGACATTAGATTATCCTCCGGATAAGTTATGGGCAGAAATTACGTATCTTGATAACAATCTTACTATCGAAGCTAATTTTGGCAGTCTAGTAGATTTAACGATAGAGGATTTTGTAAACAATACTGCGCAGTCAGTAGATAAGATTGACTATCTTTCTGCTGTTCGTGGATTATGGTATGCGTACTTTGGTGGTCCTTCTTTTCAGAAGGTACAAGTAGGGACTCAGATTCTTTTAGGTCTTCCTTTTGCGGAGGAAGAGGGAATAGTTAGGACATTAGATCTGAATTTTAGTCCTACTATGGGTAGGATGTTTCTAGAGGATGTTAAAGATAATACAGTAGTACGTGGTTACACGTTTGATTTGATCCCAGATCATAAGGAAGATAGCGTAGCAATTAATACGCGTACCGGATCACCAATAAAAGTAGGAGATACGATTGGGCAGTTTGAGCCTCTTTGTAAGGGAGTTGAAGTAATAGATTATGTAAAAGATCTTATGTGGCCTGCATCATATAGCGGGTCATTTAAAGAAATACAAAAGTTTTTCATGTTTTTGGTCAGAGTGAATGTAGATGTATTTGACCAGAAAAATCTAATTTTCGCTCTGAACTTCATTCGTAAGATCAAGCCCCACTACACACATCTATTGTTTGCTGTGCTTAAGGACGTAGACAGATGTGAGATTGATATTCAAGAATATACCAATATGACCGTCTATCGACGGGTAGTAACATCTACAGATACAAAGAATATTGGCGGATATAGATGGGATGATAATATAGCTGGTGATTCTTTTGTCTCACCATATGCTTCTCTTAAAACAGATGGAGAAACATTTCAACATTATGATGCAGATATACCATTCTTACATGATCGACCAATTTTATTTCCTAATTCGATAGTGAGTATATACCTACATCAGATCAGCACCGATATCTATACTTTGATCGATTTATAATATTAATGATGTATACCGTAGACAGTGTTGGCTATAAGTTCTATAAGTGCGCTATACTGCATAATGAGAGGTACTAATGTTTTCTACTTGCATACACGCCAAATCGAATATGTTCTTAACCGCGAGAGAGCGTGGGAAGTTGGTGCCTGCAATGTGCAGGGAAAGCCATAACATATGGGTAGATCTTGGTAAGATGTTCCTACCATATGTCATTTCACCTACTGCAGGTTTTGCTGGACGGGTGGATAATAGCGTTATCAAATACATAGGCTTTGGTATCGGCGGAAATAAACAAACAGTAGATATTGCTACTTTATATCCGACGCTAAATGCAGATTATCCAGGACAAAAAACTTATGATAAAGAGACGCATACCATCACTACTTTAGAGCGTCCAGTGCTTGTAACAGGTACTGGTGGGTCAGGAGGTAGTGGCACTTGGGCAGGAACAGTAACCGCTCCGCCGACTTTTATTTCTCCTAACAATGATGGAATAAATTCTACAGTAGAGTTTATTACTGCTATAAATGAACAAGCTGTCAATCTAAGTGGAGCATACCCCGCAGTACCGCTTAGTGAGGCTGCTTTGATCTTATCTAGCCAAGTAAATAGTATAGTTGGGGCAGCTACTGCTAGTGTGTATGACTATTCAGATCCTCCTGGGTACATTGGAGCAGGCAGAGCTACATTAGTGGCATACAACAACTTTGCGCCGGTAACAAAGACAACAGATATAGCTTTTGAACTACGTTGGCTTTTAGAGTTCTAGGAGATAATTATGGCAACTGGACTTCCATTTCCGCATGGTGATGGCCCTGGGCAAATAGGTCACCAGGCGGATATAAGTAAAACTGATACTCCTACTTCTACTGGAGGCAGGTTCGTAGGTTTTGCAGAAATAGGTACCTCAGCTATATCTAATCGAGCAGCTTGGGCTCTATCTACTAATATCAATTACTTGTATGAGAAGGTTGTTGCTAATTCTTTAGCTGTTAATACAAGTGTAAGATTCACTTCAGTAGGAATAACTTCATATACTTTAAATGGAGTTGTTTTCTGCGGAGATAATACATACCCAGGTGATGCAGAAGGATTACGTGCTCTTTTTTCAGTAGTAGATTTAATGGGCAATAGCCTTTTAGACACTTCTGGAAATGTAGTAGGTATTTATTCCGTTGTAGGTGGCTCTAATAGTAGTGTTTACAAACAAGGATTCATTACGAATCCTAAAGTATATTTTTGTACGTATGATATTTATGGCAATGTAGCAATATCGCCTTACACAATACCAAATAGTACTGTATTGCGATTGATTTATTCTGTACAGAGTTCCTTAGAGAGTCTACCTACGGATGCACTAACTAGGTATGTTTCACTTGGAATTGAAGACGCATTTCCTCTTGGTGTTGTATTACAAGATGGCACTAGGGCAATGACAGGGAATTTAAATATAGGTAGCCACAACATATATAATTGTCAGGTTATGAATAGTACAGCTGTGAATTGTACTAATGTGACTTGTTCAGATATATTTGGATTAAATACAGGCGCTATTCTGAAAGCGAATAACGTTTTTACCATAACACCTACGCAAGGAACGGTAGCAACACTTACAGCTAAGTATACTGTTAATCCTGCAGAGTCTGGTATAGTAAAAGATCTCGCTAAGCTCAGTTTAGCTGGAGGTGACGCATACACATCACGTTCTTCTATTACTTTGCAGGGCAACCCAAAGAGTGGAACATCTAAAACACGTGTATTGTGGAATGTAACTGATACTACACAAACGCCATTGGGGATGACGCTTGTATTTGATCCTACAAATCTTTATTTTGGTCCTTATGACCAAACATCCTCAAATATGTCCCTAGGAAATCAGGATCATCCTTGGTCTACGTTATGTGCTAATCTTGTAAATGCAACGACTGCAGTTATTATTGATAGTCTTGTAGTCAATTTTGATCATTTACAAGTAGAGGATAAAAATGTTGAATATTTTTATAGACTGCCCTCTCCGCAAGATTATCATTTTATGCAAGATTTTGGTAATGCGTCATTAAATGTAATTACTGGTGGGGGAGATATGTATGTGTCTGCTATTGATGATGCATTTTATGTGTGGACTGAAATGAATGGGCAACAACCATCTCAAGTGATGGCAACTTCACCTGTATTTGGGCGAAGTACTTTAGCAATGATAAACCCAAGTCTGTTTGGTTCATATCAAGCAAGTATTGTAGGACCGACTATAATCTCACCAAATAATAATTTTTTTACTTTACGTACAAGTATATGCTTTGGGACTGATATAGGGAATAAAGGTTGTCTTTTAGGATTTTATTATGATGTGTATACGAATCTTCATGCAGTGGAAATAAGTATTTCTAGTACTCATATTGTAGCTAGAACGTATAATAGGGCAGGTGCAGTCACAAATACACAATCATGGTATGGAGCACCACCAACTTCACAGTTTATCGATATTACTATAGCGTTTACGCCATCTAATGTTTCATTATATACTTCTCATGGGGAATATGTAGAGTTTGCATTTGTTCCAACACAAAGTAATCCCTTAACTCCAATATTGACTGCAACGAATGGTCCAATATCGGTGGATTATATAGAGTTATACTCTGAAGGGCATTTAGTACGCCCAGCTTGGTAACATGTCAACTAAACTTCTTAAGCCTCGTGTAATTGCAGAGCCCTTTAGTGAGAACCAAGCTCAAAGTGTGCCTGGGGCTCAACTTATGGGTACTCGCATGGACGCCATTCAAGGGGATGCTGCTGGAGCAGTAGAAAAGGGTGCTGACTTCGATGGTGGAGGGTTCTTAGGTGACGGTACTAAATTACAACCAGCCTTGAATAGAATTTGGAAAGTAGGGCATGTAGTTAAACGTGCGATGTATTCTACATACGGCATAGAAGATATGGACGCTACATATCAAAGTCGTCTTAATCCTGCTATTAAAGATAATAGAGCTACAGACGCTGGTACTCGAGAAACCTCTTTAACTCGCCGGGGAGATGATATACCGATAGATGTAGCGCATACAGACCAAAGTCACCTAGGTCCTATTAATCCAGGCGGTAATCTACAGACCACATCAGATGTAGGAGTGCAAGGGGCCGGAGTAGGTACAGGAGAGATGGAAGATAATCCTGTAACTGAGGTAGAAGAGGCAGGGCCACAAAGAGCTCGTATAAGGCAAGCTAAGGGGCTTGATAAGCGAGCTGCAGTGGCTAAGGCATGGATAGCCACCCAAACCTCTCCGGCGTTATCAAAGCTCGCACAGGTGCTGCAGGAGCGAGCTTATGATGCTATGGATGCTGGTCCTGAACCCCCTTATGAGGGTCCTCCTATACGTTTCAAGATGCCAGGGCAAGTAAGACCAATGCATAAGGAGAGTGATGCAGAGGCTCAGCCGGGAAGAATAGAAGCAGCTACACAGGCTATGTTTGAGCCATTAGAGCCGATACAGTCGTCTAATCCTCTTGCGGAAGTAAAGAGAGACGTACTTGATACTCGTAAAGCTGTTAAACTGGTCCGGAAGATATTAAATGATCAGCCGTTAATTTAATGGCTAAGAAAAACCCAGGTGGGTTTAGTGGTGAGGACACACCTAGGAGGTTGGAGAACCATGGTGCAGCTAGCAGCGAAGATGTATCCTCACCAAAGTACTTATACCCTGATAAGTTTATTATTTGCTAGCTAACAAAAGTCACGAGTGTGACTTTTGTAGACGGGGGACTGGAGAATTATTTGCCTTTTACTGTATGTAACGCAGGCATTCCCTTCTTTCCCCAGGTCTTTTTCAGCATTTCCAGTTTTCCAACTCAATTTCCAGATCGTCAGCTAGACGATCTAGAGCCATCTGGTCTAAGCCAGATGACTGCTTAGATTTGAATACCTCCTCTAACTCTAACTTTTGTTTTGTCATGTTACACCAGGAAGTAAATTGCGGTGAATACTATCAAAAATGTCAAATCCCATTTGTAGATCATGTTTTTGAACATGGTTTTCCTCCTATATGTCTTATACCGTTAATAGGAGTAGAATTTTCATAGCTATGATCAAAAAGAAAGGGGGACGGTTAGTCCCCCTTTTTAAATTGAATGTCTACGAATTAATGAGATGATCTTCTCTTTAGTAGATACGTCGTCATCTGTTTGATAGATCACTAATCCATTTAACAGATTTTGTAACTCCTCTACATTTAAAGTATCAAGTTGCTGAGAAGGGATACACTGTGTTTCATTTGTAGTGGGAGCCCTAAGTCCATAAGTATTAGGGCTTATTCTTTTCCCGGTTCAAAATCATTATTGGCTTTTGTGATTTCAGCGTCTACATCAGCTGGTTCAAGGTCAGTAGTACCAAGGAACATTTTAAGCATAGCCATGAGCACATAGACTTGTCGTTGAACGTCAATAACTTCTGACTTTAGATTCTTTTCCAACTCATCTACTGCTAATCCAAGTTTATCGATACGAGTAATAACAGCATTCTCTTCTTTCTTGGAAGTTTTAGTAGGCTTTTCTGTAGGGGTTGGAGCTACCTCTTCAGATACCTCTTCCGTCTCTGGTTCAGGCTCTGGAACTGACTTCAAGCTAGTTGTCTTTTTACCAGGTTTTGTCTCAGCTGCGCCACCTTGCTTGCTAAGAATGAATTCAATTAGGTCTTTGGATGCAGCATTTACTGCTTCTTTTGGGGTCATACCAAATTCGTCACTAACTGCTAATGTACGAATTTCAGATCTGCGTAGTCCTTCGAGTTCTTCACGTGTGTAATTAGCCATTTCGGTGTCTTCTCCTCATTTTCGGCGATGCACTCTTTACTGTTTGTAATTTAGGATTTTCGAATCTGAGCGCCCAAGATCCGAAATCCCTTTCAATCTGAAAACGTGCATTCATTTCACTTTCGGCTACACGTTCCCAGGCACTGCAATGGTACCCTGTTACTATTTTATTTTCATCAACTACCGAACAATCTTTTAGATGTCGGCATGATGTACACGCCCTCATCACGAATCTCTTTTTCCCCGCACCATATCCGCTTTATTCATACGTCTAAAGCCTTCGTCATGATTAATAACAGCGCAGATAGCTACTCGAGCCGGTGGACAAAGAGGACAGAAGTAATCTTCAGATTTACACTTTAATTGCCCTAATATTGTGTCAGGGTGTGTCTCCTGCATGTAAAGCATTAGTTCTCGCTCATCATCTATAGGGTCCGGACTATCTATTTCGTCCGGAGATATAGTACCTGTGAGTAATCCTGTCAATACCTCTCTTCCCATTCCACGGTGTGCAGAAAGATGTCCAGCCTTTTTGCATAGAGCAATCAGTTCGGTTACATTTAGTTCATCGAGAGGATGTACTTTCTCTAGCATCATATTGTTCCTTAGTCAGACCCACTAGGTCCTCAGTGATAGGTTGCAGGGATATATACATCCCTGGATGTTCCGGATCACAATGTTTCTCCAGAACCAACCTGAAGTTATGCTCATCCCCTATACCTATTGCCTCAGAAATGGTGTCCTCTATGAGCTTAACTTGGTTGCTAAGATCTATACGCTTATACCGCATTCCCTTCGTAGATTTCAGGTACTCAACTTGATCAAAGAATACACTTAAGCGTAGCTCATATGGTACGTTCTCTTTAAGCCCCAAAAATGCTGCTCTACCATCTTGTTGAATAGCTCGCATAGCAAAGACTTTAAACGCCCTTGCCTCTGGAGATAGAAACCGTCCCTTCCCTGGGATGTTTATGTATATTTTGTTGGATGATGGGGGTAGTTTATCTATCCACACACGTAGTTGGCTCACTGACGACCTCTCCGGAAAACAGAAAGAACATCACTTCTAGCTGGACCAGCTTTGAAATTATTGGCTTTACGTTCTCCTGTATACCTATGCCCATCAACATTACTATTATGCTCACAACCAGTAATAACCCTAGAGATAGTCTCTATGTCCCGGTATAACCCCTCCGTAATGGCTTTGAGCATAGTATATTTGTATTCAGCTGTTTCAAGGTCTGCATTGAGCTTGATGTACCGTAGGTCTGTACGTGTAGCATCATCTTTATCAGATACTGTCTTCTCGGCTGATTTCTCTCTTCTGATTTTAGCCCAGGCAAAATCTCTAGCAGACTCTGCTGTATTCTTTGTTATACGGGCTTTAGGAACTAGGCTATTAGAGTAGTCATACCATGCTGTATACCAGTTTAGTAGGTCTAGTAACTGAGACATAGTCAAGTCGCTTATACGTTCTGGTAGATAAGGTCTATCTGCTAGGTCTCCATCACGTCTAGGTCTTTCTGCTTGAGGAAAGCCCATCATGGACATGTCTGCGTCTCCTTTGTCTACAGCCTGTGCGTACAAAGATATCCCTTGTCCATATTCTGCTTCAGTGATTGGCACTTACTCCTCCTTTCGTCGATCACTTCGAAAGATAGTTGCTGCAAGTGGCCCTCTTGATTTTCCAGGAGGTTTACAGATTTTGGCGTATTTACAGTTCTTACAAGTAGAGCCTATTTCCTGTTTTGGCTCTTTATTATTCATTGCACAATCACGTACATAATCTAGTTTATCCGTAATGGCTTTCCATCGATGCTCATCAAACTCCATAACATATTCAGCTAGACTTGAATCATTTTTGTTATAGTACAAAAAGATCATTACCGGTAAGTCTAAACAAGCCTGATACACGGTCCCTTGCATTATGTGTTCTGCATGTGGACCATTGGTTACTTTAAACCCATCCGTATTGATGGTCTTTATTTCTAGTCCGGCTCTAATATGTGCAGCAGGAGTGTTTACTTCGTACAGCCCGTCCATGTGCGCGGAGATATCATATTTATCTGCTATGATATTGTTCTCCGGACAGATTTTTACTTCATCTTCAAACTTCTCTGTCTTCTTGTGCTTCTTTGCGTACGCTATTAAATACAGCTGTAGCTGTAAGTGTATAGCTGAACCGGTATCAAAAATACGACGAAGTCTCGGATCAAATGACTTCTCAACTTTAGCTCCAATATACCCATAATAGAGGGCTCTACCACAGCCCATTGGGTAATTACCGTCTAATGTCTTTCCAGTTAGGCTACCTATTTCTGAAGCGTGGAAGATGTGACTTCTTCGTGGAGCGTCTCCTATACATAGTTCACCACGCATTTGCAGAGGTTCTATATTTAGGTCTTCTAGGAAGGACTCAATGCGGTCTTTAATTACTATATTCTGTAGTATGCTTCTATCAAATTCCCTGCTTTGCGCAGTAGTCAGCAATTCGGCTGTATTCATTTAAATTTCTCCATGAGTTCGAGGAACAGATCATAAGACAGTGTTACATATCGTTTGTCTAGCTTACGGAAGTTCAACACTAAAGCAGGTTTCTCTCCTGAGAGTTTAGCGTGTCTTGCAACAGCTTCTAAGTCGCTGCTGTGAAGTGTGTAGCTTTTGACACTGTCTGTATATTTGTGTTCAAACCTCCACTCACCATGTACTCGAACATCATCTTTGGCATCTTGATTTCCAGAACCTGGCTGTACAACACCATCGACGTCTATTGCTAGATTTCGTTCCATTTCTCTAGATAGGCGTACTCTTCTTGCAGCTCTTCTTGCAGCTTTTTTTGCTACTTCAGCGTCTGCATATTTGACATCGAATTTTATTACGTGGCCATTATCTTGACACTGATCACACAGACGGAAGTCTTGTAGAATATCTTCCGTCTGTGCGTTCCTAAGTACATACCTGGTACTTTCTCTAACTTTTCCGCAGCCATTACAGGAGAGGCCAAAACCTATGTATCTGATACCTAGTTCCAGGTTTGTACTCATTACTTGTACCTTATGTGCCCCTGTCCTGCGAACTTAATAGCCTCGATTCGTAAAAGAGATTGAAAGTCATTATCCTCTTCAATTCGTCTTTGCATTTCTTCTTTACTACCGAGCTTCATTTCTCCTAATAGGAAACCCACTTTTGAGCCTCCATAGGTTATGATGTTATTAGTAACACAGTAATTTTCTAAGTCAGCAGCAACATCAATTTGCGGAGGATTGAAATAATAGTTATATGTTCCAGTTAGTCCTTCGTGGGTACCTGCCTTACCTTTGGTCAGTTCCCATACGATCTCTTTACCTACATCTTTATCTTTAACTGTAATGGCCTTCCCTTTACGTAGTTGTATATCGATCATCTTTCCATGACGAAGAGCATAGGCTCCTGTGGTCTTATACTCCCTGGCGTGCCCATACTGCTTCAGATTAGCCCGGACTTGACGAAGACCAATGATAGTAGTTTCATTCTCCCACATATATGGGCGTTGGCCTTCCCAAGAGCAGTCTCCATTCCCACATTTATATGAGTAATTACCTTTGCCGAAGAGTTTAAAACCTAAAGGTCTATTTAAACATTCAGGACATATTTTTTGTGGAGAAAGAGCACCAAAGACTTTTCTCATCCAACGGGTTTGTACGTTAGATGCGTCAGCTACTTTGGCATTATCTTCCAGTTCTTTATTTTCATCAGCAATAGTCAGCATGGCGTCCCATGAGTCTATGCCTATGATCTGATAGGCGTTACAAGCTACCCAATCTACAACACCCTCTAGGATTTTCTCTGCTGCAGCACCACGGAATACATGGAAGTTTCCGATCTGTTCTCGAAATTCATCTGCTTCTTCAGAGGTGAGTTCAGGTTGTCCTTTTAGATGTCGTTCTCTACCTATTGCTTCTATTTCGTAGTTAGATAGAGCTACTTTTACACCTATAGCTCTAGCAAATAGCTTATCAAAAGCCCCTTCTAAACAAACCATGCCTATGTTGGTACTGCCTCTGTGTATACGTTGCTGATTGGCCAGGTAGTGATTAAGAAGTAGGTTCTTTCCAATACCATCTAGCCCATCAATTTGAGAGAGGCCCCCAGCAGGAAGGCCTCCACCACAAGCAATGTCTAATTGTACAATACCACTAGGTCTACGCAGATCGAAACGCCCTTCAATCTCCTCCCCACGCTGTAGAACAACTGCATCCCCACCTAACTTTGCTTGAAGGGCGTCTAGTAGTTCATTGGTGTCTGTTCGTGGAATTTTATTGCGGTCTATGACTTTTGTTTCAGTTACTTCCTTTTTAACTTTCGCCATTGACACTCTCTTGCTTTTTTGTAGGTTCCTTTTCGTATGGAAGGCTGCCCTTCTCATCATCTAGTGGGATATTGGCGTCAGGGTTATTTGATAAGTTCTTCCCTGCTATTTTTTCTTGTTCCACTTTCTTTGGGTCGATCACTACTGCATATTTTTCCATCTGCATTCTCCTTCGGTAAGTATTGGTTTATTACGTCTGGCTCCTGAAACAAAATTACGGAATTCCTAACTCCAAATTTTAGTGTTGTACAAGGCTTGAACCTTATTCTACGTCTAGCTTTAGTCCAATACCGTTCTCCGGTTTTGTAATTACGGACAGAATGAGGAGCTGCAGGTACGTTAAAGAACGTACCTACAGTATTCCATTTTACATTCTGTCCTCCAGTGAGCGCGTTATGTATTGTTGCTGCAACGATTCTTAGCAGTTTCCTAACTTCACGCTTGGTGTAGTTAGTTTCTTCAGATACTTTTGTGACTAATTCTGAATACGTCATATTAACCTTTGGCTGTAGCCCAACTATAACCACTACCACCATCAACATTTAACGGAACGGAAAGATCAAAAGGAAGTGGATGTTCCATTTTATGTTTGATGATTGGTAGCGCCTCTTCTACGGATTCTTCAGGTACCTCGAAAATAAGTTCATCATGTATTTGGAGAAGCATTTGTACTCCCAGATTTATTAAAGTTTGATCAAATTCACATGATATCATAGCTCTTCTAGCTACATCTGCTGCAGAACCTTGAATGCGTGAATTAACTGCTTGGCGTTCTGCTCTAGCTAATTCTCCACGTTCTCTACCAGTCATCGCACTACGGTACATTCCTCCAAGAGTTTCCATACCTGGAAATCTACGAGGACGGCTGGTAACAGTACGGACCATGTGTTGCTCACGTATCGCTCTATGAGTATCTTGTATAAATTGTCTAACTTTGGGGTATGGACGGAAATAGTCTTCAATTTTGACTTTAGCGTCATTTACAGATATGCCGAGGCTGTGTGCAAGTTTATTTGGACCTTCACCATAGGTTAACGTACTAATCCCAAGTTTCCTTGGGTACTGACTATACCTTTGAAGAGCATTGGAGTTGAGTAGTTTCCAATTACGTAACATTTTGCTCTTCTTCCACCGTATCAACAAGAAAACGTGAATGACTACACTGCTTGATTGATCAAGCTTCTTGTTGAGGACATCCTCCGGTGTCCAAGTCGATACACTACCCTTATTGGGCAGCACGGGATTGCCTTGTGCAAATGCATTTAGGTTTCCCCGTTTTGAGTGGATTTTACTTCGGCTTAACACATCGGTCTACCGAAGCCGACTGTCTTGCTAGCTTGTCGGGCAAAACACATAGCTTTTTCAGTATCATTGAGTATTGCTTCTGGGTTCTTTTTTTTCTTTAATGCCTTATTTAGCTCATCATAATCATACCCGTACATCATGCAGGCGGTACCTGCATGAATATCCCAACCACGGTTTATGACTCCTATCATGTTCTCGTCATTAGCCCCATGTGCCAGTAAGCGCATTTCTAGTTGGCTATAATCTAGTACGATAAACCGGTATCTGTGTTTAGGAATAAATGCTTCACGTAAGTGATATATATCGTTATCAGGACGAGGAATATTTTGAAGGTTAGGATCAGTGGAACTTAATCTTCCGGTAACCGTCACATGTTGTGTAAGTGTTGGATGTATTCTTCCATCTGGATCTGCACACTTAGAAAGACCTTCTACATACGTGCTTTTGATCTTATTAACTTTGCGTAGTTGTGAAATCAATTTACATACTTCTACACCCTCTTCCGCATATATGTTTAATGTGCTTTCATCTGTAGAGGGTAACTGCCCTTTAGTCTTTTTGATTGGTTTAAGTTTGAGCTTATCAAAAAGTAGCCAACGAAGTTGGGCAGTACTTCGTAAGTTGATCTCTTTTCCTGCCACTTTATTAATCTTCCGTTCGAGACGAACAATTGCATCGGACATCTGAGGTTTTAAGTCTTCTAGATACCCGGTATCGACCATAATACCTCTTCGGATCATATTGTAAAGCACCCGTGTAAAAGGCATCTCAACTTCTTGAAAGTAATCCCATAAAGAGATGTTATCTACCATCTCTTCCGCAGCTAGACGTTCTCTTAGTACATCTTTTACCTTGAATGTGGCGTAGGCGTCTAGTGAAGCGTAATTGATAGCAGCCCTGAAATCTTCTTTAAGTCCGCGAAGAATACGAGTTTCAGTGCTGTCATCTTTAAACTTCTTTGCAAAGGTATCTTTGAAACTGGCCATGTTCATGTTGCAGTAATCTAGAGCAGTTTCTTTTAAACCATGGCAGCCTTGTCTGTTCTCATCATGCAGCCAGTCCATTGCAAGAGTACAGTATGCGTTACCGATGGGGGCGCGTACTCCTGAGTTAGCTAGCATACAGAAATCGAATGTCATATTAGTGAGCCACCAAATCATGTTTGGGTCTTGAGAAAGTTCGGCATCAAAGATGCGTAACATGTCTCTACTGAAGCAGTATCGTTTTTCCGGAGAAGGACAAGCAGACCAAACTACAATATGATCTTTCCAACGGTTAAGTCCTGTGGTTTCTGTATCTATTGCACACTCTCCAGTATCTTTAGCGTGCCTTATAAATTTCATCATCTCTTCCGGGGTGTCTACCCAAACTACTGGGGGTAGTGGTTGAAGAATTCCAGCCAAAGCGCGGCCCTCCTATGGGTGTTTTGGAAAGAAGAAACCCCGCCCTCTATTACTAGAGAGCGGGGAGTTTATGCTGCTATTACTTATTGTAATTAGCTTGCCCGTACTCACGAGCTTGTGGAGCTGAATCCCTATAAGGATTCCGTATTCCAAGTATTTCTGCCTGTACGTCTAGTGGGTCCGGGCAGAATATTTCAGGGAAGTTCCAAGGCTTTGCCATTTCCAACAAGTCCTCAGATAGTACAGTTGGTGTCCAGCGTACAATTTGGACAGTTGAGCTAGCACCTTCTCCTTGTCGTTTAATGTCGAGGTCGCAGTCGTAGATAGAGCGTGGTTTCGGATCTTGACACACCTTATTTTTATTATTGCATTCAAGCTGAGTCAGTAGCCATCCTGTATGACCACATTTGCATTTATACGGAGAACCCGTAATGCGATAGTATTCTGCTGATTGCGTTTCATCTGCAAGATTGAAGTCATTTACAGAAATAATAGGCTTACCACATTCCTCGCAGTCACAGGTAATTTTCTCTATAGTTCCAATTCCGCCACAAGTAGCACAATCTTTCTCAATCTCGTCAATAGCACCAACTAGATTTTGTATGTGACCAAAGCCCATACTCCAATGTACTTTCTTACCAAAGCTCTTGGGTAGTTTATCGGCACAATATTCACATTTACGGCCTGTACATGGCAGCCTGTTAGTGATTGGTTCGCCTTTACGCTTTCCATTTTCAAACAGAACAGGCTTACCGTCACGTACTGCTGGCACATCGTGATACCAGTCTAGGTGTATTCCAGTGAAGGCGTGCATTACGCGCATAGAGACTGTGCGGTGATTTCTATCAACACCTTCTTTAGTCTCTTTCTCGAATTCGTCCCAACCTAGACAAGTGCCACCTATCTTTTCTGGACGACCATTAACTAGTGCCCATTCTCCGGAACTAACGAAGCTCTTACTAGTACGGGCGCTATAGAAAGAGATGTATTGGTAGTATTCCTTTTCTTCCCCCGCTAAGTCTTTATAGTTGCCGGGAACAAGACGGAATTTTGCTATTGTCCCTTTAGGGGGAGCCCATCTACAACCCCACCTAATGTTGAGAGATGCTCCTCTACTTTTATTACCTCCGCCGTTAAATCCTGCATTACGGCTCGCGATGTACCCATGTAGTCCCTGGGCGGTCGTAAGTCTTCTTGTTGGTGAGTATTCCATGTTCGTTTCTCCATTCATTGAATGTTTTTGCCGTATCTAGGCTTTCTTGGATTTCTTCTTTACTTAGATTGTCGGGTTGTGCGCCTTCCTCATATATGTCTGGGTAATCACATACTAGAAAGTTTAGCCCTCGATTTATCAGTCTTGGTCCTGCGTCAGCTGTTCCCTCCATTCCTGCTTTGTTTTTATCTAGGAAGAAGATGACCCAGCCATCATGCTTCGCTAGAGTTGCTTCTTGTATATCACTCATTCTACTTCCCTGTAAGGCTACAGTGTTTTCGAATCCTTGTTGTAGCATCCACAGGCAAGCTTTATATCCCTCAACTACTATAACGGTATCTAATTCGGTATGGAACAACTTAGGGTAGACATTATGCATGTTCCATAGAAAATGATGGTTCTTTATTTCGTATTGTTTGTATTTAGCGACATCTTCGTAGTCATCGGATGCAAAACGCATCAGATCTTCCTTCTTATACACCTTGTACCTAGGGAATGCACCAGTAACAGTACGTCCACTAATGCCCACCAAGTTACCATATAAATCCCGGATGGGAAATGTGATTCGTTCATACTCTTTGTCAAAACCTATGTCCATTTTCTGTAGTAGTACTTCATCAAAACCGTCATCTATTAATTTGATCGGGCAATAATCAAATACTCCTAGTAGACTCTCTTTTAGGAAATGTTTACCGTGTAGGTCTAAAGCCTTAGGTGGCGCATTTACTTTGACTTCTCTTGCCAGCTCTAATACTAGGTCTATCTTCTGTGCGCTTTCTCCCATCGCTTTAAGAAATTGAGGGAAAGTTCCTTTTTCACCACATGCATGACAGAAGTATAAACCGTTGCGGAGATTGATATAGAAAGATGGTGTTTTTTCATTTCCATCTTTATGGAAAGGGCAAGGCCCTCCGATATTACTGTTACCGGAGGGCTTTACAAACCTTAAGTACTTCTTAGCTGACTCGAGTACTACATCAGACAGAGCCACTGGCTGGTCCTCTACGTGAGATATTGATTGCTGGTCCTTTATTCCTTAGCTCCTTTCCAGGTGTAGGAGCGTTATGATCTGGCATTTCTTCTGGTACATAGTTCTTCCAGAATATTTCTTTAATGTCTTTAGAGTCGTTAAACACTACAGGCATCATCATTGGCTTTCCATCTGCTCCTACTTTTGCCCCGCAATCGTCATACACTTGCCGGTATAATTGAGAGAAGTTAGTTGCTGGGTCTCCATGAATAGCAAATCCTGCTATATTAGCTTCGCGGGAAGCAGTAATAGCAAGTGCTAGTTCATTATGACTAGAATCTACTCTCTTCTTTATGATTTCAATAGCTAAATCAGTATCCTGTGCATAGGAGTCTGAGAAGGACATATTGATTGCAGACTTACCTTGTTGGTCTTCTTTTTCACTAGCTCTGTTAGCTTGCAGGGTAGCTACAATTGGTCTTTTGATGTCTTGAGCTAGTTCTTTTAGGTCTTGAGAGATGGAAGCTTGATCTCCCCATTTCATAGACCTAGCACCGTTATCTCTATCATTACGCATTAGATAGACTGCATCAGCAATTATCAGGTCTGGTTTGAAATCGTCTATCTTATTTCTTAAACCACGAACGCCTCCGCCATACTTCTTATCTTGTCTATCACTGGTAATGACTATTCCTTTTTGTTTTCCAGTTTCAAGACTACAGGTAACCTCGTCCTGTTTCATTGTTTCCATTATGGAGTAGAAGTGGTCTTCCATACTGCCACCGTGAGGATGCGGAAGTGTATGAAGTAAACCATGTTTCCATTCTCTGTATGGTGTGCCTATAAGAAGGCAAACACATCTCTCCATCATTTGTTCTGGAGCCATTTCACGGGTATAGATAAGTATCTTACGGCTGCCATAATCGTAGGCGTACATTCCTATATTCAAGGCTATCCAGGTTTTGAGACTGTTGTGTGTTATAAAGTCCTCTACTACGAATACCGGTTCTCCCTCCTCTATGGTGATGTCATAACAGTCTTTAGGCCCTAGTTTTTCAATGCTTAGTATTGGCTCCCACCGTATGTCAGAATTGGCCCAGTCAAGTAGCTCTGGAGCGTCTAAGTGCTCTGCTAATCTGCGCAATAAATGTCTACTAATGTTTCCTGTTCTTCTGAATAATTTTCCTATGGAGAAGCCTGACCACAAGTATTTCCACTCTTTGATACCCTTAGCAGTAAGGATAGCCTGCATTAACTCATCGGAGTACGGAATACCATCATCGTGTCTTTTGCGTCTGATATCGGCTTCCGCTAATCTTTGTAGTTTCTTTGCTTTATGTCCACATTTTAGATCAAGTAGCTTGTGTAGTACTGCGTGCTGTTCTTGTGAGAATATGTGTAGATGCCATGCTGTAGTGCCGAAGTTAGTTTCTACCTCAGATATAGTTCCGGTAATGCCAAACCGTAGTAATAGGTGCTTTACGTCTCGAATTAGGTTATAGCTAGCACTACACCAGGACACAGTGCCTTTTCCTACCGTACCATCTGTATCTGTATATGCAGATAAGAAAGCCTTAATAGCGGTATCGTGGCTTCGAAATAAGACATCTGGTACGTGCTTATCCGGTCCTTTTTGACCATGACAGCCTACCCTCTTTAGTAGGTCTAGTATTGTATTTCTGCTAGTAGATTTACCAATTATTCTGTACTGTATGTCTTTACACCCATCAGGTTGGTGTAATACTGCTCCTAGTGCCTCTACGTTATCGTATAGATCACCTATTACATCCTTGTCTTCGTTTGTGAACTGCACTTCATTTCTAGTATAGTTACCGTCTCCTATTAGATAACCTAGTACTGTAGCTTCTGCGGTACTTAGTGAGTCAACTGCGGGAGTAATTGATGGTAGTTTTCTTGCTATGCCTATATATGCTCCGACAGATAACTCCCCGGCAGCTTTGAAAGCCATATTGGGTATCATCAGAGGGTGGTCTTCCCCTACTTCAATGGTATGGCCACTTTTAGTTGTTATTCTTACTGCATTCTTTATGCCTGCATATGTACCTGAGCACGGACCCCAAGTTAGTTTGTGCCCTTTTGTGACAGGCACGGAGTCTGGAGGTGTTTCAATGGGAATTAGGCTACCATCTTGAGCCATTACCCGTTGACCAGCTACCACACATTTTGGCCTGCCATAAAAGATGATGTATTCGCCGTCTTGCATCCCTCTAGTTTCATCGTTTAATACTTTCCAGGGGTATGGTATTCCTTTGAGTACTCCTCGATTTTTATTTTCCTCGTAGAGATACCGCACAGATTCAATAGATTCAGATACAACAATATCTGTACTTCCTCTACGTTGTTTACCTAGTTCTTTTACTTCCCGTTCAATATGAGCAATTGCTTCGTCAGGTCTATCTTTCCAATCCTCAATATATGCGGATAGTTTTAAGAGTCTAGAGGATGCATTATGTTTTTGAAAGTCCTCTATTGTTGAGGACATTTTCATTCTATCTACTGCCGGGAGATCTATTGTAGGAAAATCCGCTTCAATCTGTTCTCGAGTAGGTATGTCTCCGCCAGTTTTTACGGCATGATAGAACTTTAACATATGGTCGAAGAGCATACGTGCATCTGAGTCAGTGAGGTGGTCTATACGTATACCGGCATCTATTACGGCCCTCATACCGGTAGGACCGACGTCAGCTATTTTCGCTATTAACTTCAGATCTCTATTGGCAGCCATAGTACCCCTTTCACAGTTGACGAATAGATACAATTCCTCCTTTTGTGAAGATACGAGGGCTGTTCTTTGTTTTTTCGACTATGCAAATGCAATATCGATCTGTCCATTTCAATATACCGTCGTAGTTGAGGTCCAAAATTGTTTCTATTCTTACTTCTTTACCGTACCAACCTTTAATCTCACTGTGCCAGTTTTCATGCACATTAATGGAGTCCTTAAGTGCACTGACTTCTTTTTGTAAGTTGAAAACTGCTGATGCAAGTTGTACGTTGTCTATAATGCCACTGTCTCTACGAAAGGTTTCATGTGGTGGTCGCATAGTTTCCTTGAAAAATATAAGGAACTAAGACTACATCGGTAGACGTAGCCTTAGTTCCTTATTGTGTGGTTATTGCGCTACTGCAGCCAATGCAGTGAGCTTAGGTGCCATTGAAATAAATCGTCCAGCCATATCTTCAATATTCACACGCTTATCCATATCTTCATTGATATCTTTTGCTGCACGAGTAATAGCCTGTAGCACTCCGTACATGTTATCTAATGGTTCAAGTTTGAATGCATCTTGTGCTGACTTAATGAATGTTTTACTAGCTTCTAGCTTAATCAGTTGAGCTTCAATTTCTTTTTCGGCGTTATTTACAGGAATGCTACTCAATAGTTTTAGCTTATTCCCGGTGGATACCCATTTCTTATCTATACCCGCAAATACATCATTTAATTGTCGGTCAAGCAATGCTTCCTCAATAGGACGATGTTGTCGGTATAGAAGTCGGCTCTCGCCAACACTAATAATTGCCCCATTCAAACAAACTAACCGGAAGCTGAATTCATCGATAATTACTGCGGTATACCCAACTTCAGAATTACGCATGGTTAACCCTGGATACACTAGGTCAGATGCAGGAAGCTTTCCTTCCCTTTCTGCAATATCATATATGCGTCGGACATCTGGATTAGCATGTCCACGATCAAGAGGACCTAGGTCTATTGGGTTCTTAGCTACTAATGTGTAATAGTTGCAGTGGTCATTGCCCCATTGCTCATGCTTATTGAAGTGCCCCTTCATAAATCCGAGATTGGATAGTTCGCTGCTGAATCTACGTTCACATCGATCAAATATCTTTTCGTCATCGATGGGTTCGTATGTAGGAGACAATACAGCGCGAAGGTATCCATCTGCTTCTTTCAATCCAGGAGCACCAGGACGATATTTTTTAGTCCTGAGTTTCTTACTCTCACCACTATGGGTGAACCTACGTTGTAGCTCTTCTTGAATTTGAGCATGGTTCACCCACTTAGTATTGAACCACTTATCCCAATGAATCCCCAAAGATTGCCCGAGTTGGAATTTAGCCCAATTAGTTATGCTGTAAGTACCGATGCCAGGAATATCCATGTTCAGCTTTTCATCAATCTGAACATCAGACATCTTTATTACTACATCTTGATTTTTTAGATCGTGCTCTTCTGCTACTTCTTGTCTGACTGTTTCAAACTTGATCAGTTTCTTCGTGTCCTCTAATCTCAGTCCGTTCATTGTTTTTCTCCGTCGTTTGAGTACGTTGAACCATAAAGTGTCTAGGTATTAAATCGAATTCCATTGATTCTAGTAGTTCTTTAAGTGTTGTGAGTGTTTCTTCAGACCAGTTTTTAGGATTGGCAGTGCATTTACCGTGTGTATGTACGATCTTTTTTGTAACTTCGTCGTATTGAGCTAGTGCATATACAGCGTGAAGTAATATTCCGGTGTCCGGAAAGTTGGTAACGGAAAGTTCTGTTACTTGCAAAGCGTTTACCTTACTTTCTGCATCGCAGACTCTCATAGGTTACCTTTTTGCGAAGTCTTGAAGGTAAGCGCCCATTTCTTCTGCACCCTCTTTTGCTTTACCTTCTGCTACGATAGCTGCTTGATCAATAGATGCCAGTATGGAGTGTATGTCTTGATTACACGCCACACTTACGGTTACGGTAGATTCAACGGTTAGTCCTGCGTCTCGAGTACTGAACCAGTTTTTGAATCCACGAGTGACACTTACGTTACCACGTCCATCTCCTATGTCAAATGGGAATTCTATATTGTCGTCTAGATTTTTGCTGTCTCTAATTCTGCCGCCATCGGTACGTATTTTTTGTGTAGCTTCGCCTCGAATGGTAGCGCTAGCAGGCACACCTGGTACAAGTTGTTTGGTCATGCTTTTTTACTCCAATGGAAGTGCCGGAAGGGTGAAAGGTTTTGGGGTTCCTGGTATAGCTGATGGGGGTTGTGCTTTTTCATGATATGCCTGTCGTACGATGTCATTATCTACTTCCCCTTGTCGTACCATTTGTTCGAGCATAGGTTGGTTCAGCTCGTATATTATTTTTCGAGTCAGAACTAATTCTGCTTGACCTACGGGTAGGTGTTCAGACAAGAAATCTGTATCGTAATATCTTTCGGTTTTCTTTTGAGCGCCTATACCTTCGTAAACCAGTTGTCTATGATCAGATCTTTGTAGTTCTGATTTTACATCACGAATAGCTACGTCTAGTAGTTCATTCCTATGTTTTACTAGGGCATAAAACTCTTCAAGTACTGGGCGTACATTTAAATCTTTTAAGAAGGCTACTAACTCTTCATTAGCCTCTTTGTATTTTTTAGCGTTTCTTTTTGCTGTTGTTTCTGGTGGTGCTTCAATCGGTTCTGTCTTCTTCATCTAGTTCTTCCTCAAAATCTTGATCTTGTTGTTTTTGCTGTTCTACATCTGGAGGCAGAATTCCGTAGTATTTTTCTCGTAAGAAATCTAGAGCATTACAAATAGTGCCAAAGTCTTCTTCAGTTGGTCGCCAAGGACCTGTGGATTGTGTTCTATTTGAACTAGAAGCAAGTGATGCTAAGTCATGCATTGGAAATACTGCGTATCTTAATTCTGTACGTCTTCCCGGTAAGTGCATGACTTGTACTTCACCACGGGTTCTAGCTGTAACTGTTCCTTTACCGGTCAATGCTTGTAGTGCAATACGACCGAATGTTACTATGAGTAGAGGGTCTATAATATAGATCGTCTCTAATAGTCTCTCCCTACAGGCAATTCGTTCTATTTTGTTAGGCTCTCTGTATGACATAAACTTTTTACCTGTACGTTCGTCTTCTTTTTCAATTTGCGGATAACAACAAACAATGTTGGTAAGGTAAATGTCATTCTTTAGACTTAACTTTGCCCCTTGAAGAAATTGATGGAGTACTATCCCAGCATCACCTCTAAAAGGTCTACCAGAAATATCTTCTTCTTTTCCAGGGCCTCCCCCTACAAACAGTAAATCTGCATTAGGATTACCTTCTCCAAATACAACGTTTTTTCTGGTTTTGTGTAGAGGGCATTTTTCGCATACAGACCATTTATCCTCTAGTTCTTTGAGTGCTTTTTCTTTGTTCATGCTGTGCCCATACTCCACGTAATATGACGCATCCGGTAGATTTCGGCACCGTGCCGAAATCTACCAACTGCGTTATAAATCTTGATCTAACTACTCTTTGGTAGTGATGTCGCCATCACTAATCCAGAACTTTTAGCTCGAAGTTGTTGTTCCATGTCTTTACATGCATTCATGAGATGCTCTACTACGTCTCTTACATCCGGCTGAGCTTCTACGTCAATATACGTAGTAGCTTTTATATAGATATCTCCACCACTCATAGACAACGGGAATGGAAATATTTTGGTACTAGCAGAAATACTAGGACCTTCTGCGCTCATCAATGCAAACAATTGGTGATGAAAAATTCTAGCATTTCTCAGAAAAATAAATTCTCCTCTATCCATACTACGAATGAGTATATCGTTATCCTCGTCAACAAATCCTACATACATGTGCTGTGAGTTACTGTTTCCGAGAATTACTAGTCTGCTCATTTCTTGTATCTCTCCAGTTCATCAAATGGTCGAAGGATTGTGTATTCAAATGGACCGCCTTCATCAACAGGCCATTCATTAATAAGTTTCTTTAATTGCCTACACATTTTGTGGAATTTTGGAATGAATACATGGTCGAGTATTACTACTACTGGATGATTACCACCTCCGCGATAACCAAGTATGCGTCCCATACCTTGTTGTAGAGTGTTCTTTCCCCCCATATCAATAGCGCCACTACCAAACGGAGTAAGAAAGAACACAGTATCTAACGTTTTCTCATCTAGTGCTTCTTTAACTAATTGAAGCGTTCCAAATGTTATTTGTTTAGCCTTTAGCGTTTCTATTCTAGCTGCAGGCTTTTCATCCCCAGTACACAATCCTGAATCTGGGAACATAAGATGAAGCGCTCTTAGTTGATCTACGCTATGACTTAGAGCAAGTATCTTACGTCCTTTGCTGACTGGTAATTGAAGCTTGTCAGCAATAAACTGATTGTTGGCCGGAAGAGTACCAAGATAAGTCCTCAATTTAGGTATATTGAGTTTACCTCGAGTATCGTATACCCTGCTTGCAACTTCAGGGTCTCTCAGGTCTATTGTGATTGGGACTTCTTGAAGATAGATACGCGGCTTCACATCTTGAGCTAAATCCCGGAAGAAGACAGGACCAATATGATATTGGTAGATAGGCTCCAGTCCATCTTCTCTATTTACTGTAGCCGTCAGTCCATATCTATTTCCATAGAACATAGGAGCTGTGTGTATGAAGAGTGGAGCACTTAAATGATGGCAGTTATGCACCACTAGCCCATTAACCAGGTACGTATGTGTGTCTTCTACTTCAAGGTTGTAGACATAACCGTCTGGACACACCTCTCCAAATTCCGAGTCACTTCCCTGTTCGTAAACCTCAACACTGTCCACCCGAAACCATTTAGTAGCTCGTCTTTTCTCGCATCTTGGTCCTTCCTGCCCCAATGGGACCGACCATCTACCTCCACATTTATCATTCTCGATGGGCAGGCTATGTCTAGTTTGTAGTGTGTTGGATAGCCCCCCTTGTGACGAGGTTTGTGTGTAGGCACTATGTACTCCAGGCACCAACCTTTTTGCTGTAATTGTAGAGCATCGTACAAGATCTTCTGTACCGTTGGGACGGCTGATCCATTTCCACCCCGTACTGGTGGGCGTAAATCCATGCTCTTTAGCTTCTTTTGTGTAGCTTTTCTTATCTTCAGGTCGAACATAGGATTGTTCTTTTTCATTCTCTCTGAGAGGATGTCGGATCTCTGTATATTCGTCCTGCGCATTGTTAATGAGGATATTTTTCGACGGTACTCCATAGAGCATGTTTGTGAACAGTAGGCTCTCCCTGATTTTTTGTAGCGGTCTATCTTGCTTTTCTGAGCCAGTATTATGCCCTTTCGGCATGTAGTGCATATTGTAGATATGTTGTTCATTTTTAGTTCCTTTTATGTAGTCCCCTGCCGTTAAATTACCTGCTTTAACCCACCCAGTAGCAGTTAGGAATGGGTGAGGAATGGTGCAGTAGTAGGCCGCACCTTCTACATTTATCTTAACAAGGCACTTTGTTTTTCTTCTTGTTACGCCGATTACTTTTTTATCGACAAATATGTGCGTGCCTTCGTCATATGAAGGCACAATGTCCCCAGGCACTATCTTTTCTATGGGAACTCCCCCTATAGGAGTACCTGCGATAAAGCACTCATCATAATATACACCACCAAAGTACCGATCAAATTTCTCTGGTAATTGTTCATAGCGTATAGCTAGCGTGTTAATCATCGCTAGTACTATTCCTCTTTCTTTCCAGTCCCATTTAGATGGGTCACCTTGTACCACGCCAACGCCTCCTTCAACATCTAAAAATTTCTCAATACGCTCTTTCCATTGATCTATGAGGGTGGTGTTATTTACGATCACTATTGCTGGTACACCTTTGTCGGCAATAACTTGTAAAGCTATCTGGGTTTTGCCGCGCCCACAAGCTAGATTAAGTATTCCCCCATCTATTTCTGACATAGCTTTGTGGGCTCTACGTTGTACATTTTCTTCCGGACGAAGAAAATCCAATACAATTTTGCTTTTGAATTTGATCTTAGTGTATTTAGTAGGTCCTATATCTATGATCTGAAAAGGAGCATCTTTATATTGGCTTCTTGGTATGAATTCTCGTGGAACAATTATATGCGTGGCATTTTCTTCCCAAAGTTGCATGAACTCAACCCCAGTATCTGTCATTACAGGAAACTCGAGTCCTGCTTTTATAGACCTGGGGTTGATATGCTTTTTAGGAATCCAGAGTTGTCTTCCATAGTACCCTTTATCTGGGTCTAATTTGACTAGTCGTAATTCTGTATTATTTGAGTCGGAACACTTGCCAGAATCGATACCATTCATAGAATCCTCCACGGGCTGCCCCAGCTACTCCATCTTTTAAGAATCTAGTGATGGGGTTATCTGTTTCGCTTATAGGACCTGGAGCCCAGTTTGCGGATTCTACTCCACTACCTTGCGGTCTGTAGGGAGCAGTATACGCTCCTTGTGGGCGATAGGATGAATACGTTCTATTGGCGCTGGCCGAAGGAAATGACGATGTATAGGCAGATGCTACTCTAGGAGGTCCCATAGCTGCGGCAGATGCTCTAGAAATCTCTGTTCTACAAGTATGTTGAAAACTACAAGCAGAGCAGTCCGCATCTCGGGTATCATAAGAGTCTGCATCCCCCCAGCAAGCTGGCCTTTCATTTACATTGACGCGATCAGCATAACTCATTCAAATTTGGTTCCTTTCTGTTGGCGAATTAGGGGGTGTTAAGTTAAATGCTTATACCCGCAATTTACAGTTATTTGCACATCCTTATAGTCTTTGTTGACATACCTTGTAATAGGAACGTACTATCATAGGAAATACGGAGACCCTTATGCGAACAGGCACCATCATCGACTTTTATGATGACCCTACTGGGTCTGTTCTTAAAACTAAAGTAGCTCATACACAACTACCTGATTACATCAGGTCTTCGAGCTATCAAACTGAAGAAAAGCTGGCTTCTTTGCCTGATGATGCCTTCGCTTTGATCATGGTGGATAACGGGAAGGCTATAAGAAAGTTTGCTTGTGTAGATAAAGGCAATACTGCGCTATCAACTTTGTACTTTATGGAGAACAAAGATAAGTTGCCGGAAGAAGCTATGAAGGTAGCTGCAGCAAATCTGTTTGGGTACTGCCTTGCTTTTGGAATTGAGCCCCCTTTGCAGCTCGAAAAAATAGCCAACCAGCTTCCTAAGTTTAAAGAGAAGAAGGGGGATTTGATCGGCTCAACAGTAATGCCTCTTCAATCTAACCCTAATAAGGCTGATGATCCTGATAGTCAGCTTAATGCTACTATTAAAAAGACAGCTGCAACTTTGTATGTAGACGTGACTGGTAAGAAACCGGTTTCTAAATTCGTAAAGCAGGCGCATTCTAATTACGCTTTACATAAATACGGTCAAGGACAGTTCCCTCTTGATTCTTATGGTGATGTGCTTGAAGCTAACCGTTGGTTTGAAGAGAATGGTAAGACACTACATCCTTCTGAACGGAAAGAATACTGTACTAAGGTAGCAGCAAAAGCTGATCAATTAGGTATCTCAGTAACTAGTACTCTTCGTAAATATGCTAGTTCTTCTTTTGCTCCGGAAAATGAAATACGGGCAGCAGTTAGTACTCGTATGCAATTCTGGCAAAGTGACGCACCAGAACGTAATGTACTACAAGGTATGCTTGATAAATATGCCAGTGTAAAACCGGATGTGTTTTGTGCAGCACTTAACGCATTTGACACCGATCACGATTTACAGCATTATTGGGATGACTACGTGATAGACCCGTGGGCCTCTACGTATGGAATGGATAAGACTGCGGAGTGGAGTTGGGAACAGGGAGCGGATAGGCTCACAGAAGATGTATTGAAGCAGGGTGTTAGAGACGGTAAGAAGATTCATGAAATAAAGGCCAAATTCGGGAACGACCTGGCGAGTGAAATCGTTGAGAGCCCGAGTACGGTATTTGATTCCATGCCACTGGATTCAAAACGTATACTTGCCAGGATTCTCAACGACTCACAATAATAGGAGATAGAACATGTCCAGTAAGTCATTTGGTACGCAGTACGCAAAAATTGAGCACCTAACAGAGGGTAAGACTGGCCTTGCTGGCGAGATTGATGATCTCCGCCATGACGTAGAGGCAGGCTTCGTAAACAATGAGGCCAAAACAGGTTTCCCCTCATTAGAATGGCTGGACGGTTCAGAGCCTACGGCTTCTGGGTCTACAGTTGTTCTGCGTGGTAGTGCTCTTAATCAGAGTCAGACGTTTGATAGCTTGACCTTGGCCTCGAGCACTGCTCGTTTGGTCATCACGGCTATGAAGCCTGGTAAAAGCGGAATTAAGGTAAAATTCCTTGCTCCTGCTAGTTCAGCGTCTGTTGCGTATTCTGAGTACGATACTGTAAGTTTGACTTCTGGTTCGGCTGTTGTAACTCTTACCGCTGTAGCTCCTGGAGCTTCTGGGCTACAAGCAGAAATGCTAACACCACAGGGCACGTTAGCTGTTACGTATCATCCTGTTGGTAAGAAGATTAGTATTCAATTGGCAGCAGCTGGTAGCACTTCGCAGCAAATTGTTGACAAACTTAATGCAGATGCTACTATCTCTGCTCTTGTCACGGCCACTGTTGGTAACGCAGCAACTGCAAGCACAGCAGTAGCAGCTACTGCTCTTGCTAACGGTCGTGTACTTATTGTTCAACTTGCAGCATCTACTGGTAATACTGCTTCGGAAATTGCTACATTGATCAACGCAGATAATGCTGCGTGCTTAGGTAAGTTGTGGGCAAGTGTGACCGTTGGTGATGCTACTGCGTTTACTGCAGCAATAGCAGCTACGCCGCTTACTGGTGGTGCAGGGCATTATGATGGTAACGCTGTTCTCTTCTCTGGTGTAGAAGGCTTACCAAAGAATACAACTGGTGCGACCGGAACAGCAAAATGGACAGATACTGCAATTACTGTAACCTCCCCAGATTTGACAGCCGCTAGTCCAGCACGTGCAACTGGAGATGTGATTACGATTGTAGTTAAGTCTAATGGTGTACGTACCAATTCATTAACTTCTCAGCTTGGTGGTGGAATCGCTGGTCCTCAAGGTAACCAAGGCAACCAAGGCAACCAGGGTAACCAAGGCAACCAGGGTAACCAAGGCAACCAGGGTAACCAAGGCAACCAGGGTAATCAAGGTCTGCAGGGCGCTCAAGGCCTACAGCACGCTTAATTTGGGGCAGGGTGACAGATCACGAATCAAGTCTGCTGGCCGTCTTACAAAAGGTCGGCCAGCAGTCACCCACAATATCGGTAGACGAGTCAGCTGTACTCGATGCAGCTACCATTGTTTCTACAACAGACAGATACAAAATAAACTTACCGGAACCTTCTTTTATTCCGCCATTAACAGTGCCGGATTTAAATACTAGGAAGGTTACCCCGATAACGAATAAGAATCTGTTTGTACACCATGATGCTCACCCCGTGGTGTTTGATATTGTTCTATTAAAAAAATATAAAGCAGAGTGGTTTGAATGGCAGCCGGAGACTTTGTGGAAAGAGATCAAAGAGGATTTTAGAGTTCCTTCTATCTCAGATCACGCAAAGGCTAAAATTCAAGCAATTAGAACACTCCATATAGGAGAGATGTTCTGGAAGAGTTGGGAGTCGTTTTGTTGGATTACCCAAGCGCTGAATAATAACATTCCAGATTGGCATGTTCTACAAAAGCCTTCTCTTTCTCAATTGATTAGTAGTGTTGATATATCAGAAATAATAAGAGCTGGAGAGGTTTTTGCTCTTGAGGTTACTAGTTTTATAGCTGCTAGTGTGCTTGATGAGGGTGTTTTTTATGCCCCCCATCCTATTTCTTTTTGTCAAAGTGAGATAGACCGGTATTTAGATAGCAAAGGAATAGAGCATACAGAGATAGCTGCGGCGGTTCAAAAGAAGTATCGTGATGTAATAAAAACTTCTGGTATGCCTTTAGAAGAAAATATAGTAGATATTCAGGTAGCTAAATTGAAGGTGGCGTGGGATTATCAAGCTATGAGAGGGAGGCAGTTGAAAGAACAACTGCAGCTACTTACATGAAGCACATTACTGAATTACATTTGGCTGGTATGCTAAGCGAGCTAAAAAAAGAAGCTGGTGTTGCATCAGATATTGCTTCACGTGGTCTTCAAATGCTTCGCAAGGTACCTACGTTACCACTTGTGAGTAGGATTCCTGGTATAAATTCTAGAGTAGGACAGACCCTTGCTGGCGGTGCATTAGGTGGTGCTATCGGTGCTGCTACTGGTGAAGAGGGCGATAGACTTCATAGAGGTGTAATGGGTGGGTTGTTAGGAGCAAGTGCTGTAGGTCTTGGGCACATGGCTACACAGAGTGGTAGAGATGCTGCAAAGAAATCTATGGGGAATTTATGGCAGAGGTCTAAATACCAATTTACTGGTAAAGGTCTAGAAGGTACGCCGGAAGCTAGGATATTAAAGGCCAGAGAGATTGGTCTTATTCCTGAAGCAGGTAAAAATAAAGCTGTAGATGCTGCACAAGAACATGCATTGAAAAATGATTGGTTATCATTACCTGGTGCGGTACATGGTCTAGTTACTCAACCCGGACAAGTATTAAAGAATTCTTGGAATAGAATGGATACAATGGGTAAAGGGCTTACTGCTGCAGGTGGAGCGATTACTGCCGCAGATATGATACAAAAGCCAACTCCAGAAGGTCCCGGTAGATTAGAAAAGGGATTGGGTGGATTAGCTTCAACTATAGGCTTTACTGCAGGACCTGCAGGTATCTTACCGGGCATGTTGATGGGTAGTTGGGCAGGTAAGGCAGGACAAAGGGTTGGACGTGTGGGGGATAGATTGTTAGGGTACAACCCTGCAGCTGAGGCAGCGCCTATGTATGAAGGGGCTGTACAATGAGTGTAGGTTTAGGCGGCGCAGATTCCTCTGCACTTCGTTTCTCTAGAACTCGAGGTCGTACTGGAGCTTCTTCTGATTACGGGCTACAGTACCCTAGTCCTTTTTTTGATATCGGGCAAACGTATTTACCCGCCACTATTAAACAGATGTTTAGGTGGTGTCGGTATTACTTCTTAGTTAATCCATTGATCAATGCAGTGGTAGCTAAGATGGCGGATTATCCTGTTACTGATATTATTCTAGATACTGACAAGCCGGATTTAAAAGAAAAGTGGTATCACTTTTTAGATTCACAGCTTAGGTATCGTCCTTTTCAGATTGAACTAGGACTTGACTTTTATGCCTATGGTAATGCTTTAGTTAGTATCTTTTATCCGTTTATAAAGATGCTTAGGTGTAAACGTTGTGGGCATGAGAAACCTGCAGCGGATGCTACATATCGATTTCAGAATTTTGAATTCCACTGGGAGTGTTCTAAGTGTAGCCATGCTGATATTGCTACTGTAAGAGACCATTACGTTAAGGCACCTAAAGGTATACGTCTTTTACGTTGGAACCCGGAAGATATAGATATCAGATATAATGATATTACTGGGGATACGGAATACTATTATACGATTCCGGTACAGATCAAAAATGATATTATTATGGGGAAGAAGTCTACTGTAGAGACTATGCCTCAGCTCTTTATCGATGCTTTAAGGCTAAGAAAAGCCGTAGTGTTTTCTCGAGACAACATCTATCACTTCAAGCGGCCTACATTGGCCGGAAAAGATAGAGGTTGGGGTACTCCTTTAATACTGCCAGTACTTAAGGATACCTACTACCTCCAGGTCCTGCGAAAAGCTCAGGAATGTCTTACACTTAGCTCTCTTTTAGAGAGGCCATTTGATCTTTGTAAAGCAAGCGAGATTAGGATTGGAGACCTAGTAAAGACGCATACAGGAGCGTATAAACGGGTAACAGATATTCGTCCTAAGCTCATAAACGAACAAAACGGTGGTTTTACGGTACAAGTAGCTACTAAGGCTATGAAAGCTTTTCCGACCGGTTATTCTGACAATCATCCTCTCTATGTATTGCGGAGAGAAGAATTGGCCACTGGGTGTAGGGCGAATAAGCACATCAATACTAAGTATGTTCGGCGTTATACAGACGAGTATGCGCCTAAATGGGTAAATGCTGGAGATGTCAAACTTGGTGAGTACGTAGTTTATCCTATAGATAGGCTAAAGAACACATCCGGGGAGGTATTGGATATATCACAGTATACTGGATTGCCAGCAACAACAGACTGGGTATATCAGCAATCATCTAAAGAAACAGTAGATGCGTACGAGGCTCTTGAGCAGGGAGACGAACTTCCGTGGGCTGATAACGCCCAACATGCAGCGCATACCCTTCATAATAGGGGAAAGACGCCTCCACGGGTAAAGAGGTATATCTCATTAGACGAAGATCTTGCTTACTTATCCGGGTGGTTCATCGGAGACGGCAGTACAGGTGACCGACAAATAAGCATAGCTCTAGGGCTTAAGGACGATTATAAGCTTCTTGCTAAGGCATTTAAAAAGGTATTTGGTAAGGAGCCTAAAATCTCTAAGAGTAAGAGATTTAATGGTCGTTTACTTGTTCACAGTGATGTGATTGCGACTAAATTTATGCGTGGTTGGATACCTGGTGATGCACACACTAAGAGCCTGCCAAAAGAAATTCAGCAAGCTCCAGACCAAATATTATTGTCTTTCCTACGAGGATATGTTGAGGCAGATGGGTGCTTTCATAACGACCTTGATCGAGTAACATTTACTTCGGTAAGTCCTCAGCTTGCTTATCAAGTATGGAAGCTTCTTATTTCTCTTCGATGTGTGGCTAGGGTATCCAAGAGAAAAGAATCGCAATCAATTATTGAGGATAAGCTTGGACGTAGAAACAAGGCTATAAGTGGTGTCTCTTATGATATAGTCTTAGATGGGTCATCTGGACGTAGATTACGTGCGCTTTTGTATGGTGGAGAAGTTGAAGACGCAGCCGGAGGGCATACAGGATTTTTTCACGGGGATTATTTTGCCTCTCCTATTTGTAATTGGGAACGCCTAACAGAACAGCACGTATTGAGTTTTGAAGTAGAAGATGATCATACTTTTTGCACTCCAGGAATGGTGACGCATAACAGCATCGCGCTCGAGCACATTGTGCCGCTACGCGTCTTATTCCCACAAGCCGGGTCGGCCTCCTCGGACCCATACTGCGTTGCGTTAGATAGCCTTGTAGAGACTCGAGAAGGAATATTTCCTGCTGGGGAAGTCAAGAAGGGTGACTGGCTAAAGACACATACAGGTGCGTGGAAGCCTGTTGAGGCCGCCGTAGATCGTAAAATTCGTACTGGTGAGAAGGTATACGAATTTTCTATTGCTTCTCTTAGTGCCTTTCCATTTAAGGTATCTGAGGAGCACCCAATACTCGCTGTAAAGCGGCCCTCAAGATTTAGAGGCTATGAGAGCCTTACCGAAGAACCGGACTATATTGAGGCCAAGAATATTGACGAGGGGGACTTTGTTTGTTACCCCAAGCATAGAACCGTTTGGGATAGTCTTGACCTAGATCTTCACGAGTACTGTCCTGAGCGTGCATTCACTGCTGAGTATATGTACCGTAGGTTAGATCAACAGTCTGCGGACATCTATGAGTACTTTGAGGCTAATGGTGTGCCTAGCTTTGCTCATGGAGAACGTAAGACCTTCTTGGCCGACAAAGGTTGGACCGAAGATTACTACAATAATGCTAAGGCGGTGTTTAGCCAGCAGGAAGCTGTTGATAGGATTCCTAGGTATCTGCCAGTTACAAAAGACCTGGCGTACGTAGTAGGTATGTATGCGGCTGAAGGTAGTCAGAAGGATTTAGGTATTTCTTTTAGTCTTAATGCGGCTGAAGATTCCATCATGGGCGCTTTGGACTCTGCGCTACAAGGGATGGGGTTTGCTAGTGGGCACAGATACATACGAGATAACTCCGCGCAGTACGATGTTGGTGATGTATTTTTGGGCAGCTTACTGCCTCAGCTGTGTGGCAAAGGTGCCCAAAATAAACGATTACCAAGGTTTATTGTTGAGGCTCCAGAAGAGATTGCGCTTCGTGCAGTAGAGGCAGTGTTTCTAGGTGATGGTTGTTCAATAAATAGTAAAACTCGTAGAGAAGGATTAAAGACTGTCAGCCCTCAGTTAACTATAGACGTGCGTGCCATACTACTTTCTTTTGGTCTAATAGCTAATGTACAAAAGAGTATTCCTGGGGAGCACGAGATAGCTAAACTTCCGTACTACCAAGTCAATTTAAACGGATCACAGGGAGACGCCTTCGCTAACCTGTGTAGTAGCGGAACGCGTACACACAAAGGATTCAGTAGGTGTGGGTTTGTTCGTGGTGATTATGTCTATCTGCGGGTAAGTAAAAAATCAGAATCTCCAGATGTCAAAGTAGTACGTGGCTTCCAAATCAAAGGAGATAAGTCCTTCTGTATTGTTGGCGTAGCTACGCACAATACGAGCGTGAATCTTCAAGATTGGCACGATCAGATCGCAGGAGAATTACGTCGTTGGAGAAGCGATAATTCGTATATTCCTATTCTTCCGTTACCTATTGGACAACAGACCATAGGTGGTGATGGTAGAGCTCTGCTTCTTTCACAAGAAATACGAGTATGGAGCGAACATATTATTGCGGGTATGGGTGTCCCAACGGAGCTCATTTTTGGTGGTCTCTCGTATTGTCAAGCTCCTGATACTCTCTTGTTTACGTCTCACGGTCTCGAGACATTAGAAGAGCTGACCCCAGCTGAAGAGGGGCAAGGGACATCAAATCGCAAAGTAGTAAGCCATATGGGCGTGAGAGACGTTGTTAGAACGCATCACGTAGGTCTTAAAAAGGCAGCGTCGGCAAAAACTAGGCTTGGTCTGGAACTTACTGGAGCGTATACGCACCCCGTGTATGTACTACAGCCAGATTTAACTATGGCATTTAAAACTATGGAGGAATTGAAGCCAGGAGATAGAGTGGCTGTAAAAGCGGGAGCTAACCTTTGGCCTAAGGACACACCTAAAATTGACTTTCATACGACAAAATCTGGAGACCGGTTTGAGGACGTTACTATCCCACAGGAGTTAACTCCAGAATTAGCCAGACTTTTGGGATATTTAATAGCAGAAGGTTCTTGTACTGAGGCGCGTAGAATTGGCTTTGGAAATTCTGATCAAGAAGTAAATACTGACTTTGCAGATTGCGTAGAGGCTGTGTTTGGATACCGTCCAAAGTTCCATCTAAATCTAAGTATGCCTGTAACCACCAAACCATTTTATCAGACTGAGATATCAAGGCAGCAGGCAACTGAGTTTCTCTACGCATTAGGTATCGGTGGTTATGCTGCTGAAAAAACGGTACCTAGAATTATACGTCTTGCTCCTAAGCATCTTGTAGCAGAGTTTTTACGAGCTTATTTTGAAGGAGATGGCGGGTCAGAGGACGTAGAAGACAAACAAGCAGTTACCGCCTGTTCAATGTCGGGTAGACTCCTTCAAGAAATACAGCTATTGATGCTGAATATGGGTATTGTTACTTCTAGGTATTTCCCAAGAGTTAAGTCAACGTTCACACTACAAGCCAGGTCAGAGTATGTAGATATTTTTGCAAAAGAGATTGGGTTTATTTCCAGCTGTAAAAAAAGAATACTTTCACAGAGAACCCCTACTAGAGGATCTTCTTGTCTATCATCTCAAATTCCATATCTAAAAGAGAGATTAGAGGAGTTTAGAGATCGTCATTTTGAGAATAGGTCTTCGTGGAAGTTTGAATCTGTAAACGTTGAGTTGCTGCAGGAACAGTATACTGTTGATGAGATTGCAGTACTTACAAACAGGGAACGCTCTACTATATTGCTGCACATTAATTCTGGAGCACTTACAGCGGTAAAGCAGCCATCTGTACAAGGTAGATTTGCTGCATATACTGTCAGTCGTCAAAATTTAGAATATTTTCTTAAACATCATGGTTTAGGTAGACGTAGAACAACACCAAAGAGTTTCTGGGGCATGAGCTATGAGAAGCTAGCTACTAAAGATCTTTCTTTTATTAAAGAAAAAGAGCCTGATTTTGCTCGGCGTATAGAAAATTTAGCTGAGATGCGTTTAATCTGGGATGAGGTACAGGAAGTAAATCTTTTGGATATAGAAATTCCTATGCGTGATTTGACGGTGGATGAGGCTTCTACGTACCAAGGTAACGGTGTAATTAGCCATAATTCCGGATCAAATGTATCTTTACGTATGCTTGAGAATATGTTCCTTGGTTATCTTTCCGATCAATTAGCTTTACTTCGTTGGATAATCGAAAAGACTGCCTCATACCTTGGTTGGGCTAAAGTAGGAGCTAGGTTCAAGCCATTTAAGATGGCAGATGATCTGCAGAGAAAGGCATATCTATTCCAGCTTAATCAAGCCGGAAAGATATCAGATGAGTCTCTTTGCTCTGATGCTGATTATGATTCATCTAAAGAAGATGCGATCATGGAGAACGAAGCTACTCGTCGCATAGGAGCGATGAAGAAGCAACGATTGCTTCAAGCAGAGATGGAAGGCGAAGCAGCTATGGTCCAGCAGAAGTGGCAGACCAAAGCACAGAATAAAGCTATGTCAGAACAAATGGCTATTCAAGGAGAAGCGGCTAAAGATCAAATGGCATTCCAATCTCAGATGCAAAATGGAATGATGCAAGATCAAATGGCTGTTCAAACAGGACAAGAAGCGCCACCTAAAACTCCAGATATGATGCCTGCTCCTCGAGACCCATCGTTGTTATCTGTACCTAAGGGGATTACCTCTCCATTAACACTACAAAGTGTTCAACAGCATCCAGTTTCTGCGTCTAATGCAGATATAGCTGGTGGGCAAAATGTAGACCTGTTGTTTATGGCTAGAAAATTAGCTGATAAGTTTTCTAGACTTAACCCCGGAGAGAAACCAGTAATGTTAAGTAGGCTTAAAGAACTTAATCCTATACTGTATTCTACGGTTACAGGGCTAATGATGAGCGGAGGGAATGGACCCACCGCTGCAGCTCAAGCCTCTGCGAGGCCGTTGCCATTGCAACGAACACCCCGCAGAGGATCTGAAGCTGCTCAAATCTAGTGTGTACACGCACACGTACATGTTTTAGCGTGAGCACTAGCTTGATCCATCAATGATGTTGAGAAAGATTTCTCAGCATTGTAGATATTAACTACTTTCTGGACTTCTTGGTCTCCTGATAGACCAAGCTCTTTCTGACGTTTGAAGTAGTCAACTGCCCTTATTGCGTTCTCTTTAGGAAACCAATAAGTTTCTGCTCTAGTTGGCGCTATTAGCTGAATTCGATGTTCATCTTTTGCCAACCAGAGGTACGTGTTCGTTGCTCTGCTTGTCACTAGTAATGCCTCTGTTGCCATGCTACAAAATTTGCAGTTTTTGCATTTATCGTTTTTCATAATCCCCTCCCCTTATTTAGGGGGTTACATCCCATTTAGTTAGTTTTCAGTTGTTCTTTCATACAATATGACATCTCCTTCTGCTTCATCACCCTCTCCCAATATCTTTCTGATACAACTTGGGCAAAGGATCAGTTTTTCACAAGTAGCATCCAGAGTGTATTCTGGATTGCCGTTTTCTACTTCTGCTGCTTTCTCAGGGCACCATACGGTGACCTGGTATACTCTATGTCCCAGATCTAGACACCTACGACAAGCATCACAATGTCTAGAATCTCTATCATCTGGTGCTACAATCTCGTCATCTAACGTTCCACAGTTACTTATGAAACAATCATAATGAGCAAAGATGGTAGTTACACACGCATCTTCTGGCAATGCATTGGTAGGCAAATCTGCCCATGATTGGAACCGTAAGAATCGCGGGTCCTTTCTCATAGACAGCATTTGCCCACCTTCTATGACTACCATTTGATGCCCAGCAATCTGGGTATCACACTCACAACTTAGGCAATCTGGAGCATCCGGACAGTCCGGACAATGTTCCCTTGGACAAATCGGACAATAATTAGTTATACGAACTACAGGGACCATGGCTTATTAATGAGGCAAATAAGGCCGATAAGAACGCAAAAATAAATATCAATTTTCTTCGTTTCCTTCCTCTTTTTCTTCTTCTTCTTCTTCTTTGTTTTCGCCTCCAATTTCGTCTTCGAAACGATCTGACAGATCGCTCAAAGAATTCTCACTCTTCTCTTCTTCTTCTTCTGGTCGCATAAGTCCTCCTTTTTGTAGAAGCGAAATACGTTCTTCTACACAATACTTATACCCTTAAGCGTCGTATAATTTCATGCCCATATTCCTGTAATTCTGATACCTTAAGGACAACACACATAAACAAGCGAGGAATTCTTGGCACGCATTGCACCGGAAGAGGGGTTTGAACTCCTCAAAGACCGAGTACAAAAAGCAGTCAGTGGATTCTTCCCCATAATCGGGCGGAAGAATACGCTAGAGCTCCATGATATATCGGTTAAAGATAACCTGAATATCGATGATATTAGGTCCCAGAAACACGCTAAGTTGAGTGGTCGTTCCTGGACTGTACCAGTAGAGGCAACTATTGCCCTAAAGGACAATACTACTGGGTCGATAATCGATAAACAGAAGATGAACTTGCTTAACCTGCCTAAGGTTACAAGACGCTATGGCCATATCGTAGATGGCCAGGAGTATCAGATAGATAACCAGTGGCGCTTAAAGCCCGGTATCTATAACATGGTTAAACAAGACGGAGCTATTGAGTCTCACTTTAATGCGGCAGGAGGCTTTAAGATACATTTTGATCCAAAGTCTCGTCAATTTACATTGAACTATGGTAATTCTAATATGCCTCTTAGACCCTTCTTACACGCCATGGGGGTGTCTGAAGAGGAAGTAGAAAATCGTTGGGGTAAAGATATCGCTACGGTTAATCATGCTGATAGTTCTAAAGAACTTATTAAGTTTTATAGAGCATCCACTGGGGATAAGACCGTTAAGCCCACTATAGATGAGGCAAAGTCTCATTTGTGGGATGTAATGCAAAAGACGGTACTACGTCCGGAAGTAACTAAATTTACTCTAGGTAAAGAATATACAAACGTTACTGGGCATACGCTTTTAGATGCGTCAGATAAATTATTGAAGATATCTAGAGGCGAAGCGCAGCCAGACCCTAGAGACGCTTTGATGTTTAAAGATCTCCATTCAATTGAAGATTTTGCAGCAGAACGTCTTATTAAAGGTTCTAGAGAAATTCTTCGTAAAGTAAATAATAATATTGATCGTAAAGATAAAGTACGAGACATCATAGCTCCAGAAATATTTAATCGTCCGATCAAACAGATGTTTGGAAAGAATTCCTTAGCAATTGTTACTGATCAGACTAACCCGTTAGAGATGTTCTCCGCTAATATGAAGACCACCATTATGGGAGATGGTGGTATTAAATCAGAGCATACTGTTTCAGATGAGGCGAAACTTATAGATCCGTCTCATTTAGGATTTCTTGATCCAATACACACTCCCGAAGGATGTTACGATTCTGAGACAGAGGTCTACACAAAGACTGGCTGGAAGAAGTGGATAACCGTAACAGAGCAAGATCAATTAGCTTGTCGAGTAGACGGTAGATTAGAGTTTCACCTCCCTACAAATCTGATCAATGCCCCATATAAGGGGAAAATGTATGGGGTAAATACCGCACGAAACAAGCAGCGTAGAAAGAGAGAAATTGATTATTTAGTAACGCCCAATCATAGAATCTACTGTCGTACTAGAGACCTCAGGGGAAAGGCCCTATTTCGTATAGAGACCGCAGACGTGGTGCACGGTAAAGCTAGAGACTTAGAACTTGGGCATGACCCGTATCTAGGTTCCAAAGAAACGGGCGTATTTCATTTGCCTTACGTAAAGGGAAACAACTCTTCAAAGAACGTAGACGAGATCAACATAGGTGACTGGGCTCAATTTATAGGGTGGTTCCTGTCTGAGGGGAATTGCACGTATGATGATGTAGGTTCCCACTATAGTGTCTGTATTTCACAGAGTATAGTTACGTCTAGAACTAACTGCGAAATTATTGAGGCGCTGCTCGATAGGTTACCCTTTGCTTGGAGTTTTTCTGAAAGAGAAGATGGTAAACGCACCTATCGGGTAAGTACAAAGCAGCTAGCGCATTATGTCTCTCAGTTTGGACTTAGTTACAATAAGTCCATACCAGAGTACTTTTTCGAATGTTCTGTGGAAACACGAGAATATTTATTAGAAGCACTGCTGTTGGGGGATGGCAGGAAAAACTCACATAGGGCTACTGGCGCATCTTATAAACAGCTAGTATACTGCACAGTTAGTCCACAACTCGCTCTAGATGTGGAGCGCTTAGCAATAAGCTTGGGGCGTCCCGTATCTATGTGCCGGTATGCAGATGACCGAGAAGAGCGATATAGAGACGTTTATGAGGTACGTTTACTGTGTCAAACAAAACGAGAAATTCAAGGCGCTAAAGGACACTTTTATACCTCTGAGTACGACGGCACTATTCACTGTGCAACTGTTCCAGGAGGGCTACTGTACGTACGCAGGGGAACGGGGTTAGCACACTGGAGCGGTAATAGCGCCACAGGTATCACACTGCGTTTACCTTTAGGTGTACATAAAATAGGGCATGATGTTGCTATTAAAATGTACAATACAAAAACTGGAAAAGTTGAAAACGTCAATCCTACTGTCGCTTATAAATCTCATATAGCTCTGCCAGATCAAATTACTTGGGAGGGCAATAAACCTAAAGCTGCTGGTAAAGTTGTAAAAATTAGTGGGCCGGGTAATGAAATATATGATGGTACGTTAAAAGATGCTGATTATGTAATGAAGAGTCCGATGCAGATGTTTTCCATCTCATCTAACATGATTCCTTTCATGCCGTCAGATCACCCTAATCGTAGTACCATGGCCGGAAGACAGATGGAACAGGCTATCTCTCTAAAACATAGAGAAATCCCCTTAGTACAAAGCTTGGCCGGTAAAGAAAGTTTTGATCGTATACTTGGAAGCTTTGCCAGTCATAGCGCAACTGTTAGTGGTACAGTATCAAAGATAAAACCAGACGCTATAGTAATTAAGAGACCTAACGGTACTAAGGAAGAAGTGTTCATTTATGATCACTTTCCACTTAATGAAAATAAAGCGTTTATGCATGCAGAGCCTTTAGTAAAGGTCGGAGATAAAGTAACTAAAGGGCAAGTTATAGCTGATACAAATTACACTAAAGATGGCGTATTAGCTATAGGTACTAATTTACGTACAGGGTTTATGCCTTATAAAGGATATAACTTTGACGATGGTATTGTAGTCAGTGAGAGTGCAGCTCAAAAATTAACCAGTGAACATCTTCATAGACATTCATTAGAACGAGATGTATCTCACATTTTGGATAAGAAGAAATTTACGGCTTATATGCCTACTGTACTGAATAAAACTCAGTACGATAAATTAGATGAAGAAGGCGTAATCAAACCAGGCACTGTCGTAATGCCGGGAGATACTCTAATAGCAGCATTACGTGCTTCAAATAATCCGGAACGTAAAGAAGATTTAGAACTTTCAAAGTTACATAAGTCTATTGTTAAACCATATAAAGACTCGAGTATTAAGTGGGAAAGCGATTACCCAGGAGTAGTTAAAGAAGTAGTTAAGATTGGTAAGAATGTTTCTGTACACGTAAAAACTGAAGAAGCCTTAGACATCGGAGATAAGCTCTGTTACGACGAAAAGCACGAACTATTGACTACTCGTGGATGGGTTCCGGTAAAGGACGTAAAGGTATCTGATGAGGTGTGTTCACTCAACCCGGAGACTGACGCGATAGAGTACCTGTGCCCGGAGAAGACAGTCAGCTATGATTGTGTAGAGGATGATCTGTACGTCTTGGAGACTACACAAGTGTCTATGGCTGTCACCATGGAGCACAAAACATATGCAAAGCCTAGGGGAGCGGATAGGCACAGCCTAATTCCAGTCTCTCAGTTAGTAGGTAAGCGTTATCATTTAAAGCAGCACGGTAAATGGGTGGGGGAAGACAGAGAGACATTTGAGTTCCCCTCTATGGTAGTCAAGGCTGGGCAGAGTGGTAATGGTACCAGAGTGCTGCCATCAATACAGATGCCGATGGACACATTCTTAATGCTTCTAGGAATGTACTTGTCGGAGGGCAACAATTATGGTGGTAACGGCGACTACTACATAGAAATCACTCAAATAAAGCAACCAGGAAGAGCTCAGACAGAGGAGGCTCTGGCATTAGCAGGAATACGTTTTACGCGTACTCCTGAAAAGATACGCATACACGGTAAGCAGCTGTATGAGTATTTCGTGCAGTTTGGGCATGCGGTAAATAAATTTATTCCTGATTGGATTTTTCAGCTTCCGAAAAAACGGTTACAGGTTCTGTATAAATGGTTAATGTGGGGGGATGGCTGTGAAAAAGGAACCACACACGTATACACCACTATATCCCCTCAGCTAGCCGATGATGTACAGCGTTTAGTTTTCCATCTTGGTAAGGCAGGCAGAGTGGTGTGGGAGCCTGGTTATCGTGGCCAGATAGAGGGCAGGTATTACGATTTTAAGCCTAGATATAGAGTTAGGGTAATACGCACTAAATTAGAGCCCACAATAAATCACGGGCACTCTAATTCACAAGGCGGACAAAAAGAAACTATAGAGAAGTACACCGGTAAGGTGTACTGCGTGGCTCTTCCACGTAATCACGTACTCTACACACGTCGAAATGGTAAATGCCACTGGTCTGGTAATACGGCGCGCCACGGCAATAAAGGCATAGTGACACGGATCATACCTGATCATGACATGCCCCATACTAAAGATGGTAAGCATTTAGAGGTGTTGTTAAACCCGTTAAGTGTTATGGGTAGAACTAACTTAGGTCAAGTATTAGAGGTTGCTGCAGCCAAAGTGGCGGAGAAGACTGGTAAACCTTATATGGTTAAGAACTTTTCTCCGAATACAGATTTACATGCCCAAGTCACTGCTGACTTAGCCAAGCACGGTTTGACGGATAAAGAAGAAGTTATAGACCCCGTTACAAATAGAGTAATGGGTAATGTGCTTGTAGGACCTATGCACATTTTTAAGCTCCACCATCAGGTGGAAAAGAAGCTTAGTGCTCGAGCAGGTGGTTATGGGTATGACTACGATAAAGATATGATTCCTAAAGGTGGTGGCCCACGAGGAGCCAAGTCTCTCGGAACACTAGGCCTTTATTCTATGCTGGCGCATGGAGCGACATCTAATCTGCGGGAAATGCAGACTTATAAAAGCGATGCGTCACAAGGTGATCAATTCTGGTCTGCTCTCCAAGCTGGAGAGATGCTTCCTACTCCTAAGCCGACCTTTGCTTACAATAAATTTCTTGGGTACATCAGAGGACTTGGTGTAAATGTTCAGAAAACAGGTAATAACCTTACGCTTATGCCTATGACTGACAAGCAGATCATAGAACAAAGCAATGGTGAGATTACCGACCCCGCTAAGTCAGTCACAGCTAAAAATATGAAGCCTGAAATAGGGGGATTATTTGATCCTAAAGTTACAGGTGGTATTGATGGTACAAAATGGGGCTTTTACACACTCCCAGAATCTATGCCTAACCCCGTATTCGAAAGTGCTATTACTCGTTTGTTGGGAATGAAGCAAAAAGAGTTTGCAGGCTTAATTGGTGGTACGTTAGCAGTAGACCCAAAAACCGGAAAGATAGGAGATTCTCAAAAAATTGAGGGAGGGCTGGTTGGTGGTAAAGCCTTTGCTCATATGCTTAGTAAAATAGATGTGAAAAAGGATTTAGCTGCTGCCAAAGTAGCGCTAGATAAACCGACATTAAGAGGGACGTATCTTGATCATGCTAATAGTAAAGTAAAACTACTAGAGGCTTTAAACAAGGTTGGTATGACGCCAGTAGAAGCGTACATGTCTAAAGTCATTCCTATATTACCGCCATCTATGCGACCTGTTCCAGTGTTGCCTAATGGTACTATTAGTGAAGAAGATTTGAACGGTCTTTATAAGAATCTTCATTTGTCTGCGTCTAGATACGCGAAGATGTCTCCATTGATTCCAGAAGATGATCAATCTAAAGTAGAGATTCGACAAGAAGTCTATGATGGTTTACGAGCAATAGCTGGACTTGGTGGTTACCCACATCAAATTCGTAGAGGAATCTTAGACTACATACATGGTAAGAAGATGGACACTCGTACGGATGCTAAGATAGGTTCTCCTAAAGAAGGATTCTTTCAAGATAAATTGGTTGAACGTAAGCAAGATATGTCTATGCGTGGAACTATTATCCCTGAACCATCTTTAGGTCTGGATGAAGTAGGTCTCCCAAGAGAAGCAGCGATTGAAGTATATAAGCCATTTGTAATTCGTGAATTACGAAATCTATTGGGAATACCGCCTTTACAGGCGCAAAAAAAATTGGCGGAAGGTGGGGAGATAGTAGACCGTGCTTTACAAAAAGTTATATCTACTAGGCCTATTTTGCTTAAACGTGATCCGGTACTACATAAGTACGGGGTACAAGCGTTTAAGCCACGTATAGTTGGTGGTAAAGCTGTACAGGTTCACCCTCTAGTTACCAGTGGTTTTAACGCAGACTTTGATGGCGATGCAATGGGTGCTTTCGTACCTGTAAGTATGGATGCTGTAGCAGAAGCATATAAAATGCTTCCATCTAGGAACCTATTCAGTCCGTCTAGCGGGGAGATCATGTATGCTCCCACTAACGAGAGCAGATTAGGTCTATATGGTATTACTCAGACTGGTAAAGATACTAATCATAAGTTCACTAATATGCAGGACTTAGAGACTGCTATTAGAACAGGCGCAGTAACCTTTACAGATCAAGTAACCGTTGGCGGTATTAAATCAAGCGCTGGTAAGTTTATGGTTGCTGGAGCCCTTCCAGAAACTATGCGTAGAGAAATATTAGAACGAAAAACACCTCTAGATAAAAAAGCACAAGAAGAACTCTTTACTCAAGTAGCTAGAGAACACAAGAATGATTATGGTGAAGTAGCTAATAAGCTAAAAGATCTGGGCAATAAGTGGGCTACAGACACTGCCTTCTCTTTCGGTATGACAGATATTGCGCCGGAACGACAAGTAAGAGATAGGATTCTTGCTGCTGCAGATGCTCAAGTTCATAAACTCACTGGGGCAAATAAAGATAGTAAAAAGATAGACATATACTCCAAGGCAACGGAGGAAATGAATAAGCATTTGAAGGCAACTCCTGAAAGCCAAAACAACATTATGATTCTACATAATGTGGGCATGAAAGGAGGCACGGATACTTTGAGACAAATACGTGCTACTCCTATGCTTATGAGTAATCATAAAGGAGAAATCCTCCCTAATCCTATCCGCAAATCTTATGCCGAAGGATTGGATGTTGCAGACTACTGGACGGCTATTAGTGGTGGTCGTAAAGGTATTATTCAGAAAGTTCAATCTGTTGCCGAACCTGGTTATATCAGCAAACAGGTAATGAACTCTGTTATGAATAACCTTATCTTAGATCATGATTGTGGTACTGATAAAGGCATCTCTTTGCCGGTAGATGAAAAAGATATTTTAGGTAGATTTACTGCTGCGGATATTAATGTAGGCGGACATGTAATAAAATCTGGTGCATTAATTACCCCAGAAATGCGTAGTACGCTACGTAATAATAATATTGGTAAAGTAGTAGTCAGGTCTCCTTTGCGTTGTTTACATGGTCCTGGTCTTTGCCAGAAATGCAACGGATTAACGGAGAATGGAGAATTACCAGCAAAAGGTTTGAACGTAGGTGTATTAGCTGGTCAAGCATTAGGAGAACGTAGCGTACAGTTGGCTATGAAGGCTTTCCATAGTGGAGGTAGCGCTGCTTCAAGGAGTGGTTTAGTTGATGATTTTGAACGTGTAAAAAATCTACTATCATTCCCGAAAATACTTCCTGGTTCTGCTACGCTTAGTGAGTTGAATGGTAAGGTAACAAAAATAGCTCCCTCACCTGCTGGTGGTCATGAAGTAAGCATAGAAGACAAAGTACACTATATTCCTCACGCGTTAGGGGCTCCTGTATACAATGGACAACCTTTAAAAGTTGGTACGGAAGTAAAAAAGGGGAGTCCTATCTCTAACGGATTGATAAACCCTCATGAGATGTTAACGCTTACAGGAGTAGAGCCAGTACAACTTCATCTCGCTAGTGAGCTAAGTAATGCTTATGCAGATTCCGGAATCCGTAGAAGAAATCATGAAATTGTAGTTAAAGCACTAACTAATCTCACTAAGGTCAAAGACCCTGGCTCTTCATCCGGACTTATCCGTGGTGATTTTGCTTCTACAACATATGTATCTAACATTAATAGAAACATGCCAAAAGGCTCTAGACCTATAGTACATGAGCCCATACTTAAAGGCGTTAATGTGCTACCTTTGGAAATGCAAGAAGACTGGATTGCAAAACTTAATCATGAGAATCTATCGGAAACCATTATAGATGCAGCTCAAAGAGGATGGACTAGTAGCTTACATGGACTACATCCTATTCCAGCTGTAATTTATGGAGCTGAGATTGGATTACCCGGTAAAGGAAAGGTCGGATATTAATGGGGTCAACGTTTCATAACTCTGTAACAACTACCGGAAACAGAGCTCCAAGACTTGAAACAGGTATAGTGTCTAGCGTCAACCCACAGAACATGACACTAGATTGGGTGGCCCAACATACCGGAAAACAACAAGCTGGGGTTCAAATTATGACCCCTTATATTCATTATAATAACGGCGAGGGCTTTACCTGTTTGCCAGAGCCAGGTGCTGTTTGTGTTTTATGTTGGCCCTCAGATGAAGAATCTCCCTTTGTTATGGGGTTTATTACCCCACCAGAATCGGCCCCAGCTAATGCCGGTAGTACAGATAAAAGTGCTTCTCCACCTGTAGTTAAAACTGCTTCATCTACTGGAGCTGCAACACCAGCATTATCAGACGCTAGCTATAGGTGCAATAGACCTGTCTTGAATCCAGGAGATATGCTGTGGCAAGGTAGAGATGAGAATTTTATAGCTTTGCGTAGGGGTGGTGTTCTTCAGATAGGTTCTACCAACATTTGTCAACGGGTGTATATTCCTGTTGGAAATTATATTAGAGATTTTTGTGAAAATTGGGAGGTGAATACTGCTGCAGGTTCTATGAGCTGGGTAGTGCACCCTTCTGAAAGTACCCCGGAAAGTAATGCTCCTACAGAATTCTCTCTTATAGTCAGAGAATATGCTCAAGATAAAATGGCCTCTATTAAGGTAAGTGTAGGTTCTTTATTCAATGAACCTAAGTTGCCTAGCGGAGTAGATTCTTTTTTAGAGATTATTATTGCTCCAGATAACATTGATCCAAAAGATGGAACTGTATCGAGTCCCTTGTACACACTACGTATAGGTAAAGATGGTAGTACTGAAACAATTCAGGCTGATCGAAAAGTAACTATCAACGGTAAAGATAATCTAGACGTTGAAGGAGATCAAACTATCTATGTAAAAGGGGATAGAGCATTGACTGTAGATGGCGCAATTACAGAAGCAGTCAAAGGTGCATATAGCATCACCGGAGAAAAAGGAAGTGCAGAGATTTGGCATGAGGTTAAGTCAATAGATGCTGCTGCCGTGAAACTAGGTTCAGCAAGCGCTTCCGAGCCAGCTGTTCTTGGATTACAATTATTAAATTGGCTCGCAACGCATACGCATGTGCCTAATGGACCACCTACAAGTTCCCCCACATTATCTAGTATTCTTGCCAAGAAAACTTATGTAGCGTAAATCATGCCTTTAAATCCAAATACACTTTCAGGTAATATACACTCATTGCTGAGGGCTACACCTATAGGGCAGTCCCCAGTTACTGCGGTTGATAAAACTTCAAATGCTGATGGAACAATTACAGTTAAAACATCAGTAGGGTCTATGCAAGACATCATTATGCCAGACCCTATGGCACAGGTTATAGCTGATGCAGTAGCTAAAGCAGTGATAGCATATTTTCAAACTGAGGCTGTTATAGTAGGCACATGCCCTCCTGGAACAGCGGGTGGCCCGTTACTAGCAGGAAAGATTACGTAGGAGAAATCATGGACCTCTTTTTAGATCAAAATCCAATTCATATTGAGAAACTAGGTATGGAGTGCCTATTAAGTGAGGATGCTAACGATTGGCCTCAACAAATTCTAGATGAGCTATATCGTCAGGTCCCTTACGCTAGTGAGTATGCTCCTAAAGTTGTTCTTCGTGTAGTGGATTCTGATAGACGATATGGTCTTGGACATATCGAATTACTCAATAAGATGGCAATTAACCCACGAGATGATGATACCCCTGCTACATTAAAGGGTCGTCAAAAGGCAATAATTCCTGTCATTATTCAGGACGGAAAATTAAAGCAATTAGACGTATTGGTTTACGATGGTAAAGTAGAGCCACTCACGGAAGAACGTTTAAGAAGGGCTTTGTTCCGTCCCAATCTATTTGAAGCCATTCGTGAACGTCCTGGTGATGTGAGCCTTATTGAACAACTCTATCCGCCACATCGGCAATATGGTGGTGCCCGTGGACCTATGATGGCAGATGTTGGTGCAGCAGGAGGGATAGGTAAAGAAAGCAGTGTTCATAGTGAATTTCTGTTTGATGCTATACTGCCTACCATTACTAGAGAGCAAGCTAATGAAGTTCTCAGTAAAGTAGGCGGGGATACTTCAGATGCATATAGCTTGGCAGGTACTTTGGCTAAGAATGCTGCGGCTAAAGAGATCATAAGCAAACTAGCTAAAATAGCTTCTGGCAATATTGTTACGGGAGAAGATTACCTACGAAAAATTGCTAGTTCTATTAAACCAAACGTAGTTCAGGTTCGTAGAGTAGATAATGGTTTCCGTATCAAGACAGCTAATTCTGAAGCATTTATACCTGATGCCCAAGATATTCCTCGCCCTGCTGCTGTAGGTGCTCTTGGCGGAGATATGGTATCAAAAGTAGAAACTGATGGGACTACGACTATCACTACTCAGCCTGCTGTAAAACAAACATTAACTGATTTAGTGATCGAAGTAGTTAACAAGTTTGGGGTATATAAAGTCAAAACTCAAAATGAAAATCGTGAATTGATCGGATGGGTATTCCCTAAGATCATGGATTTTGATGGCACACTACTACCTATGGCGCTGTTCACTAATGGTAGTGAATCTGCGGTACAAGAAAATATTGCAGGGGTGGCTGTTGCTAAGACTTCAGATCTTATTGACGTAGACCCTGAAGGACTTGGCTGTTTCTATTACGCATCCTCAGAAGGCGCAATTGCATTTACCCCAGTTAATGTTACTGCAGTAGAAGAGACCCCGCATGGTAGTAGCTTTCATTGTGATACTACTTTAGGGGAAAAGGTCATGGTTACTAAGGTACCTGGATTAAAAACCTCTGCCATGATTGAAGAAGGTCATTTCGGTATTCCAGAAGAGTGTGGATTTATCTCATTTAATAAGACTGTAGATTTAGCATCCTCTCCTGATGAGTTCACTAAAGTCGGTCAAGCACTTGCTATGACTAATGCGGTACGTGTGATCACAGACGGTACTACATATACTTTTGAAGGACAAGTGATTGATAAGATTGCTAGTGTTACTCCTACGGAGTTTTTGGATAAAGATGATACTGTGTTCTTAGGTGCTGTACTCGGACAAGACCCAGATCAGTTCTCTAAAGATTTAGATACAATGCATAAGAGGGCAAGTCAAGAGCTTTGGTTTTCTTCTCGTCCAGTAACTTTAATGAGCGAGAGATATGCTAAAGCTAAGACTGCTGCAGCTACTCATCTTAATGGCTTACCTCTTCTTCGAGCATATTTATTAAAAGAAGCAGCACTTCTAGAAGACCCGACGGCAGTAGATAAAGTATTATCACTAGGGTTTATTACCCCTGAAAATGTTTCAATCTTTGCCGGGTATATTCCAGAGTTTGAAACAGTTATACGGAAGTTAGCAGAATTACTAGTGGCTACAAGAATGGGTCTACATACCGTAGATGAAGGGGCGTTACAAAGGTCTTTGGTGCATCTAGATAAGGTAGTGAGCGGGTTAAAAACACTAGATGCGGCTCCACAGGCCTAAGTACTTGAGGGTACCGTGGCAGATCCAAAACACAGCCCCTGCGAATTCTTCTGCAAGTTCCTGATTTCAAAACGGGAATACGATATAGGTACGCTTATGGCTATTCTTGAGGACCATCAGTTAGCGTCTTTAGGTAGACGCTACCTGGAGGAACTCAAAGAAAAGATGGAGCCATTCCCAGACCCATGGGTAACTACACCTACCGGGGAGGAAGAAAACTATAAGATAACTATGGATTATCTGCGGAAACAGAATATCTATGAGTTATGGTTTCCTACCCCGGCAGTAAATGAAGCATTCAAAATACTTGGAGACCCAAGATTAAGAGAAAATACTGAACAGCTAATACTGTCTTCTTTACGCTTCGAAGAGATCGTAGCTAAACTCAATAAGTATCACGTTACTACTCTTACCGTAGAAGGCGTCTCTGCTTTCCAGCACTACTTCTGGAATCGTCGCCTGTTATCCATGACAGAGTGGGTAGAATTTATGGACCATAAACCTGGTTCATACGCTCGTATCACTACCATTATAGCCTCCCCAGACGTACAAGATATGGTGGTGCCTTGGTTGTCAGGAATGACAGGACCACCATCTAGTATCAATACAGGCGTCGTTGCTCGCCGTATGCGAGATGTGGCCTTTCTAAAGGTTCTTGAGATTGAAAAGCAACCTGCTAGTATTATCCATTCTAAGATGATGAAGAACTATATGGATGTTATTACGGCTGCAGAAAATGAAATGCGCCAGAGTGATGTAGCTCTGAAAGAGGTTCTACAAGCTTTCGAAAAGTTCAGAATGAAGAAAACTGTAGGAAAAATTCCATCTATAGAAATGCTAGCAGGTGTAAACTACAGTCATTCTGGGTCTGGAACAGACCAGACATTAATAGCCGATGCAATGCTGGAGGACAAAGATGACTGAGGTCGTACCGTTTTCTGCTACTGAAGAAGAGCACAGTACCATAGATACCCTACCCGTAGATACTATAACTGTAGATAGCCTATTAGCAGCTATTCCTAAGTTTAAAGATGTAGTAAGGGGTAATCTGTTAGTACAATGGGCAATTCTTCCTGTTCGGGGGGAAGAAAAGGTATTAACATATCACATCTATAAATTAGACCGAAAAAACATATTCGATGCTGCTGAGAAAGCGTTACAAGATACTAAATGTGCAGAAGATAAGCACACTATATCTATAGAAGCTAATGCTGCTTTAGAAGAGGTGCCTTGGTGGTCTGGATTTGAAGAAAATTTACAGCAAGCGCTTAATGATCATTTTAAAACAATTACAGGTAGGTACGGGTATTATTTAGAGGTAGATAGTTGGTCTGTCTCTATAAATATTACTGATATGTTTCTTGCTGTGTGGCCTGAGTCATTCATTGAAGCCTTTGTAGATAGGTTAAAGGCTAAAATTGAAGGCTAAGTTGAAACCGGCTAACGCCGGTCAACCAACTTTGATTAAGGGTCTGTATGCGAACAACACATAACAGACCCTACCAAGTTGGCAGAGTGACAAATTGAGATTAAGATCTCCCTTTTGTCACAATACTTATACCACAATGTGGTAAGATTTTACATGGCTACGATCCGAATAGATGAAGCTGATGTCTTGAATAGTGCGAGAGCCATTCCTCTTTCGCATACTATGGATGGTTCAGATATCCCCTCTTTTGATTACAATGAGGCAGGAGAGGCACAGGATTTTGGTTTAGACTTAGAGCCGGAAGATATTGAAGAAGAGGAGTACAATGCCTCTAGTGCTCTAATAGGAGTTTCCCCTTCTGAGTTTGCGGAAACAATAATAAGAGTGCCGGAAGCAGGAAGAGTTTCAGATTTTTCTTTTGAAGGTCGTGAGTACTTAAGACAAATATACGATACTCCTGCTGATAAAGTATTGCTGCAATGCGGCAGACAAATTGAGAAGTGCTGTCATGTAGCAAGTAAGATATCTATGGAGGATGGTAGTGTAAAGAAGCTAGAAGATATTGTGTTGGGAGATAGGGTTATTGGACTAGCTCTAGACAAATCTCATACTGACGTCGGAACAGTAATTTGGAAGTCCGAAAAGATTACTAAATTTTGTGTAAAGATCAAAACGAGGCAAGGGCATGTTACTATAGTTGCGTTAAGCCACCCTATGCGTGGGTGGAATAATTGGTCGCTAACTGGTAGTCTTTCTGAACAAGAACACTTAGCTGTCGTACGTAAAGCTGGATGGTTTACGGCCACTACAAACTTTTCGGATAGGGAAGTAATATTAGCTGCGTACATGGTGGCAGAAGGCTATATGCCGGAAGAAAATATTTGTACATTTACGCAGAAAGAAGGGCCGGTATTGCAAGAGTTTTTGTCATTAGTAGAAGGGGACGATTACAGTACTAATGAAAGAAAGCCTGGGCTTTGGCATATTAGATTTAATGCTAAATCACAAGTATTGGCTCTCATTAAAAAAATTGGTATCTGGGCAGAGCTTTCTGCTAATAAGCATGTTCCTGATTTTGTGTGGGGGTTAGATCAAAGGCAAACTGCTCTATTTATTAATCGATTATGGGCAGGAGATGGGCATGCGAGTTTGCAAGAATCTTGTTACCATTTAGAGTACGATTCTATATCTGAACTTTTAATTAAAGATGTACAACGGTTATTGTGGAAATTTGGTATACCATCTAGTACTCATAGATGGAAACCTACACTTTATAAAAATACTGATAAGTGGGCATATAAACTTCGTATAGAAACTCAAGATGGGGCTATTCGTTTTATCCAGGATATAGGAGCTCTTGGAAAAACAGAGGATATTCCTATTATTGATGTAGATACAAATTCAAATAGAGATGTTTACCCAATAGGTATTGTGGAGGACATATCCACTATTCACAGGTCTAGGAGTGGTTATCAGCGTAGAGGACAATACGTACCACAACCTTCTTTACGTTCTGCCGGACTTAGAGAGAAACCAAGATTCTTGCTAAGTAGGGATAAGTTACGGCAGTATGTAGATTTCTTCAGGTCTGATGATCGATTTGATCAAGTAAAAACAGAGCAATTAGCACGGCATTTAGATACTGATTTGTATTGGGATGAGATAGTAAGTATAGAGGAAGTGGGCGAACAAGATTGTTACGATATTACTGTAGAAGGTACAGATAGTTTTGTAGCTGATGGGTTTATCACACATAACTCGACTACACTTGGTAATAGACTTCTTTGTTACGCAGCACTGATTAGTAATTTTAGGTCTATATACGTAGCTCCTTCTGCGGAACAGGCAAAGGTGTTTTCAAATGATCGTATTAAAGACGTCATTGATGCCTCACCTATGCTGCGGTCCTATACCTCTTCCAAAATCAATCAAGCAGTCTTCTTTAAAAAGTTTATTAACTACTCTCAAATTAGGCTTAGATATGCGTATTTAACTGCCGATAGGGTGCGTGGAATTCCTGCTGACATGGTATTGATTGATGAGCTTCAAGACATATTAGTGGATAATATTCCTGTTATTGAACAATGTGCATTCCACTCTTCTTATAAGATTTTTCTTTATTCCGGCACACCTAAATCTGTAGATAACACTATTGCTCATTATTGGAGTGACTTCTCTACGCAGAATGAGTGGATTGTTCCTTGTGAACGACATGGGTTACCTAATGACTCTAGTACTTGGCATTGGAATATATTGACGGAAAGAAATATAGGATCTGTGGGATTAATCTGTGACAAGTGTGGTGAGACTATTAGTGCTAAGCATCCTTTAGCACAGTGGGCGTCTATGAACCCAATGACGGAAGATAATAGAGATAAGGTAACATTTGAGGGGTATAGGATTCCTCAGATTATGGTGCCCTGGGTAGATTGGGAGGAAATCACTATTGCGCAAGAGCAATACTCACGTTCTCAATTTATGAATGAGAAACTGGGTATGTCTTATGATTCCGGCGTACGTCCTATTACCCGTGCGCAGATACAGGCTATTTGTAGACCTGAGCTCGAGATGGGGGATATAGAGCAATTTAAGCGTTTATCTCAAGGCAGGGCTATATATGCTGGAATCGATTGGGGTGCAGGAGCAAACTCCTCATACACACATATTTCGTTTGGGGGGTATTTAGGGTCTGGCAACTTTACGATCTTTTGGTGTCATAGATTCACCGGACAAGATGTAGATCCTGAAAATCAAATGGAATTGATCACTCAGATGCTCTCTCAACTACAGGTACGTATTATTGGAGTAGACTACGGTGGTGGTTTCTATCCCAATGATAAGTTGATTAAACGCTTTGGTGCTCATAAGGTAATGAAGTATCAATATAATCCAAGGCAAAAAAAGAAGATATACTGGGAGCCTAATTTAAAGCGATGGATGACGCATAGGACTGAGATCATGAGCGACCTGTTTAACGCTATGAAAGCAAAGAAAATAGATTTGCCTAGGTGGGAAGATTATAAAGAACCACACGCATCTGATGTACTTAATATCTTTATTGAGTATAATGACCGGTTAAGAATAAATGAGTATAAGAAACCACCGGGGAAGACAGATGATGCATTCCATTCACATCTACTCTGTCTGTTAGCTTCTTGTTTAGAGCATCCACGTCCTGATATCTTTACACCTATGCAAGATACCGGATTAGTAGAAAACTATGATGGCTAAAGAAAACTCCCGGAATTGGGTAGTTTTCTAAGAGGATTGGTTCAGGCTCCTCTCATGCCTGGTGGGACTACTTACAGCAAGTGAACCCTGCTGGAACTCCTGCGGTACCAAAGACATACTTATCCAGGAGTAGATAACCAGCTACTCCCACTGCTGGGGCGGCAATCACCTGAAGGCTACCCTCCACGAGGGAGCCCTCCTTTATCCGGCCCAAGCCGCTGCCGATGCCGAGTTCGTACCAAGGCCTAGTTTTTCGGTAGCCGAGGGCATTCATGTTTGTATTGAACTCCTCAGCTTTCTTTTTGGCTGCAACTGCAGCCTGGACTGTGCTCTCAACATCAGCGGGGATATCTTCACTCTTAGCGGTCTTCTCAGTTGCCATGTGGTTCTCCTAATTGTAAGGAAACGGCATCTCGGAATGAGATGCAAATTATCGTTTCCTCTGTCAATATACTTATACCCCCCTACACCCCGTTTTTTCACTATTTAGGGGGTATTTGGGGTAGGAGAACGGTTTATAGCCTTTATAAGGGTATTTTGGGAACGGTCGGTCGGGTTTACCCCTATTTTAGCTCCGCTAATAGATTGTTATCCTTAAGGATTACCTTACCTTTGGCGGTTAAAGAATCAGGGTATTTACGGCACATAATTACCGCCGCATCTCTAAGATTCTTTCTGCCTTTATTTAACGTGGCAAATAACTGTTGAATGGCAGGATTTTCTCCTAGGTGTTTGTCTTGACGAACTTGGGTCATCATTTTAGTGCATAGAAGGAAAAATGGTTCCCAAGTGTGATCAAAGTGTACTATTGGCTGTAATCTAGTAAATTCATACTCAGAGAACTGTATGAAGTAGTTAGACCATCTTTCTATTACTTCTAGGTCTACAGCCCTCTGCATGATCGCTAACATATGCACCGCTTCCTTATATATCGTTAAAAGTTCGGCATCAGTAGCATTACGAAAAGCAGATAAGTCTAGGCCGTTAACCCGGATAAGGAAGGCAATTTGCTTCTCGAGATTTGTTATACGAGCATCAGTTAATCTATGTAGATGCTCTTCATCCTGCTTGCTTCCCACGTCAATGTGCTTCATGTTATCTCTAGATTATCAATGAGTTTTGATTTTCAAGAGTTGACATAATGCGGTCAACTCTTTATCCTACCTACAAAGGGGAATTCCATGAGTGATGCACCAGGAGCGCTTCCGCTTGGTCTGTCCTTACAGCGAGCTGCAAAATCAATAGACCCAGAACAACTCGAGCTAATGGGTAAAAAGGCTGCCGCGTTATACAGGGATAGTGGGTGTAACCTTTCAGAAGCCGTAGTAGAGACGGTCAAAGAAGCTTGCTTATCCCCGGAACAGGTAAAAAGGGTGTGTGAGTTTGCAAACACTAGTGCATACCTTGCGGAGTTTGAGAAAGCTGGAGAAATGAAAAATGTAACATTTACAGGTGGTCCTGCAGACCCTGGATACGTATTAAAAGATTTAAATGATGGAGGTAACCCATCGTTAAATACTATCAGCTCTGATGACTATACCGCTCCTGTAAAATCTTACAAGACTGCTTCTATGGGTATGAGTAAGATAGCAGAGGCTTTTGGAGTCATTGATGATGGAACTAAAACTGCGTCGGCTGTAAGCCGTACCAGAGACCATGCAACTCACTTCAATCCCATTGAAGATGTTAATGACCTACGTATAACACTAGAACGGGCTAGAGAAGAATCTATCAGTAAACTCTCTTCTGCGAAAATCCTGTATGATGACGTGACTAAAGATTTATGCCACACAGTGGCACAAGCCGTGGAATCTGGTACCTCTATGGGGGACATTAGTAGAGCCTGGAGTGGGTATACTAATGATGTACGTTTTCTTAAAGAGGCTACTGTACACGTAACCAAGCATTTAAAGAGCCGGGGACATACAAAAGAAGCATTGTCCTCATCTTTTGATAAAACGGCTAATATGGGTAGTTTACCGAATCCATCGCATCCTTTAGTAGCTGGGTATGTGGCTTTCCTTAAAGTAGCGCAGGCCCATAGAATACTGAAGACATCTATAGACGTGCTAGATGAGCGCCTAGCAGAAGTAAATGCTAAGCTGCATCAAATGGCAATGTAAGGAGATGCAAGATGACCCCGTCTAGATATACAGCTGTAGCTTCAATTATGCGTACTAAGGTTGCCGGAGAGATAGCAGACGCAGCTAAGAAAATGACTATAGGTGAGATGGCTGGCTCTGCGCGTAGAGGAGTAGGTCATGTTTGGGATGCAATCAATGCTGGTGCTCAAGCCACTGCTAAACACCTAGAGGCTAAGAAGGCTCCTAAGTTCGTTTCTGGTCTTATACATGCTGCACCAACTGTTGGTGCAGCGTACTTAGGCTATAAAGGCCTTCAAGGGCTTTCTAATTGGAACACTAACCGCATTATGCGGAATCAAGTGCAGGGGGGATACTAATGAACCCTGTAGAAGAGTTTCTAGAAGTTGCTACTCCAAAAGAGAAGACTGCCGCTCCTCTTAAAGCCTTGTGGCAAGGCATGAAGTTCCAAAATCTCGAGGATATATTAGCGAAGGGCGCTAAGGCTACCTCTTCTGAGAATTTTGCACACACACTAGGACAACAGTTAACAGCTGGTGGTGCGATAGGGGCAATGACATTAGGTGGCGAGGCTGCTTTCCGTGGGGTAAGACAGCTTGTAGATATGGGGGTAGATAAGTGGAGAAAGCCTATAGAATATAAAGCAATGCTTAATGCTCATCCAGAACTGCGGGAAGAAGATGCATCTAAAGTACAGGCATTGTATAACTCACTAAGACACATGTCTCCTCATATGGCAAAGGACCCGGTGATAGCTGGTTCTTTTGTACGTACGTTATTGACCCAAGGTAGTGAGGGCAGTGTGGCTATGCCCATGGATACAGCAAAGCTGTTGGCGGATACACAAAGTAAGGTAGTAGGCTCTCATAGGATGGAACCGTCCCAGTTTTCAGCGTATGTAGCTCATGGTGTTCCTGGAGAAATGCAATATCGACAGCAACGAAAAGATAAGTTAGAAGATAAAGCGCAAGAAAATTTTGATAAAGGGTAGTTAGGTGATCATTAAGGTTTGTCAGTTTCAGGCACGTCGGCAAGACGGGGAAAGGCTAGTAGAGGTCTTTCAACCGGGGGAGATGGAGAAGGCTGCGTCTTTTTTTAGTATGGGAAAGACTGCAGCCCCTTTACTTTCTCCGGTTAAGCAATTGCTCGAGACTATACGGCCAAATCCACAAAAGATTGTACTGCTTGTAAATGCACTAGGTGCTAGTGAATATTGGTCTAGTAATATTAATGGAGATGCATTTCCAGAAGCATCTTTGATCCATAAAGGTCCAGCGTATGGATATGAGACTTTCCGCACCGCAGGCATCTACACACACCATAAGAACAAGAATATAAACGAAAGTATTGGAACAATATTACTTTCGACTTGGCACGATTTGATGAAACGTGTTGAGCTTGTTGTGGAGATAGATAGAAGTAAAGCAGCTCAATTTGGTGCCACTAGTGTTTGTGATAAGGTAGATCAAGGAATATACTGCGATGTGTCAATGGGCTGTAGCCCTCCTGGGACTAGAATATATAATGATTTGGGGCAAACTATTGAGATAGAACGTGTGCAGATAGGGGACGCTGTAATATCACATACAGGGAAGGTGCAACACGTATCTAAACTTATGACACGTAAATATAAGGGTACTCTTTATACTTTTAATGTTTACGGATTTCGAAGAACACTTAGTCTTACTGATGAACATCCATTATGGTTAGTTGATGAGGCGCAGCTTAAATGTAATCCGTCTATAGAACAGGATAATAAGAGCAGACGACAAAGGCATTGTACGCCTTTTGTACAGAGTAAATCTAAAGGATGTTCAGGTTGTATGGTAGTTCCTACTTATCAATTTGAATGGAGGCGAGCTGATGAGGTTAATGTAGGAGATTATTTAGCTTTTCCAGTTCTTGAGGGGTGTAGTAATGTTATTTCATCTATAGATGAGGCTAGATTTTTAGGGTTTTATTTAGCTGAAGGACATGTAGGCAATTACAATGATAGGCCATTAGAACAGATAACTTTCTCATTAAATTTTCTAGAAAAAGACCTTGCTAATGAGATAGAGCAGTTAGGGCGTAAATTAGGGGCAAAGGTAAGTTGGCAGCACGAAGTGCCTGAACGTGGTGGACGATATGTAACCATAGTTAACAAGGATTTAGCCGATAAGTGTCTACAGTTTTGTGGCTCTGGAGCTAAGACAAAAGTAGTTTCTAAGGAAGTACTTTTGCTCCCTGCTGAACGGCAATTAGCTTTCTTAGGTGCTTATTTAGATGGGGATGGCGGAGTGTATAAAGGGTCTATTTATTTTTCTACTGCATCAGAACGTTTGTCTGAACAACTGTTCACTATGCTTGCTCGTTGCGAAATCATTGCGTCAATAAATAAAATAGAACATCGTCCTTCTGAGAAGTCAGTAGTGCGTAAAGATACTGTGGAGTACCAAGTATGGGTGGGTACAGATTATTCAGTTGCTCTTCAGCCATATACGCATAAGACAGGCATATATGTATCTAGTAAGGTGAGGGGACAGCGATTTTTTTATGACCATGAGGGTGCGACATATTTGATGGCCCCAATACTGGAAATAGAAGAATCTGTTTATGACGGCGATGTATTTAATTTTTCGGTTGAGGGCGATGATAGTTATGTGGCTGAGGGGTTGGCCGTACATAATTGCAAAGTCCCGTTTGATACTTGTAGTATTTGCCTTGATCTGTCAAAGTATGAAGAAGCTAAGACTACTTTTGATCCGTCTATACATAAGAGTCCTGGAGAAGCTATTTTAATTGCGCATAAGAAAAATCCTATTCGTGGTGTTTCAATTACTAGAAATGACTATTGTGCTCATTTACGTAAACAATTAAATAAGATTCTTCCTGACGGGCGTAAAGTGTGCGCTATCAATGACTATCCAAGATTCTTTGATATCTCTTTTGTGTTTATTGGTGCGGATAAGACAGCCAAGGTAATGGCTAAATTAGCTTCTAACTCTTTCTCCGGTGAAACAATTCCTTCCTGGCAAGTGGCAGAAGAAGATGGTTATACGGAGATGCCCATGGAAAAGGCAGCTTCTGTAGGTACATTACTTCCACGAGTTAAGTCTGCTGCTGAGATCAAATCTGGAGAAATAGAGAAGGATGTTATACCGTCACAATTTGGTTCTAAAGCTATACCAGCTAAAGACGACATCCCTAATGATATTTTGGATACTTTGGGTGGACGAGATTTAAGTGAAGCTCTCTCTACACCTACTATGATGGGTATGTTTCTACGCCCACGTGAGTTCCAGCGTATAACAATTATCAGTATGGGGAATAAACCTTTAGCTGATGAATTGGATAATAAAGGTATTGTGTTCCCTCATACAGATGAAGATGAATCTCCTGCAGATATGGGGTCTGGTCATTTTAGCGATGTGATTAAAAAGCTATTGATGCCCTTTTTAGAGGGGCGTAGCGCATTAGAGCCAGTAGCTAAGAGAAGAATGGTTAAGATTACTATTATGGGCAGCCCCAAAGATGAGGCCCCTTTATTGAAGACCTCTTCTCATCCATTTATGCAGAAATTATCTGCTGCATATAATGGATATCTTCGCAATGCAATAGGGTGTTTAAGTGATGTTCCTGATCTAGTAGAGGCAGACCCCTATTTGTGGTCCGCTGTTCACAATAGAAGTGTAGGCGATATCTTTTTTAAGACTGCAGAAGTTAGTGCTCCACATGTGTTAGGTGCAGCTATTGCTGCTGAAGCTATTTCTGTAATGGCTAGGCGGGATATAAAACGTAAGGAAATGCAGGGGGAACAGGCCGGATTAATAGAAGATCTGATTGCCACCCACCCCCACGTCCTGGCATCATTAGCCGCACTAGGTGTTTTACACGCAGAAGGTTCTTCCCTTCCGAAAGATTTACTAGCAAAATTGACCAGTATAGGTAAGAGTGTGATTTCTCGGTGAGGTTAGAGGCTTCGTACCTCGAGGAAACAAGATCACCGACAAGCGAAACCAAAACAAACCGAGTATTAGGAGATTCCACATGGACGCACAGTTGGCACAAATCTATGGCACTGGAAACAATGCCGAGGATGATCAGGTTAAATTGGCCGCTGCAGAGCTTCTTGTAAAGCTAGCAGAGGATAATAACGTTGATCTAAATCAGTTCGATGACACTGAAATTGCTCAGATGATCAACGAGCTTCACAAGACTGCAGAGTTCCCTCCTGCTGCAGAAGAGAAGAAAGAATCTAAGGAGACTCCAGAGTCGAAAGAATCTTCATCTGAGTCTTCTGAATCGGCGGAGAAGGCTGCTGAAGAGAAGGTAGCTGAGGCTGATTTCCTTGGTCGTGTAATGGCTCACTCGTTTAATCAAGAGCTCACTGAGATTCAGAAGCAAGCTGGAATTAAAGATATGGCAGGCAAGGCCGTATCAGGCGCTAAGGGTCTTTTTGAGAAGCATATAGCTCCCGCAGCTAAGCGCGGAGGAGAGCTCATCACTGGTAGTCGTGCAAGGGAGCTTAAGGGTGCGGATGAGATTGGTAAGCGACTAGCTCCCAAGTCAAAAGAAACTAAGTACGTCAGTAATCTGCTTAAGGGCGAAAAGAATAAGGTTCTAGCTACTAGAATCGGTCTTGGCGCTGGTGCAGCAGGTCTTGGCGCTGGTGCAGCTATGGGCAAGAAGAAGGAGTCTTCGGCTCTTGACACTCTAGCTTCTGAGCGTGCATGGGAACTAGCTAAGGAAGCTGGTTGGGTAGACGCAGAGGGTAACCTGGTCGTTCCTCAGACTGAAGAGAAGGTAGCTTCTCAGGTGGACATCGAAGTTGAGCGTCGTGCCCTGCAGATGCTCGAGGCAGAGGGTCTTCCCGTTCAGTGGAATGAATAACACCCTATGACTGGGATCGGAATGTTGGCGTTTTTTGAAGAACTGGAAAAGCTGGGCGGTCTAGCCCGCTCTATGGATAGTCCTTGGGGAACCAAGACTGTTGGAGCACCTAGGTCTAAGATCACCCCAGCCCAGTTCCCTAAAGCGCCAACAGCTCCGGGCCCTATGTCCCCTAAATTGGTAACCCCGGCAGCTAAGTACGGTCCCAGCCAAAACTATTCTCAACCTAACTTTGCGACCCCACCAACAGCAGGTGTTGCAGATGTAGGTGGAGTATAGCAAGGCAGCACTGCCAACAAGTTTTGTAATTGGAGGATTCGATGCATATCTCGCTACAAGCAATGGTTGCTACAGCGCTGGCTGAGGCTGAGGAACGTGAAAAGCTCGCAGCAGCAGACGGCGATGCCGTAGCCAACGGAGAAGATACTGATATTAATGATGGAAAGGGTAAGGAGCCTAGTGCTGCTAATGCCTCTCCCAATAACCCTGCTACCGTTCCCGAAAGGAACGAAACTAGCAAGGCTGACGGTGAAAAGACCTCGATGGTAGCTAATAAACTAGCTAGCGCCATTGAGTACCTTAATGAGAACTGGCTGTCTAAGGTAGCCGTAGGAGAAATTACTCCTCCTACTCCGGCCGGACAACCAGAAGCTAAGATTGGTCCAGGCGAAGGTCCAGGTGCCTTTGAGACGAATGTAAATTCGCCTACCCCTGGTGTCCAGTCTGAGGCTGTAGGACAAGCACAAACTGGTGTTATCCCTATGAAGCCAGGCACTGATTCGGCCTCCCCCGGACAGACAAATACTGATACTGCCATGGAGACTACTATTAATAATCCTCCCGGTGGTAGTGAAGACTGGACTAAGAAAGATGTGCTTAAGCAAGCTGCTGCAGCTCTCTTAATTAAGAAGGCTGCTAGTAAGAAAGTAGCTCGAGTACTTCAAATCATTAAAGAAGCAGATGTCCCTCCACAGGCAACTGCTTCTGAAGAGGGTGTACCTGCTCTCCCAGGACCTGCTGCGTCTCAGGAGAGGATGATTGATAGTAATCAAGCAGCCATAAACTATACTAAGCGTGATGCGAAGGCAGAGCCCAAAGAGCGGATGGGTGAGGTTCTTAGTGAGCCAGCTCAGAAGAAGACGACGGATACTGTCCTTCAGAACAACCTCTCTACTACTAACGAAGCTGGGACCAAAATCTCTTCAGCTAAGATAGCAGCAGCGAGGGCCTACCTCAGCAAGATTGCGGAGGAAGGTTGCAGCTCTGATGCTTCGCCGGAAGCAAAAGAGAAGGCGGATAGACTTAAGTCTATCCTAGAAGCCAAGCAGAAAGAGAAGTCGAGTCAGTTCGATGCCTCTAAAGAGACTTTCTAAGAAGGATGAAGAACATGGAATCTAAGACTAAGATCAGCGCAGCACAGGCAGCCCAGGTCTACGCCGAGGTACCAACAGTCCTTCGGAAGCTAGCCTCTGAAAGAGATCAACTACAGCGTGAGCTAGACGGTTATCGTCTAGGTTCTCGAATTGTGAAACTTGCTCAACTCATGGAAGACAAGAAAGTCAATCTTGGCCTTTCACGGGAAGAGAAAGTTGCACAAATTAAAGAAGCTCATGCCAAGGGTAGGTCTCTAGAAGCAATTGAGGAAGCTATTGAGATGACTGCTCCTAACGGAGAAATTGCAAAGATGGCTTCTGAAGATGCCGGAAACGGTATTAACTCGCTCGAGTCGTATCTACTTGGTGACCTGGCGTAAGTCAGGGTTCCGAGGACAAAGTAACAACAAATAGGAGAATACCATGATCGTCAACTTTGAACTAGTCACAGACGTACAGGACCTGATTCGCAGGGACTTTACGGTTGCTGACCCCACCATCGTTAACCCAACTAATTCGAACCCACTGCTTGACGGTGAGTTCGTAGCACTTAACTCGTCATATCAACTTGTTCGCGCAGGCACAGGAGGCCTTGGCTTCGCAGTATTTGCAGAACGTGGACGTTTCGACGTTCAGGCTCTTGGCAAGACTACAGTCTTGTTTGCAAAACCATACGAAGCAGACACTCGTATCTTCACCGCAGCAGGTCTTACCTTGGGCGGAGCTCTTAAAATCTCATCCTCGGTTACTTACGACAGCCAGACTCGCTCTGGTCTAGTTGCATACGATTCAGGTATCGTTCTTGGATACGTGACTCGTTTGCCTGCAAATAATGGCAGCAAGCTGCGGTTCCTCAAGACCCTCGGGTAATTGAGGCTAACAAGGTTTCTTACAAAGGATAATAAAATGAGCGTTCCATCCAGAATTTTGAATGATCTGTTCACTCAGAAGTTGGACTCTGCTGAAGGGCAGGAAAAAATTGCTGAGTATGCTGGTACTTACATCCGCGACCGTTTGCGTGAGGTTGCTTTCTCACGAAAGATTATTCCACCGCAACAGGTAACACGGGCAGATTGCCAGCGTTCAGTACATCACGATACACTAGTTAAGATCGTCGATGTAGAACCAAAGAGCCGTGCAATGAGCTTGACTTTCCGTGGTCAACCCACTGCTCGCTTCATCCGCGCTCCTCGTGCGGAAGTTCCCTTCTTCACTATCTCCTCGGAAAAGTTCGAGAAGACTGAACAGGAACTTTTGGCCTACGAAATGCCCATCACTAAGGTCATTGAGGATAACTCCGTTAAGGATATCCAAGAGATCGAAGACCGCGAGTTCACAATCCACATTGAAGCAGCCGTCCAAGCTCTACAAAAGGAAGCTAATGGCAATGTGGTTACCACTCTAGATGCAACAACAGTTGCCGCTGCAGGTGTTGTAGAGTTCTCTGTTCGTAAAGGCGAACTTGCTCGTCACGCTTCAACCAATACTGCGGTATCTCTACCTATTCAAAAGCCTGACTTGGTTAACCTGTTCAAAATGCTCTCGGGAAACCGTCTGCGTGGCGAAATGGTTCTGATGACGGAAGTAGATTGGGACGATATCCTTCAGTGGACTACTGAAGACGTAGGTAATAAGATCGTAAGTGAGACTACCGTTGAAGGGTATAAGTACAATCTGCTCATGGGCCGTGCGTACTGCCGTACCATCAAGACCGACATTCTTCGTCCAGGTAACCTCTACTTGTTCACGAAGCCTGACTTCTTCGGTAAGTTCTTTATCTTGAATAACACCAAGTTCTATATTGACAAGATTGCCAATATGATCACTTGGCAGTCATGGGAAGATATCGCTGTCAGCGTTATCAACATTGCAGCAGTTCGTAAGCTCGAGCTCTACTCGGGTGATGCAACCAGCTTAGATGCAGATAGCATCCTGTCAAGCGTAATTCCAATGGCAGAGGAAGACCTCGGTCAAGAAAACAACAGGGTCGATGTTGGAATGACATTCCCGACTGTCGAAATTTATTAAAATCTCTTAATTAGCTTTATAGCTAGTTCTGAAACGGGGAGTTTGGCTGGTTAGCCAGCTCCCCGTTTCGCTAAGATGATACGTACTTTTAGGAGAAACCAAATGGCTGAGTTCGTTCCCACATACGTAATCCATAATCAGTTTCGTGCCCAAAGCTCTCATGCACAGCGCTCTATTGCCCCCCAACCATTTACTTCTGTAGAATGGTTAGCCGGAAGAAGAATTCTACCAAAAAGACCCATTCGCCTAACTGAAAAAGAATACAAAGCCTTAGAACAGGAAATTCTAGCTAAGGTACGTGAAGGACGCCTGGCAATAACCTGTCCAGACTTGTCTTTTATAGATTCCCGGCCGGATGGTAGAATATTTATTACTTATTTAACTAGGCCAATTGCTGAAGAAGGTATCACTCTCCCAGTTGGGCTAAGTACTATTACAGATGTTCTATCAACTCCACCAGTAACAAATGTAGTTACTCCTCCGGAAGTAATCACGGTTGAGACAGTTGTGCCTCCAGTTACAGACGAAGTTGCTATAAAACTTGAAACATCTAGCGATGAGGTAGTAGCTGATACATCGCCGGATATGGATGAGAATAGTATAATTACTTTAGATCAGCCAAGAAAGAAACGGCGTAAGGGAGAGCTCAATGGCTAAAGTATTAAATACCACTGATAGAAATCTTACCGTAGAAAGATGGACACTTCTTGCCGGAAGTACTAAATGTATAGACCAGCAAGGTAATGTACGTTATGAACTGCCAGATTCTGTTGCCTTTGGTCCGGTAGTAAAACATCTAACGGACCTAGGACTGGTTACACTTACTGGAATAGCTCATCAGACAATAGAAAAATCTGATAGCGAACCACCAGTTCATTATGTGTCTAAGTCTCAACGTAAAAGACTGCGGGAACAACAGAAAGGGTAGCTGTGGCCCAGCAATTACAAGGCCTGGCCGGAGTAGCAGGAGGAGCAACTAGCCCCCTCTTTAACTCCTTTATCCAAACCGTCCGTTTCTTTATGAGGGACCATCCTCAATTGAACCGGTTGGTAAAAGGACAAGAACATTCAGATCGTATGATCGCTTGGGCTATTATGGACTTCCTGTCTGATTGGGCAGGTACACCTCCAGACTTAGGCTATATGACTCTAGAAGAGATGTTCTATAAACATTATCAATCTTTTGCTCTCCGGGGTACTTGTGTAGCCTTGCTACAGTCAATAGGTATCCTCCAAACTCGTAATCAATTGCAATTCTCTGACGGCGGAATAAGTGTAGATGCAAATAATAAAGCACCTATGTGGATGCAGTGGATTAGAGATTTTTCCACTAAGTATGAACAAGAAAAGGTTCAGAGAAAAGTAGCGATCAATATTGCTAATATGATGACCAGTTACTCTGGCGTTCATAGTGAGTATTTCTTCGTTAATGGGTGGTATGGCGTTTACTAATTTGCCAATGGCTGGTATGGCGTATATCCTTGCAACTTACTCCTTCAGAATATCAAATGATTACAGCCAGTATATTTGATGAGCTAGAAAAGATTGCTCTTAACGCGGGTTCGCGTGGGGGTAAGGTACATCATTATACCGCTAAAAATAATCCGGTTTATCAAAGTGATATAGATCGCCAGAATAAAGAAAAACAATCAAAAGGATGGACGGTCGGTAACATAGCTAAAGGTGTAGCTGGTGCTGCTAGTGCTGTTGCGCTTGGTCTTGCTGCACGTAAGGTTCTTGGGAATGCGGCTGCTAAAAAAGCGGCAGAACGTATAGTTGATAATCATGTTAAGTGGACCAATGCTAAGAAAGCGTATGAAAATATATATGATATAGGCAAAGGTGTGTACCATGAGGCAGATCATACTGCTGGTTATACAGCGTTTAATAAGCATTTTGAGGATGCACGTAAAGCGCACGATAGCGCACATTACGCTAATAATTGGAAGAAGTGGGATAAATGGAGTGCTAGTAATAAAGCACATGCTGCCAGTCATGATGCTTATGAGCATGCAAAGGGAGTTAGAGAAGATCTGCATAATAGTAGACAAAAAGCTAAATGGGCTGCAGAAGACACAGAATGAGCTAAATGGGAAGCGAACAAAGCTAAATGGAAGGCAGAAGACACAGAACGAGCTAAATGGGAGGCAAGTGATCCATTCGCAGATTTTCGCAATAGCTGGAAAAATGAGTGGGGGCCAAATCCATTTGAAGGATTTCATTGGGGGCAAAAATCTGGAAGGAGCTACGATCCTGGAGCTCGTACCAAAAATTATAGTGTCGGGCATGTTACTAAGTTAGAAGAAGCGGGTTTACCTGGCTTGGGTAAAGTCAAGACTAAGGCTGAAGCCAAGAAAGTCTACAGAGATTTCGTGGTTAAACACCATCCAGATAAGCTGCAAAATGTTAGCGCACAAGAACAAGCAGCTATGACAGAAAAACTTAAGACGGTTAATAACCTTTGGAGTTCATATAAAAACTCGGATGAGTTTTCTAAACTAGCAGCAATACGTTATGCTTTTTTGACTTTTATAAGATGAACACAAGTATCCCATGAATATCACACAGCAAAACGTCTTTCAGCTTTGGTGGCCCTTATAAAAGGGTTATGATTTGCTTAGGCGTTTTAGAAAGTAGGCATCATGGGACCATCAAAGAAAAAGCAGTTATCTGACACTGATGAGGCCCTTGTTGCTATTGCAAGTGAAACCGGTGGTGAGATTGGCGCGCAAAGAGTTTTAGACCACATAGACATACCAACTTTTAACGCAAATGGGTTAATGCACGAATTAAGTGACTCTATGAAGGAACTGATTCGATTAATCGCTAGAGATATAGTAAGTAGTCACGAGAGGGATTGCGCTGGATTGGAAAGAGTTGAAAGGCGGGTTGACGATATGCAGAAGACAATAAACGTACATAGCGATGTAATCAATCAGTATTTAGGTGAAAAGAAATTTAAACGATATGTACAGCCTATACTGATTGGATTTGTTGGTAGTGCAGCAGGAGTAGCCCTTGTTGGACTACTTCTAAAAGGTCTTCTTTTTCATCACTAAAATATTTTTATATTTATTTTAATCCGCAAACTCCCCAGGAGATTCTATGTATATTTACAAAGCGTTCAGTAGCCCAGACGAGCTAACAGATTTCTTGAACGGTGCTATCTTTAGCTCCCCTCTTCCGGCCACTGTATATGGTCTGCATGGGCTAACCGTTATAATCAATAACGGTTCTGCGGATAAGACTACAACCTTTTCAGACCCTACCGGTGCAGGTCTTAGTCCAGCAAACATACTGGCACAGATATACGCAACCGACAGTACTATGCAAAAGGTAAAACTGCGGTCATATGGGTTAATTCCAAATAAACCAGTGCTTGTAATCGCAGAAACAAGTTACGCAACTAAAGGCGGTACAGCTGTAACTATTTTGGGTCTGCCCTCGGCTACTACTAATGTTACAGCTATATCTAAGACCAATATCGTATGGGTAACTGCCTCTATCTCGGGCAATCCTCGTTACGATGTTCTATACGTTACTACCTAAGGAGCACGTTATGAGTGAAGACGCTCTATTCAAAGCACTCTCTACCAGTAACCAGATTCCTTGGGATAAAGCTGCAGAACACTTCATGTACATGAAGATTGCTTCTGGTGGATTATACGTTGACGAAGTAGATTTGTTGAAAGAGGCTGCAGCAGGTTTAGCTCCAGAAGATGTTCAAAAAGCTTTAGATCAAGGTACCATCTCAGGTATCCGTTCTTCCGTAGCTCAGGACATTACAAATAAAGCTAAGCATCAACGTACTCATGGAGAACGTATAGGTAAAGGTCTAGGTTCTATTGCTGGTCTTGCAGGTGGTGTACTCGTCGGACGTGGTGGGCATACCCCAGGTGAAAGGGCTTTTAGAGCCGCAGTTGGTTTAGTTGGGGGGCATGAGGCCGGAAAAGTAATAGGACAGGAATTAGATGCACATAAGCTGAATAAGCGTGGGGCAATGGAGAAGGACTCTGGAGTCCTCAGCAGTATTGGTGGTTGGGCTCTTAAGAATCCTAGATTAGCTGTAGGCGCTGCCGGTGCAGGTCTTGGTGCCTTAGCTGGAGCTGCAGGTACAGCAGGTGACCCTAATGCTAGTATGCTTGGTGGAGCAGCAAAAGGTGCCTTACTTGGTGGTGGTCTAGGATTGGCAGGCTCACACCTTGGCATGAAGGCCATGGCTAATAGGGGTATGTCCGCAAGTATGAGATTGCCTAAAGGTAGAAATCTCACTCTCACCCCCACATTAGCTGCTGGTAAACTAAATCCTGGGCTCAAAATGGCTGCTATGAATACGCTCAAGCAGGCCATGATTAAAGAAGGTTGGAGTCTTCGTAACCTATTCAAAGCTGCTCCAGAAGTTATTCCTCCAGAGGATGTTGGAGAGGCTGCTCTTTCTGGTGGCCTTCAAGAAGGTCCTTCTGGCGCTATTAATGAAGCAGCCGGACAAGTAGGTGGATTAGCTGGTCATGCTCTTGGTGAGAAATTACATTATCCGGCCTTAGGAGCTATGGCAGGTAACCTAGGAGCAAAAGGCATAGCCGGTCAGCTCACAGAAGGTATGGATAATCCAAAAACTGCTGCAGCTAATAAACTTCTATCTGCTATCCGGGCATTTAAGAAGACAGCAGAAGAACCTCGAGGTGGCCTCTCTACCACCGATGAAAATGCCCCAGTAGGTCCTAATGAGTTCTCAGGAAATCAGTACCCACCAACGCATGATGAGATGGGAGCTGCTCCAGATGCAGCCCCAGTGGTTAATGTAGACCAAGACCTACAACCAGACCCCTCAGATGCCATTATGGCACTTCTACAGAAGGGTAATGAATCTGAATTCCATGCTGCTCGAGCAGATGAGGCACAAGAGGCTGCTGCTTCTGCAGAAGAACGTGCATCTATGCTCGAGAGCCAGATGCAACAACTCTTGCAAGAGATTGAACAAGTAAAACAAGAGTCTGGTGGCCAAGCACAACAGGCTAGTGAACAAGCTATGATGGCCTCACAAGATGCGATGGCTGCTAGAACAGAATCACAAACTGCTCAACAACAAATGATGCAGTTGCGTCAATCTATCACCTCCTACCGGCAACAGCTAATGGACATGCTGGCTCAAGATCCGACAGTTGTAGCTGGTCCTCCACAAGTACCAGTAGGTCCTCCACCAGGTCCTGCAGGTATGACTGGTTCTACAGGAGGTCCTGGAGATATAGGCCAACCTATGCCATCAGGTCCTATGGGTCCTGAAGGTGTCCCAAGTCCTGAGGCACCACAAGGAGCTCCTCCGGCTGCAGAGGGTGCGCCTAAAGCAGAAGCACCTAAAGCACCTAAACCTGAAGCCCCAGCATCTGGTGTAAATGTAAATATACATCCACCAAAAGCGGCAAAGCCTGCAGCTAAGGAGTAGCTGTGCTCACAGCTGGGCAGATAAAATATGCAGCTTTTAAAGCTGAGCTGTCCAAGTTATCTGGTATTGTTGACTGGGTAGCTGAAAGACCCCTCACTTCTGCTGCATTAGGTGCTGCAGGGTCAGGTACTTATAAGCTTTTTAGGCATGGTCCGTGGGGAGAGAGTGGAAGGTCTATACCTGAAACCAGAGACATACAAAAATCCCAGATGCTAGAGGGTGCAGAACTAAAAAAAGCACTCAAAGATCAAAAAAGCCATGCCTTAGCTGCTGAAGCTGCTGGGGCGGGTATAGGTGCAGCTGGAGTAGCTGGTGCAGGGCTGTTAGCTAATCAACATATACTTGGACCAAGTATTGTAAAAGCTGAAAAAGGATTAACCACCTCGCAGGAAGAGTTAGGGAACATGTTTACACGTGCGGGTAGTGATTTGACTGCACGTGGAGCCCCTATACCAAGAGCATTTGTGGCTCCTGATGGCGGATTAGATGTTGGGGTGCATATACCAAAAGGAGGTTATCAGCCTTCTTTTTTACGCAATTGGGAAGCTAGGCAAAATGCAGTACCAGTCGCAAAAGCGCTACAAATAACCCCAGAAGATGCTAAAAAATTAGTTCTTGATGCCATGAAGGGAACTGGGGCGGTAGTGCTGCCTGGAGGTGTAGGTCCTCATGTAGCTGCACACGAACTAGGACACTCATTATTTGGAGCTACCAGATTAGGTAAGGCTAGTAAGGCTTTACGTTTACCCGGCTACTTAGGAACAGCTGCTGGTACAGCTATGGCATCTTCAGCAGACCCTGACTCTACTACGTCAAAAGTTGCTCCATTAGTGGCAGCTGCAGGTATAGCTCCAGCTATGGGTGAGGAGCTTGGAGCCTCATTAAAAGGGTTGAAGTTAATGAAGAATACTGGCTTTACCCCTGCGCAGCTTAGTACTGCACGTAAGCAAATGGGTAAGGCTTTTGGTACGTATGCAGCTGGAATAGGATTACCAGTAATTGCTGCTCCTTATATTATCCGCAAAGTTAGAGAGTATAATCGTAAACGCCGGGAAGAGAAGGGCATAGAGAGCCCTGGTGTATTGCAGAGCAGAATAGACGCTCTAGGAGAATGACCATGGATACTTTCCTTTCTGATTTATATGACCGGGGAATTGTTAAGGCAGCAGTAGCTGGACCTACTACTCCACCTTGTCCAGAAGCCTCTGCTGTAAAGTCTTTAGAAGCTGAAATTAAAGCACCGGCAAAGAAGGTCACTCCACCAGAGATACCTACTGCGGCGGAGAAGAAAGCAGAGATGGTTATTACTGCTATGAGGGCCACTAGAAATGTTCCTATACATATTAAGAAGGCAGCAGCTAAGTATTTGGGGCAGAAATTAGCAAGGAGATAAGATCATGGATTTCCTAACAAAGTTGTACGCGGAAGAAAAAGAGAAGAATGCTAGTGCAGAGCTCGAGCAGCTCTATAAGCAGATGTCTGTCTCTCAACTAGAAGATGTTCTTGGAATTAAGACAGCTGGTAATGTTAAAGATTTGGCTTTGGCATCCCTACTAGGTAGTGCTGCAGTAGGGGGTACTAGTGCTTTAGTAGATAAAGAACATGTAGGTCGAAATGCTCTAATAGGTGCTGGATTAGGTGCTGGTGGTATGGCTGCTGGTAAGATGATAGGCAAAGGAATGGTTGGGTTAACAAATCGTCATCTTAGAGATGCAGCGGCAAAATTAGCTAAGAAATAAATGGCTCAGAATCTCACATTCATAAATACTAAAATCCGAAGCTTCTCTTTGGATTTTCTGGAAGTCCTATGGGAGATCGAAGATACCAATATCGACCCCCTAGACTACCAGCTTTATGTATTGAGATCAGAGTCCCCCATGGGTCCGTTCGATACTATTGCCGGACCATTTGAAGACAAATATCGCTTTGTAGATAATCATGTAAACCTACTGCATAGATGGCGGCAGATATACTACAAGATTAGAAGTGTTCAGAAGGTTGATCAAAACAACTTCGTAGAGTCTGAACCCTTTACCTTTGCCAATAATCCGGATTTGATTGGACAAGAGATTCAACGTCTCGAACGCTTAGTATGGAGCGAATACGCTGGTAATAAGTGTTTTGTCTTTCCTGTCCGGACATTTGGTAAGAGATGCCAGAATTGTTACGATGGCCCGGAAAAAGGTAAAGGGTTCACTAGTCAGCGTAGACGAAGTAATTGTTTGAGTTGTTTTGATACAACATATACTCGTGGGTATTACGATCCAATCGAAATATACATGCAGATAGATCCTAGCTCTAAATCCATACAGAACTTAAAAGTAGGTGAGCGAGGACAAACTGATACTACAGCTAGATTACCTAACTTCCCATTGATGAAGCCTCGAGATTTGATAGTTGAGGCCAATAACATTAGATGGCGTGTAGTAAAGGTCACTCCGACGGAGAGAATGAGGTCAGTAGTACATCAAGAACTCGTACTTCATGAAATTGTAAAAGGTGATATAGAGTACCAGCTTCCCATTCGTATAGATGACTTGAGAAGCTTTGAACCTAGTCCTGCTAGAAACTTCTTGAATCCTCAAGATTTGCAGGCATTTGAAGAACAAGCTATTAATGATATTTACGCTGTGTACGGGATGAGAATGCCATGATTAATGCAGCATTTTTTGATGAGCTAGAGAAAATCTCTGCTGTTCTCTCTTTACAGCATCGAGAAAGCCTACCCTCTAAGAGTTTTGCTGTTCCAGAAAGAACGGCTAAGCGTATTGGGGTAGCTAATGAAATTCAAGGTGAGTCTAAAGGTAAATACCCGATTCATGATAGTTCACATGCTCGAGCAGCTCTTAGAATGGTAGCCATGCATGGTACTCCTCAAGAGAAAGAACTTGTCCGGGCAAAGGTTAGAGCAAAATATCCAGAGATTGGACAAAAGACAGCAGCTATGTTCGATGAGCTCAGCAAGATAGCAGAGGAGGCTGGCGAAGGTCCGGGTGGCCCTTTCGTTACTAAGGATAGGCTTAAGAGACTTGGAATAGCCTCTCTTCATACTGCTGGGGGCGCTGGTCTTGGTTGGGCTACTGGTGAAGCTATTAAACGGTGGATAGATAAGTCACCTAAGAGACAGAACATATATGGCAAAGTTCTTCCAACTTTAACTGGAGCAGCGGCATTAACAGCCTATCTACACAGGCATCACACAGATAATTATATCCGTCACGGGAAGAAGAAAAAAGATGTCTGAGACGACTAGTGGACGTATTTTTACCTCTGAAGAGAATGATATCTCTTGGGGTAACGATCCGTTAAACTATCTAGTCCGTGTATTCATTGCCTTCTTGCAAACTATATGGGAGTCCGCTCCTCGAGGGGCTTTTCATTGGACTCCTTACGCGGAAGACACTGAAATTGTGATTACTGAGGAGAATCCAGTACACACAGAGACTATGGAGAAGCGTCCTACTTTGATCGTTTCTCTTGGTCCTACTAGATTTAATGGTACGACGTTAGATGATCTGTCTGGATTGAATCTGCATAATTCCGCAGAGAAGCATACAGACTTAATGCCTACCAACGTCACTATCTTTTGTGTATCTCGTGTTCCTTCTGAAGCTAGATTTCTTGCTTGGCAGAATGCCAGGATGATCTGGTCTATGAGGAAACTCTTTATCGCGGAAAAGGGGATACAAGATTGTGGTAGACGGAATGAAATAGGGTCTGTGACGCCTGCTGGAACGTTGGTGGTGGGTGATACTGAAGCAGAGTGGTCGGCATGCTCCGTTACGGTGCCTGTGTACATGCAGTGGAGTGATTTGGTGACACCGTTGAAGTATGAAGTCGACGGGCATCAGATATATAAATTAGAGCATATTAAATTAGCATTTCGGGGACGGATGAAAGAAGTAAGCGCTTCCCTCGGCCTCCCTCAGTCTGGTAATGATAGTAATATGCAAAGGTGGTCCGCTGGTACGGAAGATAGAGTACCAACCGTATGTACGGGAGGTAGTCTTCGGCCACCTATGATCAATGGAAGAGTTATTCAGCAGACAAAGGTTAAATAGGAGGCCATTATGGCTACTGAGCTTCTACAACCAGGCGTAACAGTTATTCAAGAGTTTCGTACTGTCAGCCCTACTATCGTAACTCCTACATTGGTTCCGTGCGCTGTTGCGCCAGCATTCCAAATTGTAGATGCTATGACGACTAATGCTGCGGGCAGTCAGGTAGCAAATTCTGAAGCTGTTGTATCTGTTCCCGCCGTGTTGGTATCTACTTCAGCAGCGCCTTATGCGTCTATGAACGCTAAGGTGTTGAGTGTAAGTATCAACAATGGGCCTACGCAGTCATTTACTTTTTCAGATCCTACTAGCGCCGGTCTAGACGCTGGTCAAATCTGTGATCAGATTGCTTCTCAATCTCCTGCTGGTTTTGGTGCATATGTAGTTACTAAAAATACAACTACTTATGTACAGCTGCGTACTACAGCTAGCGGGGATGGACAATATCTAAAGATATTAGCAGGTACTGCTAATTCAGTACTTGGATTCGCGGAGGGATACCAAGTTGAAGGTGTGTCTAGCTACAAACAAACACACGTTCGTATTGAACAACTGAATTTCCCAGACCCTAGGGGAATTGCAGATGAGATGGCAGTCAATACTGACTCTATCAGAGCTTTTATCAATACCGGTAAAGCTCTTAAAGAAGTATTCCGTACTGAAAGCTTTTTGCGGAATAAGAAGGAGACTACCTATACCTCTGGTGTAGATGTTACCTTCCCAGGTGGTGGTCTCTCTGGTCTGACTTTTATCTTCCAGCAAGGTCTACAAGGGGCAGCTACTACTTATACCTTCACTACTAGTCCGGCTACTGTTGACAATCTAGTCACAGCTATGAATACCCTATTGGGTACTGCTGCTACTATGTCAGCCTCCGGAAATAAGGTAGTACTAACTTCTGAACAAGGTTACATTAAGATAGGTGCAGGCACAGCTAACACTTATTTAGGTTGGACTGCAAATGCAGAAGCCTATACGCTCATTGTTGTTGATGACGGTGATGGCGACTCAACCAGCCCTCTAATTAAAGTAGCACAAGATAATTTTACAGCTACTGCAGGATACGCCAGTATAACTGGCACTACTACTATCAGTACAGAAGTAGCAGTCAATAATCTTACACTTCAAGTGTCTAATGATGGTTCTGCAATGCAAGAGATTGCATTTAGCGCTGGTCCAATTTCAGGCTCAACAGGCGGAGTATCTACTGCTCTTGATGGCAAATCTTTGTTCTTTACAGTTAATGGAACACATAAAACTTGTACATTCTCTACCCCAGCAACTCTAGCTGCTGCAGTAACACAAATCAATACGGCTGCTGGTACAACGGTTTGTTACCTTACTAATACGGATAAAGTTAATTTCCAAGTTGGTGGAGCAACTCCAACTTTGGGTGGTGATTTTACTCTTGTATATGGTGGTACGGCTAATGAAGATACCGTTTACGGTGCTCTTAATATTGATGCTCTAGTAAGCACTCCTACTCCGTCGGTTGTCTATCAGACACTCAGTCTAGCTGAGATCATAACTGCAATTAACACCGTCATGGGTGCTGGATTTGCTTCTAATGCTACTAATAAGCTGAAGCTCACCTCACCAATCACTGGTGCAGAATCTGAAGTTCGTATTGGTCGTGGTACTGCCAATACAATCCTAGGACTCGTCAATGATGCTTATGCTAACGGTTATCCCTTCCCACCAAAGGTAGGAGATGATGTTTACGCTGATGGCGTATTCATCGGTAAGGTGTCTGTCATAGCTCCGGGAGCTGTAACAACAACTTTGAAACTCGATAGAGAACTGGCTCTCACTTTCGTAGCACAAGCTATGTATATTGAATCAGTTAATATACCAAGTAGCTTGCCTGCCGATAGACCAACACCAAACTTGGTAATAGACCTATCTGGTGCTGTTCTTGTCAAACAGGGAATCCTACGTGATACAGAGGGTTTTGCTTTGGCAAATGCCTCTGGAGCTTTGATGATAGCTTACAAGGCTCTACGTCTAGATGTTACTTCTCAGGCTAGTAAACCAGCTCTATTAAACTTCTCGGACATCACTACACTCGAAACAGCTCTATCTCCTCTTAATGTAGATAATCCACTTGGATTGATGCTCTATTTCATGATGCTTAATGCACCAGGAGTGACGATTTCTGGTATAGGTGTCAATGAGGTGAGCGCTGCTAATCCAGATGGTACCGTAGCTGGTTACTCTGGAGCTTTAGCCTTCCTAGAGCCACAAGAAGTATATGCTCTTGCTCCTGCTTCACAAGATTCAGTGGTCCATCAAACATGTGCTACCCACGTAACAGCTATGTCAGAGCCTGAAGCTGGTGGAGAGCGAGTTGTGTTTATTAATCCCGCAATGCCAGATGAAGATTTGCCTACTCTAGTAGGTAGTGGTGATGGGGATAGCCTTCCATCTACCAATTGGTTTGATACTCATGTATCTAGCTTGGCAGCAGACCTGCTAGCAAAAGGTATTAATCCAGTAGGCACTATCCCTGTGAGCGCTGGGTTATATCTAACAGTGGCCGGAAGTACAAAACACTATAATATTGCTCAGATATCTGGTACTCGAGTACTTGTACGTGTTGCTTTCTCTGCCGGAGATAACACAGATGGGTTCTATTCGATTACTAATCTGTCCGGAAGTTTAATTGGTACTGCATTCTCGCTATACATTCGTGGAACGGCTTTAGTAACTTCTACTGGTTTGCCGGATTATGAACGTATAGCATTAGCGTACCAAAAAATGGGACAGACATACTTGAATCGTCGGGTACGTATGGTTGCCCCGGAGAAAGTGGGAGCAACAATTAATGGTACAGAAGAGCTCATTCCTGGGTATTACCTCTGCAGCGCTCTAGCAGGTATGGTAGGCCAATTACCTCCACAACAGGGCTTTACGAACTATCCTATTACTGGCTTTACTCGAGCAGTAGGTTCGAATGAGGTGTTTAGCCGGAGACAAATGAATGTAGGAGCTGCTGGGGGTACGTGGTGGGTAACTCAGAGTACTGCTGGGGCACCACTGCAGACACGTATGCAAGTTACTACGGACTTAACGAGTATTGAGACTCGTGAGCATTCGATCACAAGCATTGTAGACTTTGTGGCAAAGTTTATGAGGGTTGGATTGAGGAACTTTATTGGTCGGTTCAATATCACTCACTCATTCTTAGACTCGTTGTCTACGGTAGTACAGGGGCAGCTTGGGTTCCTTCGTGATGCAGGCATCTTGGTAGGTGGGGATTTGAATAATATTGTTCAAGATTCTACATCACCCGACAGCGTCAACATAGATGTCACCTTGGATGTCCCCTACCCATGTAATTATATACGCCTCGTAATAACCATCTAATATTACATTAAATCATGGTATAAGTACCACAGAGGTATTTATCCATGAACAAAAGACATCCAGGAAAACAAAAGAAAACAGATTACGGCCTTTGTAAGATGGAAGGGTGCACAAACACTACAGAAAATGGTGCGTTCGGATTTTGTCGAACGCACTATATGGCTTGCCGTCGTGGTCAAATAGACCGCAATGGGCAATTTCTGTATGAACCTAAACGGGTAAGAAGTTATGGTGTTGGTGCTCGTTGTCTAGTTCCTGAATGTGGTAATAGACCTAAAGGGCTAGGTTTATGTGCTACACACTACCAACAGCGTAGTAATGGAATAGACCTAGGTATAGAAATTCCAAATGGTGGCTATTCAAAGGAACAACCCAGTTATGAGGGCGTATCGTGCGTAGTGAATGGTTGCTTAAAACGCCCGATAAATAAAGGTATGTGTAGTAGGCATACTGAGCAAAGACGGGCTGGGATTATAGATCAGCAAGGTATTCCGCTTCGGGAACTGATGCCTAATGGGCGAAAAAGAGAACGTGAAAACTGGGTGGGAAGCACTCGAGACGGTTATATCCTTCGTACTGCTCCAGATGGGCATCCGCACGCTAGAGCAGATGGAACCATTTTAGAACATCGTTTGGTTATGGAGAATCAGTTAGGGCGGTGTTTAGAAGAGTGGGAAATTGTCCACCATAAGGACGGCAATAGAGCGAATAACGACATCCATAATTTAGAGCTAGTGGATGGTAGGGCGGGGATTGGGACTAGACACCACCCAGGTCATGACTTTGACCTGCTTACTGCGGCCCAAGTCATTGCCCAGAATAAAGACACATTACCAACTGCAATACTTGAGACCTTAAAAGGCATTCTCAACAAAGGAACTAATTAAAATGCCTAGAAAAGCCCTCTGGCTTTTCTTTTAGCCCTCAACCGGATTCGGTATAAGGAGAATTGATATGAGCAACTTTTCAGACTGGAAGCCATACGAGAGATTCGTTCAAGAGGGCATGAGTGACGGCAAGTTCCTTAATGCCGGATTTACCCTTCTGTGTGCAGGTCCTCCACGATTGGCAAATATGGGAGGAGCAACAGGTTTGGGTGCTGCTGCCTCATCTGCAGCAATAGATCAACTTGTTTACCCAATCGGCGTCATTCAAAATGTTAACCTGTCACACAATAGACAGTTTAGCCGGATATTCGAAGTAGGTTCTGAACGTTCTTACTTTATCTCCGGCAGAACTGTTGGACAAATGGCTATCAGTCGTATCCTCTATCATGGTCCTAGTTTGCTACGCGTACTCTATGCATATTATGCAGATACTGTAGCCCCATTTGTTATGCAATCACTATTCCCCAATGTGGGTGTCTCTTCGTTCGCAAACCCACATGATGTAATCATCCCTCCAGGATATGATAATCTGTTTGTCAATTTGGCTTCAGATTTGTTTAATCAACCTATTGGGTTGATGATGTACATCAAAGATTCAGATCAATCTACCTACGGTGCTGTGTACCTTGAAGGCTGCTATATCCCAAATCATACTTGGGCAACTGATGCACAGGGTGTCTTGATTCAAGAATCTGCGGCTGTTCAGTTTGAACGAGCTGTTCCAGTAGCTGTAACCGCTGTAAGTCTTCTTACTTCTGGAGCTACTGCTATCGCCGGGGCTACAGTATAAAATAGGTGGTAATGCGCCTATTATCCCAAAATGAGGTCCTTGAGAAAACAGCAGCCCTAGAGGCTGCTGAAGACCTTGGAAAAATACTGTCACATAAGTGGCATGATCATATTGCAGGAGGCTTAGCTGATAAACGGTCTCCTGCAGATTTCCCCCGAGAAGACCTACTCAAGGGTATGATAGTAGAGATGGAACACACAAGTGACCCATCTGTAGCTTGTGAAATAGCTATGGACCACTTGGTAGAGGACCCTCACTACTATAACCACGAACAGGACATGGCTAAAGAAGTACAAGATAAACTAGGTTACATTCTTCCCCGCGAAGATAGTGCCATTAAGTTAGCCGAGCTCATGGGCATTCAATTGGCCGGAATGACAAAGGAAGCTATTCCTAATCCTTTTTCAGCCATAAGAGGTATCGGTTCAAGACTGTTAGGAAGAACTGCGCCTAAGGTAGTAGGGAATGTTTTAGGTCGTGAGACAGAACAAGTAGCGGGTAGAGCATTAGCTGGGAATGTCCTACCGTCAGTTAGCGGAGAGATGGGGGCTAAGGCTATTAGACCTGGAGCTGTTCCAGGCACACATCTACGTGCGGGGGCTAATGAGACAACACTAGCAGCACAAGCTAAAGCACGTCCTATTAAGAATAATATCCAAACAGATTTACCCAATGCAGCACCTGCTGCACCTGTTCCTGGTAGTGTTGAGCATTTTAAAGCAGTTAATAGAGCAGACCCAACAGAAGCTGCTATGCGTGCTGGTGCAGTAGTTCCTCATTCGCCCGGCTCTGTAGTACCTAATCCAAAGGGTACAGGACCGGATGTGAAGAGGTTTGGTTGGGGTAAGGCTGCATTAGGTGCAGGTGCTCTTGGTGCTGGTTACGCAGCTTATAAGGGTATTCCTTGGGCAGCTAATAAGCTGGAAGAGACTAGTGCAATGCCTTTGGCATATGGTGGTGGTTGGTCAGCTACCCCTTATGGATACGGCAATACTCCTTATGGCCCCGGAACTGCGACGATGGGTTATGGGGTCTGATTGATTCCCGGATAGGTAGTGACCTCAGCCCACTGTTTATCCGGTACATCCCCACAGCATGTATTCGGCCATGACTGTGGGGGTCTTTGTTACAGGGCTAAGAAAAGGCTTAATAGCCTTCCCTTAACTAGCCGAGGCGTTGAGCATATTCTGCCCACTCCTCAGCTAGTTGTTCATCCTCTTCCCCGATTATTCCTCGAGAAAGAATAGAGGAACTTTCTTGTAGAGCTCTTAATTTAGCTCTACAATGTCTGTCCTCTATTTTCATCCGGAGAAGAACACAATAAGCCCACTGTTCTTTATTCTCCGGTTTAGACCTTCGAAGCATACGTAGGTAGGTGGGCCTACCTACGTATTTGATCAGTTCTTGTATCAACTGGCAGTCTCCCATCTCAGCTCTTACCTTTCAAGTAGGCTTTGCCTTCAGGGGACCATAGAAAGTCCCAAATGAATCGTAATGTGTTCATGGTTTTCCTCCAATATACTTATACCCATATGGAGGACCATATTTTCACTGATTATCGAAATCCTCGTCTAACTTGGGCTTAGTCTGCGGCTGATGGATTTCCCCCACCTTTGTGGTACCACTAGCAGCTAGATAATGCGCCATATGATCTAATAACGCTCTATCTTCTTTATCTAATCCGGCCAGTCTCTTAGTTCCTACTAAGAGTTCAGTAGCCAATATACGTTCATCAGGGCTAAGGTGTTCACTATCCATCATCTCTGATAGAGCGTTCTCATCATGCCCATAAAGCTCTTCAAAGAGTGTGGGGGCTAAAGAAGAAGTAGCTTTGGTCCCCATCTCCTCCGGCGAAAGAGGAGATGGAACCATTGCTGCTAAGTAGTCTTTAGTAGACCCAAAGAGTGGGCATTTCTGCCAACCATGTCCTTGGCCGGAACAAAGTAAACATTTAGTCATCTGGATCTAATATCAAGCCTACCATACGTTTCTCAAAATGGGTAGTAATGAGCGCCCGGATAAGACGTTGTACAGTCATCTTATCCTTCTTCCCCTCTCGAGCCAATTTGATATTCAATCTCACTACCTCTGCATCAAGAAACTTTTTCATTTGTTCCGTCAGCATTATCCGGGTATCTTTATGAATCTTTTCCTGAATAGATGCCTCATCTTGAGGCACATGTGTTTTACGCGACATCTTCTGGGAACACAGATTCAAGTGTTGGTACCACGTTGGCTATAATCATAATAGGTTGTTTACCTTCGTACACTATTAGCCATGCTTGATCTTGACCTCTACTATTAGGTCCTGCAGTATATATACGATATTTGGTAGGTTGATCAGTGATGAGCTCAAGTAACTCAAGGTATTCTGTGCGATAATACGCTCGCTGTTGTGCCGTAGTCTTAGACCACCCTACACTGTACTCAAATGGTACTGCTTCATATGTTACTGCCTTCTTCTCTGCTTCAGATTGGAATGTTGTTTCTGTAGCTCGTACTATCTTTGAAACGTCCGGAAGAAGAACAGTAGACCATTCCTTATCTTCAAACAATTCTGCATGAGGGCAGTCAAAACCCTCTTTAAGCAGGTTGTCTAACTTTGATGTATCTGTAGCTATTGCGTTTGAAGGCCAAGCTGCTATGAAGGCTTTACATGCTAATACCCAGTTACCTTCCTTGTCTTTGGTAGCCCATAATTTGCGTTGTTCTGTTTCCTCATCATTGAGTGTGGATAGAGTAACCTTTTTAATCTTACTGATTATTAGGTCATCAAGTACTCTCATCAATTGGCCTCCCCAGTAATGCCAAAGGCTACCTTTTTGATAAAGGCAATTGTTTCTTTTTTGTCAATATTGTGATTATTACAATCAAATATTACTTTCTTTTGTTCGGCGATGACGTGAGCCATTAGATGTAATGCCTCTACGGATAAGGTATCTAATTGCTCAACTGTTATAGCTTGAACTGTGTTTGTTGCTTCCAGCTTCTTTTCTAGTTCTTCTATTACAGGTACTTTATTTGTGTCACTAATGTATTTTGCATTATTAGTCATTCTTTTAATTGCGTCTCTGATAGCGCACAGATCTAAGTAAAAAGGAGCAAGATTATTCGTCTCTTGCAAACGAGTGTACAATGTACCAGTAAGGTATTTGAGGTCACCTACTACTCCTAGCATAGATCTGCTTATAGAATTATCTGGATTAGTTGCGTCTATATAAACAGCTACTTTACCAAAGGTTTTATACCTTTTTAGAATTTTATCTATCTTGCCTCTTAATTTGTTTGATGTTAATTGTTTCCCCTCCGCTGCTTCAGTGCCATCAACTTGTACAAGAAAATAGAATTTCTTTTTTTCCTTTTTCATTAGATGCCTTATGAAGATTGTTGCTGCAAAGAATACGGTGAGTAGAAATGCAACACATTTGATACGTATCAATGTCTACATTACCTAGCCGGTGGTTGTTGTACGTGTGGGATATCAAATGAAACTTCTCTATGAGAGGACATCATTGGAAAAGCACTATGTATATTTGATAATATAAATCCATCTTCAATTAACATCCTCTCTAATTCACTTTTCATTAGCCCTTCATCTAGACCGAATACGCTATACCGATATTCGATATGGTTTGCACAATATTTTGTTATACAATCTTCAGCGTGTTCTAGAAGTTTAGTATATTCTTCTTTAGCGCGTTTGTATGTGAGAGATATTCGTGCTGCAAGTGCTGCAGTTAGTTTTTCACTAAGTATTTCAGCAGATGTTTTCATTTGTGTCCTCCATTAGATCAAACGTACTGTACCGTACCTGGAGCGTTACGAGCGCGATATGGAAAGAAAATAGGTCTCTTTAGTCTATGGTCTATCCATATTCGCGGAAAAGAGAAACGGGAATGAAATTGTCGGGCGGTAAAATCAATAGCGATAGTATCGTCTATTAATATTACCCAGTGTTGATCTTTGTATTTGGCGTACGGTGGTCTTTTATCCACTCTGAACAGGTCGATTTTAGCTTTTAAATGTTTCATCTTAGCGTATTCGATGAAGTTTTCTGAAGAGAGCCAACACGCTCCATTTGCGTAATACGCCTCAGCTAGTTTAGGGTATAGTTTTATGAATCCTTTGATCACTTTACGTAGTTTGCGTGATTTGACCTTAGCTATTTGTATTTTAGAGTAGTTTGTAAGGATTTTTTTCACACGCATCAATAAAACATCCCGAACATACTGGAAAACCACTAAATGATTGTACAGACCCTTGTATCCATTTTGAACACATTTTACAGGTTAATCTGAGTACATTTACTTCTACATTTTCTTCTTGTTCTCTTCCGCCAATCAGTTCGATTAATACCTCATTGCACTTAGTACACTCCACTACCAGACTAGAGTTTCCACTGATATTATCATCACGCCGAAATGTTTGATAGTGTCCTATCTTAAGGAATTTAAGATGTCCGTGATCTGATAGTGCTTCTTGTTCCTTTTTGGTCAATGTTGCTATTGCCATTACTGCTCCTTTGGCCGTCCACATCCAGAGCAATATACTATTTTACGTACAGTGTCTTTATCGTTTTTCAGATCTTCTTTCGCATCTTTTAGCTTCTCTATATGAGAATATAAATGATCAATTAAATTATTAAGTTTACACATGGGTTCCTCTAATTCATTTAGTTTTTTTGTCTGTAATTTATATATCTTATCCGTTTCTTTATCAGCCCATTTATCTATTTTATCCATCTCTGGGTAATTTACCTTTTTTAGTTCTCGCCATCTTATTCGTGCCTTTTTTAACGTAGTGAATGATTGTTTAATCTTTTTATTTATTTCTTGTATTTTTTCATCAATCTTAGCTATAGCTGTTTCTTGACGTGTAGTCAGCTTTTTCATGATTTCTCCTATAATTCTGTTTGAAATACACGGTTCAGTTCTTCGTTGGTAGGAGTCTCCCAGTTGACTATTGTGCCGCTATCAATATCAATCTCTAATTGAACATAATCCCCGTAATGGTCTCCGGGGAAGAAGTCAGGAACGTATCCATCATACGCGCCGCCTATTTGCTTCTTATTTATGAACAAATCAGCACAAAAATTGTCGGAGCATTTAGCGCTTATTTCGATGATTCTCGGCATTGATCTTCTCCTAACAGTGGGTGGTTAACTAGTTACCTTATCCCCGTAAATTGATCAATATTACATAAGTAATTTAACGCATCCGGTAGATTTCGGCACCGTGCCGAAATCTACTAATTGCGTCAATAGTTATGACTCTTGCTCATTTCTATGAATTATGTAAGCTGTGCTTATGCTTCTATACGTCACAAGCCCTCACATAAAAAGCCCGGAAGTTGTTACTGTTCAACAACGCTTAGGCGTACTTGGATACTCTCCCGGTAGAGTTGATGGGGAATATGGCCCTACTACTGCTGCAGCAGTACAACGCTTCCAAGCTGCTCATGCTCTTCGACCGGATGGAATAGTAGGAGACATTACCTATGCTACGCTGTTAGCCTCTTCAGTTCCTCCAAGAGCCCCGCAGCCTAGTGAGGTGGCAGCCAGGGCCTTAGCTGAGGCAATCAAGCACCTGGGGCTCAAGGAGAGCCCTTCTGGCTCCAATAGGACGCCATTCGGAGAGTGGTTCGGGGTGAATGGGGTAGCTTGGTGTAATATCTTTGTGTCCTACTGCTACAATGTAGGTGCTGGGTATACCATCTGTGATGGTTATAAGGGAGCGGGGGTTAAGGCTGGCAAAGGGTGTGCGTACGTACCCACAACTGAGGCATGGCTACGCTCGAGTGGTTTGTGGGTAGGTAGGACTGCCCCTGTAGCCGGAGACATAGCCATTTACAACTGGGACGGTAGGGGTATACCTGAGCACATAGGTATTGTGGAGCAATACCTTGGCGATGGAACCTTCTCCGCCATTGAAGGCAATACCTCCATAGGCAATGACTCCAATGGCGGAGAAGTGATGCGGAGAACGAGGAAGGTAGAGAGTACTGACGGGTTTGGAAGAGTTATTTAGCTCTTATCTTGTTGTACTCTTTGATCGCTTTGTTTCTGCTAGGGACGTTTATGTACGCTCTACAAACAGTACATCCGCACCCTTTGTGGCAACACTGAATTAGGAACTGCGATATACCTACATTATCTACCTTCGTGACATGCCCACAAGTTGGGCAATTAACGGACTCGTTTCGCATTCTTCTTCTTTTTCTTTCTTGTATTGGTTGAGAAGATCACTTTGCCTTTTGGGCTCATGATACGGACCTTAGCATAAGTCCCGCTCTTCAGCAAAGTATCAAAAGCCTCCTCAGCTTTGTTACACGTAGTATAATGATCATATAAGATCCAACCTACTTCATCAGCACAGTCTTGAGAAGACCACACATCTATCCAGTAGCATTCAGACGGCACACTTTTAAGTAGCGTGTCGTCTAGCGTGAAACCGCCATTGATCAGTTCGTGCCCACACGAACAATGTATGGCTGTAGGACCTACAAAATTATCCGCATCACGAATAAAGTCCCCTTCGTTAATACTACTAGTCTCTCGATCTAAATTACTTTCTCTACAGTGTTCTGAGTATCCCCAGACTTGTAACGCGCCTTCTTTAGAAAAAGGTTGTTCACATTTGGGGCAGATAACGGGTATTTTTACCTGCCTGGTAGTGACGTGGATAGCATTTATACTTACTTCTATTTCTTTAGGTCCTTTTTCCCAGTCCGGTCCACTCATTACCTTAAAGGCATCGTTGTCTACGAATACAGCTTTTGCGCCATATCCTAAAGAGCTTGGAGCTTGCTCTAATATCCATCCACGCTTTTTGAGGATGCTTTCTTCTTCTGCTGTGAACTCGCCTACGATGTACATTTCTTTCCCTTCTTTGGCCGTACGATAATATCGATATCACCAGATCCCATCTTTTGCTGCTCACCGGTTTTCACGGCTTGCTCAATCATATGTACTACTCCAGCGTCACTGTAAATTCCTGATGCTGTTACAACAAATGATTCTCCTCCGAATTCATCCAACCTGGGCTTGCTACAAGTAAAAGCAGCTGAAAAACACACAACATCTTTGGGACGGAACTTGGCCAGAAAAGCGCGAACAAGCATTGCCACGTTAAAGGTGTTACCCCACTCCTCTCCGTAAATCCACAGACCTCCTTGCTTCAGATCTAAGCACCATTGGAAATCGGGCCACGGTGCTTTCGTATCTATACAATTCCTACCAAAATCCAGAGCTTTAGAGACTTTTATCACCGACTCCTCTCTATCGGAGAAGAGAGTATCATCCTCGAAAGTACCCTCGAAATCAGATCGCAGCAAATCTTCTAGCCACTTCACCTCTCTCTTCTTGAGCTTATGTATTTCAAAGCTGAACTGCGTGTAGTTATTGGCCATATTGCTCTACTTTCTTAAAATGCGTGGGTATACGACCTCAGCTATTTCTTCTAAAGTGTCTGGGGACCAAGAATGGTCCATGTTGCCTTCGGGCCATAGTATTTCTTTGATGAGTGCTATTTTTATTACTGCCTCTTCTGGCTTAATTACATTCGTATCATTTACAGCAACTTCTAGTTCGTCTAATGCATCTTCTTCTGGTTTAGTACGCCATTCGTCTTTACTTAGCATACTAAGCACTTTTATGGCAGCTGCTCTTAATTGTTGAATAGCATTCATTTGCGTGATGATGTCTTCCATTGGTTCTCCAAAAGTAATAGCGATCAAAGAAATAGGGCTGTGCTTGCACACAGCCCCCTTCTGCTCAAGACTCTTTCTAGAATAGAGTCTTAAGAGTGATGTATGCCCTACGAGTATCCGAGTCCTTCTTTAATTGGGCAAGAGCCAATTGTACGCTTATTAAATCTGCGCTATTTACTTCTTTTGCCAAAGCTTGTGTGACCGCAACAATCCTTGTGACCTTATCTGCCTTTGAAAGTGATGACAACGGCCTCTCCTTGTGGTGGGTTAATAGACTTCAGATTACTTATCCCCTATTGGAGCTATTGTTTTCAGTACCTCAGTAAACATTTTTATTAGTCCGGTTTTTTGGTCATACACAAAAAGGGAGTCTATATTTTTGTTAGAGGGTGTGTCAGTTGATACCATTGCCTTTGCTTTATGCTTTGCCTTATTTTGTTTGATGCGATTAGTCCGGAAAAGAGGGAAGAATTTATATATTAAACCCCATATGTTGTTCACACTATCTGCTTTTCTAAATAGTGTAAGGATGTCTTTGAGTTCTTCATCATTCTCCACATTATACACAAATCGTCCAGCGGTTAATGGATAACTTAGGGTTCTAGTAAGTGCTATAGTAGCGCCTATACGCCGAGAGAACTGATCTTTTTTGCCTACTACAGCAATACCAAGGCATTTGTTATCTTGGTTATATGCAAGAGTACAAATCCATGTTCTTTTCATACTCCCATTTTCCGGATATTGAATAGAGAAATGGTGATTGATTGGTTTCATCATTTTGATGGCTCCTGTTGGTCAGTGTCTTCAATAACTGTGGATACCATTCCATCCTCAAGTTCTTTTATAGTGATCTCTATTCCGGGTATTACTGACTTTAGTGCTTTGTTAAGCAGTACAGCATATTTTTCTGGGTACCAAATATACCCACCTTCACCGTCAATACCCCAGTCAGTTATGAAATTGATTGTTTTTCGTAGTGTATTTTTACTCATTTTTGTTTGCCTCTCATTTTTCATTTGTTATGTGACAGGTAGTCCTGCTAGACCTAATAGTTCTATGATTTCTGGTAATATTGATCCCTCCTGAATGAGTAAGTATGGACACTAATATCCTTATACCTACTTTATCCCTCTTTTTAATCCGGCTTAAAATAAGCGGGCTAAAGAAAAGAACAAGAGCACATGCTTTTATCCTTTCCTTTAAGGCATTCCCTGTTTGTTTAATTAGGCGTCTGCACGCCTGCTGCTGTGTTTGCCCTTAGGTGAAAATGTAATTGGAGGAACATCGTTACACGCTTCACCACGACCATGATTGGTCTTGTAGGAGAAGTGGTTGAGAAGGGCTTCGAAATTAGTGATACGCAGACCTTCTCTCTCAAAGAAGTTCTTGATGGTTACTGGAGTCCATCGAGACCCTTCAATGATTTGGAAAGTTTCAGAGGATTCCACTTCATAGACGCCATGGCTTCCATCCATGGAACCTTCCAACAGTCCATCATCGAACTTTCTTGCTTTCCTCAGAAAGCGCATAAACTTCCCAGCTCGACTGATAAGTATAAGAACATCGTCTAAGTTATTGAGCTTCTTAATCAACGGCCGGAAGGTCATATTTTGACTATGAGACCCGATTCTGAAATCTCCTAGGGCTACGAACATGACATAAATATCTCTAACCTTTTTCTTCATCTTGGCTCCTTGTTGTTGGCGAAACAGATGGTCAATCTCCTTATCACAGAGATTGACCATCTTTTGCACGGTGTCACTACACAATTACGTAGTTACCGCTTCGCTCTACAGCATCACGAAGCCTGTACTTCGGCTCACCCTTCAGGTCGTCCTTTCGTACGCATTTCACGTACAATGTCTTGCCCTTTTTGGGCTTCTTTGTAGTCTTTTGTACGTTCTCCGGCTTAGTAGCCGGAGAGAAGGTGAAGGGAGTGGGCTGAGTTGTCTTGGTTGAGGTAGCCTTATAGGTTACATGATCATTGAGCGCCTTCCCCAATGTTTTCATTTGTTCAGTCTTCAACAACGGAAGGACTGCAAAGAAGGCTTTAAGGGCCTCTTCACTAACCTCCCATACCAATCGGACACCTAAGCCGGGGGAGGGGGTAGTAGAGTCATTTTCAATCATATGGTTCTCCTGTGTGTGTTGGTTTCTACTGCCATCGAATAGGATTGTTGGTTGTGCTTGATTCTTCGTGAAGATTATTTCACGAGTCTTATATGAATCTGTTCGAGGTGGCCTTTCTATCGTCACTCCAAGTGCAGCAAGTCTGTCTTTGGAGTGACATATCTTGGAACTCAGTTGCTGGTTAGAACCAGTGATGTTTAGGTGCTCTTTTAATTGTTCTAAAGAGCCACTCCATGGGGCAATTGAACTGATGTCTCTAATCAATTCTTCTTTGCTTATCATTTTCACCTCATTTCTTCATCGCACATGTCTAGAACCAAAAAGGCCAGCTTTTGAGCTAGCCTTTTTGCTTCTTTCTCTCGTTGTTGTTCGACTTCCTTTAGATCGAAATATAATTTAACCGTTCTTTGATCTTTCTGGAATTCGGAGGTACAAGGCGCTTTACTACGGTATCTTGTCGCCATTTGCCCCTCCAGATGTTGCCTCCACCAGCTCATAATAGGCCATCTCAAGTTTTCTGATGGCCTCTATGCACTCTTTTGTGTTGAGGCTTACCCCACAGAAGATGTATTCATCCATTCGCGGATGGCCGGAGAAGGGTTGGGGAGTTGAGTGATTGGTATAAGAGTCAATACTCTCCTGTACCAGTGCACTCAATTCCCTTGGGCTAGCTGCCACAATTTGCTCTTTTGTCATCCTGTTGTCACCTTTCTGGTTTATTGCACATCAACGTAATCAAAACACAATTGCAACACTTCATCATAAGATGAAGCTTTAAGTGCCTTGTTTTGAAATTCAGCGGCTCGGTCTGTTAACTTTGCATTTTTGAGAGTCTTACAGACTTTGCCTATGATAAAAAACACGTTACCATCTGTGCCTACCAAGACACATTTGGGTTTCTCTTGTTTTGACATTGGGCAGTTTAATTGGTGGTTGTAGTACCTGCACCCTTTTTTTGTTCCACAAAAGGCGTGCCAATTCCTTGGGTCATCTTATTAATCGCATTCATATATTCATCTTCTGTGAGCTGTACCCCACAAAAGACATACTCTGCCCCCAATAACCCGATGGAATTGAAACAATTGGTGCAGCGTACACAGTACGCACAACCGCAACAATATTTGCAGTCACTGCAATTAGTGCAACTCAAACACAATTCACAATACGCACAAATACTGCACTGTAGGCAATTTATACAGTAACCGCACGTGGTACAGTGCAAACAATTGAAACAGTTATTACACAGAATGCATTCTAAACAATTTTTGCATTCAGTGTTATTTGTTATTTTAAGATTAACTTCCTTCGCAAATTTTTGTAACTCTTCTGTGTTTGCTGCGACTATCTGTTCTCTAGTCATTTGGTTCTCCGTTTTTTGGTTTCTTTGGTTTTTTATCACGAAGTTTTTCCATGCATTTCTTGCAAAAGCTCAAAGGTCTGCCGGTAGAGGGTGAGCAGATCATCTTGTCTCCTGTAAAGTCCTCCTTGCACTCATAACAATGGAAGAGATTTACTGAGGACGGTAACCCTTTTAACATTCCCCTACCTCCGGTTTATGTATTTCTTTAGGAGCATTTGTGCTCCTGCCATCAATAACCCGTAGGCTACTGACCCTGTCAGAATCCAAATTATCATGTGGTTCTCCATTGGTTGTCTCCGGTTATCCGCCGGAGAGAATAATGAGAATTACTTACTGTTCATTCTCATACATATTACTTATCCCCGTTTATCCCTTCTTATTTACACTCTTCCGGCCGGATAGAATATGGATAAAGAAAAGGACAGGGGTGCTGTATTCCCCTGTCCTTTACTCTTAATCGGCCGGATAAAGAAGTATTATTATGATTTTATTTTCTTTGCTGCACCTATATGTTCCCCACGCTCTATAGAGATTGCTAAGCCACTTCCAGTTCGCATTGGCCAATTATGTATATACGCCAACAGATCAGCACGCTCTGGAAGTCGACCATAGTGGCAACACTCGTGCTCCACTACTCCATTGAAGTCATTCCACTCGTCCTCTGGTCCGGCGGATAGGACCGCAATTTCCTGCTTGCAGATTGCGCATTTCATGGCTTGAACCTCTCAGCCATCCCTTCGTGTAGTCCTCGTTCAATTATTTCCGCTACTTGGCCGGATGTAAAAATAGAAGATACTGATCGTAATAATGCCAATACATCAGCACGTTCTTTTTTAACTGCATCTTGCACTAACTGGCAATTCACATGTGTGATGATGCCTTCCTTTTCTTCATCCCCTGGAGTGGTACAAGCACCAGCCCATGGCAAATCTATATGTTGTTTACAGATTGCGCATTTCATGGCCTGCTTCTTCTCTCGAAACGCCAAATCACACAGTCGTCTTTGGTTTGCTCGACCAAAACGCATTCTTCTATGGGCGCGCCAGTCTCCATAAGGAATGCCCACAGCAGCGCGTTTTGAAATCGCAGGCGCACACCAGATGCCTCCTGCATTAGATTCGTCGTGCAAAGCTCCAGCAACGTCATGGCCTGCACCACACTTCAATCACGACCGTCGCGCAGAATGCAGCGGCAACCAGGGCGAAGCCGAGCGCGGGGCGCGCGTCGTATGTCATGGCTTCACCTTTCCCGCTGCGCCTACGTGCTCGCCGCGCTTCTTCAGCTCGACGTCGCACTCTTCGTGCCCATTCGGCATCACCGTCTCGTGCGCGGAGACAATCCCGTGCTGGCGGATGATCGCGAGCACTGGCTTCCTGGCAGGCACCGGCTTGCCGCAAATTGCACAATTCATTGTTCCTCCTTCATGTCCGCATAGTCTGCGCGCTTCATGGCTTCATCTCTGCTGTAGTATATGTCCACAATTTGTAGCGTAAAACGATTGCGTCATCAGTAAGCTCTTTGTCCGGAGTTGAAGAGAGTTCATTTTTAATCGATTTAATGAACTCGATCAAATCTTCTAGAGCTTTTAATCGAGTTGTGCCCGTTCCTATTAAATCTAAGTACTTATCATGGGCCGTCCATATTCCTGGTCCATGGTCAATCAGTTCAATACTCATGGCCGCCACGCTATCGTTGCCTCATAGCTTTCATTTGCGCACTCTTTTTCTCTTTCGATGTCTGCATCACTATTTTTCTTTTGTGCTTCTTGTTTGCGCGTATCTAAGCATTTTACATGACTTCTATGCCCACACTGATTGCAACGATATACTAAGCACTCTATCGCATCAATTGGATGTGAAGTGTATACCCCTGGACCGGATGGAAATTGATATGACGGGCCAGTAAATCCATTGGCACCGCACTTTTGGCATTTAGCTGAGTGCTCTTCTAGAAGCAGAGGCACAGTTTCTTCTTTGACTTGCGTCTGAATGCACTCAGGCAGACGTATTGCCCAGCGTGGCTCAGAGGGGTCACGCTCGCGGAGTATTTGATCGAACATTTTACACTTTAGTGGTTTGCTAACAAGAAACTGGCAATGCCCACAGGTTTTTTCTTCGCAATTGATGTTAAATGAGATTCTTTTCATGTTCTCGTCCTTTCTATTTCAAAGACTAAGTACCAGCGTTATTGTAATGACGTTGGAAACTTTGGCGAAGGCTCGCACCATTTACGAATAACCATAATCAGCAGTACAAGAGGCCAAATCAGAAAAGTCTTAATGGCCATCTTTTTTGGGTGTGGTTCAGCCATGTTTTCCTTTCCTAATCCGCCGGAGAATAGAGGAGTTATGCTTTTATAAGTTTACCTTCTCCATCACAACGATAAAGTACATTCGGCTCAATTCCATTTTCTCCTACATACCCTACCGTGATTCTACGTCTTCCACTGTCATACCAGTCTAATGCTATGACTCCCCTTTCTCCTGCCGCTGCTCGTGAAAAGTATCCTCCTATATTCTTTGAGTGCTCTCCTCCTATATTTATTGAATGCCTTCCTCCTATATTCTCTGAATAATCTCCTCCTATATTGCCAGCATTTTCTGTATTGAGACTGTAGGCTATAGCTTTATTCTGCCCTCCATGGTTCTTTATGAACTTAGTAGCCTCATATTGATCACCACAGAATACAACGTTTCCATATGGAAATTTGATCTTATCGCCGTCTATATTTACTACTTTTTGTAAAGACACTTCTACAACCAACCATTTTGCGTCTTTATCCCCTGCTAGAAATGCGCCAATACCTTCCCCCCAAAGCAGCCCATGAAGGCCATGCCCACAATATGGTTGTGGGCTCCAATCATCACACTTCACCGGACCAGAAGAAGGCCATTGAAAGCTACCGTAATTACTTTGTAAGTTTTGATCACATGTGCGAAGTACTAATGCTTTGCCTCTAGGCAGCTTATAGGCCGTTTCTTTTTGTGTTTTCTTTTTTGTCATTGTTTTGTCCTTTGATCATTACAAGGGTATTGTTGCTTCATATGATTCTTATCCCTGTTATACGTTCTTTTTTGCTGATGAAGCTCTACTAAGACTCATCACTCTTTCCCGGCCGGAGAATAGAGGAAGATTGATACGTGGAGAGTATGGTTCTCTTCCTGTACTTCCCTAATTCTCCCCATACTCTCCCATTTCCTAATCGGCCGGATAAAGGAGAGAGGGATGTTGGGGGTGGGGATTACTGCTCTTCTATATACTACCCATATCCAGTTTCTTCTTGTGCGAGGCGTAAATGATTTCATTTTTTCAGAGAGTTGGTCAGGTTTTTTACAATAGAAAGTATTTATCTGGATGATGATCAATTTTATAACGCACTTCCAAATTCCTTAATGATATCATATAGTTAAGTCACTTAGATCTGAATCTTAAAATGGTAATTTCTAAGTGCTTAATATTATTTGCTTATTAATTGTGTTTGAGCTATTATTTAAAAAGATTTATGAGGCATTTATTATGAGAGCTGAAGGCATATTACCAATCGATTAGGAAAGGGGAGACTTTATCAATCTTTTCTTAACCTATTTACACTGGGAGAGGCATCATCAAGGAGGAGCATATGTACAGAACAACGACACAGAGCAACATCAAACCAATACACAAACATACACTAATGATCATATCACCGGGATATGAGGAACAAGAAACAGTAGCAAGGTGTACAGCATGTGATCACATCATATTAATAGAAGCCGGAGAAACTGAAGAAGTTAATACTTTCAGTTATTCCCGGTCTAGTGATTATAAAAACTAAGATATAATTAGCTGATCATAAATATGAAAGTATTTGTGTGCCCAGTTAGCTATATCCTGTTGAAAAGAGCCACCCTTATTGACCCAGGGTCGGGAGTATTAGGAACTGTAGATGACTTGACATAACATGTCATGATCTACACAGGGTAGGAGGTATTAGATATTTTGATTGATCTAACTTAACGAGTCATGATCTACATAGGGTAGTTATTGCTGGGTATTTTATTTGATCTAATCCATGCAATATTGCCTGATCAATCTGATTAATAAAGTATTTAAGTAATCAAGCAGGTAATCTCGGTATGGTAAAAATTTAGGGTATACACAATATGCCCCCAGCCTCAACTGGATATAATACTCTTTATCTATTCCGGCGGAGAAAGAAGGGGAGGATGTGAGGTATAAGGAATGTGTAGAGGGAGTTTGGCACTCAATCAAAAGGGGGAATAGAAATGTTCAACAAGGTCAAAGTGTTTCATGCAACCACCCGGAGGAATAGGGAGCTACTAGGAGATGTGATCACTGAGTGGTTAAGGAGCTCTGAAGAAGAAGTAATAGATTATCAGGTTAGACAAACATCAGATAGAGAGTATCACTGTGTCAGTCTGGTATTTTTTCTAAAAGGACAAAACACATAAGACATTCAGAACTGAATAGAACAAATGGATTATTCCATTTGTTTTAGCCATCTTTCAGAAATTTTAACATTCTTCGGGTATAAGTATAAAAGTAGTAAGGATATTCAATTATGAAAGACCTCAACTACGTTTAGACCAAGGAGAGTGACATGATCAAAGTGGACGTTAAAACAATTGATGTAATAATTCAAGGCAAGCCTGGAAGCCCATTAGTTATCCATCAGTTCGGAGAAAAGGTAAAAGAAGAGATACGAAGAAAGCAACAGAAGAAGGCTAAAGCTAAGAAAGATGATCGCCACCCAGAACAAGAATTTCTAGACGCTCGATACATCAATGATAAAGGACAAGAGTGTGCGCCGATAACAGCATTGAAAAAGTGTATGGTAGCAGCTGGAACGGCTATGGATAATCTGACTAAGGTAGCTATTCGGCAGGCATTGTTTGTAATGCCACCAGAAGATACTGCCTCATGGTTGGTGCCGATAAAGACATTGGATGGTAAAGATGCGGTTGGAGTTATGCGTGAAGACGCTGTGACAATTGGAATTAACACTCGAGGATTAGCCTATCGACCGTGTTATGATCAGTGGCAATTGAAGGTACGGGTAGAGTATAATCCCAGATTGATATCGAAAGACCAGTTGGAGAGTTTAATAGCGCATGCTGGGTGGGGAGTTGGGTTATGTGAGGGTAGGCCAGAGAGGACGAGTGCCTTAGGGTGGGGGAGGTTTGATGTAGTCAGTGTTGAAGCTGTTTCAGATGTTCCACCTGGTGGGGTAGAGCATAAGAATAAGATAGAGATTGCGGCATAGAATAAAAGGTATGGCAGGTACGATTGGGTGCTGAGCAGTAATGTGTTGTATTGTTAGGTAAGGCAGGAGAGGTGAAGTGCAGTATTAAGTGGTCGAGTAAAATTTGGTAAGGCAGGAGAGGTGAGGTCTAGTGTTAAGTGGTCGAGTCTGATAAGGTGATGTGAGACAGGTGAGGTATAGTGTTAAGTGGTCGAGTCTGATAAGGTTTAGTGAGGCAGGAGTGGTGGGGAGCGATTAAGTGATGTGAGGTCGAGTGAGGCAGGAAAGGTAAAGTCGGGTTTTGTGTTTTCCAGTTGAGTAAGATTAGGCAGGACTGGTGCGATTGTGTGAGGTATGATCAAGTGATATAAGGTTTGGCAGGAAAGGTGAGATAGAGTCAGATAATGTGTTGTATTGTTAGGTAAGGCAGGACTGGTGTTATCTAGTGAGATGGAGCATTATGAGGTATGGTTTAGTGCTATAAGGTTTGGCAGGACTGGCGAAGTGAAGTTTTGTGAGGTACGGTTAAGTAAGGCAGGAATGGTTTAGTGGCGTGGGGTGTGATCTTTGAGATGTAAGATTTGGCAGGTGGAGTGAGGTCCAGTAATATTTAGTGAAGTGAACCTAGGTAAGGGAATAGGTGTTGATTAAAACCAATTGGTTTTAATCAACACCTATTTTTATTTAACCCCCTTCCGGCAAATAAGGAGGATAATTGAGGTATAAGAAACATATGTGAACTTACTCATATATCTTTTGTGTAGTAGAAAGGATAATATGCCAAAGGGTGATACCAGAGTCTCTCGAGGGTTTAAACCCGACCTGTGTGTTCAATGTAGAACTGGGTTAAGACCCAATCAGATTAAGCTATTCGACCCGAAATGTGAGGGTTGCTATCTCAAAAAGAAAAATGGTCTACGAACTGGAACTGAACCAATTCCAAAAAGAAGACTCGGAGAGAAGTTCATAGACTATACAAAATTGAAGAAACAAAGAGACGCATTAGCTAGAGCAAAAAACCCAATAAAGGAGAGGACCATGTTTACAACATTGATACTATCAGCAATTCTATCGGTAACCCCGGCAAATGATGAAGAGTTAAGGTATGGCAATCCATTCAACTCAATAACGGTATCGGCGTTCTATATTAATCCGTTTGAAACAACGGAAGAGAGATTAACTAAATTAGAGAAAGAGCTCATTAAGGATATGCCTTTGTCAGAGACAGAACGTATTGAAATCTATTATCAGGGTATAGCTGAGCAAATAATCTCAGAATTCATTGATACTACAGCAACCTTAGTGAAGTTTTGAGGAGAACACATGAAGAAGATAAGTAAACGTACCTATGAGAAATTCGTAGCGTTAAATGAGGCAATTGAAAGAGGGCTATTCTGTAACTCTGAATTGGTAGAGGCGAATAAGGATATAGCTCGCATCTTCAAGACCCTTACCAAAAAAGAAAAGAAGCTTTATGAAGAGAATGCTCAAGGTAGTTTAATCAACTTTGATAAAGACACTCTACCAAGGTGTAGAAAGGGGTAATATGGGACCATCTATAAAAGAACAAGATGATTGGATATGTTCTATATGTGGACGGAAAAATTATCCAGAATGGGTTTGTTGTCCATATGATGGAACGAAGTTTGTCCCACCAAAAGTAAAAACAGGTTCTATAAGAGATGAGGACCTTGCACAAATGTTGTTTGAGGTCTTCTATAATCAGCCTGTTATAGATGATTGGAATGAGTGTACAAGTAGAGTAAAAGAGAGTTGGGTGCGAATTGTTAAGAAGGCTCGTAGTCTGTTAGAAAACAAAGTCACTATAGAACCTCTCAGCATAAAAGAAGTAGAAGATGTTTACAATGATTGGTTAAAACGTCCTATACACAGTCTCTTAGATTTGATTGAATACGCTGCAGCAGCACAAAGAGAAAAGTTAACAAAATAAGCTAAGGAGGTCTATATGTTTGCGTAGGTATATAGACCTCTTAAAGTATCAAGAAAGGACAAAAGATGAAACTGTTTGAACACTACTTGACACTTTTAGATCGCGATATCGCGACCCTAGAAAAACAACTACAAACCCTATCTAAGATTAAAGCATTACTCACAGCAGAAACAATAAAGAAAACCACATTCAACTTTGAAGAGGATACTCTACTTAAAGCTTTAATTGACAATAGTATACCTAAAAGCACCACAATAAAGCAATCTACAAAAACTACAAAAAAATTCTGTGAGTGTGGTCATGCGCTGCATGGAGCAGAAGGTTGTACTCATCAGCTTGATGAGTTTTCTCGCTGTAATTGTTCTAAGGTTTTTAATCACACCTCAAGTTGAAACAGAGGAAGCATGGACCCGGATGCAAATTTAAAACGACAAAGGCTTCTTCGATCAAAACTTTTAACTCAACCAGATAACGCCAGATTGGAGATATTTGAAGAATTGTATGAATTGATGGAAGATATGGATGATTGGTTGTCCAACGGTGGGCGTACACCCTATGGTTGGACAAGCATAGATGATTAGGATAGCACTAATATGGTGAGCAAAAAATTAGAACAACGTTTAACTGATTGTTGGCAGGCTGAGTATTGTTCTCTTCCATCATGGCTTTCAGAAGCTGAACGGCAACGCTTAGCTGACCGGGCAATGGAATTAGAACGACAAATGCTCACTACCAGATTCCATACACAAATAGGTCGTCCCTCTAGGATAGTGCAAAAAAGAAAGCATATCGTAGAGATTCCAAATAACTCAGTAGAACTAATAGCTCTAGCAAATACTAAAGCCGAATCTATATATGAGCATACATACCCAAGATGGCGTGCATCAAGAATTAGACGCTTTGTATTTGTTGTTCTAACTAATGTTCCAGCGAAGTCAACTGATGCATCATATGTATGTGATGAGAAATTAGGTGTAACGCGTGCAGAAGAGATGATGGGACTAATTGATTTTCATAAAAACTTGACAAAGATGGCTAATCGAGAACCTGATAATTACACCTATGCAGTTGAGTTCGCAAAAACATTAGAAGCAAAATGGCTAGAAAAGGAGGGTGCAAAATGAAGAGCTCGCTAAAAACATTTCTACGTGGGGAGAATCCATTAGACGATAGTGGCTATTTTTGTAAACTAAAAGGCAGTCAACTATTGTCAGTAGTTTGTTGTGATGAGTTAACTGGTTGGTTTTTAGATAAAGATGGCAAGTACTGGCTCATAGACGTATTAGATGACGGTACAGCCATCACGTACTGTGATACATAGTTTCTAGTTATCACAGTACGTATAAAGGCAGCCACATGGCTGCTTTTAGCCTTCTTATCTATTGCAAGTTTTAGCATTTAGCGGGGATAAGAATACCAGTATGAGGTGTAATTACCTGTGGAGGCAACAGAATGAAGACACTAGCTGAAGATTTAGCATTAATCGCTCATAAAGCTAAAAATGAATTAAGGCCAAATGTAGAAGAAGAAACTAAATGGACGTTTAATAATCTAATGACAATCGCGTTATCCTCGGCAGAGTGTGGGTTAAGTAAGGTAGAGACATTGATTGTCTATCCTAAAACCATTACATCTGCTTTGGCTAAGAATGCCATCAATACGAATCTCATAGATATGTTGGATGAGAATGGTTTCAAGTACCCGTGCATTATTGAGCAGAATGGTGATACCAAAATTGTTTTTCACTTTGAGGAGTAGACATGAAGATAGACAGTGTCAGATTTCAAGCATTTGCTACTAATAGTAGTTCTGTTCATACTCCTTTTATCCGGACTGATAAAAAGCCGGTAGATTATTTGTTAAGTGAGGGGTATGAGTTCGGTTGGCAACCATTCATAGCGGCTACTTCTGAAGCGAAGAAGATGTACGCAGCTATGATGTTACAAGAGAATACACGATATTTGGGTAAGGACATTCAGGAGGCAGTACTTAGGCAGTGGGTAGGACTTGTTCCAGGAGAAGATGATTATATAGACCACCACTCAGTAATAACCCTACCTCGTACATTCAAAGGGGAACAAATATCTAAACAATACTTTATGGATTATTTTAAATGGCTTATGCGCCCAGAGATAGCTATTCAGGGGGGCAATGATGACGGTGATGGTTGTGAAGAGCTTCCTGGGAAACCAGTAGATTTTCGTATTCCAAAATCTGGTTATTTTAATTGCCGGAAAGATGCAAAAGGGTTTTATACTTTATTCAATCCGGAAGATGGAACTAAGATACGTATGTCTTTTGATGACAATGTAGATATGAGTAAGTCTACTAATCCGGAACTAGTAGATCTTAAGATCACCGATAGATGTCCAAACGGCTGTTCCTATTGCTACCAGAATAGTAAGCCAAATGGTGAACATGCTGCTCGTGATTTGGTGACTACTATATTAGATGTATTAGCTAAGCTGGAAGTATTTGAAGTGGCATTCGGTGGCGGAGAACCAACAGAACATCCAGACTTTTGGCAGTTTGTTGTCCATGCCCATCGGTTAGGCATCAAACCTAATTTTAGTACCCGTAATTTACGATGGCTAGATAATGCATGGAACTTACAGACGTTTAAAAAATGTTGTGGAGCTTTTGCATACTCTGTCGACTCTGTTGGGGGCGTTCGTACACTCATTAGGGCCATGCATAAATACGAGCTGGAGGATATGGTAACCGTTCAATATATTCCTGAAACAGAAGATGCTGAAATGCTAAAAGATGTTATCATCGCTGCTACTGATTACGGCATACCGATTACTTTATTAGGTTTGAAGACAACAGGTCGTGGAAAACTATATACAGCATGTCGTAGTAGTCGCGCTGGGGTTACAGACGATGATGTAATAGCCGCAGTTAAAGACCATTGGAACATCGGCATAGACACCGCCTTCGCCAATAAATACCAAAAAGCAATTGAAGAATTAGGTGCAAGCCATTGGAGTTATAATATAAAAGAAGGCGCTCACTCCATGTATATTGATGCGGTCGCAGAACTCACAGGAAAATCTTCGTATTGCGAAGACCCTTGCCCATTAATAGTATATAACACCATCGAAAACACAGCAAAGCTCATTACTGAAGCTTTTAAAGGTTACTAATGGAACAACATATTCTATCTAAAGTCGTTGATTGCATACTTTGGTGGAGTCAACGTAGAAACAGATTCCCTACCCTTACAGAAGCGTTAAAAGAGTTCGATATTGCCTTTAATAAAGAACATCTAGAACTTGTATGTGGTTGGTGGAATATAGCGCAAGAAGTATACATAGATCACTTTAAGCCAAATACCAATCGTAAGGTGTCTACAAAAGATGATACCTCTATCGCTAGACTTATGGCTTCTTTGATCTACTCTGAGTATGAAGGAGAACCGGGTGATATTAAAAAGGGTAAATGTATTAAAAAGGGTATTATGTTTCCTACTTGGACATAGGTTTGTCTTAGTGTGGTATAATACTTCTATAGTAGAGCTACATTGTAGTAGATGTAGGCAGACATTACCTACAGGCACCATAATAGGAGCCACTCATGAAAGCATTGACCAGAAAATGTCTATGTGGTGCAGAAATAAGTAACTGGAGAGCTTGCCCTATCCGTGACTGCGGAGCTGAGGCCGTTTGGTGCCAAGAGTGCGGAGGAGATGAGAAAGCCTCTACAATCATGCGCCAGCACATCTACGCATTACATACGGACACTATAGTGTCTAAGAAAGCTCTAATAGCCTTCAGGTCTAAATTATTGATGCGGTATTACAGAGACCTTCCAGACGGTTTCGATACAGGGTACATGGTAGGGTATACTTTTATGCGCAACCCGGAGTTCATAGGAACCCCAGTTGCTTTACGAGGAGAGATATTGCCCGATACTGAAATAACACAAATATTTAGATGGGTGTTAGTAGAGAAGGGTAGTAATTGGGAAGGGTACTATGCATTAAGGGCAGATGAGTCTGGCGGAAATCTACCGGTCATACCTGTGGAGCTAAAACTGTGAAGTATTGCCGTTCATGCTCATCTGGAGTAGTACCTGGAACTAGATTGACATTTGATCTGAAGTGCCCAGGCTGTCAGAAAAAGAAAGCTGCAGGTAAAAGAACAGGTCTCGAGCCTATGTCTTTTAAATTTGGACAAAAGGTTAGATTACCCCCAGACCAATTTGCAGCAAAATGTGCTCGGTTGAAAAAAGTAACAGATAATAAACGTAAAAGATTGATAATGAATTATGAGATTAAATGAGGTAGTACACGTTGATTGATTTCTTTGATGAACATCCGTATGTGGGATTGATGGCCATCTTAGTGATGGCCATTTTCTTTATAGCTGTAGGAGCGTATCTAGACCCCCTAATTGGAGGAAACTGATGTTTACAATTTCAAATGATGAGTTAGCTAAAGCAGAACCAATGAAGGCCGGAGATAAGATCAAGTGTAAGTGTGGAAAGAAACATGTTATACGTGGGTCTAAAGGGACGGGGGTAATCCTCTACTACAAATGTGGTAAAGACTGTTTCATGGCCGGACTAGATGGTAAATCTATATTGGCAGTCAAAACATGATTGAGTATTTAATAGCTTTTGGTATTGGGGTGTATATTGGTGTTGGGGTATATGCTGGTGTCAGTATTGTTTCATGGGCAATACACAGAAAGGATAAGTATTAAATGAAGCCGAGTGAGTTTATATTTAATGATCTGCGTATACCAGAACGTTATTGTGGCGTTATCGAAAGATACATCACAGAGCACATGTACCCTGGCTCCTTTTTCAAGGCTGTTCTTTGTAATGATTTAAAGGAGGCGTGTAGTTCGGCAGATGATATAAATATTAAATTACTGCCTGTGTATGTTGCCTATTTATACAACTATGCTCCTGCTGGTTGTTGGGGATGCCCGGAGAAATTTGAAGAGTGGCTTGCACAAGGAAAAGAACAGACAGATGACTAAAGTAAAAAAACAACCATGTATTTCTTGCGGTAAATTAGTAGCAGAACAGACAGTACTAGGGCACAGTCCCTCTTGTTCTTTATTAAGACAATGGATAGGACCACGAAAGGTAATAGCTACTACTGTGTACAATCTACGTACTGATACAGAATCGGTATATATGCTTCCGGCGAAGAAGGCAGTTATCTATGCGTACGCACAGAGTAAAGGCGATTGGGCTGTAACCGGATATATGAAGAAGTACGGCAAGGAGATTAAGTGTGGGCCTACTAAGGCACATGCTTGGCTTAAGACATGGTTCCTTGGAGACTTTGCGGCAGTGGAAAAGGTGAAAGGGAAGAAATGAAACAGGAACAGCTCTTCTCTCGATGTTCTAAGTGTGAGCAAGAAATTCCATATAATAATTACTCAACTACTCATGTTGTTGATCTACATAGGTGTACGTGGTGTGGTCCTTGTTCTCTTTATTATGAACTGAGTAATAAGGTACATAGAACTCAGTTTGCTAAGTTTATAGATAGAATGAATGCTAGTGGTTTTATGAAATCTGGAGAACATCCAGTAGATACAGCTTTACGTCTTATATATGATTTAGCATACTATAAAGCTAAAAAAGAAAGACTGTGAAGGCATGAATTTTGAAGATGCATTAAAAGCAATAAAAAGCGGTAAGAGGGTTACTAGAGCTACGTGGGAACACAGAGCAGTATTGATACGCCTCTTTATTTTTGAAGAACCATACGCAGCAAACCCACCGGATGTAGTGATAGAGTACGCGCAAAAAGATGGGCTAGTTGTTCCATGGAGACCTGATCGTGGTGACTTGTTAGCAGAGGACTGGGAATTTGTCTCGTAACAGAAAGGTAAGCAGTGTTCAATTTTCTTCGAAGGCTCGGACCAACAGGCGTATGGGGAGTGGTAGTTGATACTTTCATAGTTGCCTTCATAGTAATTTGCGTCGGGGTTACCCTTCATATCTGTTATAAGATGGGAGGCATTAAGTGGGACAGCCGAACAAACTTCGGTACCCATAAATGATGTGCCGGAAGCCACAAGTAGGTGCCTGTTCTGTTTGTGGTAGAGCAGTGCCCAGATACTCCAGCCCAATAGCTAATGGCTGGGTAGATGGGCACCTCTACATCGACGGAGTATTAGAAAAGGTACTGTGCTTTCAGCATGAGGTAGAGGATGCATCTAACCCTATACACGGCTGGGACACTCAGTCTATAGGCTGCAGCAGACATATCAGCAAAACCAAAAGAATGAACTAATGTAACGCTACGCAATAACTGATGAAATAAGGGCTGACATCTGGGTATAAGGAAGGTGCTGAGAATTATTCTTGACACCTTCCTTATCCCGGAGCAGTATGGAATCTATGATCAGCAGGCAACATATGACTAGCGGCTTAACCCAACAGGGTTGGGCCAAGGCATATGCACGTTCAAACTCTATTTGCCCCTTGTTTCCAACAAATCCGGAGAGACTAGGGGAAGGCAAAGAGGGTGGCTGAGGAAGAACTAGAAGTAGAAAGAGTTCAACCAAGGCCACCTCCAGAGGTGGCTTTTTTAGTTTCGGAGGTAAGATGGCTAAAAAGAAAAATGAGCAATTGACTAAGGTAGCTGAGGCTATCGTAGAAGCCATTAAGTACGGGCTTACGGGCGAGTCAATAACGAGTAAACTAATAAAGGAAGTGCCGGGGAAGAAACCATGAAACAAGATGATCATTATAAACGCTCGACGAACCTATCCGCTAGAACAGATATGGTATCGACGGGCGCTGTAAACGCCTTGCCTTCGGGCACAGGGGGTTCGATTCCCTCCTAGCGGACTATGCTGCTCTAACTCAATGGAAGAGGGCCGTCCCTTTAAGTCGGTGGTTGTGGGTTCGACTCCCACGGGCAGTACAAAAAGATTGACCTGAACTGAAAGGAGAAAATGTCGTATAAAGACCCAGAACATCAACGAGCGTATGCAAGAAGATGGGTAGCTGATAGGCGTAATGAGTGGTTTAGTAATAAGTGTTGCGTACATTGCGGTTCTAAAGAGTCTTTACAACTAGACCACATTGACCCGTCACAAAAAGTAAGTCATAAAATATGGTCTTGGTCCCTTGGGCGAAGAGAAGTAGAGATTGCTAAGTGTCAGGTTTTATGCGAAAGGTGCCATAAGATAAAAACACTAGAAGCCCACGTAGCAAAAAGAAAGCACGGAACCATGACTATGCGGAACAATGGCTGTCATTGCGATGAGTGCCGAAGATTTTGGACAGAGTATATGAGAGAGTATAGAAGTAAGAGTCGTAAGCTTTGACGGTGAAGCACAGGTCTCTTAAACCTGCTAACTAGCTTCGAGTGCTAGACGGCTCACGAACGAAGGTCGCTCCTTCGGTTATGTGAAAAGAGAATAGTAAACAATGCGGCGGGTGAAACCACACCCGTCTTTATGCCCCGAAAGCTCTCATGGGATGAGCGCTGCCCTGAAGAGGTAGAGGGTCCAGATCGTTACTGGAGCGGGGCACAACAGAACACCTCCATAAGAACTTAGCAGATGGAAAGTTGACCATCTTTGACGCCCTGAATTAACAGGAGACGAAAACAGGAACCTAGGCCCTGTAAACTCGTCAAGGCAGCGTGTACACGACTGCAAAGGTAGGCTAACGCTGGAGATATGCCAGTAGGTGTTCTGTATTATCTCTTAGATCACTGCCCGTTGTTGAAAGACATCGATGGTCTATTGCCGGTATGGGAAAGTGGGCTAGTTAACTTCCCGGCACGGAATGGCTCTCTGTAGGTGACCTAAAGCAAGGGACTGTGAGCCAAGCTTGACACCCCGGAGAGACGGGGGAATTATTGGGGATTAGCACAGTGGTTTAGTGTAGCGGTCTCTGACACCGTTGACCAAGGTTCGACTCCTTGATCCCAGTTATTCCGGTGTGACCTAACGGGATAAGGTATAAGACTTTGACTCTTGGAATATTGGTTCAACTCCAGTCACCGGAACTAGAAAAAGATTATGCAGGGCTGTAGCATGATGCTACTAGTAGGGTGCTCCGTGCACGGGGTCCTATGGTCTCACAAGGTAAGAGTCCTTGGCACCTGCACCTTTATATTTCGACACCTTATTTTGTACTCCTTGTTCAAAATAGGCATAAGGTCAGGTTGGTCCCTTTTCCTGAGTCGATAAAGAAGGGACATCTATTGGAGCTGTAGTTTAATCAGTAAAACATTCGCTTGATAAGCGGAAGACAGTTGGGGCAGAGCCAATCAGCTCTACTAAGTTTATGGTGGTTATGGTGTAGCGGCTCTGCACGCCTGTCTGTGAAACAGGAGGTTCGAGATCAACACTCGATAATCACCCAAGATGAGGAATAAAATTCCAATATACGTTTATTACCACATAGCGCAGATGAATAACTGGCGGGAGATATATCAAGAACAGGTTGTCTTTTTATTGAACTCGGGGCTGTATGATCTTGTAGATGAGATTTGTATAGGTGTGCTAGGCAGTGATGCCTTACCGATTCTTCCGCCCATGTTCAAGATGCTTTTTCAACATAGTGACGTGACTTTGGCAGAGATTCCAACTTTAGAGTCATTACGAGAAAGAGCAATGGTGGAAGACTTTAATGTTTTGTACTTCCATACGAAAGGAGTATCACACCCTGATACTGACTATGATTTCATGCGGAAGTGGCGGAAGTACATGGAGGGGTATTGCATTGGAAAGTGGAAAGAGTGTATTACGCATCTTAAAAGGTTTGATACTGTAGGGTGTGAGTATCATGCAGCCCCGTTTAAGCATTTCAGTGGTAATTTCTGGTGGAGTAAAGCTTCTTACCTTCGTACGCTTCCAAGATTGAAAGATGTACCTCTACATGGGTTTGCTGAATCCCGGATGAAAGCAGAGATATGGGTCGGCACTAATCCAAGGGTGAAGATAAAGTGTTTGAGTACGGTTAACGACAGGTCTTTTCCACTAGAAACTGGAGAATAAATAGAATGCTGTAATAACTTCAAGTGACTAAAAGCAAATAGGTGGATACCACGTGTACTTCTGTCATGCGAGTATACGTCCTTTCGGTCATCAGCCTTGAGTTGCCTATTTTCTCTGGGGGCTGGAAGATTACAGCATCCTATTTATTCTCCGGAAAATATAATAACTGGGTGTAGGGTAATGGTTACCCACTTGCCCTGGGAGCAAGTCTATGCAGGTTCAACTCCTGTCGCCCAGACTAATACAAGGGGGACGTAGTGATAACGATAGCACTCCACGTTTGCACCGTGGAAGTCGGAGTTTGATTCTCCGCGTCTCCACTTAGATTGCTCGTGAGCTCACCTGGAGGAAGTCCAATTCCTTTACCAGGTATGCGGTCAGCCGGTGTAAATTGGACTCAGGCTGGTACAAGCAATCTTTATTTAACGCCGGAAACAAAAGAAGAACAAAGAAAGGTAGGCTAATGGCTAACGGAGAAAACGTGTGTCCAGTGTGTAAGGGGTCTTTGAAGAAGTCGGATGGTAGAGATTGTACTAATTGTGGCGGGCAATATATGTGGGGAAGTCCTGTTGGTGTTGTTAGATTACGAAAAGATGGTACCCCATGTACTCATGAATATACCGGAGCGGTATTAGGTAATTGTTTGCGCGGATACTCTTGTATTCATTGCGGGGACGCATATGAAATAGATTCTGGAGATTAGGAGCTGTCAGTCAATACAGCACGGTGGCGTATTGCGAGCCGTTATTATCGTGATACTTACTCCGGAGAAAGTTCCGAGGGATTACCCGGTCGCCTGGGCTTATGTCCGAAGGACTGGGATTGGGTTGTTCATCTAGCGGTAAGGATGTCAGTCTCCAAAATTGATCACGGAAGTTCGAGTCTTCCACAACCCGCAATCCCCCTCGCCTGGGAACTGGCTCCCCAGGTTCTCTGTGGCGGCATATATTTATTAGAACCGTCGGAGATTGGAAGAGGGGGTGTTGGATGGTGAATCCGTCAGGGACGAAACCTGTCTTGAAAACAGTGTGAGCCTTATGGCTTGAGTTTCGAGTACTCCGCCATCCTCGAGTGTAAATAGAAAGGAAAACACGAAATATGTGGCAAAAGATTAGAAGGCATCTACCGAACTGGCTAAAACAAACACTCTATTGGTTGAGGACACGTACGTACAACAAATACCATCTACTTGATTGCCGGAGTAAACAAAATGGATATACATGGGGTTGGCAAGACATATGTAGCCGGATAGTATTTGCTAATATGAATATGCTTAAGCTATATGTTGAGCACGAAGCAGATCATATTGATTGGACATCTGATCCAGAACACATACACGCCCGAGCAGAGATGGAAGAGTTATATCAGTGGTGGATGAGAGGTAGAAAGATTGAACATGATGCATACGATGCATTAATAAACAAAACCTATGGGTTTGAAGGCTGCACTAAGTTAGTATCAGCTAAGGATGGTTTGCAGGGTCTAGTATTTACTAAGCGTGGAGATTCTGCGTGGGAGGCAGATTGTGATGCTTGTAGTGAGGCGGAAAAAGCATTGACTCAAAAAGATGAGGATATGCTGATCAGACTCATTAAGATCAAAAATTATTTGTGGTCATAAGGCATAGCTGGGCTTCCCCCAGCTACGGAGAGTTGCCGGAGTTTGGTAAGCGGGTCAGGTTGCTAACCTGAAGCCAACCGAAAGGTTGCAAATGTTCGATTCATTTACTCTCTTCAACGGCTTCCCAGCCCTGCGTTGTGGCGGGGCCTCCCACCCTCTCAGAGGGATGGCAAAGTACACGCCGGGAAAATGGTAAGGGAAGTCTCTGGTTACGTCGGCAAGTGGTAAGCCTCCAGTCTGCAAAACTGGCATCGTTGGTTCAATTCCAACCGTAACCTCGAGCCATACTTATGAGAGAGTGGTGGAAATCTTGGTCCATAACAGGTCGCTCCTGTGATGTCGGTATCAAATCCGACCTCTCTCTTCAATTTGAACAAAAGGAGGAACGGTGCACCTTACTGCATGTATGCTCGTCCGGAATGAAGAAAGTATAATAGAGGAGAACATTTTCTTTCATAGAAGGATGGGTGTTGATCGGTTCTTAATTATGAACCACATCTCTACTGACAATACTCTTTCTATTCTTAACCGGCTTAAAGAAGAGGGCGTAGATATTGTTGTATACGAACAAAATAGCCCAAAGTATCTTCAAGCAGAGTGGATGTCTTTTCTCTCTCAAGAAGCACATCGACTTGGTACTGATTGGGTAATTATGATTGATGCTGATGAATTCTTTTTGCCAAAGAAGCCAACCATTAAGGATTACTTAGCGTCAGTCCCGGAATGTATAGATGTTATCCAGTGTCTTTGGTATAACAACTTTCCGGTTAAAGGAGTAACACCATTCTATTTGAATACCTATTTCGTTCCCTATCTTTACATGTATAAAGTCATTATGAGGGCAAGTCCCAATAGTGGGGTGGTTATGGGTAATCATGCTCCTACACATACTGATAGATGTGTAAGAGAACATGATGCACTTAGGGTGATGCATTTTCAGCATCGGGATAAGGCCAGTGTATATGGTAAATATGTTTTAGGAGGGGAGGCTCTGGTAAATTCTAATTTACCTGCTGGTGTAGGTTCTCATTGGAGAGACGGACTTGAAGCTTTTCGGAAAGGTAAGTTTGAAGAGTTTACAGATTACTTTTTCCATTCTGAGGAGGAGGTACAGGCAGTACCTAGAGTTATTGAGGATGGAACATTAAAGAGGTTGTTTCAGCATAGAAGCAATCATACTACTAAGTGGTTAGAGATCACATCAATGGTAGGTTGTACCAATAGATGTACGTATTGCCCACAGTCTTTATTTACGGCTAAGTACCATAAGATGTATTTAGGGACAGCTTGTACTATGAGCCCAGAGGGACTTTCTTCTATACTAGATAATGTAGACCCTATCACTACTGCTATACATTTTTCAGGGTTTAATGAGATATTTGCTCATCCTGAAGGGCATGAGCTTATTGCCTTTACCTATGAGCGGGGATTTGATATAGCGCTGTTTTCTACTCTAGTAGGGTTAACTGAAGATAAGGTTGCGTTTCTAGCTGATAGAGGGGTGGAGTTTTCTTGGGTCAGGCTTCATGAGTTTGATGGACCTAAGTTCAATAAAGAGGATTTTGAGGCTAAGGCTAAGTTGTTAAGAGAGTCGGTACGTATAAACCGCTTTGAGTGTCAACGTGTAGAACATCCTATCTCTAGAGGTGGTTCCTTATGGGAGCCCGGATATAACAATAGAGGAATTACGTGTTCAAGGTTTGATTGTAATGTGGTATTACCTAATGGAGAGGTGTACCTCTGTTGTTCTGATTGGGGCCTTCGTCATTATATAGGTAACCTTCTTACAGATCACTATGACGGTGACTTATTCACGTCTGTTCGTAATTCTTTGAGAGAACAAGGAAGAACTCCAGGTACAGATATGTTGTGTAAGCATTGTGAGATGGCAGTGCCTATTTGATTTAGATAAACCCTTCTATAGAGGGGTCTGGACAGAGGAAGCTAGCGCCTGTTGTCCAGTTTGCAAAGATGGCAGAATGGTTATGCATCACCTTGCCAAGGTGAATTATGCGGGTTCGAATCCCGTTCTTTGCTCCCGCCACGAGAAATCGTGGATAGTAGATGCTCCTTCCTACGAGGCCGAAATGGCGAAAGTTATAATGGGAGCAATTTGCACCATTGGCCTAGAAGCCGGGCGTCAGCCTTCCAAGCTGAATAGACGAGGGCAGTACTCGTATGGTGCTCTATCTGGATGCTCTTGTTGTTTACGTGTGTGGGCCTTTCAATAAGTTTGTACCTTATTGCTGGGTATTATAAACGGTCACAGCAAGAGCAATACGTGCCGTCATATGTTAATGGTAGACGGTTTCCTCGGTAAGGAAGCGGCGGCAGTTCAATTCTGTCTGACGGCTCAAAGGAGAAACAAATGCTTGAATACGAAGGGAAATATGCCAAGTGTAAAGTAATGACGGATAATATAGAAGAGACGGCTGTAACTCAAATTTATGGATTCCTTAATTCTCCGGCATTTGAAGGGGCTATTATACGTATAATGCCTGACGTTCATGCAGGTGCCGGAGCAGTAGTAGGATTTACTAGTACGTTAACGGATAAAGTAATACCGAATGTTGTTGGAGTCGATATAGGTTGCGGAATAGAAAGTTATCGTTTAGGTAAGGAGGAAGTGAATTTCTTGGCATTAGATAATTTTATTCGTGCAACTATACCTAGTGGATTTAACGTGCATGAAAAGGTTATCCCGCATAGGTACGATGGTTTTGTACAACTTGAGGAGATTACCGAACGAACTGAGCAAGATTATGGCAGAGTTTTACGCTCTCTAGGTACTCTTGGGGGAGGTAACCATTTCATAGAATTAGGTGTAGACCAATTTGATGACAAGTGGCTAACTATCCATACGGGGTCTAGGAATTTTGGACTCAAGGTCGCCACCTACCATCAGCATATAGCTGAGCTGGCTGTTGGTAAACTAAATGGGCTAGCTTGGTTAGAGGGAACTATAGCAAAACAATATCTTTCCGATATGAAAGTGGCTCAAGAGTACGCAGCCCGTAATAGAGAGTATATTGTCGATAGAATTCTACAAGGGTTCTTTGGTAAGAGTATTGGTTACGTAACTAAAGTAGGAAGTGTGCATAACTACATTGACTTCACGGACAATGTGATACGAAAAGGTGCTATAGCGGCACATGAGCATCAGTTACTCGTTATCCCCTGGAATATGAGGGATGGGTTAATTATTGGCCGGGGCAAGGGAAATGGGGATTGGAATATGTCTGCCCCTCATGGTGCTGGAAGAATAATGGGTAGAGGCGCAGCAAAGAAGACTATTCAGTTAGAGGACTTCCAAGAGTCTATGAAGGGTATTTGGTCTAGTTGCATAAGTAAGGACACATTAGACGAGTCACCTATGGTATACAAAAATTCGGAGATGATAAAAGAAGCAATAGCTGATACTGTTGAGATCACAAACGTGGTAAAACCTCTTTACAACTTTAAGGCAAGTTAAGGAACAAAAATGGAGTATGAAAAGACCATACTTAACTACCCAAAATTTCTGAAGAAGATTGGTGTATATATTAAGGTACAGACATATGATCGAGACGGAGGGCACAAACACCCCAGGCATAGAATAGAGCTACGGGGAGCTCCGCCTAAGATTACAGAGGAAGCGTTGGCGTTTGAGATGCCTTGTGTAACGTGTGGTCGAACCATTAGCCCGTTTAGACTCTGTAAGGGTAACAAAAATGGGTTTATTGAATCCCGGCGAAGTAGTACGGCTGGTGTATACTTCGCGGCTACCTGTCCACTTAATACATCAATAGGCTGCTCTCGTTCTAAACAAGCGGCGGAAGAATATGAAAGAGTAGTTAAAAAGTATCTAGGATGATACAGATGTGCGTACCCGTGCGTATCTTCACGGGTAATGCTTCTAAAACATTGATGGTGATGTGCCAGTTTCGTAAACTGGAAAATGCCGTTCAAGTCGGCATAGAAGCTCTGCGGGTTAGACTAGCGGAACAGTCTCAAGGCTCATACCCTTGCCAGCGCAGTTCAACTCTGCGACCCGCAACGCTCCTCAAGCATTGGTGGCGATGCACGGGTTTTGTAAACCCGAGAGAACAGTTCAACTCTGTTGTGGAGCTCTATTCTCGGGTGGCTGACTAGCAAAGCAGCGCACTGTTAATGCGTCATATGCAGGAGCGTAACCTGCCCCGAGAGCTTATGCGCTCATAGCTCAGTTGGATCAGAGCAATTGATTTCTAATCAATGGGTCGGGAGTTCGAATCTCTCTGAGCGTACAATAGAAATAAAAGTAATAAACTTAAGGAGGCATATGAAGCCGGAAAACGTAATAGATCAAATACACAGTATTATAAAAGAGTGTATTGGTTTTGATGTGAAAGATGCCTACGTAAAGGACGGCATTATATACGCAATTATTAACTGTCCATTGCAGTACATCACACTGACGTTTACTTTATCAGAGGATCAATGACAAAACGAGAAATACTAGATCGCATGCGTGCGGTGCTCCCATATTGTGGGGCCTATGATAATGTCAAGACAGATCTGCATAAAATGGCCGAAGTAATAGCTGAACTATTTGATATGCAAAATGATCGTATTGATGATTTAGAGATAGAGGTGGTGCGACAGAAGGCGAAGCAAAAAGGGGAGACATGAACAAGAATCACACACCACAAATAGCAACCCCGGCAAAGCAGAAGCCGCTAGTGGTCAGGGCTGTTACGTGCGGCATATGTCAGTCACCTGCAGATCGCTACGAATGGGGCTTCGAGTGTCAAGCAAACCCCAACCATTGCGGGGATCTATACTGTGGTATATTTACTGACCTCACTTATCCGGAGAAAGGTAAGTGAGAAAACCATGAGGACGGCGAAGAAGGTGCGGACATGGTGACGAAATCTAATATCGCGATTATTGCAATGCAAGTAGGAGAGACGGACCCATTTAGCGGTGCTGCCTTGGAGAAAGCGGTAATCATGATGAGTTTTTGGTGGGGGAACATGCTGACCGGTGTAACCCTGACCCGCGCTGAAGCAGTAGCAGTGGTAACGCGATTGAGAGAGGCACTCGAAGAACTGGACAGGTGAAACCATGGATGACACAGAATGGGTCAAGTTGAGATTCGGCAATGACTGGGGCCGCAGATACCTGGCCGTTGAGCCGTTGGATACTGGGTGTGCCCACTTTAAGCGCGGCATCGTGGCAAAGGAGGGGGAATCAGTCCTGATACGTTGGCCAGACGGCAACGTGGAACATGCGGTCATCACAAAGATTATGGAGTTGGCGCCGACAAGCCGCGAAGATGTGGGAAGCAGCTATCCCGAAGTGGTCGTGAATCTGCATGGGGGCCGGATACAGATCCCGCTTACCCAGGTGGAGGTGCAGCGCAGTTGGGTAGATGCACACACTCCTGGGCGGATGCAGGTGAAGCCGTGAAGTGCGCAATTTGTCAGCAAGAGGTAGAGGGGTATTGGCAGGAGTGTGAAGTGAGTGATGGCCAAGAGTTGCATACCAGTTGCATCGACGGCCGACTACCAGAGCGCGCCGATGTGATCGCATATCTGCGTGCTTGGCCTATGCGAGCCGGAAGCGGGCTAGCAATTTCAATCGAACGCGGTGATCACGTAGGCGCAGCGGGAAAGGAGAAGCCATGACGTTCAATAGCTCGGACGCAGAAATGGACCGGCAAGACGACGCGCACGAACACGGCCGCATAGAAGGCTACCTGGAAGGCCGCAAGAAGGAACGCCAGCTTGTGGTGTATTGGGTACGCAGGTGGGTAGGCGACGTGGATCCAATAGTGATAGCCCGCATGATCGAAAAGGGCGAGCACGCGGGCGAGGGATTCGGCGATTGCTTCCCAGGGTCGAAACTGAGGATGAAGCCATGAAGGCGGAGATCACTTTGACAGCAGCCAAGTGTCAAGGGAATAACCATGTATATGGCGAAACCTTCCGGTGTAGGTGTGGAAAGTATCGCTTGAGCTGGGAAGGGCCTAATGCTCCTTGGTCAATTCAAGCGCTTGAGGAATCATTAGACGGACAGCGACAATGCGTTTGGGTAACCATAGGACAGCAGGAGGCAAAGCTATGACCCGCGACACCCGCACCGCCCGCAAGGCAGACGCATTACTGAAAATGACCGCAGCACACTCCGACAGCGCTGAGCGCGCGAAGATTGCAGCGCCATGTACTCACGATAGAGAACCTCCGGTACGTAGCGATTGGGGGCAGTTGTGTTGCTCTAGGTGCGGACGCTATTTGTTTGACGATGATTCCATCTGCAGAGACGTAGTTGACGCCGTGACGGGGGAGTGAAGTCATGAAGCGCGCGGACTTCGAGGCGATGCAGAAGCGACTGGCTGATGAGATTGCCCTAAGCGAGAACGAGCTGCGTTTTCTCAGCAAAGAAATCGACCGCGCTGTGAGGAAGGCGCGGAAGGAAGAGCGAATGCGAGCTTGCAAGTATTTGACAGGCGTGAGCCGAGACGCCCGGTTGAAGGATTATCGGTGAGCCATGAAAACGAAAGGGAACCAATGACCAAACAGAAGACCGCCAAGAACTACGACCCGAAGCCCGGAACCTATGTGATCGTGCGCTGCCGCGATGCTGGCGTCCACGCCGGGGAGTTCGTCGCGCACCCCGCCGATAGAACCGTGGTCCTCAAAAACTCGCGCCGACTGTGGTACTGGAAAGGGGCCGCGTCGCTGTCAGAGTTGGCAGTGTACGGCGCGAAGGATGTCAGCGCGTGCCGTTTCGGTGTGCTCATCACTCCGCCGCTCCCACTGCTGGACGCGTGTGAAATCATCGTGTGCCAACCTGCCGCGAAGGGCATGATCGTGCAGTGCCCGGAATGGCGCGCGTGATTCCGGTTGCGTTCCCAAGCGCTGCTACAGTGGCGCGATCCGGTGACGGTGCCGGTTACGGTGCCGGTTACGGTGCCGGTGACGGTGCCGGTTACGGTGCCGGTGACGGTTACGGTGCCGGTTACGGTGCCGGTGACGGTTACGGTGCCGGTTACGGTTACGGTGCCGGTGACGGTTACGGTGCCGGTTACGGTGCCGGTTACGGTGCCGGTGACGGTTACGGTGCCGGTTACGGTGCCGGTTACGGTTACGATGCCGGTTACGGTTACGGTTAGCACATGACCGCCGCGCTCTTCGTTGTTGGCTTAAACGCCGTCGATGATCAGTAACTGAACACTAAATACAGGGTGTCTTTACCCACCGCTGGGGCCTCTTAGGGTAGGAGGCCTCAGCATTATCCGAGCGTAGTTCAGTGGTAGAACGCTATCCTTACACGGTAGATGTCGGAGGTCCAATTCCTTCCGCTCGGACATTTTTTATTGACTTATATTTTTTTCTTGAGTAAATTAGCACTTAGAAAATAGAAAATAGAAAATAGAAGATAGCGCAAATGAGTTAGTCGATTCTAGAAACAATGTAGCAGGAGAAAAGCGATGATTGAAACAGTAGTAGGTAGGCCAAAATCTGTACGTTCAAAGGTTAACGTTAGATTTATTGGGTATCTCACCCTATCATTGGCCAAAGAGTGTAAGGCTTGCTTAGAGGGGCGTCTTGCATTAGAGCAAGATGGCAATAGCAGATCTGAGCTGATCGGTTTGATTAAAATGCTAGATCAGCGTATTCAGGAATTTACTGTTACAGCAGTGCCTGTAAAGGAACCTGAAAAAGAAGTAGGTAAAACAGTTTGGGAACCGTTGTCTGATCAACCTTTAGAAGAGAAACCAGTTTCTGTTAGGCCGTCTGTAAAGTTGATTACACGCGATGATATGCCTAATTTTAGTGGTTCTCAGTTACGTGCAATTAAGTCTGCATTGTATGCCGTTGGGCATAGTGAAGCTGTAAGGGATGCTAGGCTGTCTCCTGGTCTTCCTTTTATTGAACCCTTTGTCATACCCGTAGTTGGTAAACATAGCGTAATTGCGCTAACTACGTTTAGAGATGACGATGATATGGGCTGTACAGATTATTATAATTGTACGGTTAATGATGTATTTCTCGGTAAAAACTGTCATATTGAATCTCCTTTAGTATTGAAAGATCCAATCGAAGATAGAGAGATGTATTTTTACGATGGCAGTATTCGCGGAGAAAAAGTGAATTGTTACGCCATTCATGCCGTTGATGGAACATTTATTCATTTTTGGAAATCAAGTATATCTAAAGGAGATAGGATTAACCTTCCCGGTGGAGCAGATTTTGTTGTGCGGGTAAGTGCTAAGGGAGAGGTGTCTTTTGTTCCGAGTACATCTAGAACAAAAACTGTTTGCTAATTGGTGTAGTAGTGGTAGGTCCAATTTGTCCATATTGTGGGCAACCGTCTAATCTTGTAAATGGTAAGATAGTTTACCCACATAGGCATGATTTATATGATAAGCAGTTTTGGTTGTGTCAGCCTTGCGTTGCTTTTGTTGGGTGTTACCCTCACTCAACTAAACCCTTGGGTAGTTTAGCTAATGCAGAATTGCGGAAAGAAAGAAGTAAAGTACATGCTGCTTTTGATCTGATTTGGAAGCGTGGGGGTACGCCTAGAAGTAAAGCGTATATATGGCTAGCCAATCAATTAGGATTGCCGGTAGAAGAATGTCATATAGGAATGTTCGATGTGCAGTTATGTAGGAGTGCTTTAACACTACTACGTACTTAATGATACTTTGACTGGGAGAAATCCCGGTCGTGCCTGTGAGGTTCCCTGGTGGGAACGCTTGCTTGTCAAGCAAGATTGGGCGAGTTCAATTCTCGTCACAGGCGCTATTCCTCGTGTAATTCAGTGATTAGAATGCGCGCTTTATAAGCGTGAAGCCGTTGGTTTGAATCCAACCACGAGGACAAATTATTTGCGGGCATGATGGAATGCAGACAACAAGGAGAAAATGGGAAAGAAGGTAATCCTAAAAGACATTGTTAGACCAGACGCCCGAGTGTACGGGCCGTATTTTAGAAAAGATGGAAGAAAGCATGTAGTACTTTGGTGGTCTAAGACAAACATGCGAACAGTGTCCTATCCTAAATGGCTTATGGAGCAGAAATTAGGAAGGGAACTAGACCCTGATCTAGAGACAATAGATCATATCGACAGGGACCATACAAACAATACTGATGGTAACCTACAGATACTGCCCAGGTCTGTGCACGCAGGTTTGGATGCTAAAAGAGCAGTGCCAGCAAAAATGAAATGCCTATGGTGCTCTAAGTCACTTCTTATAAACAGATCGATGTTCAATCATAACAGAAGGCAACATAGAGCAGGTCCATTCTGTAGTAAGTCTTGTTCCGGAGGTTATGGTGCTTCTGTACGATTTGGTGGGGCAAAGATATTTAGTAGTTGTGTTAAGCTTAAGCATACTATGATAGATAAGTAGATCAATGGCGGGCTAGCCCAACTGGAAGAGGCATCGGTTTTAAGCTCCGATCAGTAAGAGTTCAAATCTCTTGCCCGCTACTAACTTATGCAACGATGGCGGAACAGGTATACGCACATGCCCTAGAAGCATGCGTCGAAAGACATACGAGTTCGATTCTCGTTCGTTGCACCATCTAACTTATTCTTGCCGACATGTTGAAACAGGTAGCCAAGCATGTCTCAGAAACATGTGTCTTAAGTGATGTGGGGATTCGACTTCCTCTGTCGGCACAAGGAGGTATTGATGAAAAGATTGATCAGCAGACAGCATGTAATCAACAGCAATAAGTACAATTGTGGTAACTGCGAGTTTAGGTGCGCCATAGATAAGGTTAACGGTAGATCCTTTTGTTTATTTTTTGTGACTGAACTAAATGTCAATGATCTTGTAAAAGTAGAGCGGTCTAAACAATGCAAGATGGCGGAGATAGGTAAATGAAGAAATTGATCGTAAGGCAACAAGTGATCAATTGTAATAAAGAGACATGTGGTGCATGTGAGTTTAGATGTCTTCCTCCGGGAAATGATTATGAAGGGGACTACTGCGACTTTTGGCAGGAGTTTTTATCTCGTAATGGTAAGTTTGTATGCCGATGTTATCAGTGTAAGAATGCAGAAATGAGTAAATAGAAGGAAGGAGAGTTTTCTTGTTATGTCCGTTGCAGTATTAGTTTTAGATGCAGACTGGATGCCTCTACGTATAGAGAGCTGGCAGAGGGCTATTTGTGATGTTTTTACCGGCAAAGTAGAGATACTTGAACATAGCCGGGATAGAACAATCCAAGGGGTAAATAGAACTTATCCCATGCCCGCAGTAGTAAGAGTCCTCCGCCGCTTTAAGAGAGAACGGCTACGTATTAAATTTAGCCGTTTGAACATCTATGCTCGCGATAAGTTTGAATGCAAATACTGCGGAATACGGTTCATGTCAGAAGACCTAACTTTCGACCATGTTCTTCCGCAGTCACAAGGCGGTAAGACGTGCTGGGAAAATATTGTTGCATGCTGTGGGATATGTAATCGACGCAAGGCTAATAGGACGCCGGAACAAGCAAAAATGAAGTTACTTAGTAAGCCTAAGAAGCCCTCCTATCTACCGGCGATAACGGTAAAGATGGACCTTAGGCATGTGCCGGAAGAGTGGAAAAATTATTGGGTTACAGATTTAACGTAGGAGGAATGGTGATGGGTAATCATCCAAGGGGTTGTAAGAGTCCCGAGTGTCCTGTGTGTTCCGATTATACATTAGGTACGGGGTTTAACGTTGCTTATGCTGCAAGTTTTCCAAACACACCAACATATCCGCAGGTTACGTATATATCGTCAGGTGATATGGATATATTGTTAAAAGACTTGGAAATTATAAAAGATGGAATTAACCAAGAAAAGATGTGTAAGTTGTTAGATGAGATACTGAAGAAGTTAAATAAGAAGGTTAAACAAAAGAAAGCTAAACGAAAGAAATAGTGAAAAGGCTACGTGGGGATAGATCTTCACATAGCCTTTTTTTTAGCTATTAAGTCGTAATACCCATTTATCTGTAAATCTTGTATACTCGCCGCATGCTCATACGACCTAAGATACTTGCTTTAGATCTGGATAACACAACTCTCCTTGATAAACACCCAGAAATGGGTAAGCCCATAGGCGATATAGTTAAACAACTAGAAGCCCTTAGAGCTGCAGGTTGGGTGGTCGTAATATGGACCGTTAGAGAAGAACCCCAGAAGATTGCGGAGAAATTAAAAGCAGAGGGTGTGCCTTTTGATTATATTAATGAGCACCCTTGGCACCATACGCACAGCAGCCGGAAGATATATGCAGATGTATATCTAGATGATAGGGCTATTAACTTTGACGGAGAAACAAAGGGATTAGCCGAAAAGATCAATAACTTCAAGCCATGGTTTGAACGTAATCCAGTGGGTAAGTATTGACTACCCTTTTATCGAAAAATAGGATACGCTGAACGTACACGGAGGAATTATGTCAAAAGTATCAATACGTCATACTCTACAGGCAACTGCCGGTCTACTTATGATTGTCCTACCATTGGCTCTAGACGCTGCCAAAGCATGGCCAAAATTGCGGTATGTGAGCGCAGGACTCGGCTTTCTTGTAACACTGGTTACTAACGCTAAGGTGGTAGCACTAGCCAGTACTCTCTTAGACTTAATACTGCCAGAGGCAAAAGAAACAAAATCGCCGGAGATAAAAGAGGTAGAATCACCTATTATTGTAAAAGAAAGCAAGGGGCTAAAGGTTAAAAATAAGGAGGACAGTGGTTACATTGTGCGGGGCGGGCTTCTTCTTTTAATGCTTACCTCTTTAATGTTTATGCTATTTATGTTCTCCCCTAAAGCAGCTCATGCGCAAGGTGGGGAGCAAAGGTATGGTGGATGTTTTACGCCTGCTTCTTATGGCCAATTTTGCGTAGGTCCTCGAGCAGGTGCCTTAATTACACGTTATGATTTTTCGGGAACTATGAATGGAAAGTTCACAGGTGGTTTTAACCCTGGAGTCGGTTATGGCATTGTTCTTCAGTCTGTGAATGAAATGACGGACTGGAAAAAGATAGAACTTGATTTGTTCTTCTCTACATTAGTCGGCGGTAGTGCTACTACGATACCTAATAATGTATCCGTTACCGGTCTTCTTACTTTTTTTGATTACATCAGTGTGGGTGTAGGATCTCAATGGACAGAGCAACTCAGTGGCTCTGCTAAGGCCAATATATACATTACTGGGGGTTTATCTTTGAATATTGGTGGTTTAACCCCTTCGCAAGTAGCTAAGCGTAAAGCTGCTTTTAGAAAAGAGTTAGAAGCAGCACAGGTAGCAAAGTAGAGGTCTTATGAGTACGTCTAAAATATTATTTATTGTGCTCTATATGTCTTGTATGGGTTTTCTTGCGTGTTTTCTTTTATCTATTAATTGCGTTCATACTCCTCCAGTTCCGACACTAATAGACGCAGGTCGTCCTTCCGATGCAGATGTGTTGTATGGTATTACTGCGGATTGCGGTCTGTCTATTGTGGCGCAACAAAGAAGCGTGATTATCGATAGTGTTCGTACTTGTCTTGACGCTGCAAACACTGGTGTATGTTTGGTGGAATTGTCTAAGACGGCGTCTAAAGACGCCATTGTTTGCGTAGTACAGGATTTTGATATGACTTTGCACCATGATATGGCGCTGGGTATAGCCAATAAGGCTATGAAGGTGGAAGCTGCAGCAGCCTCTGCCTGGATTAGAGCGGAACAAGTAGGGGTCAGGAGATAATTATGTCCCATATAAGTAAGCTACCTCTTGGTAAGAAACCATTCTTACCAAAAGCTAAGGACTTACATTTAAAAGCATATATAAACAAGGCGGCTGTTATAACTGCAGCATCTGTACCAGCATCTTTAGATTGGTTATCATTTAGTTGCCCGAATGGGGATAAGCCTCAACCAGATACTGATGCACTGGGTAATGATGCTGTAGGTAATTGTGTATTTGCAGGACCAGGGCACTTAGTCAATATGGTGCGGGCACAAACTGGGGGTACTTCTCGAGTAACTAGAGAAGATACTATTGCTGCGTATTCTAAGTATGCTGGGTATGACCCTATCACTGGTGCGAACGATAATGGGTTTTATGTTCGTGATATGCTTGGTATCTGGCAAAAAGATGGGCTATACGGCACCAAGAACTTAGCGTATGCTTTGGTAAATTGGAGAGACCCAGAAGAGGTGGCTATTGCCTCTTGGTTAGGCTGTGGAACTATAGGTGGGTATCTTCTTCCTATTGCTTCACAAAGTCAGCAAGACGGGGTTGGTAGACAGCTTTGGTACGTTCCTACTGGTGGGTGGCCTGTGAAAGAAGGGCCAGGTACTTGGGGTGGGCATTGTATGTGGCTTAGAGGAACGTCCCCTAGGTTATCTACAGCCAATTCTTGGGGGATAGATGTGACTTGGACTACTGATTGGCAAAATCAGTGTTGTGATGAAATGTGGGTAGTTATCGTAGACGCATGGCAACTTACCACCGGTCGGGCTCCAAATGGTTTTGCGTATGGGGACTTACTGGCCGATGTTAAGGCGCGTACTACATGAATTGTGAATTAGTGCCTAAAAAAACGGATAAAGAAACAGTGCTAGAAGGAGTGGGTCTGTGGCAAGTAGGCTTCTCTTATGATGCTTTAGCACTGATTCCCTGGATGAGCGGATTAGTGAAGATACATGATATCTATTGTAATGATCATGGAATCTTTTTTATTATCCGCAGTTTAGATAAGACTTCCTGCTTGTGTGTTACAGGAACTATACGAGGCAGTTCACTTAATTCCGTGAAACTGCCTCGTCAGGCTTTGTGTGTAGCTGTTACCTCTTCTGTGGCTTCCAACGAGCGACCGTATCAATGTCGGCTAGCAAATTGCTAATAGCCGTATGGCATCTTATCAGGTCTTCGTGATCTAAATCTTTAAGAACGAGTACTGTCTCTTCAGTTAACTCGCCTTTAAGTGTTTTAGCGTGTTCACATAGTTCTCTACTGAGCACAGTAATTCGGTCGTAGAGGCGTAAGGCTGGATTTACATTGTGCTTGCCTTTATCTCCGGGAGGTAAAGGTTTCTTAGGCCGTTCATTGATTATGCGTATTCGTTCTTCTGTTTGTTCTTGTGTCTCTGTGAGCATAATCTGTAATTCTATTTTTTGATCATCTTCACTCATACGAGCGAGCAAGTCTGCTTGTCGCTTAGTAATTTGTTCATTCTTATAAGCTTGTGCAGCTTCAAGAATCAATTTATCTAAGGCTATTGCTCGCATAACGGTACGGGCACTGACGTTTTGGTCTTTAGCTACTGCTTTAATAGCTTCAGTATCTATGTTTTGAGATGGTCCACTTTTACTGGATTTAAATCTTTCGGGGTCTGGAATGTCTCCTTGATCTCGAAGTAGTTGTTGCTTTTTTACTTCTACTAGTTCTTTTAGAGCTTCATCTCGTTTAGAGGAGCTCAGGTCTTCTCTACCGAAATTTTCACTTATTGATTCCTGGCGTGCGTCAAGATCATCCAAGTCTTTAACTAGACAAGGAATCTTGTTCATTTTTAGTTTTCTACATGCCTGGAATCTTCTATCTCCGGTTATGTATTCATAACCTTTTGCCTCTTTCTTTTTACGAACAACGATAGGATTGATTACTCCTGCGCTTTCGATATGGGTACAGAGTTCATCTAGTTTATCGGTGCTAAATTCTCTGGTCCAGTGGAGGGGGCTTTTACGAATTTTTGCTGTTTCGATTTCTTGATATTTTGGTTGTTTGAGCTTCGGCATCTTATCCTTTCAATGTGGTAACTGTGCCGCCTATAGGCGTTTCGGCGGTAATGATAACAGAATAGATCATTATCAGACGGTACATATCTTCCTCAGTTTTTGGAAGTAGGATTTTACGTCCTTCGACTTTTTTGAATTGAATGGGTATACTATAGTTTTTGCATACAAAACAAGTTTGAACTGCTTTCCAGTAAAGACTGTGGGCTATCCAGCCTTTCTTTTTTGCCATCGTATCCCAGTTGTCTTGGATATGCGATAGATTAATCAGTTCAGTGACGGTGATAACGCCGTTGGTTGTAGCCCACAGCGCTACCATGTATTCTTCTCCTTCATGGCGCACTGCCCCTAGTTTATATGGTAAGGGGCCATGACAAGGATGTAGCCAGTCTTTCATTTCTTTTCCTGTCCACTGGCCTTCAGGTTTTATGTAGTGGTCTTTGATGTATATGGTGCTCATGCCCCTCCTGGGTTAACCTCTAGAATCGTGAAACACTTATACCCTGAAAATTTGATCATTTGCGGGTATAAGTTTTTAATCATTACCCTAGGAGTTATGTACGTATTGCGTTACTAAAATATAGAATAATCTATTTGACTCTGCTGATCTAAGGTATATCTTATTATTTGGATTGAGGCCGAAAAAGATCAAAAAACAAAGGAGACCGAATGAATTACCGTAAGGATCATATCAAGTTACTTAAAGTATTTGCTGCTGCGCTTCCTAAGAAACCAGTACTATCTGTATTGGAACTGTCTAAGGAAGCCTTCTCGGATATCAAAGTTTTGAAGCCTGATACCGATTTGAATCCTGATCGGGCGTGCCGTAATGCTCTTCGTAAGCCAATAGCACAAAATCATATTGAGATTGTTGATCGAGGGGCATATCGATTGACTACTGAGGGCGCTGCATTTTGTAGAAAGATTGATTCTTATCCAGTTGCTCCGGATAGTAAGGTTGCGGAGAAGGCTGCAAATAAGATTGAGCATAAGGCTAAGGAGCCTAAAGTGGTTAAGACTGTAGTAGATACTTCTGTTAAACGTCGTGGTCGTCCACCTAAGAATGCGGCGGTAATTGCAGATGCAGCACCTGCTAAGCGTCGTGGACGTCCACCTAAGGCGAAGCCTATAGAGGCGGTGGCTGCGCCACAGGTTAAGACAGAAAGTGTTGCACCAGTTCGTAAGCGTAACCTTATTCCTGGATTGAAACCAAAAGAGGAGAAGGTTGAGGCACCTGTAGAATCTACGACAACTAAAGCATCAGAAGGAATTGCTCCACAGCTGGGGCTATAGTAATTATTTGAATTGGTATTAAGGGCTTCTTTGAAAGAGGAAGCCCTTTCTTTTTGGAGGAAACAATGGATGATACGCAGATTAAAATGGCTGCGATGGAAGAATATAGAGCAGCTCTTATTGAGTATATGGACGCGCAAAAGAAATTAAAAGAGAAGTGGCAGAAGTGTTCAAATAAAGGTACAACTTTTTCACCACCGGAGGCATTACGTTTTCGATTGCCGGATGATCGAAGGAGTCTTACCCATAAAGTACATTTTATGGTTGATGGAGAAGAGCTGAATATGTACATTCAGCCTTCTTTTTTTGAAAATGGTAAGCTTGGTGAGGTATTTTTAAAGGCAGATAAGCAAGGGTCTTTTGCCTCTGGTCTGGTAGACGGCTTATCCATCCTCATGTCATTAGCGTTACAATATGGTGTTCCTGCGGAACACATTATAGAAAAATTGAAAGGCACCTCTTCTAGTGTTATATCTGTAATGGGTGCTCCAGCTAAGGTGCGGATGCCAAAGAGTATACTGGATTATATAGCTCGTTACCTTGAACGAGCTATTAAAATTCAAAACGGAGAGATAGGGATTGGTAAGCTGGAAGAGATAAAGATCGATCAGAACATGGGATAAGTATTATAGTCAGAAAAGTAATGCTGCTTTTCTAGGGTTGACTCAGAGATCAATCTAAGTCAGTCTAAAATTACATAATACGAGGTGTCACATGGCTCTATCCCTAATAGTGACGGCAATTTTGGTGTTGTCCCCTGCAAAGGTTGCAGATGTCGCGATTACTTATGCCGGTAGTATTGAGCGACAGTCTAGGGCGCAATCTTTAGATCCTCTTTTAACAGCCTCACTTATACATGTTGAGACTGGAGGACAGTGGAGCGCTACCATGGTTAGTAAGAGTAATGACTATGGGCTTATGCAGCCTCATGTAAGTCGTACTACTAACTCAGAGTACCTAGGGTATGAAGAATTGTTGTTCATTCCGGAAATAAATATTGCAGTAGGCACTAAGATGCTTGCGTACTGGAAGCAATATCATAAGCGATGTAAGACACGTCATCATTGGTGGTCCCATTATAAATGGGGAATAAACGTTAAGAATGACTTATATGGGCAAAAAGTAGCTAGTGTGTATGCGCGGGTTAAACGAATTAAATTGGTAGCGACGGAGGAACATGATTATAGCAATAGAAGGATTGGATGCTTCTGGGAAAGCGACACAGGCGGAAGCGGTAGCACAGGAGTTACAGCCCTCAACCGTTATCTCATTCCCGAGGTACGATGGACCGTTTGGGACCGCCATAATGAATCATTTAAAGGAGAATGTGGTCTTTTGCGACCGGGATACGACGGGAGCCTTGTCGCCATCACAAGACGACGCCGTAGTGTTCCAGGCGCTTATGACTATGGACAAGTACGATGCAGCATCTGAATTGATAGCATTAGACCGGAAGGGGCAGTTTGTAATACTTGACCGTTATTGGCCTTCTGCTTGTTGTTATGGGGCGGATGATGGATTGGATTTTGGTTCTATGCTTAGAATCAATTCTTGTTTACCGCCCGCAGACTTGTATGTGTTGCTAGACATATCTGTTGAGAAAGCAGCAGGTAGAAGGCCTAAAGCTCGAGACCGATATGAGCGGGATAAAGAAAAGTTGGCTCGTATCAGAGATCGATATCTGTATATGTGGGACTTAATGGTCAATCGAAACGTGGCCGGGTCTATATGGGTAGTATTGAACGGCCATTGTGAGGCTAAAGAAATAACACAAAGAATAGTGGGTTACGCTAAAGAAATAACAGAGTATAGGTAGCCGAAGGTCCCCAGTTCTTAATGAATGGGGACCTTCGTATCGTCTACTTTGTACGAGCTTGTCTTTGTTTTTTATGAGTAGCTAATATTTCCCCTAAAGATACTTCGAGGGGTTTTGCTTCCGGTCGTTCTGTTTTCTTTGGTACGTTTTCTGGCATAGATGCCTCTGTAATTTCATTTGGAGGAACAAATCCTCTTGGGGCTAACCACGTTCCTATTGTTCGTATTTTACCGTTTACATAGTCCCATTCTCTAATCACCATTCTTTCTGCTTCTAGAGGATGTGTTCGTATCATTCTATCTATAACTTCCATCATCTCTACGTCACTTGGTAGCTCTTTTAAATCAAAGATCGGTTCATCATTTCGTGGTTCCGTTAAATCTGAATCTAGTGTTCGCACGCCTCTGCCTAACCCATTGCCCTTTAGTACAACGGTCCCTACAAGAACTCCTGGGGTAGTGCCACCATTATTGGTTTTGTACGCCTCTACAAATCTAAATCCTGCTCCGACAACTTTACATTTGATATACTCGAACCCTGGTGTATTACGCATTCTGCCTCCTTGTATTACGTGGGGAAAAATCTAAAAGAGTTTCTAACTAGTTTCCTTATACCGGACAATTAAGGAGATTTTCATGGAACAAATTGGAATCGATGAGGCGGGGGTAGGTACTTTGGCAGGTCCGTTGGTCGTAGCTATAGTAGTACTACCTATGGGTAGTTCTTTGCCCGGAGTTAAAGATTCAAAGAAAATGACAGATGCTACTAGAGAAGCTTTAATAGATTCTATTTATGCTACGGCTGAGGATAGCTTTATCAGTTATGCTGAAGTGTATGACATAGACCAGTATGGAGTGTGGAATGCTTGGGACCGCTTGTGCGTCGAACTGGTGATGTACGCACAAAGTAGATTTCCGGACAGAAAAGTGCTAGTAGATGGAGTACGTAAAGTGCCAGAAGTACATAACACGGTGTCAGTTGTTCACGGAGATAGTAAGCACTTGTGTATTTCCGCAGCATCCGTGCTAGCAAAGTATGGACAATGTCTACATATGGACATATTACATAAAGTGTACCCCATGTACGGTTTTGATAAACACCGTGGTTACGCTAGTGCGGAGCACATAGAAGCCATTAAAGAATATGGAGCGATTTTAAACGTACATAGAAAGAAGTACGTAGAAACTTTAGCAAGCAACAAGAGGTTCAAATTAAAATGGAAGAAGAAGTGAATGAGTTGTTTTCAGTGTGTTGGTTTGAGACGAGAACAGCGTCTAAGTATGTGCTACCTGATATGCGGACTACGGACATAGACTGGCTTTGTAGTCAGTTGGACGATGATAAAAGCGATACTATAACTGCTATAAACGTGAGCGGTGTAGTCATGATTTTACCTAAGAATATTCTTGTAAAAGCAGGAACAGGTGCTCGTTGTTTTTGGGAGGCAGGATGCAAAAAGTTAACCCCACCAGGGGAATACCAAAAGGATTAGAGTGCGTAAATTGTGATGCTTCTTTGAGCAACATGGCCAAGGTCAGAAAACTTGATACCATCCTTTTATGTGAGCGGTGTTATGCTATAGCAGACCACCTACTCGAAAAATGTCGTAAAGACTTGGCTAAAACGTTAGACGTGTATACTAGAATTCTTGTAGCTGCTGCCATGGAAAAGAGGTTACAATTACCGAATGCCAAAACAAAAGAAAAGGCCCCAATGCCGAGTACGGTGTAAACATTGTAACGCTGAGTTAGATGTCGATATGGAGCAATACAATGTAGGGGACGAGCTCCTACCCTACGCTGGCGGAGGAAATTATGGGTATTGCTGGCGGTGTAAGAAAAAAGGGATTATAGTGATCAGTGTACCTAGAAGCCTGCCGAATAAGGCTGTAGGATGGAACCTGTAAGTAAAGCTAGCGCTACTATAAGCAAGGGAGAGCTGATTGCTACGGCACGGCTCCCCTTGTACTCTTTTTTAGCCCCCTTTTTTCCGGAAGCAGATAAAATAGAGTTGTATTACTTTAAGACTATCCAGCTCAAGTCTTATATCGTTTATGAACATATGGCAGGTAGAGCTTTATCATACTATCTGGATGGTTCAGACCTCTTAATAGATAAACCGGGAGAGCCGGAAAAGACAATATCAGATCTAAAGTTCATTCATGGTCGTAGCGAGGTTATGCGTGGAAGACAAACGGTATCCGCAGTTTTACTTGCTAAATTGCACTTCGTTACCCCTACGGTAGACCCATCCTGGCAGTTTAATATTCCGGAAATCTATAAGAAATTCATGATGTTACCTGAGTCAGAAAAAATAAGTACTTGACGAGTACATACGTTGTGTGTATTCTTTGAGGACATGAGAGAAGCATTACCTCCTACCTCTGCAGATCAAGTACGCCCCCCAATAAAGCCGTGCATCACCCAAGATCAACTTGATGAGTATTGGGATCAACGGGGATTGAAGTATCAGATTGACGCCCTACATAGGACTTGTCTGAGCTTTGGAATGAATGTGGCCGTAGATCGCCCTAAGTTTAGAGGGATGCTCTACAGCCTACTACAGAACTTTTTAGTTCTTGGGCAGTCTAAGCTGGACCCCAAAAAAGAACCATTACCGCGCTGGCCAAAGGTTAGATAAATGAATACAAAAGATCGAAATACTGTGAGTTTTTCTAAACCACCTGTAGAGGTAATCAAGAGTATGCCTAATAGAAATCTATCTTCAGAACAACAGGCCCAAAGAGATATGATGGATCAGATCAAGTCTGGAGGTAGACCTGTAGGAGGAGTTCCTCCTGTTAAAATTCCTCCGCTAGATGCAGAGCCATTGAAGGGTGGAGGCACTATGGCATCTCAAGCAGTCCCTCTTTCAGACCCGAGAAATCCTCTTAGCCCCATATACAGCCCAGAATTAGCGGCTATGGCGGCTAAACAAGGTGGTCCATTTACTACGTTGCCAGAAGAAGCTAAGCAAGACCCACGTTTTAGACCAGGCGTGGGTTCTATGATTGCCGAGAATCAACCACAGCTAGCTGCACCACCTGCTCCTTCAGCAGAGCGTAAACCTATTTTGCGGGAAGAAACAAAAAGAGATTTAGAGAAGTTAGCTTCTTTCCAGCAAACAGCTGAGAATATCCAACAGAAGACATTAGATGAACAAGACAAAAAGATCGAAGAAGAAATTACTAAAGATTCAGCAACGTACTCTACAGAGATAAACGCTATTCTTAATGATGATGACATTAACCTTCTTAATAATCCGACTCGTCGTAAAGATATAGAAAGCAGGTTGTCCCCTCTTAATATAGAAGACATTTTGATCTATGGGGAGTTGAGACAAGAAGTGTCTGTAGTGCCGGGTAAGACTAAATACGAGTTCAGGTCTACTACTGGAGAAGAAGATCTAGCGGTTAAACGTATGATGTATGGTGAAACTGGTGGGGATAGATACATGATAGATAAGTTCGGTTTGATGAACTTAGCTTTAGGGTTGGTATCTTTAAATGGTATGGCTCTTCCTTCTCATCTTAATGATAAAAAGCGTTTTGATGAGACCTTGTTCATTAGGAAGTATGAAGCGTTAATGAAGTTCCCGGTACAGTTATTGGCAGATTTATCTGTCCAGTATATGTGGTTTGATCAGCGTATACGGAGGTTATTTGTTAAGTCTGCGGAGGCGTTAAAAAACTCTTAGCGACTCCACTAGGATGGGCTCGAGCTAACTTATTTTATGACAAGCTAGTAGAGCCTCCTACGCCAGGTACTATGTTGGAGTCGCTAATGTTGTTGGTATGGAAATCAAGGCAAGAAATACGGCTGTATGAGACAAAGGCAGTAGTTAACGCGATTATGATTGCTGGACAGCCACCTAAAGATGAGCTCAATAAGCTCATGCAAGAAAGCTGGGATGCATATATAGACAACATTTATCCATATAGTAAGGGTAAAGCAAAGACTCAAGATCAAAAGGCTATAGAATTTATGAGACAAGAAATCAGTAAAGGACCTTTGAAAGTTACACCACTTGAGCCATTAACTAATGCGGGTAAACGTAGGAGAAAGGATATGCGTCATGGGTAGCGTCCGACTATGTCCTGTGTGTGGTTCTGGTAAGGTTTTGGTTGCCAGAGATATTAAAAGTAGATTAGCGACAACTCCTAATGGGCATTGCAGTTCGTGTAAGTGGGTAGGTCCAGAAAAAGATTTGGTTGTACGTGAATTAGAATTAGGTCAAGCAGATGAGATTGCAAAATCAGTAGCAGAAGATCTGGTGATGCAATTAGCCATTAAAGCCGGAGTAGGTATAGGAGATGCGATTATTACAGCAGGCTTAATAGGTAAAGATGAAAGTAAAGTGTTGGCTCGATTAATACGCACAGCAGTCTTTGCTGCGTATAAAGCAGTGCTTGAAGAGGTAGATATGATGCAACAGGAGATTAAACATGATTCGCAATGAAGATGATGTACCGTTTTTACATCGTCCGGAAGAACATGAGGTGGGTGCAGTAGATGAGTTGTACTGTTGGCTACCTGGTTCTGGAGATAGAGAATGTAATGGTAGTTGTGTGGCGTATGACAACAGGTATCTATCAGATCAGAAATTCACATCCTGTATGGCGCTGAACACTATACGGTCTATGGGGTTATCTATTGGTAAACAGGCGAATGCAGCTACAGCGCATCTAATTAAAGTTGATGCACCTAAGCCTCCAAAGGTGGGTCCATGAGAATAGTAGGTTTTGCGCAAACAATGCGTCTTGATAGCAGTAATGCACAAGAAGGCTATGAGATCAAACTTCTTTTAGATAGTGGTCTGGAGGCGACTCTCCCAACTAGTCAAGAGACAGTGTTAGCACTTACTAAGTTGTGGGCAGAGAATAGAAACGCAATATCGAAAATACGCCCTAAGCCTGCTCAAGAAGTTGAAGACGTACAACACTTTTCTCCCCCTCCACCTATTGATAATGTTGAGGAAGAAACTGTTGTCTTTGGTGGGTCTTCTACAGTGGTGACGGATGAAATGGGATACCCAGTGGTACCTCCAAAAGTAGAGAGTATGCCGCGTCCTAGGTTTTTAGATAATGATGATGAGGATGGCAAGCAGGTATGAGTGAGAAAGAGATGAATACGTTAGTCCTAGAGTATAGTCGAAAACCTATGACTACTAATTACACAGCTACAGTACATGGAGGTTATACGGATGAGGTAACAAAGTCAGTAGATTGTACTAGTACGCTCCGTGTATTAACTGAAGTGAAGATTCCAGATATTTTAGAAGTGTTACAGAGTTACATTATCGAGTACCCAGATGCTCGAGTATTTATGCTGCAAACGCCATATCAGGATAAGTTTACACGAGTATTACCAATGCATGAATTAAGTGACTCTATGAAAGAGCTAATTCGTGATCAGTTACCAGAAGCGATACGGGCATTTTCGCCCATAATAGTCAAAAAGGAGTAGACAATGAGCAACCAACGAAATCGATTAATGGAACAACCTAGTGAACCTAATTATAAGAGTGCAGGTGCTGTTGCCCCACTAGAGCTTTATGTAGTGGGTGATATCACTGATGGTGAGGGGCAGGTTACTCCTTCGCGTGTTGTGTGCCGTATTAAAGGCACTCAGAAGTTTTTCTTCCCCTTTGTTAAGGGAGTAGAGGAAACCATGAAGTCTGTGGCTCCTTGGCTACAGAAAATACTGGAGGAGAAACTATCTCCTGAGGGTAGCAAGGCTGCTGTTCCATCAGATATGGATTCGTCAATAGCTACAGGGAGTCCTCTATAATGAAGTTATTGGGAGACGGTATATTAGTGTCTTTAGACCCGGAGAAGGACACTATGGCTTCGGGTTTACTTATTAAACCAGAGACCGCACATGAACATGTCTTTCGTACTGCAAAGGTAGTTCAAGTAGGCCCCGGCAAATATGTGCCAGGTAAGTCAATACGTCAACCAATGGAAGTGTCTCCTGGGGATGGGGTAGTCTTCATTAAGTTTGTAGCTACTAGTACAGAAACAGCTAAAGCAATTCAAAAAGAAATTGGTCAAGATCAGGCTATCATCCACCCAGATGACGTATTGCTTGTTTTTGATCATGATAATCATCCGGAGTTTAATCAATGAGGGTAGTGAACGTAGGAGATACTGGAGTTGTTGAGCTCAATTTCATGTGGCTCCCTACGTTCATTAGTCAAAATATACCAATTATGCGAGAGCTTAAGAGAGATCTAGAGAAAGAATTTATAGGTAAGCAAATAACAGAACATACATTACACGCTATGCATAATTCAGTTATTTTATGGCTTCGTGCAAAGTTTCCTTTTGAGGGTCTTGATAAGTATTTGCATGCTATTGAAGAGGTAAGGGATGGCCAGTAAGGGTGTAACAGTACGCTCTAGACTCAATCTTAAGATTGATAATGATCTGAAGGACTGGTCTATGGAGTATGCGCGTAAACGAAAGACTACTGTCACTAGTCTTATTTGTGCGTACTTTGCAGACTTAAGAGAAGAAGAACAGCGTGAAGCAAATGGAGAGCTAGTAGAGCAGATATGAGTGGTCTTGGAGGTACAACCCTACTGCAATTAGCTACCGCACAAGTAGAGTTGCCGGACAATATAGATGGTATTGTTGAAAAGGTTAGAGAGATATTAATTAAAGGTAATATCCAGTCTATATCTATCCGGGAAGGGGAACCCATCACATATCAAAGAATGGCTTCTCCAGATGAAGTGGGGGTAGATCCGTTAGAGGAATGGACCTCAGATATCACATTAAGGGATATGTATCGAAACATAGAGATGGAGGAGTTTGATCTAAAAGAACAAGGGCTTGTAGGAGCTACTCCTCAGACTATATTGTTCTGGTCTATCTTTTACATAGAGCATGAAAATTTGATTCCAACGTATATGTTGATAAGTAAAGATAGTGACTTATGGCCCTGGGTCGGCTTGTCTAAAAGACAGGGACGTAAATTAAGTCGATTTATGGGGTTAAAGATAGAGAGAGATGAAACAGTTCCACCTAGTGCCATTATTTTTTTTGGGGCTAACTATCCAGGTGCGGGTGTTGGAGACGTTAAATTTGCATTGAAAGTAACTGCAGAGGTATCAAATGCACAAACTGACAGAAAAGCTATTAGCAGCGGGAGTAATTCCGACTCAGGCGGTAGGTCTATTGAAGTTGTGGAACAGCCTTCCCGATGATATGGCGGAAGACATTAAACAGGCTAAGACTCAAGAAGAGCTTCTAAAATTAGTAGATGAGATGGCAGAAGTATTGGAAAAGGAAGAAGAAATACCTGAGCTTAGAGAAACAGATCTAGATATTGAGCACACTAGAAAGACAGCTGTCGATGCGGCTATTGACGTTGATGTAGGACAGCATCAAAAATTGTACATAAATTCCCTACTAGGGGTTGCTAGGAATAACAAGTATGTTTATTTTATTGATTATTCGACACCAATGAAGAGAGCCGAAAGCAATTTGGTGGCCCGGAGAGGGAATATAATACGTATAGATCAAAATAGGTATATGGTCGTTTCAGTAGAACCTAGGTATGTAGATGAAGCACTTAAGTACTATGTTCTAACTACGGAGAGTATGAATGCCTAAGTGTCATGTGTGCCGTGGTTCAGTGAATTCGAATGATTTGATCTGGGTAGGTGATGCCCTTGCCTGCAGCAGTTGCCGAGAATTAAAAAGGGTAAAAGAGGAGAGTACAATGGCTGAAGAGAACAAGGCTGAGAAATTGATTGCGTCGTTTAGTATTAATGAGATATCAAGAGCTGACGGCACTAAAGACCATAAGTTCACCACTCAAGTTGGCTTTGGCGCATTTAATATGCAGTGGGAAGCCACCTTTGACCAAGTTCGGGATTTCTTTACTAAGCGCCGGGAAATTGAAAAGAATAAGAAAGCAAAGTTAACATCAGTTTAGGAGGGCCAATGGGCTTTAATATCTGCGGTATCTACGAGAAAAGGCCAGCTATGTGTAGGCATTACCCCCAACTTCTTGGTGAAGGACGTGTCTCTTACATGCCTGCAGGGTGTACCTATTGGTTTGATGGGGAAGGTAGGCGGCATGGAGAGTGCGATCCGTATTGTAGGGCGGCTTGTTGTCTTGTTGAAAGAGTTGGAGGAGAGCCGGAAGGTGAGAGGTTAGATGGAGCTGCTGGAGGATTGCCCTGTAAACATCTAGTCTGGTCAGATACGCATCCAAGTTTACGAACAGATACCGTTGATGTAGAAGATAAAGAGGAAGTTGGGGAAGGTCCTAGTGCCCTCCAACAAATACTTCCTCAGGTAAGTAATAAAGATAGTGATTGAGTTAGTTTTAATACATTTTGGAGGAACTTGTGAATGATGAACGTAACTTTGGAAGTGATAAACCAATACACTCAAACACTGGGGACAGTATTCCCTGTGTGGAGTGCAATGAGGAACATGTCCGATGCAACAGCGATGACGGTGAACGGAGTGATGACGGAGGTAGTGCAAGGTCTTTCGAGGGAGGTGAAATTGTTGCGCTTCCTACGAGAAGAACAAAATCCGGCATATCAAGATCACACGTAACCCTTGAACTACAAGAACATATCAAAGACTTGGTAGCCTTTAAAGGGGCATACCATCAAATACACAGCCGGGTGTTAGAAGTACAAGACGCCGGAAGATTAATGAAGTTAGTAAACTGGTCAGGTACTGCAGCAGTAATGGGTTCTCTTGAGCTGACTATACACGCTATAGAGAGAACAGTAGATGAACTTAAAGACCTGCTGAAGAGAATTGATGCAGGAGCAATTATTGATAGTGACCTTACCGGAGGGTAAAATGGCTACGGCTGATAACACTGCTGATAAACTAGTAGGAGTCATAGAGGAAAGTGGCATTGTTACTGTTCTCCGCAATACAGAAGCTTCAGGTTCCCTTCGTTTACTCTGCCGGGTAAGTGATAAGAAGAGATGGTGTGCTGTATTAGAATATGTTCTGGCTAAAAAAGAAGGATGGACTGAACATATTTGTCAGCAGTACTTTATGAAGGAAGATCAACTAGTGTACGGTTGGAATCTTATATTAACTTCTGAAGACTTGCCTGCCGCGTATAGTAATGCGTGTAAGTTATTTAAAGCCGCAGTTAATGCTGTACAGGCTGGCATAGGTAGAACTAAAAAAGAAAAAGGACGTAAGGAACCAGTAGATAGCATGCCGCTAATAGGAGCATCTCCTAGAAGAACCATGCAACTATCTTTTGATCCGAGATTGCCAGGTCCTAGTAAAGGTGGACCTAGTCATAAAGGCGCATTTTCTATTGGAGGAGGCGGTTAATGCCTTTTCATGGACCGGAGGCTAGCGCTCTATTACGAGAGAGATTAGGTGATCAAGACCTAGGTAAACTTAATGAAAGAGAAGAAGGCGTCATCAAAGAGAAGATGGCTGCCGTAGATAAGTTCTTCCAATCTAAGATTAGCGCTAGATATAAGCTTGAAATACAGTTCCACGAAAAAAGATCATATAGAGACCCTTTCATGGGTATCATGTACTTCATGTCTAATGGAGACAAGTTCCATGGCGGTGGGGACAGTAAAGTATATCTTTGTGACGTAGATACTTGTCGGGGTGTAGTAGTTCCTACAGAGCATTCAGTAGTAGACCTTAATGAGGACCCGGAGCAAAATAAAGCACTTAAAGTAGTGTGTCCTAAGTGCAATAAGATATCATTTGCTCAAGATCTTTTGGGAGAGCGACTACTTAGATTGAATGTAAATGATTGGGCAACTGCTATTCTTAATAACTTTCGTTATTTGGGAAGTAATGCTGATGTCCGCTTGATTTTCCACCATTCTGATTTACAACAGCATACTGCTCTAGAAATGGAGAAAGGTGCAGGTGGGGATATAATCAATAAGGCAAGGCGGAATAGAACTAAAGCGATATACCCCTTAAAAAATATTATCCAAGATACGGCACATGGCGCTGATTTATATGGGCGTTTTCTAGCATTTCTAAAAGGGAGCTAATACAACCGTGTCGTCGAATCCATTCACCAACGACCCTCGCTGTACGTTCCTCTGGCTGGGGTTTCAACCCTGCATCTCCCAGTCGGAGCTCTCTGTTTTACCAGGTGATCTGAGTGACTTCGTTCGTCCACAGCTGAACAAATAGCTTATACCAGTGATTCTTCATTTTTTGCACAGAGGGTATTATGTCTGAACGTACTTTTGCAGATCAATTAAAAGAACGCAATGTGTATTTACATGAACTTGCTGTATGGAAAGAACTAGATGAGCATTTATCTAAATTTATGGATAGTGACGCAAATCCTACTAAACTGGGTATCCGGTCTAAAGGGGATACTCTTGTAGTACCACAATCAATAGTTGGCGGAGTTAGAGCAAGACTGAGTGTAAAAATAGCTGAGGTAGAGAGATTAATTCAAACCATTGATGGGACAAGGATTGTAGCCGATGAGAAACAAACAGCTGAGGAATCAAAAGAAGCTAAAGAGAAGGGAACACCGAATGGGAAAGCGCCAAGACGTAAAGGAGACGCAAATGGGAACTGATGATGGAGATATGAATAGTTTAAGATTAGCCATATCTCAGTTATATCAGAACCAAATAGTTATGAAGGAGGGGCTTGACGCTGCTGAGGTTAATCTACGTGCTTTTCAAAAAGTACTTAATGATATTGTAAGCGGTAAACCGAATCGTATTGTTACGACGCTTAATGGAGAGCAGGTATATCAGATTAATTGGGAAGAGTATTATAAACTTGTAGACGCTGAAATGGCTGCAATGGCTGCTGCTGTAAAAGAAGCAGAAGATACTAAGATCAAGACTATTGTAGAAGAGCTCGCTGATGGTACTAAAGTCACTTGGCTAAAAGAAAGAATCACAAATCATATTGCCGGAGAGCAAGTAGATGCGACTACTATGGCTATTCGTATGCAGAACACTCAAAAGTTTTTTGAAGTGTTAGAAACTGAATTAGATAATGCCAAGCAAGGTAAATCTTTTAGTGCAGAAAAAATAGCACAGCTCTATCATTTAATTTCCGCCGAAGAAAAGAGAGCAGAAGCGGAGAAACAAGCAACTGAAGATGGAGTAGCTCCTAGTAGTATTGGTCATCTTGCAGAAGAACCTGTAGAGAACACAGAAGTAGTGTTCGGTGGAGAACCAAATAATGCCGGTTAAATCAAAGACACCAGTAGTTATTTCTTATACAGGACATCCTGCTGCATTCAAAAAGATCAGATGCCCACACTGCCAAGGCTACGCATCTGCAGGACCCCACAACGACAACATTTTTAAATGCGGCCGTTGTGGGAAGTCCTTCAAGAATACAAAGTTTTAACGCATCTAGTAGATTTCGGCACGGTGCCGAAATCTACCGATTGCGTCATATTTAGAGCTCTGGGTTGATGCATTCATCTACAGATTTATCTTGTCGTAGGCCTTTATATCGTGGGAGTTGAAGAGCGTTAGTATCATCTCCAGCGCTAGTATAGAAGCGTTCTTCATATTCTATCTGAACACATTGAGGCCATTTCCAAGTCATCATTGATTCTCGATCAAGGTCTGTTAGCCCTGTACCGACTTCACTGATGTATACTTCTTCTCCAGCTTCATTGAGTTGATAGAGAGATAGAGTTCCTACTCTCCCTCTATTTTTGCCGGAACCAAAAGAACCCATTGGACGTTCTTTAGTGCTCTCAATGGGAGAGAAGTAAGCAATGAAGTCATCTTCTTGTGTTGGCTTCAGTTTGAAACAAGAGGCTGGCCTGTCTGGTTTTCCATTGAAGCTGTAACTCTTATCTCCAATAATAGCATCTTTATCATAAACTACCCAGCCTTCCCAACCATTAGCTACTGCTGATATTTTGGCTTCTTCTATTGTTCTGAATTGTTGTATTTCTGCACAACTGAGGAATTTTCCATTAAGTTTTTGACTATGACGACGATGTTTGAACATATCTGTGAATGTATTCTGCATTGCCCATAGATTATCTTCGTTTGTATTAATTGCTTCAAGATGTATTCCATTCATAATGGGAACTCTGAATAGGTAGAACTTTACCCAACCTAATTTGTTCTGCCTTTCTATTGCTTTTGCATTATGGGCGTTCATTATGGTCTGCAAGAGTTTCATATCTCGTTTAGTATTGCCTTCACCCATATACGCTTCAAAAAGCATTATAGTTTTGCGGGGTATTGGTAGTTCTGTAATAGCCAGTACAAGGTGCCCGAATTTTTCAGAAACTGAATCCATTCTGCGGGTATATATATTGACATATCCATCCGCGTCTTTATGGGCAATTACGCACATGCCATTCACTTTGCGGGTATAGAGAAGACGACCGTCTCTATCCAGCTTATTCATTGCCTTATCGCTAATGGTGTTGTTCGGTTTACTGAATGCTAGATTTTTGGGTAGGCTTTTATTGTGGTCGATTTCACAAATAGTATCTTCCATTAGTGTTTTTCCACTGAGACCTATTTCTACATAACCCTCTTCTGTTTTCTTTCTAATGGCCCGGTCAAAGATAAATTGAGCATTGTCTTCAGCGGAGACAAAAGTTTTAGTATTTACTTTTCCTTTAGGTTCAATAGCATCAGTAACTGTGCCGTGTTGTATATGAGTGCCTTCGGCATTAAGGGCACCCCAGATAGTTGTAACTTTATTTTTCTTTACATCGATGATCCAATAACGTTCTTGCCCTCGTGTTTCTCGTTGACGAAATTCTCTCATACATTTGCCTTTCAAATAAGAGTGGGTAATCAGATTACTTATACCCGGAGAAGAAGGAATATTGCAGTGAGGTTATGGGCTAAAAAAGAAGCCACCAACCTTGTGGGTTAGTGACTTCTTTAATAAAGTCAGTGATCTCTTCAATAATCTATGGGCAGATCCATTGGACCCCGTTGTCATACGAATTGGATGGATATACTAATGATACCTTGCAGCTTGGTGTTATCACCGTGCAGGTAGCTTTCATTTTTACTATATCGTTTATCCAATCCAGATTTCCTTGTAGAGTGTTTATTGCACAATACACAGGGTTGCCTGCTCTGTCATGGGACGCACAATCTAGACTTTGTTCCCATTGCCAGTAACCGTCCCCTGTTTTAACGTATACTGGTGGACGTGCACAGCACGGTTGCCCTACATTACCGCAAGCTACAACAGTATCCGTAGAGGATACTGTGTCTGGCGGAGAAGCATCAGGAGAAGATATACGTCCACCAGTACCTATCATTCCTCCTGTCTCAATATTACCCCCGGTACCTGCAAATCCACCCGTACCTGCAAATCCACCCGTACCTGTTGCTCCTCCGACACCAATGGGCAGGTCTTGTATGATTTCCCCTGTGCTACTACAATGGCAACTACACGTATTGCCCATAACAAGGCAATTGCTACAGAGTAAGGTGTCTCCCGGATAGTAGAATTTACCGCCGTAGAGGCACCACACTGCCGGAGTGGTGCTTCCACCAACCCCAATAGCTCCTCCGGTGCCTGGGGTACCCCCTGTACCAGATAGATTGATAGTACCACCCATACCTATGGTTCCACCTGTACCTGTAGATCCACCAGTACCTATGAACTCGAACCCACCCGTACCCATTGTTCCTTCGATGCCTGGGTTACCCCCAGTACCAGAGGGATTGATGTTGCCACCTGTACCTGGGGTTCCACCAACCCCAATAGCTCCTCCTGTACCTGTGGTACCGCCAGTACCTGGTGTTCCCCCCGTACCTGGTGTACCACCTGTACCTGGTGATTCTACTGTTCCACCAGTACCCATTACATCTACCATACCTGTGGTTGAGGTTACTGTTGTAATGCCACCAGTGCCGTTACTGATAATTACTCCGGCTGTACCTCTAGTATCAGGGGTATTTCTTACGCTGTTTATTCCACCGTCATTGGTGGAGTGAAATCCGGCCGTATCCATCGTACAGCCTGCTAGCATGATCAGACCGATTAGGTGTTTCATGGTGTTCTCCTTATTATTCTTATACCTTTTTAGCAGGCAGTATTTTCACCTATTGCGCTATTTGTATAAATAGTTCATTATCAGCTTATGACAGCACAACAGGCCATTTATATCTCTCTGGCAAAACCCCAAGGTAAAGAGTATTCTGAGTGCAATATTAATGAGCGTATAGCTGCAATGGCTTCTGAGCTCGAAGAATTTAATAAGTACATGCGCAATTTACCACCGGAGAAGGGTGGAGGAGCGCTGGCTCCATTAGAGATGACTCTTATTAGAACGTATCTTGCGTGGAAGCTGAGTAATGTCACGCAGACAGCTAACAGTATTAAGGATTGAAGGTGGACAAATGGGTCGAAAAGTAGTTGTAGAAATCAAATGTGATCGATGTGCTCGTACAGAACATTTACCCGCTAATGGTTCTCAAGTACAAGGGGAAGAGCCTATATTCGAAGGTAGTTTTCAGGGGGTAGCGGTAGAGTTTAAAGATCTGTGTACTTCGTGCAAAGAGATCGTAGCAATGCGGTGGAATGAAATAGCTAAATCACTACTTAAAGCTTCTCCGCAAAGAAATAGATTAGATAAGTTGGCTAAAATAGAAGCAGCAAAACCTACAGCAAAATTGAGTCCGCACGGTACCTCCCCGAAGTCCTGACTCACTTAGCTCTCTCGAGCAGTGGCTCTCACCAAGGGCTGCGTTCCCATGCTCTTCAGGCGTCCCTGTAGAACAAAGTACTTATACCTTAGCTTCTAGATGTTTTTCGCCATAGGATGGTCTAGAGAATGCCAGTATATAGTGGCCAGACAAGTGGAATGATATCCCAGCAGAATCAAATGTTTGCTGGGTATGGTTCGTATGCTGGAACATTCTCCCCTGGAGCACCTCCAGGAATGATGAATTACGGGGAACCTAATAGCCAGCAAGGTCCATATGGTGGGGCATATCCTACATTCCCTACCGCTCAATATGAAGCAGGACAGCATGTATTAGGCGGTATACATGCCGCGTTACCTACTGCTATTGGTGCTGCTACTTTTGCTGGTGCCTTTCTACCCGGATTTGTTGGAACATCAATAGGTAGATTAGACCCCTTCCAGGCAGCATTAAGTGGGTTTGGCAGAGCTTCTGGGGTATCCAGGGGTATTGCTGGTATGGGCGTAATGGACTCCATAGGCACTATGGGGGCTAATATAGGGCGTATTGGAGCTGGTGGCGTAGGTAATGTGTTCCGGGCAGGATTAACAGGAATTGGTGGAGCTGCAGCTGCTTCTTTTTTGCCATTAGCTGGTTTAGCTGCAGTTCAACATGCTACAGGGCAAATGGCTGAAGGGGCTCAGTTTACTGGGCAGGTACAACGGACTCTTGGGCAGAACTTCCGTTTCTTGAACCCACAATCTCAGACGGGTTATGGATTTAGTAGAGAGCAGGGGGCTGAGATAGCGGATACTATCCGGACAATGGGGAATAAAGACATAATGTCCTCTCCTCAAGAGATGCTCCGGATAATGAATCAAAGCATTCAGGGAGGTCTATTCAGGCCGGTACAGGATGCAAAGGCTTTTCAGGAGAAGTTTAAAGAGGTAGTTGCGGCGGTAAAAGAGATAGCAAAGACGTTCAATACTACGCTCGAGGGGGCTATGCCTTTCTTACAAGAGGGCAGGCGTATGGGGTTCTGGACACCTGCGGATATACAGAGGATGGCAGGGTCTACATTAGGTACTGCCAAGATTACTGGTTTATCGGTAGCTCAAGTGCAACAGATGCAGCAGCAGGGTGCAGATATGGCTCGTCAGGTAGGGGCTGTAGGGGCTACTGGAGCTAGAGGGATGACGGGTAGTTTAGGTTTAGTGGGTGGGGCTATTAGAGGTGGGGTTTTGTCTGAGCAAGCACTGTCGGATATGACTGGTGGGTTAACTGGCAGTGATGCAATACAGGCATTTGCTGGACAGTTGCAGGCATCAGCGACTAGGTTTTCTGCTTCTGGTACTGGTCGTTGGTTATTGGCTGGATTAGCCGGAAAGGATATGAGGCATTTAGATAAGGGAAAGCTTGCTATGTTGGCGTCGGGGCAGATAAGTGCTGGAGATCTTAGAGGTATGGCAGAGAAAAATGTTCAGGGGCGTGGTGCTGCTTTCCGGATGGGAGAGGAGGAGATGCGTGGTGATTTGTTAGAGATGGGGTTTGAAGGTCAGGCCGGATTTTTAAAGGGATTAGTAGGTGATCGTCTTTATGGTAAATCTGATATGGATAAGTACGTTACACGTAGGCTTATTCAGCGGTTTACAGGTGGGACATCTAAAGAAGCTGATGCTAAAGCTGAGATGCTCAGAAATATGGAGCAAACTCTACGGGAGAATAAACAAAATAGTGAGGCTCTTTTTGATCAAAAGGCACGAGATCAAAAAGAATTGATGGATCATTCATATGAGGGTCTTAAACGTAAAGTAACTTTGTGGTGGAAGAGTAATATAGATGATCCGTTACAGGAAGTTGGATCTAAGCTTTCTGAGGATATAGGGGATACTGTAGAGAGTTTTTCAGATAAGTTTTGGGGAAGGTCTCCTAGAGCATTGCGGAATATGGGAATAACCAGTGGTATGGCTAGAGCTATGCGTGCTGGAGCGTTTGGAGATTTAAAGACAGAACGTAACACATTTGCTTCTAAACAGGAGATGATTGATTTATTTGGTAAACCTCAGTCAGGGGCAGTTCAAGAACGACTTTTAAGTACTCCTGGGGGGAGAGATAGTGCTAAAGGGTATGCTTTGTTAGATGCAACTTCTGGGTCTTTGAGTGCTGAAAGAGCTAAGGCTCTTGGATACAGTAGTCAGGATGCTGCCAGTAAAGGATTAGCGACAATATCTGAAGCATGGGGAACTCCCGGTATAATAGATGCACTTGAGGCATCGAAGAGTGAAAGTGCATTTTCCAGGGGGGGTGACGTAGTTGCAGCTATGTCGGCTAGTAAGTATGTGTCCGCAGAAGCAAAAAAACAATTTTTAGGTATTACTGCTGCACAGCAGGAAGCACGTGTAATTGCCTCTGCATCTTTAAATATCAGAAAGAGAGGTAGATTACAAACTTCAGAAGAAGCTGAAAGAGTACGTAAGTCAGTAGGGTTAGGTTCTGGGCAGGATGATAATACTACGGAACAAAAAATTAATGAGCGTTGGGATACTGCTTTAAATAAGTTAGGGGGCGATTATGTAACTCAAAGCCCAGAAGAGAGGGGATATGGGTTAAAAGGAATTATTTGGGGTCTAAAAGGAAATGTTCGAGGTGTTTTTGAACAGCTTAATGATTTCGGTTTTGGTAATAATACATTAGGTAACGATGTATTATTAGGTTCATTTGTTAGAGCTGGAACGAAGGTGGGAACATCTAATCCAAAAGCCGACGTTCATAAGCTTATGACTAGCGAGGATGGAGAGCAGTTTAAGGGAATATTAGGGAAATTGGGTAGGGGTGATGTTGAGGAAGCCAGTGTAGAAGCTGCTAAGTTAGCTAGTAAATATTATGGTAAAGAGGGAGAGGAAGGTAAACATAAGATATTAAATGACATAGCTCATAAGGAAAATATTGAGGCGTATACTGAGTTAGGTAAAATGCAACAAGCTAGGAGTACGTTGCAGAGAGATGATACTTTTCAAAAAAGATTGGGACAAGTTAAGTCAAGTTTAGAGAGTCATGGAGATCTTGCGGGGGTAATGGAGGGTCTTACAGGTGCTGGGCTTGGAGGTTTGGCGGATTTAATTGGTAAAGGCAATGTTGGTCAAAGTGCTCCAGATATTGTAAATGCGGCAATGGCTGCAGTAGAAGGAGTTACTGATCCAAAGCAGTTAGCACGTGCAGCTGCATTGTTAAAAGAATCGGGGGCAGTAGGTGCTGGTTTTATAGAACAGGCAATTGGAGGTAGAGCACATAAACTTAGTATTAGTAAGTCACTTAAAGGGCATAGAGGTATAAGTGCTACTGATCTTGATTATGTAGGTAAAAGTTTACTGGGTAGGGAGTTTACTCCTGATGAACTTAAAAAATCGTTAGGAAGTAAGGGTGGGGAGTATATTAAACATTTTGTTGCTGGTGAAATAAGTACAAAGCATATAGATGCTCAACAAGGAAAAATATTAGAAGAGTTTCTACAAGGTAGAAGACATGGGGATGGAGGAGTATATAGTGCTGTAGATAAAATAACTAAAGCGCATATGGTAGGTGCTTTAGGTGGTGGTGCTGAAGGGGCAAGAACATTAGCAGGAAGAGGTACTCTTCCTGGTATTCATACGACACTTTTAGATATTCTGTCTGCTGTAAAAAGCGATAAGAAAGAGCCACCGCAGGGTACTAATGCTGCTAATGGGTTCGATCCTGCGCCTAAAAAGGATTTTTCACCCCTCAAACCTGAGTAAATGAGGAATTGCAATATAATGGCAAGAACTGAAGTAGTAAAGAATTACTCATTGGCTAACGGTAGACTGTTTACTGTTATTCTCCGGGATACTATTGTTCCGGAAGACCCATACATCAATATGGCCAGAGCTAAAGCATTATCTCTGCGAACAAAAGAACCATATGATGCTGATAGAGTAGATCAAAGTGTAAAGCAGTATCTAATCAAAACGAATATCACTGCTTAAAGGCAATTATGGCTTTTATAGAAATACGTACAGATAGCTTCGCAAATAATCTAAAGGGCCTAAAATATCAAACTAGGCAAGCTGATACTCCTGTACGTAGACCTTTGCGTGGTATTGAGATCAAGGATGATAGATATGCCACTATTCGTATTCGTAGAGCTGATGGCACTGATATTCCATTAACAGACACTGGAGCGTTTAATGCCTCAGTATCAGGAACTGCAGCTCCTGCAGGTTCTAATATTCCAGAAAGTGGTCCTGTTTCCTCTAAGTCAGCTACGTCGGTAGTGTATTCAAATTTTATTATAGAGAGTATTTTAGATTCCCGGCAAGAGAAGACTCAAATTATGGAGACTTTTGGGGAACCTTATATATTCTTTTTTGGTGAACAACCTAGAGTTTTACAAGTCAGTGGTATCCTTTTTAATACACTAGATTTTAATTGGCGTACTGAGTTTTGGGATAATTATGAAAAACGTCTAAGAGGCACTAAACTAGTAGAGCAAAATGCCAGGATGTACCTTCACTGGGATGATATTATTGTGGAGGGGTATCCGTTAGGTGCTCAGGCATCTGAAGTGGCGGATATGCCGTATCATGTACGTTTTTCATTTACTCTGTTTGTTACTAATCACACTTATTTAAGTAATATAGAAAGTAATGATTATCCAATGCATATTGGTGCTTCAAATCCAGATATGATGGCTGGTATTGCATCAAATCCTAATAATGCTGGTACACTGGATGGAACGGCTGCTACTAAAGGTATAGCTAATTTAACGAATTTGGGGAAAGCTGCTGGTTTAGCTCTTACAGCAACAGCGTTAGTTGAGGGTATGAATACTATGACTGGTACGAATACTAAGACTAAAACCCCTAGTACAAGTATAATGAAGCAAGCTCTAAACCTTGGTCTTTTTTCGGCTAGTATGACGTTTATGAATGTAGTAGCTGAGTACTTTAGTAATAAACGAATAGCGCACCCAAAGAGAACGTTGAAATGGCGTTCTAAGATAAGTGATAACTTTGATGAGTATATTAAGAATGGTGAGATGGCCACTCAATGGTCTCCGGCATGGGATGAAGACTATATACGTTATATGCAAATTCGACAGCAAACGTTAGATACCTATTATAAGGTTAGCTCTGTAGTTCAGACCACTTTAACTACTACAGGTATAGACCCGATAACACTTACAACAAATGTGATCAAGTCTCCTTTTACTGGTAGAGGCCACGTAATGACTACAACTGGAAAGGCTACAGCCAATGTTACTGCGTGGAATACCACTAAGCCTTAACCAATGTCTATAGGGCACAAACTAGGATTGCGTTTATTTATGGAGGGTATTGAGGTACCCGTCATAAGTGCGCAAATTCAATGTATTGCAGATGCTACTGCTGCGGCTTCTATTCAGATCATAGCTACAGATAAAGCATTAGAGTTTATGCCCCGCACTATGGTGCACCTATTTTTCTATGATTTTATAGGTGCTGAAATGTCTGGGGGAGCTGTTACTACAGATCAAATAGAGTTTGATTATAAACAGTATAAACTGTTGTTTATGGGGGAGGTACAAGGATTTTCATTTGCTAAGTCAGCAGGCAGCAGATCTGTTATGCTTAATTGCGTAGACTTCTCTTGTTATTGGGACACTACTTATCAGTATAACTTCCAAGGGCAATTACTCGGTGGGCGTAGAGAAGCAGCATTTATAGGTGCTAATGCTAATTTGTTCACTGGGGTGCTTGGTCATGGTGTTGGATTTATTTCAAGATTATTATCAGGAAAGCCTGTCAGCTTCCCACAATTAGAAGGGTTGCTTGGTGGGATTATCCATGTTCTCGAGGCTATAGGCGGGGCGTATTATGGTGCAGATACATTTAAAGGTGCTAATGATTTTACTGCTTTAGCTGAACTTAGAATCAAACTACTTCAGCAAATTTGGGCAGCGGAAAAGGACACAAGTACTAAGAATCTTTTTAATCATAAAACATTTAATATGTGGATGAACCGGGAGATTGGTGGGTTAGATAAGTTAGTTACTTTCCGGGGCTTAGTTCAGCTTATGCAGAGGTTTATATACCATGAGGTGTATCCTAACCCTGCAGCGTATTTTGTGCCTGGTGTAGAGGGATTAAAACGTCCAGGTACATCTATAACAGATATAGCTAAAGACCCAAGAACAGCTGCTTTTTGGGCGGATATGCAAAGAGTAGAAAAATCACGACAAGTAGCACAGTCAGGAATTAATGGAGCTAAAGAGGGGTTAGAGGTACCGAAAGAAACTACTCAAGCTCTTCAAGAGATACAAAATATACTGGGAAAAGTAGCTCGTACTGTTCCTAATGTGCCGGGATTAGATCTGGTCAAAAACGTCACTATTATGCAAGATAGTCTTAAGTCTATTAACACGGCCTTATTTACGGGTAATAATTTCGAGCCAGACCCACAAAAGCTAAATAGTCCAAATGCTGCTGCTGCTAGTGATGCATTAATGAGTTTGTATAATGCTTGGTTTACTATGTTTGATTCTAAGATCAAAAATAACATTGTTATTACATACAATAAATTAGATCGGATTAATAATCAGTTATACCGTCCAGATATTTGGTTCGGAGCAGCTCCTAGATGTAATGTACTTTTCCCTGAAATGTATGAGTCCTTTCAATGGACTAGAAATTATTTGCGGGAAATAACTAGATTAGAGTTGCAATTAACACATGAGCTTCTTGGCGATGATGCTTTATTCAATCAACGTAACTATGCCCCTGACGTAGCTGATGTTCGTAAAGGGATAAAGCTTAGTAGCCGGAAGTTTAATAATTTCATCATGTACCATGAGTTGATGACAGGCATCATCCCTATGTACGAGAAGATGACTCAGGCTAATTTATTTGCCATGAAGTCTAAGGCTGTGTCTGCTTCCGGTGGTGATAAAGTTAGTTATGCGCAGAGAGCAGTCAATCATCAGTACTTCAAACATAGATTTGCAGCAAGACAAATGAATGCGAATGGGCGGTTTAATCCTTGGTTCGTTCCAGGATTCCCTGCAGTCATAATTGATCGACCAATGACTATGAGTGACTTAGTTGATGCGGCACTTCCTATAGATCAATTATTAGCTAAATTAAAAGAACGTCCTGGGTTTGAAGACGTAACGGGAGACCCTAAGACAGGTACTCCACCTAGTAGAGCAAAGGTATTGAAAAATCTAGTAGGACCACAATACACGGGTGTTTGTGTTCAGTTAGCGCACTCTTTGTCTCAAGAGGGAGGAACAACTTCTTATGCTTTCTCGGAGGCTAGAATACACCGGGAAAGTACAGAGTTCTTAGGAGTTGATAAGATATATACCTCTGTAGGGACCGGAAAGTTTGGTACAAAGCATACTGTAGTAGCTTGCTTATCGGATAATATACCTAAGATAAAGGGTAGGGGTCCTTGTCATGGGGTTATTACAAAAGTATCTGAAGATCTTACATCTAAATTTAATGGCCAAGAATTCCCAGTATACCCTGGTCCAGGAACGGCAACAGTAGGGGAATTTACAACAGGACCTAGTAACACAGAAGGACAAGTAGGGCCTAGTAATTTTTATCGAGCACGGAGGGTTACAGAAGAAGTAGAGGTGCGCAAGAAGATAGCCACAACTAGACCAATGGAAGATGCAATAGCTCCTCCATGGATATGGGATGGCTGGAAGAATCTCAAAATTGGAGAAACCTATAAGGAGATGATAGGAACGTACGCTATCACTGATGTTCAGGGTGTAATTTCAACGGAGTTGGTGGGCAACGCTCTATTGGCGGATAAAGAGTTACAAGCGTTATATGATACTGAGTTAGGGTATCAGACAGGTAGTGGGGCTTATTTAGATAAAGATAATACAGGAGACTACCAATCAAGGCCAAGTGTGCCGGCGCAAGATAAAGTAGTTACGAATAGACGTAAAAGGAAAGGTAAGCAACCACCGCCTACTGTGTCTCAAGAAGCAGCTTCTGGAGAACTCAGTGCTGCAATGATGCTAGCTATAGATACTGATAAAACTATTGAAGCTAGTATTGATTTTCTTGTTCGTGTTTACAGCATGGTGCGTACTGGAGGGTTTGATGTAGGTGAGTTTATACGTCAATACACTTGGCGTCCCATAGCCACTATTGATCAGATACTTGGTACTTCAGATCTGATTATAGAGGAAGCATATAAAAATAATGGAAAAAATGGAGTCATTCAAGGAACAGAAGGATTCCATAGTAGAGCGTTTGGCAATGTGGCTGGGTTAGAAAATTTAGTAAATGCTTCAGTGCATAAAGTACTAGGGTTATCTGTGGATAAAAATCATGCTACGTTAGTACGATTAGACAATCGAGCTCGAAAGTGGACAGCCGTAATGGCTTATGCTGACGAACTTGTTGGGGAAAAAGGTTCTAGAGGGCTACTTGGATGAGGTAGTATACCTATATGACAAAGATTGGAAGACTCATACCCTTAGCGGAATTTGAAAAGACTGCAATTACTGCAGCACTTTCAAACTTTCCTCAACTTCGTCAGGGTAGACGACCTATCAGGGTTCATAATGCCTTGGCCTTAGAGAATCAACGGGATAGAGGAGACCCTAAAGCAGTAGAACTTGATAAGCCGGAAGAACGGGGAGTAGAGTATGAGGCGGGTTCTGGTATGGATACTAGTATGGGAATACCCTAGGAGGGGCCATGAGTACCGGAAGATTAATATCTAGAGGTGAGTTTGAGAAAGCTGCGGCACTCGGCATGGACCTACGCCAGAATGGGAATGGTGGTGTAAAGAGACCTAATTTTGATACTGAAGACAATAAAGCAGTGTCTTTTGGTCTGCTTAGAAATAGTCAGGCAGTAGGTAAGTTTAACAACATTGCTAAACCGCATAATCTAGTTAAGCCTGGACCATCTATTCAACAAGTAGCTCCTATACCTCCCACATGAATCCAGTAGAAGACTTTCTTAATTTCTGCGGCATAGAAAAGGTTGCCGTAGATGATCTGCGTGACATCCAGAGTAAAGAACTCGAGATGTGGCATACATGGAATAATAATGGGCGTACACAAGAACATATGCGCCCATTACTTAATTCTATGCGTCCGTTAATCCAAAAGCATATTAAGCAGTGGAGTAGTGTTCGAGACGTACCACCTGCAGCAATAAAAGCAGAGTTCACTAATCAGGCAGTAAAAGCACTTGAGAATTTCGATCCGAATAGGGGAGTTAAGCTCTCTACCTTTTTGACCGGCCAAATGAGACAAGCACAGAGGTTCATTACCACATATCAAAACACTGCCCGTATTCCAGAGAGTCGTGTTTATAGCGTAGGTAAATTGAACAATGCAGAGCAGCAGCTATCAGAGACGCTAGGAAGACCCCCAACACAATTAGAACTGGCAGATAAGCTTCAGTGGGAACCACGTAAAGTAGGAATACTACAGTCAGAAATAAAGAAAACATATCCAACAAGTCATTTTGCTTCTGATGCTGCAGCGTATACCCCATCTCGGCAACAAGAGATTTTTAGATTATTGCCGTATGAGCTATCTTCAGATGAACGTGCAGTGTTTGAACATATTTACGGATTAAATGGTAAACAACAACTTTCACCAGGGGCTATTGCAGTTAAATTGAATATGAGCGCCCCTAAGGTGTCTAGATTAAAAGCGGCTATAGCTGAAAAATACGAGAAGTATGTCAAATGAGCACTGAAGACGATCAATTAGCAGCGCGTAATAAGCGTTTAGATGATTTGAAGGCCGCTACAGATAACTGGGCGGATAAGGAAATTACTAGGCTAAAAAATGAATCTGCGTTCTTAACCTCAATAATTAAGGGACGTACAGGAGCCGGAAAACTTACGTCTCAAAATGTTACTGATTCTACTAAATTAACTGTGACTGCAATTAATCAATTTTTAACAGGTTGAGGAGAGATCAAATGAGTGACCAGATAAACACATCAGAGAGTACTGTTACTTTAGAACCGATTATGATCCGAGATATTGAAAATCTTATTTTATCCAAGCAATTAGTTGAAACTGAAACTAAGTTAGCACAGTTGATGGCACAAGAAGTAGATCATAAGAGGCAGTCTCTACAAGCCGTAGAGGCAGCAATTATGATGAAGCTAGAAAAACAAGTAGGACGGAAATTATTAGGGAAGATTGAATTGTTAGATAAGGAAGCAGGCCTATGTAGGCTTACTTGAGTAATACCACGGTTATAAGCCGTAGAAACGAGGCGATATGTCCTCTAGAAAAAAAAGTGATACCCCAACTCCTACTACAAATGTCAATACATTTATGGAGCAGGTTTCTGATGAGAGACGTACGCGTTCTGAACAGCAAAACTCTGAAGTACACGATAAAATTTGGATGGCATTAGGTGAGTATGGTGTTCAACTTAAGACGGTCACAGGTAAGATGGATCGTATTTATGGAGCATTGGCTATTTTAGTTATTATTTTGGGCGTAGGTATACCAGTTTGCTACTACGCGCTTAAAGGCGTAATAACGGAAGAGTTAGATAAACGAATACCACTTGTAAGTACTAAATGCTCTTCAGATTTACAGAAGAAAGAAGCTAATGCTGTGGCAGTTATTGTGCCCGTAGTTCCTTGTACAATTGTTCCTACAGCGCAAGTTAGTAAATAGGGGGGATATTAATGGCTGCCCCGATAATGATAGGCGCTGATGAGCTTAAACCCATATTAGGTGCCCCGCTTGAGCCAACGGTTAATACATCTAGTTCGGATGTACAACAAGTACCGTGCGTTGAAGTAGACTTTAGTATATCTTCTCGGCCGGAAGGTATAGGTACACAAGGTAGTCAGGGATATCAGAGCCTTATAAGGGCAGCAACCATTCCGCTAATGGTAGGCTCTGATGAGATTAAACCCATATTAGGGGTTCCTCCTGATTTAGTACCTAGTACGTTTTGCTCGAGTGAGCAAGCGTTGAATGCTGAGGTAGATTCTGATACACCTCCTCAGCCAGGTCCTATAGGACCACAAGGTATTCAGGGGCAACAAGGACTTCAGGGCACTAATCCTGGTGTGCAGGGGGATATAGGTGCGCAAGGATTACAGGGGTATTCAGGAGATCAAGGATACCAAGGTAGCCAAGGTATTCAAGGTCTGCAAGGAACTAACCCAGGACCACAAGGTGATCAAGGGTTAGAAGGTGCGCAAGGTAATCAAGGATGGCAAGGTAATCAAGGCAACCAAGGCAATCAAGGTTCACAAGGGAATCAAGGTAAACAAGGGCTTCAAGGGGATGTTGGGGACACCGGAATTCAAGGGGCGGAAGGTACACAAGGAAATCAAGGTGAGCAAGGGGAACAAGGCTTAACTGGACCTCAAGGACGACAAGGACGGTTAGGCTTTCAAGGCTATCAAGGTGATAAAGGCGATCAAGGTGATCAAGGTTTGCAGGGGTTCCAGGGGGTTCAAGGTAATCAGGGAGCTCAAGGCAATCAAGGATTACGTGGTAATCAAGGAAACCAGGGGTGGCAAGGAGATCAAGGAAACCAGGGCCTACAAGGAGAGCAAGGGAACCAAGGAAACCAGGGTCAGCAGGGTGATCAAGGACTACAAGGCAACCAAGGTCTGCAAGGTAATCAAGGCAGTCAGGGGTTGTTGGGTAATCAAGGTGATCAAGGTGTTCAAGGTAGGCAAGGTAGGTTAGGCTTACAAGGAAATCAAGGTGCCCAAAGTCTACAAGGAAGTCAAGGACAGCAAGGGCAACAAGGTATCCAGGGGCTGCAGGGTACTAATCCAGGTGTTCAAGGCATACAAGGCCTACAAGGAGTACAGGGCGCTAGTGGCTACTTAGGCTTAGATGGCCCACAAGGAAATCAAGGACTACAGGGGTATCAAGGACAACAAGGTAGCCAAGGCGTAGATAATGGACTTAGTCAAGCCCAAGTCCTAGCTAGAATTTCTGTTCGAGGAATAGTTCTTGATTCTACTTCTCGTAAACTTCAGTTAGTTCTAGATGCTCCTGAAACAACTAAAGCTCTTCCATTCGTTACTGGGTATACAGATTACAATACTGGATTCGTTTCCGGAGCTAATAATGGAACCTCTACAGGAACTACACCAGTTGATATCGTTACCTTTCCGACATCTTCAACTACTCGTGAAGTTAAGATGCTGTCAGTATATAATGCTGACTCGGTTAGTTCTAATGCATCTATTCTTTATTATGATGGCGGAGTAACAAGAATAGTTTGGAGGGGGGCGTTATCCCCAGGAGATTGTCTGCAGTACGCAGATACTACTGGTTTCTATGTTATTGATGTTTATGGCCAGATCAAAACGTCAGGTTTAGTTGGAAGTCAAGGTGATCAAGGTGGTCAAGGGGTACAGGGGAATCAAGGCAATCAAGGTATGGATAATGGGCTTAATCAAGCCCAAGTTTTAGCACGTATTTCTTATCGAGGAATTATACTTGATACAGTTACTCGTAAAATACAGTTAGTCTTAGATTCCACAGAAACAACTACGGCACTACCCTTCGTTACTGGGTATGTAGATTATGGTGTTGGGTATGTTCCCGGAGCTAGTAATGGTAATACTTTTGGAACTACTCCTGTTGATGCTGTCTTGTCTCCAGCATCTTCAGTTGTTCGTGAGGTCAAGATGTTATCGGTGTATAACACCGATTCTCTTTCCTCTAATGTATCTGTTCTTTATTACGATGGCGGAATAACAAAAATAATTTGGAAGGGAATATTATTTCCGGGGGATTGCCTTCAGTATGCTGATACTACTGGGTTTTATGTTACTGATTCTTATGGACAAATTAAGACTTCAGGTTTGATTGGAAGTCAAGGGAATCAAGGATTCCAAGGTAATCAAGGTAATCAAGGGCAACAAGGTAATCAAGGATTACAGGGCTCTGGTAATCAAGGAAATCAGGGTAACCAAGGATTCCAAGGTAATCAAGGATTACAAGGTAATCAAGGATTCCAAGGTAATCAAGGAAATCAGGGTAATCAAGGCAATCAAGGATTACAGGGCAACCAAGGGTATCAAGGAGATAAAGGATTCCAAGGTAATCAAGGTAATCAGGGGTTACAAGGAAATCAAGGTAATCAGGGAAACCAGGGTTTACAAGGTAATCAAGGTCTGCAGGGTAATCAAGGCAATCAAGGATTCCAAGGTAATCAAGGAAATCAGGGTAATCAAGGCAATCAAGGATTACAGGGCAACCAAGGGTATCAAGGAGATAAAGGATTCCAAGGTAATCAAGGTCTGCAGGGTAATCAAGGCAATCAAGGATTCCAAGGTAATCAAGGAAATCAGGGTAATCAAGGCAATCAAGGATTACAGGGCAACCAAGGGTATCAAGGAGATAAAGGATTCC